>ENA-OWNT01002524-OWNT01002524.1-seawater-metagenome-genome-assembly--contig:-NODE-2524-length-18954-cov-4.724109_pt1 | contig 18954 bp, 19 predicted proteins | sample MGYA00238136_ERZ651165 | MGnify/ENA primary metagenome ERZ651165 (study PRJEB26861, sample SAMN08777766) | seawater metagenome | isolation source: coastal seawater | place: USA: Florida | collected...
CCAATAGCCTGAAAAGCCAGTGGAAGACTTATGAAATGAACTGCACGAATGAGTTGTCTGTTGCGACGACCCATCCAATTCAGCGAAACGTCAAGTTTGTACCCAATGCGCATAAGAAGATTGGAAGCCAGTCCTGCCCGGTTGGCGGACATATGGTTGCTACCTTCAAGGCGACAGGTACGCCTTTTGACGGGATTGCTAGACTTGGGCTGAAAACCGAAAAAGGGGATCAATATGCGAGTGATACATACGATATCAATCTGACTGATAACGGGGTGAGCTTTTTCGGTATGGTCTTCAATCCGGAATGGCAAAACCCGGCAACGACCTTTGAAGCAGCGGAAGGCGGTACTTCCATCCGGAAACAGACGGTACGCTACCGGTTGAACCTGGAAAAATCATCCGGCGGAAGTGGTCAGCAGGCACCGGAAAAAGAATTGATCATTCAGTGTCAGGCTCTGGCGATGAGTATCACCGGAAATGTAAGCAGTCAGACAATGGCCGCTAAACAACTGAAGATTTCCCTTCCGGATCTAACCATCAAGAAAGCTATTCAGACCGGCAAGCGCCGTATGAAGGTGCTGGTAGCCAATATTGGTGGCGGTGCTGCCAAGAACAGCGTTCTTCGGATGAGCGGCGGTCCCGGTAACCAGAAAGAGAAGCAGATCGCCAAGCTGCACGAACAGCTGACCTCGACGATGATCTACGTGACCCATGACCAGGTCGAGGCGATGACGCTGGCCGACCGGATCGTGGTGCTGAGCACGGGCAAGATCGAGCAGGTGGGCAGCCCGAAGGACCTGTATGAACGCCCCGGAAATCTGTTCGTGGCGCAGTTCATCGGCAGCCCGAAGATGAACGTCATACCCTGCGCGGTATCGGGCGGGGAATTCAGCCTGGAAGGCGGGCGCAGCGGCCCGGCCCCGGGGGCCGATGGCGCGGTGCATCTGGGCATCCGGCCCGAAGCGATCACGCTTGGCCCGAGCGGCACCGGTCAGGTGGATGGGGTCGTTGACCTTGTGGAATATCAGGGGGCCGACAATTTCCTGGTGGTCGATTGCGGGCCGGTTGGCAAGCTGACGGTGCGCGCGGGTGGTGAAGAGATGATCCGCGTGGGCGATACGGTGGGGCTGAGCTTTGCCGAGGGCAAGGCCCATTTCTTTGACGCCGATGGCGTGGCCCTGCGCGCATAAAGCTGTTGCTCTCAAAGGGGGGCTCTGCAACTCTGTCTGTAAGTGCATTTCAGACAGGGGTTGTTTCATGGGCGTTCTCAGACCGATTTTTGGGGCGCTGACAGCGCTGGTGCTGGCCGGACCCGCGATGGCGCAGGACTGGGGGCTGCGATCCGATTTCACCGATGGCTGGTTCTTTGCCGGAACCGGCACCGAGGGCGGGCCAATCAGCTTCAACTGTGCCGGTCATTACCCCACTGCGGACTGGTCCTATGGCGAAGGCGGCGGGCCCTATGACCCCTATATCATCCACGTGTCGATGACCGAGGCGCTTGGCCCCATCGACTGGAGCCAGCCCGATGCCGGCCGCCGGTCGGATGTGATCTATTCCATCGGCGGCGCGGGCTATCAGTTTCCGCAAGTGCAGTGGAACGAGATGGTGGGCGACTGGGGCGTGGTGATTTCCATGGGCGATCCGTTGATCACCGCGCTGCTGGCTGGCGGCCCGAGCGAGCTGTGGGCCGGTGGTCAGCGCATCGCGCAGTTGTCTGGAAACGGGCTGTCTACCAATCTGGCGCAGGCCATCCGGTTCTGCGATGGCCACTGGGCCGCCATGGGGGCGCAAGTGCCCCAACATGCGGCCCCTACGGTCATGGCCCTGCGTGGGCAGGGCGGATAGGGTCGGGATCGGGAAAGGCGCGGATCGTGGAGCCTGTTGTTTTTCTTCCAGGATTCATGTGCGACGCACGTTTGTTCCGGGTGCAGGCTGACGCCCTGTCGATGACCCGCCCGGTGCAGATATCCCCGGTTTCGGGTGCGGATTCGGTGCGTGATTTGGCGGCGTTGGTTCTGGCGGGCGCGCCCGAGCGCTTTGCGCTGGTCGGCGCATCCCTGGGCGGCATGGTGGCCATCGAGGTGCTGCGCCGCGCGCCGGATCGGGTGACGCGACTGGCGTTGATTGCCACCGACGCCCTGTCGGAACAGCCCGGCATCGCCGCCGACCGCGACCTGATGATCACCCGCGCCAGGGCTGGCCGGTTGCCTGACGCGATGGACGAGGCGGTGCCGGGCGACGCGCTGGCGCCGGGGCCGGGCCGCGCGGGCGTGCGCGATCAGATGATGGAAATGGCGCGCGATGCGGGGGTGGACCAGTTTCAGCGCCAATCCCGCGCGCTGCAACGCCGCCCCGACCAGCAAGGCACCCTGCGCCGGGTGGCGGTGCCCGCGATGGCCATCTGCGGGTTGCATGACCGGATTTTTCCGCCACGGCGTCATCAACTGATGGCCGATCTGATGCCCAATGCCATTGCGGTAGGGCTGGAAGAGGCGGGGCATCTGCCCACGCTGGAACAGCCCGGGCAGGTATGCGCCGCGCTGGATCACTGGCTGGCGATGTAGGTCTTAGCCGCCGGTGCACGGCCCTTGGCGGGGCGTAGCTAGCGGCAGGCGAAGGAGATGCCCGGCGCCTGCCGTCATAGGGTCATTCGGCGGCGGCGGTCACAGTGGCTTCGCTGACCGGGGCCTTGGGCACGTCGCAATTGGCGTCGATGAAGTTCAGCACCAGCGGACGGATATTGGTGCGCCAGCTTTTCCCGGCGAAGATGCCGTAATGGCCTGCGTTCGGTTCCAGGTAATTGGCCTTCTTCCCCTCAGGCAGGCCGGTGCATAGCCGCAGCGCAGCAACGCATTGGCCGGGGGCCGAAATATCGTCCTTGCCACCCTCGACCGTTTTCACGGCGACAGTGGTGATTTTGCCCAGATCGACCTGCTTACCTGCCACGGTGAAGCGATTCTGCGCGATCTCCAGCCCTTTGAAGATGCGTTCAACGGTGGACAGGTAGAATTCCGCCGTCATATCCATCACGGCCAAATATTCGTCGTAGAAGCGGTTGTGCTTGTCATGCTCGGACGCTTCGCCCTTGGCCACGGCGATGATCTGGTCCGAGAATGCCTTGGTGTGCTTGTCCGCGTTCATCGCCATGAAGGAGGAAAGCTGCTGAAGGCCGGGATAGACCATGCGGCCCGCGCCCATATATTTGAATCCGACGCGCTGAACCACGTAGCGTTCTAGTGTGCCCATGGTCACCCGGTTGCCGAAATCGGTGACATCCGTCGCGGCGGCATCGGGGTCGATCGGGCCGCCGATCAGCGTCAGGGTGCGGGGCTGCGCGGCGGGGTCTTCCTCGGCCAGATAGGCGGTGGCGGCCAGCGCCAGCGGGGCCGGCTGACAGACCGCGATCACATGGGTGTCGGGGCCCATTTCGCGCAAGAAATCAACCAGGTAGAGCGTATAATCCTCGATATCGAATTTGCCTTCCGACACCGGAATGTCGCGGGCATTGTGCCAGTCGGTGATGTAGACATCACAATCGGGCAGCAGGCTGACCACGGTCGAGCGCAGAAGCGTTGCGTAGTGGCCCGACATGGGCGCGATCAGCAGAACTTTGCGGCCGGTGGGGGCACGGCCCTGCACCTTGAACCGGATCAGATCGCCGAAGGGGCGGGGCAGCACGCATTCGATATCGACCAGGTGATCGCGGCCATCGGCACCCGGGATGGAATGGATGTTCCAATCCGGTTTGGCCACCATGCGTTCAAAGCTGCGTTCCATGACCTCGCCCCAGGCGGCGGTCAGTTTCACCATCGGATTCGGGATCAACCCGAGCTGCGGGTAACCGCACATGGCGCGCGCGGTGGATCCGAGCCACTGGTTGGTCACACGGATCGATTCCATCATGTCGTAGGTAAGAAGATGTTTCATCGCGCTGTGACTCCTGCAAAACTGGACAATGATCGGCCCTTTCGGGTCCGGATCAATTCGTCGCTTTGCCCCCTCACCCTGGCAAGGCTTATATGCACATGCAGCATTGAGAGGGCAAAATCAAGACATGGCAGATCACGCGGACGGAGGAGACGGTGACATGGGGGACAATCTTGAGCGCCTGAATGCGAACCTTGCAAAGATGGAGGAACTGTCCAAACGGATGGTGGCTGCCCTTGGCCAAAAGGACCTGACGACCGATGCGGGGCTGACCGGGCCGGGGCAGGACCTGTATGTCAAAGCGGGGTCCGCCCTGTTCAACGACATGCTGACCAATCCGACCAAGCTGATGGGTCAGCAGGTGGCGTATTGGTCGAAGGCGCTGGAGAATTTCATCGAGACGCAGCAGGCGCTGGCGGCGGGTCAGTTCGAAATGTCCGAGGAGGAAGAGGCCGCGCCGGCGGACAAGCGTTTTGCCAACCCGATGTGGCGCACGCATCCATATTTTCGTTTCGTGCGCAAACAGTTCGAGCTGAATTCCAAGGCCATCGAACAATCCATGGCCGAGCTGGAGGGGCTGGACGACAAGGAAAAAAGCCGGGTCGAGTTCTTTTCTCGGCAGATCATCGACCTGTTCGCGCCGACCAATTACCTGGCGACCAATCCCGACGCGCTGCAAAAGGCGCTCGACACGGATGGGCAAAGCCTGGTGGACGGGCTTGAAAACCTGGTGCGCGATATCGAGGCCAACAAGGGCGAGCTGTTGCCGACCCTGGCCGACCCCGACGCGTTCACGGTGGGCCAGAATATTGGCACCAGCGAAGGCAAGGTCGTGTTTCGCAACCGGATGATGGAGGTCATCCAATACGCGCCCAAGACCGACACGGTTTACCGCACGCCTTTGGTGATCTTTCCGCCCTGGATCAACAAGTTCTACATCATGGACCTGAAGCCGCAGAATTCGTTGATCCGTTGGGTCGTCGAGCAGGGCTATACGCTGTTCGTGGTCAGCTGGATCAACCCCGATGCCAGCTATGCCGATGTCGGGCTGGAGCACTACATCGAGGAAGGCTATTTGGAGGCTGTCCGCGTCGCCAAGGAAATCACCGGCGAAAAGCAGGTCAATGCGGTTGGCTATTGCATCGGGGGCACCACCCTGTCGGCCACGTTGGCGTTGCTGCAAAAACGCGGCGACAAGTCGATCAGGTCCGCCACCTTCTTTACCACGCTGACCGATTTCAGCGATCAGGGGGAATTCACGGTCTTTTTGCAGGATGATTTCGTCGAGGCGATTGAACGGCAGGTGGCGGACAAGGGCATTCTGGACAGCTTTTTCATGTCCAAAACCATGAGCTTCCTGCGGTCCAATGACCTGGTCTACGGCCCCGCCGTGCGCAGCTATATGATGGGTGAGGCACCGCCGGCCTTCGACCTGCTCTACTGGAACGGGGACAGCACCAATCTGCCGGGGCGCATGGTCAAACAGTATCTGCGCCAACTGTGCCAGGGCAATGAACTGGCCGAAGACAAGTTCAAGATTCTAGGCGAGACCTTGAGTATTCGTGACATCAAGCTGCCAGTCTGTTCGATCGGCACGAAGACCGACCATATCGCGCCATGGAAGAACTGCTACGCCGGTTTTACGCAGTTCGGCAGTCGCGACAAGACCTTCATCATGTCCGAGTCGGGCCATATCGCAGGGATTATCAACCCGCCATCGAAGAAGAAATACGGCCATTTCCTGAACCCCAAAGTCAAAGGGACGGCCGATGACTGGTTGGAAGGGGCGGAATTTCACGAAGGATCGTGGTGGCCGGTCTGGGAAGAATGGCTGCAGCGCCGGTCGGGCGCGCAGGTTCCGGCCCGCGAACCGGGTGAGTCGGGGTATGAAACCTTGGGGGATGCGCCCGGAACCTATGTCCTGGTGAAGGCAAAGGGCTGATTTTCAAACGGTTTGTGAATTTTTTGCTGCACTGCAGAAAAAGACTTGATTTGCTGCACTGCAGCATTCATATTGTTTCGCAGACGCAGAATTGAAACCCGACCGTCCCCGAAGTGGGACAAACTGGAGACTGACCCATGGCCAAGACCAACGATTTCACCAAATATATCAACGAAGCAATGGCTGCTTTCCCCGTTGATATGTCCGCCTATAACGATGCTTTCAAAACCTCCGCTGCAATGGGCGAGAAGTTTTCCAAGGTTGCTCTGGAAGCCGCTGAAAAGTCGACCGAGATTTCGACCCAGTGGACCAAGGACACCCTGGCCAAGCTGGGTGATGTGGCTGCCGTCAAGGACGAGCCGACCGCCTACACCACTGCCATGACCGACTTCGCCTCCGCTCAGGCCGAAATGACCGCTGAAACGCTGGCCGCTTTCGCCGAGATCGCCAAGAAGGTTCAGATGGAAACCGTCGAGCTGATGATGGCCGCTGGCAAGGAAGCTTCGGAAGAAGCCACCGCAGCTGTCAAGAAAGCAACCGCCGAAGTGACCACTGCTGCCAAGAAAGCGGCCTCTGCCGCCTAAGGCGCCAGCCGGTCAGATTTTCGCTCGGATTTCCTCCCACTCCGCGCGAATTTCAGAGGACGGACCCGCAACCCGGGCCCGTCCTTTTCTTTTGTCCTCTCTGGCGATTGCTTTTTGTGCACAAAGGGCTAGGCTCGGCCATGCTGCAACGCAGTGTAAGGAATAAGGGAGGTGGCTATGGCTGATACCGATGCACCGCTGCTGATCAAGCGCTATGCCAGCCGCAGGCTCTATAATACCGAGACGTCGGACTATGTGACGCTCGAAGATATCGCGGGTTTCATTCGCGATGGCCGGGAAGTGAAGATCGTCGACCTGAAATCGGGCGATGACCTGACCCGCCAATACCTGCTTCAGATCATCGCCGAACATGAAAGCCGCGGCGAAAGCGTGTTGCCGATCGGGGTGCTGACCGATCTGGTCCGCAGCTATACAACGCAGGCCCAAAGCGTTGTGCCGGAGTTCCTGGCGATGTCATTTGACATGCTGCGCGACGGCCAGTCGAAAATGGTCGAGAACATGACGGCCCTGAATCCGCTGGCCAGTATGCCGGGGTTTGAGGCAATGCGTGCGCAGCAAGAGGCCTTCATGAAGGCCATGACCGGGGGAATCTCGGGGCAGTGGTCGGGTCCTTCACCTTCGGACGATGAAGGCGGTGCCGAGGCCGGAGACGAACTGTCCGAGATCAAGAAGCAACTGGCCGAGCTTCAGTCGAAACTGTCCAAGCTCTGATCGGACCCGCCCCAAGGATTTTGATGCAAAATCCTTGGGGCGGGTCCAATATTATTGTGCCAATAATATTGGGATAGGGACCAAAACTCTTGGATCAAGAGTTTTGGTTAGGTCCCGTAAGCCCGGGTTTGAGATTTCACATCCTCGGCGGCCGCTAGCAGGGCCGAGGCGATGAAATCCAGATCATCCCGCTGCAGGCGGGCGGGCAGGCGCACGTCGCAGGCGCGCATCAGCATGGCGCGGGTCTGAGGCAGTTCGGGCTGATCGCCGGGGATGAACTGCCAGTTCCAGAAGGCGCGGGCATTGTCAGTGGACAGGCCAAACACCTGAACCTTGACCCCACGGGCCGCCGCCGCATCGGCAAAGGCACGCGCTTCGGCGTCATCGGCGAAATCGACAAGGTTGAACTGGATCGAATCCGGGGCCCGATCTTCGGGCGCAAGGGCAGGGGGCACGGACAACCAGGGGGAGCTGTTCAGCAGCTCGGCCACATAGTCGTGATTGGCGCGGCCATCGCGGACGCGGCGGGCCACCTCTGGCAGTTGCGACCGGACGATCGCGGCTGACAGGTTCGACAGGCGCAGGTTGTAGAGCGGCAGTTTATTCTGCCAGCGGGCAAAGGCCGTTGCCAGGTCGCCGGTATTGTCGCCCTCGGGCGCCTTGTGCTTGGCCCAGTTATGTTCATAAGCGCCGGACATGATCACGGCACGCGCCACCAGGTCGGCGTCATTGGTGATCAGGATGCCGCCCTCGCCGGAATTGACCAGTTTATAGGACTGGAAGCTGAAGCATCCGACGCGGCCTAACGTGCCGATCTTCTGCCCGTGCCAGGTTGTGCCGAGCGAATGGGCCGCGTCTTCGACCACCGGCACGCCCGCCGCATCGCACAGCGCCATGATCGCATCCATGTCAGAGGTGTGGCCGCGCATATGGCTGATGATCACCGCGCCGACATCTGCCGTCAGCTTGGCTTTGAAATCTTCGATATCCACGCGGTAGTTCTCACCCACCTCGACCAGCACCGGCTGGCAATTGGCGTGAACCACGGCGGACGGAACAGCGGCGAAGGTAAAGGCGGGGATCAGCACGCGGGTGCCGGGTTTCAGCCCCAGCCCAAGCAGCGACAGGAACAGCGCGGCAGAGCAGGAGGACACCGCCAGCGCGTATTTCACCCCCATCATGTCCGCGAATTCGCGTTCTAGCAGGCTGACCGGGGCATCCTCGGGCGCGGTGTAGCGGAACAGGTCGCCAGAGCTGAGCAGCCGCTCCACCTCGGCGCGGGCGCTTTCGGGGATTGGTTCGGCGTCATAGACATTGGGGGCGAGCGCCATGATTTCACCTTTTCGAAAATCTACATTTCGATTTTCTTTACATCGGATTCGTGACGGTTCAAAGACAGAACCTGACCGAACGGCGGAAATCTGCGTTATTTGAGAGGGGTCAGGGCCGGTTGCGAAGGAAATGGTTCGCGATCTGTTTGCCGATCAGGGGCCCTTGGGTGGGTAGGTGCAGCTTGGCTTCGGCAGCTTCAAGCGTGGAATCGGGCACATTGCCGCCCTTCAGGGCCCGGGCGAAATGGCCTGCCACACCGGTGTCGAACTCCGGATGTGGCTGATAGGTCAGAACGGCTTCGCCATAGGCCAGAACGGCGTTGTCACAGAAGTCAGACCGGCCGACCCGCCGTGCCCCGGGGGGCAGGGCGACGACCTGATCCTGATGCCAGGCATTGAGCGGCACGTCGCGTCCCTCGATCTGATAAACATGATGCCCCACGCACCAGCCGCCGGTGAATTTCTCGACCCGACCGCCAAGGGCCTGCGCGATGATCTGGTGGCCGAAACAGATGCCGACCAGGGGCCTGCTACTGGCATGGATGGTGCGGATCTTGTCTTCCAGCGGGGCGATCCAGGGATGGCCTTCATAGGCCCCGGCGGTCGATCCGGTGATCAGCCAGCCATCAGCCTCGTCCAGATTGTCGGGAAGCTCCAGCGCCTGGACGTTCCACGCCCGGTAGCTGAATCCATGCCCGTCCAGCAGACGCTCGAACAGCCCCTGATAGGGGCCAAGCGCGGCCTGCGTAGGGGCATCGAATTCTTCGGCCAGCAAAATGCCGATCCGCATGGGCCTTACCGGATCAGATTGGGCCGATAGCGCACGCGGGCGCGGCGCTCGGCGGGCAGGTGGCGGTTCAGGCGGCGATTGATCAGACCGAAGACGGTGATCACGATCAGGGTCAGGATGATGAAGAACACCGCCACGATCGGGTAGGGCACAAAGGGGTTAAAGGTCCGGTCCGCGAAATAGCTGGCGTAGTAGAGTGCATCGCCCTGCTGGCGGAAGGCGGGAAAGCCCGAGAAATAGACCAGCGTCGTGGCGTGGAAGAGGAAGATCGCCTCATTCGTGTAGGCGGGCCAAGCGAGGCGCAGCATGGTAGGATAGACGATCCGGCGGAAGCGTTTGAAACCGGACATGCCATAGGCATCGGCGGCCTCCAGATCGCCCTTGGGGATGGACCTGAGCGCGCCATAGAAGATCTCACCGGCATAGGCGGCGGTGTTCAGGAACAGCACGATCAGCGCCCCAAGCCAGGCCCGCGCGAACGGGTCAGTCAGCCAGCTGATATCGGTCTGGCCGATATCCTCTGGCAGGCGTACCAGCGCGAAATAGGCCAGGAAGAACTGGATGAAGAGGGGCGAACCGCGGAAGACAAAGATGAACCATTCGGCGGGCTTTCGGATCAGCGCCGGGCGGCTGTTCTTGGCCGCCGCCAAGGTGACCGCGAAGAAGAACCCGAAGAACAGCGCCAGCACCCCGAAATAGATGTTCCAGATCATGCCCGACCCGATCAGCGTGACCTGTTCGCACAGGGTGATGTCCCCGCGCGGCAGCAGGCGTTCACCAAATCCAAGCGACCGGAAGGCATAGGCCTGAACGGTTTCCCAACAGCTCATGCCGCGGCCTTTCTTTGTGCTTCACCACCTGCGGTGGCTTGGCCGTGGCTCAGACGGCGGGTGATGCGGGTCAGAGCGATCTCTGACACCCGCGTGAAGCCCAGATAGAAGACCAGCAGCGCCAGGAAATACCACAGCCGCCAGTCAGGGTGCGGATAGGCATATTGCGAGGTGCGGCTGCCGCCCAGTTCCCGCGCCCAGTAGACGATGTCTTCCACCCCCAGAAGGAACAAAAGCGGCGTGGCCTTGATCAGGATCATCCACAGGTTGCTGAGGCCCGGCAGCGCATAGACCCACATCTGCGGCACAAGGATGCGCCAGAAGGTCTGGCGGCGGGTCATGCCATAGGCCTCGGCGGTTTCCAGCTGCGCGCGCGGCACGGCCCGCATGGCCCCGAACAGCACATTGGCTGCAAAGGCCCCGAAGACGATCGAGAAGGTGAAGACCGCGATGAAATAATTATAGACCTCGTGCACCCATTGCGGGGCCGAGCTGAGCGGGATCTTTGCCGCCTGACAGACGATAAAGTTTGCGCCCTGGCGGATGGGCTCGTCCCAGTCGGGGCACTGGATCTGGTGGTTGATCCATTCCAGCGCCTGATCCAGCGCGATGACGAAGAACAGGAAAAAGGCGATGTCGGGCACGCCGCGCACCATCGAGGTGTAAAGCTTGCCCAACCAGCGCAGTGGCGCGATATGCGACCGGCTGGCCGCCGCGCCGACAAAGCCGAAGGCCAGCGCCACGGGGGCGGTGATGGCCAGCAGCATCAGCACGGTCAGAAAGCTCTGATAAAACAGCAGGTGAACGCCGTTGGTCAGGTAGCAGGCGAACCAGGGCCAGGTGTCCAGCGTAGAGGGTTCGGCGCAGAATTCGAACATCGGACCTCGCAAAGGTAGGCGCGCGGCAGATCGGGGCCGCCGCGCGTCGGGGTCGGATTATTCGTAGGTCGGGATGTCGTCGCCGAACCACTCAACCAGCAGCGCGTTCAGCGTGCCGTCTTCCTTCATCGAGGTGATGGCCGCATTGAACATTTCCAGCAGTTCACCGTCGGTTTCCCGCAGGCCCATGCCCACACCGCCGCCAAGCGGCACCGGATCGCCGACAACCATCAGCTCGTCATCTTCGTCGGTGATGTCGGTCAGGAAGTCGACATCGGCGAAGACTGCGTCGGCCTCGCCGTTGCGCACGGCGGCGACGGTTTCATCAGGGGTTGCGTATTCCAGCAGCGTGGCACCGGATTCGGCGATATAGCCCGACTGGATCGTGTTGGCCTGCGCCGCGATCACGCCACCCATCAGGTCCGCGTCTTCCGACAGGGCCACATAGATCGACGGGGTCGGCGGGATGTAGTCTTGGGTGAAGTCGATGACCTCATCGCGTTCGTCGGTGATCGACATGCCGGCGATGATCGTGTCGTAATTGCCCGAGGTCAGGTTCGGGATGATCGAATCCCAGTCGTTGGTCACCCATTCGCAGGTCAGGCCGGCGCGCGCGCACAGCTCGTCGCCCAGAACCCGCTCGAACCCGTCCACTTCGCCATCATCGTTGATGAAGTTATACGGAGGGTAGGCGCCCTCGGTGCCCATGCGGATCGTGCGGCCATGGCCGTCGGCGAATGCCGCGCCTGCGGTCAGCGCCAGGATGGCGGCGGAAAATGCAAGTTTTTTCATTGTCTTACTCCCAGTTGGTTGTTGTTTTCGTCAGATTGACGTGGTGTGGCTGAGGAATTGTTGCAGCCGTTCCGTTTGCGGATTGCCGAACAGGTCCTCAGGGTTGCCTTCTTCTTCGACGCGGCCCTGATGCAGAAAGACGACGTGATCGGACAGATCCCGTGCCAGCCGCATGTCATGGGTGACAAGGATCATGGTCCGGCCCTCTGCCGCAAGGTCCTTGATGACCTTGACCACCTCTTGTTCCAGTTCCGGGTCCAGCGCCGAGGTGGGTTCGTCGAACAAAAGCGCGCGGGGTTGCATACACAGCGCCCGGGCAATCGCCGCCCGCTGCTGTTGCCCGCCCGACAGTTGCGCGGGCCAGGCATCGCATTTGTCGCCGATGCCGACCTTTTCCAGATGCTGGCGCGCTTCGGCCTCGACCTGGGCCCTGTCGCGGCCAAGCACCGTGACCGGCGCCTCCATCACGTTTTGCAGGATGGTCATATGCGCCCACAGGTTGAACTGCTGGAACACCATGGACAGGTTGGTACGGATGCGGCGGATCTGGTCGCGGTCGGCCGGGTGGCGGCCATGGCCCGATCCTTTCCAGGTCACTTCCTCGCCTTCGAACAGGATGCGGCCTTGCTGGCTGTCCTCCAACAGGTTGGCGCAGCGCAGAAGCGTGGATTTTCCTGACCCGGAAGACCCGATCAGAGACACCACATCGCCCGCGCGCGCCCGCATGTCGACGCCTCTCAGGACATCCAGATTGCCGAAACTCTTGTGTAGTCCCGTGATTTCGATGACGGGCGGTGCTTGGTCTGTCACTCTGTTGTTCCCTGTGGACCTTACGAATTTCTGCGCAAAAACTGCGCAAATGCAATGCGCATCTGTCGGATGACCTAGGGTTCACCCGTGTATTTGCCCGTCATTGCGGCAGATCGCCGGGATTTGGGGGGATGGGAAGCGCCATGTAATCGGTCAGGGGGATGCGGGCCAGGCCGTTCAGGCACAGCGTGTCGCGGTCGGATCGCGGCATCGCCGTCAAGGCATCGGTCAGTGCGGCGACCAGCGGGGCGGGGTCGCGGTCCGTCGCGGTGATCAGCGGCAGGGCAGGGGTGGGGGGGGTGCGGCCGCGCTCGACCAGGGTGGTCAGTTCGGGCTCATAGCGCCGCAGCAGCCGCCAGGTCTGCGCGTCAATCGCGGCCAGGTCGGCGTGCCCGTCCAGCACCGCGCGGGCGGAAAAGGCATGACCGCCCGACAGGATCGGTCGGGCTGGTGTCAGACCCAGGTCGGCGGCATAGCGGCAAAGCGCGCCCCACCCGGACTGGCTTAGCCCTTCGTTGATGGCGATGCGGGCTTTCAGCAGGGTCTTGATCGGCGTCGTGGCGTGTTCGGCGCGGGTGATCAGGACCGAGTTATAGAACCCGGGCGCGCAGCCGGGCAGGGCAAAATCGGGGGTGGCGACCAGTTGCACCTTGTCGTGAAGGCGCGCCCGGAGCGGCAGGCCGCAGGTTTGCGACACCAGCAGATCGGGCGATTGCCACAGGTCCCATAGGTCAGAGGCGTCCCGCGTCAGCGCATCGGGCGCGGGAATGCCCCGATCGCGCAGGGCATCGCGGATCAGCGCCCAGAAGCGGTCTGTCTCTGCGCGCATCTCGGGGCGGTCATACATGGGCAGGGAAGCGTGCATCGTCATTATCCCAGTATCTGCGCGCAGGGGCCGAAGGCCAGGTCATCGAGTGCAATCCCGCCGGGATCGGTGTTTTCGACGGTCAGTCCGGCGATGGTGGATCGGCTGTCGGTGCTGCGCACCCCGTGCGCGCTGATGCCCGGCGCGAGGCCACTGTCGATCTGGCCGAGCCTTTCCCCGTCCCGGCCATAGGCGGTCAGCGTCACTGCGCCGCGCGGGGCGGGGGTGGCGCCCAAAGGATCGGGATAGTCGCTGTGAACACGCAGCCCGATCTGGCAGATGTCGTCGTCGAACAGCACCGCGATGCTGCCTTCCCCGCGCGCCTCAATGGCGGGAAACCCTGCAGGCCCAAGAGGATAGACCGCCAACGAGCCGAATCCGCGATGCATTGCCAGCGACAGGCCCCGCTGTGGTGGCCCCGTCACCAGTGACAGTGGCCCGACGGGGGGGCCGCCAAGCCGGTCGAACCCGTCCGCAGTCATTTGGGTCTGCCCAAGAAAGGCGCTGCCGATTCTGCCACCGGCAAAGGCGATGCCGTGATCCAGCACGTAGCCCGGCTCGGGGCGGGGGGGCAGGATCTCGAATGTGATGATCGCTTGGGCATCGGCCAGAACGGCACTGTAATCCGCAGCCTCGATGCCTTGTGCGTTTAGCGGCGTGGCCAGCAGCAGACCGGCCAGTAGCGCCCGCATCATGGCCTAACCCCGCGCTTCGACGCGCTGGCGCGCAAGTGCACTGTCGCGGTCGTTGATGCCCAGAAGGTTGGCGGCCAGGCGCAGCATCGCGTCTTCTTCATGGTCGCGCACCCCGTCGGCCAGCACCACCGACCACAATGCCTCAATCACGCCCGCGCGGTCTTCATATGGCACGGCGTCCTTGATGGCGCGGGTGAAGCGGACGGTGTCGGGGGCTTCCGCCTCCAGCACTTCTGCCTCGGCGCGCAGCTTGGCGGCCTCGAACGGGCCGATGCCGTTGCGTTCCGCCAGCACCCGGTCGATATGGGCGATCTCGGCCGCGTCATAGAACCCGTCACTGCGCGCGATGCGCACCAGCAAGGCGGCCAGCGCAAGACGCGCATCGGGGTCGGGCAGGCGGGCGGGGTCAGTCGCCGTCAGGCGTTTTAACAAGTCTCCGAACATTTATCCGAGATAAGGCGCAATGCGCCCGCTGCCAAGATGGAACTGTCAGGCGGCAGACGGTGGTGTGATCTGCCCCGACATGACCGGCACCGCACTGCCTGCGATACGAATGGCCGTCAGCTTGCCCTCGGCGCAGTCCACACTAAGCCCAATCTCGGACGGGCGGCCCATTTCGACGCCTTGGGTCAGGGTAAAGCTGGTAGTGCCCTGCGGGGCCAGATTGCCGCCCGCCAGCAGCTGCGCCGCGAAGATGGCCGAGGCTGAGCCGGTGGCCGGGTCCTCTGGCATCCCATGATCGGGGGCGAACATACGGGTGCGAAAGCCGTGATCGCCCGCAGGGGTATAAAGAAAGACCGATTCGTTGGTGTTGCGGGTCAGTTCTGCCCAGGCCGTCCCGGTGGGTTTGGCGGCAGCCAGCGCATGGGGGCCAGCCAGCGGCACGAACAGGAAATCCGGCCCTGCCTTCCACACACGGGGCACATGGCTGCCATATCCGATCTGCCCGGCGGACAGGCCCAGGGCCTTGCCGATCAGCTCGGCGCTGGTATCGCCGCCAAGCGGAACGGGCAGTTGCGGTGCGGTGAATTCCGCCCGGATTTGCCCGGCGCGGCTGCTGATGGTGACAGGGACCAGACCTGCGACCTCCTCCAGCGTGATCAGATCGTCCCAGTCTGCCCCGGAATTGCGCTGTGTTGCCAGATGGATGGCGCAGCCAATGGTGGGGTGACCGGCAAAGGGGATCTCTGCGGTGGGAAAGAAGATGCGCACTTTGGCGGTGTGATCGGGATTGTCGGGGGGCTGCACGAAGATGGTTTCCGACAGGTTGAATTCGCGCGCCATGGACTGCATCTGCGCCGTGGTCAGCGCGCCTGCCTGTTCGACAATGGCCAGCGGGTTGCCGGTATAGGGGGTGGTCGTGAAGACATCATAGGTGACGAAGGGCAGGGGGGACATAGAGGCACCTTTCGGGGGCGGATCGGTCGGGTCAGTTGGCCCAGAAAGCCCCACGGGATGCAAGACAAACAAAAAGGGGCGGGGCATTCCTGCACCCGCCCGCTGGTTCGAGGGAAAACCGGGATCAGAAGTGGTAGGCAACACCGATCGAGAAACGCGTGGCCTCCAGCTCGGTGCCCGGGGGCACACCAAGGCCGGTGACATCGAGGTTGCTATGCGAAATCTCAAACCGGCCCGACACGTTGTCCGAGAACATATGTTCAATGCCAAGACCAAAGACCACGCCTTCGGCGTCAAAGGTCACGGGTGCGAAATTTCCCACGAAATCAGCGGTCTGAAAGCCGACACGCCCATAAATCATGGTGTTGTCAAAGACATAACCCACCCGGCCGCTGAGTGTCAGCGCGTTTTCCAGATCGAAGCTGAGCGGCGGCAGCGCCGAGGCGTCATGCCCCGAGGACATGCCATAGCTGATCTCGGCGCCGACCACCCATTCCGTGTTGAGCGCGTGATTATAGCCCACGAAGACATCACCGCTGAGCGCGGTGTCGATGCCCGAGGGGATCTGGTTCACATCAGAATCGACGATCCCAAGCGAGAAACCGCCGTAGAACCCGTCGAAGCTGGTGGCGTCGGCATGGGCAGCGGTGGCAGCCAGGGCCATGGAAAGGGCGATGGCGGAGGAAAAAGTGGTAAAGGATTTGGTCATGAAAAGGTCCTTGCTCGGTTATGCGTTTGGCGATGTTGCGAAGCTGCTGAAATAGCTTTCAGGGATAGGTCGTGCGGCGGCCTTGAGCGGTTCAAAGAAGAGGCAACAAATATTTTACCCCGCGCCGGGGTTCCGGGCGGGGTTTGAATTTTGCTTTGATTGCCGTGTTGTGTGTCAAACGAGGCGCGAATTTTCCTTCGCGGCGCGGATGAAATCGCGGAAAAGCGGGTGGGGATCGAAGGGTTTCGATTTTAGCTCCGGGTGGAACTGCACGCCGATGAACCAGGGATGGCCTTCATGTTCGACGATCTCGGGCAGGCGGCCATCGGGGGACATGCCGGAAAAGGTCAGGCCCTGTTGTTCCAGCGCCTCGCGATATTTGATGTCCACCTCATAGCGGTGGCGGTGGCGTTCCTCGATGGCGCAGGAGCCATAGACCTTGGACACCAGCGAACCCTCTTTCAGTGCCGCGTCATAGGCGCCAAGCCGCATGGTGCCGCCCTTGTCGTCATCGAGCTTGCGTTTGACGGTATAGTTGCCCTGCACCCATTCCTTGAGGTGGTAGACCACAGGCGTGAAGCGTTTCTTGCCGGATTCATGGTCAAATTCCTCGGATCCGGCATCGTCCAGGTTCGCCAGATTGCGGGCGGCCTCGATCACTGCCATTTGCATCCCCAGGCAGATGCCCAGATAGGGCACCTTGTGTTCGCGGGCGAACTGCGCGGCCTTGATCTTGCCCTCGGTGCCGCGTTCGCCAAAGCCGCCGGGCACCAGGATCGCGTCAAAGCTTTCCAGATAGGGGACTGGATCTTCGCGGTCGAAGATCTCGGCGTCAATCCACTCGGCCTTGACCTTGACCCGGTTGGCCATACCGCCATGGGTCAGCGCCTCTTTGATCGACTTATAGGCGTCTTCCAGCTGCACGTATTTACCGACGATGGCGATGCTAACCTCGCCGTCGGTGTTGTGGATACGGTCCACCACATCATCCCAGACGGTCAGATCCGGGCGCGGGGCAGGCGAAATGTCGAACGCGTCCAGCACCGCCTGATCCAGCCCTTCACGGTGATAGGCCAGCGGCGCTTCGTAGATCGAGCCCAGGTCATAGGCGGCGACGACAGCTTCTTTGCGGACATTGCAAAAGAGCGCGATCTTTTCGCGTTCCTTTTCGGGAATCGGCTGTTCTGACCGGCAGACCAGCACATCGGGCGCGATCCCGATGGACTGCAATTCCTTGACGCTGTGCTGGGTTGGCTTGGTCTTCAGTTCACCCGAGGCGGCCAGATAGGGCAGCAGGGTCAGATGCATGAAGATGCATTGCCCGCGCGGCTGGTCATGGCTGAACTGGCGGATCGCTTCGAAAAACGGCAGACCCTCGATGTCGCCCACTGTGCCGCCGATTTCGCACAGCATGAAATCGACATCGTCTTCGCCAATGGCGAGGAAGTCCTTGATCTCGTTGGTGACGTGGGGAACGACCTGGATGGTCTTGCCCAGGTATTCGCCGCGGCGTTCCTTTTCCAACACGTTGGAATAGATTCGGCCCGAGCTGACGGAATCGGTTTTGCAGGCGGGCACGCCGGTGAAGCGTTCGTAATGGCCAAGGTCGAGATCGGTTTCGGCCCCGTCATCGGTGACGAAGACCTCGCCATGTTCAAAGGGCGACATGGTGCCCGGATCGACGTTCAGATAGGGGTCAAGCTTGCGCAGCCGCACGGTAAAGCCGCGGGCCTGCAACAGCGCGCCCAGGGCCGCAGACGCCAGACCCTTGCCAAGCGAGGACACAACCCCGCCGGTGATGAAGATGTAACGCGCCATATGGTGCAAACCCCCGTGCCGGACCGGCTGCCCAAATGGGGCGAATCCCGGTCGCTCAGTCCCTATTCCACGGGATTTGAGGATAACAGGATTCGCACCGGCAGGGCAACCCAGCCGCTAGATGATGTTTGGAAAAGGGCGTTAGCCCCAAGATTTATTGGATGTCAGTCAGCGCGCGGCGGAACCAGCGGCGCATCGGTTTCAGCGGGCGGAAGCAGCGGACCTTCGCCCGGCAGGGCGGGAACGACGGTTTCTTCCGTGGGGGCGGCAGGGCCTGCGCCGATCCGGTCAAGAACCGATCCGGTCGAGGAGTTTTGCGCCGCGATGATCGTCAGAGTGATAGATGTCGCCAGGAACGCGATTGCGAAGATCCAGGTGATCTTGCCAAGTGCGGTTGCTGCCTGGCGCCCGGTCATCGCACCGCCACCGCCACCGCCGCCCATGCCAAGACCGCCACCCTCTGAGCGTTGCAGCAGAACTACGCCGATCAGACAGATGGCAAGGATCAGGTGGACGACGAGGATGACGTTTTCCATAGGGCAGCTTTCCCGGCCTTGCATTCTTTCCGGTCTACTTATGGGATGCGACAGGCCGCCGCAAGAGGGTTCATTGTGCATCTGCAGCACGTTTGAGCCTGTTTGCGCAATCACTATGCACCCTGCGAACAGGACTGCGGCCATTGGGGCCACACTTTCCTGTTTCACCCTGTCTGGGCGGTCGTTATACACGCCACGGTTTGATCAGGAAGGAACCAACGGACATGGCCAATGTGGTTGTCGTGGGCGCCCAGTGGGGCGACGAAGGCAAAGGCAAGATCGTCGACTGGCTGAGCGAGCGCGCCGATGTG
>ENA-OWNT01002527-OWNT01002527.1-seawater-metagenome-genome-assembly--contig:-NODE-2527-length-18930-cov-5.604890_pt1 | contig 18930 bp, 12 predicted proteins | sample MGYA00238136_ERZ651165 | MGnify/ENA primary metagenome ERZ651165 (study PRJEB26861, sample SAMN08777766) | seawater metagenome | isolation source: coastal seawater | place: USA: Florida | collected...
GCGATGTACTTGCCGCCGGAGGTCTTCATGAGCTCCTTCTTGCGGCCCGTGATCTTCACGAAGCCTTCGGAGTCCATCGAGCCGAGGTCGCCGGTGTGGAACCAGCCCTCGTCGTCGAAGGCCTCCTGGGTGGCCTCTTCGCGGTTGAGGTAGCCGCCGATGATGTTGCCACCCTTGGCGAGGATCTCGCCGTCGCTGGCAATCTTGATCTGGACGTCGGGGAAGGCCATGCCCACGGTGCCCAGCTTCATGTTGCCGGGCAGGTTGGTGGTGAGGCCGGGGCAGGTCTCGGTGAGGCCGTAGGCTTCGAGGAGGGTGAAGCCGGCGCCGATGAAGAACTCGTGCACCTCGACGCTGAGGGGAGCGGAGCCCGACAGCATGATGGAGCAGCGGTCGAGGCCCAGGCCGGCGCGCAGCTTGCTGAACACGAGCTTGTTGGCCAGGGCGTACTTCTTGCCGAGGAAGCCGGGCAGGGGCTGGCCCTTGAGGCGGTAGGGCACGGTCTCCTTGCCGACGCCGATGGCCCAGTTCACCAGGGTGCGCTTGATGAAGGGAGCGCCGGCCACGCCGCTTTCGATGCGGGCCTTGAACTTCTCGTAGACGCGCGGGGCCGAGGGGAAGAAGCCGGGCCGTGATGCGATGAGGTCGTCCTTGAGGGTGGGGATGCCCGCGATGACGATGGGTGCGTTGAAGTAGGGGCCCGACAGCTCGATGAGGCGACCGAAGGAGTGGGCGAGCGGCAGGAAGAGGAACAGTCCGCCGTCCTTCATGCTTTCGTTGATGACGCCGCACTTCTCGACGCTCTCGAGCATGCACAACATGTTGCCCGAGGTCTGGATGGCGCCCTTGGGGGGACCGGTGGTGCCGGAGGTGTAGGTGTAGGTGGCAATCTCACCGCGGGACAGCTCGTTGGCCCTGCGGTCGCGTTCGTCCTTGGTCTCGTCGAGCTTCTCGGCGCCGCGCTTCTCGAGGTCGGCGAGGCTCTCCCAGTCGTCGGCGGGGTCGATGCCGGCGGGGTTCATCACCACGATGTGGCGGAGCTTGACGAGGTCGGCTGCGTAGGGCTTCTCGAAGAAGGTGAAGCCGCCGCGCATCTCGCGCACCTTCTCGAGCTGGGCCTTGTCCTCGACGATGGCGATGATGGCGCCCGTGTCGGTGTGCAGGTAGCCGACCTCGGAGGGCAGCAGGGTGGCGTAGACGGGGACCGTCTGCAGCGAGATGGACAGGGCCGCGAAGTCGCAGGCAATCCAGTCGGCGCTCGTGTTGCCGAGGATGGCGACCGGCGAGTGGTGAGGCAGGTCGTCGATGGCGGTGAGCAAGCCCGAGGCGATGCGCTCCATCCGCTCACCGAGCTGCTTCCAGGTGATGTCCTTGTACTCGCTGCCGCCGTCCTTGTGGCGGATGGCCACATCGTTGGGGCTGGACTTGATGCGGTCGAGGAACATACGGCCGAGGGTCTCGTGCGGCATGAGGGCACTCCGAGCGACAGGGGAGGGAATTGCTGGGGAGGAGACGGAACGGACACCGTGGGTGTCCAAGCGGGCCGCACCGTAGGACGGGAGACGACGTGATGCACGTCTGTCACGTCTCTTCCCCCAAGAAAGCCCAGTGGGCGCGGACATGCGCTCAGCCAGTCTGCGCAGGTTCCTGGGAGGTGATGGCGCGGCGGCTGGCTGTCTCGGCGTCCTGGGCGGGGCCGAGCATCACAGCGATCTGGTTGCCGCCGGGCGACACCTCGAGCAGCAGCTTGAGCACAACGGTCATCGGCACGCTCAGCAGCATGCCGGTGGGTCCCCACACGAAGCCCCAGAAGAACAGGCTGAGGATGACAACGAGGGGAGACAGCCCGAGGCGGCGACCGAGCACCCGCGGCTCGATGACATTGCCGATGGCCACGTTGGTGACGGTGTAGCCCACCGCGATGACGAGGGCGGGCACCGGGCCGAGCTGCACAAGGGCCAGCAAGACCGCAGGCAGGGCGGCCACGATGCTGCCGATGCTCGGCACATAGTTGAACAAGAAGGCCACCACGCCCCAGAGCAGGGCGAAGTCGAGGCCGAGGGATGCGTTGAGCGCCCCGACGATGGCGCCGGTACACAGGCTCGCGACGGTCTTGATGGCCAGGTATCGCTGCACCGTGCGGGAGCCTTCGAGAAGGCTGCGCGTGATGTCCGAGTCGGCGCCGAACACGACCCGCACCTTGTGGTCGAGCTCCGCGGCCTCCAGCAGGATGAAGGCGGCCGTGAGCACGACGATCACGAGGCGAGACAGCACCGTGAGCACCGCGCTGAGCGTCTGGCCGAGGGCGGTGAGCAGCGCGCCGGGGTCGATGAGGCTGACGTCGGCGTCGACCGGTGGCGGGGGCAGTCCCCAGGCGGTGAGCGTGGCCTCGGTGGAGGTGACCAGCGCATCCAGCCGGCCCTGGTACTGGGGGATGGACTCGGTGAAGCGGCGCACCGAGTCGCCCAGCAGCGCCGTGAGCCCCAGCAAGGCGCCCGTGAGGAGGATGACGACCAGCAGCACGGCGAGCACCCGGGGCACCCTCCAGCCCATGAGCACCTTCACGAGCGGCTGGCACAGAATCGCCAGGAAGGCCGCGAACAGCACCGGCAATAGCACCTGCCCGGCTGCCTGAAGGCCCGCGATGAGCACCACGAGGCTGGCGAGCGTCAGCAGCACGTTGGACAGGCTGGTCTGGGAACGGTCGCTCACGCGATGGGCTCGCTACGGAGGGGCCGGGGCTGCAGGTGCCCCGTGTATTGTGGGGATCTCAGAGCGCGAAGGCTCCGACCACATCGAGGGTGACGCCGAGGGTGGTGCTCGCCGCGATGCGGTCGTTGACCTCGGTGCGGCCCTGCAGGGCGAACACCTGGGCGTAGAGGCCAAGCTGCAGGGAGCCCGACAGAGGCAGGAGCAGCCGGGTGTCGCCGAGAGCGCGCAGGCGCAGGTCGCTCGCGTCGTCGTCGGGCGTGTCGCCGAACACCATCAGGGCGGCGCTGGTGGTCCACTGGACCGAGGGTCCGAAGCCTTGCCAGGTCTCCCAGTCGAGGCGTCCGCCAAACTCCGGCGGCTTTTCATCGAGCCGGGCCATGTCGCGGTTCACGAAGCCACCGAGGCGCAAGCTGCGGAGCGGGCCTTGCCGGAGGGCGGCCAGTCCGAGGGTGAGGCTGAGATCGGACTGGGCGATGCCGGTGCCGCCGTCGACCTCTTCGATGGGCGTGAACTCCGAATCGTAGGCGAGCTCGGTGTAGGGCATCATCCGAAGCGGGGGCAGCGCCTTGAAGGAGGCGCCCGGCAGGCTGTGGGAGGTGGACAGCAGCAGGTCGTCGGCGATCTCCTCCGGGTCCTCCTCGCCGGCGCGCAGGCGGGTGAAGGTGGCCTGGGTGCGCAGGTCGCTCCACAGCGCGGGGCCCGAGTACTCGAGTGCCACGTCGCCCACGCTGCCGAGGGTGAAGCTGGACGGGGAGGTGGCCAGCGTCTCGGGCACGGTGGCGAAGGCGGGGTCGTCGACGCCTTGAAAGCTCTGGGACTGCAAGCCGATGCCACGAACCCGGAGCAGCCACAGGGGGTTCCAGGCGCTGGGTCCGTCGACAAGAATGGCCTGTGGGACGCCGTTCGGGCCAACCGTCTGGCCGTCGTCTCCCGTCGCGTCGCGCACCTGCTTGAGGCGGTCGATGGCCACCGAGCGCAAGGTGGCGGCCTGGTCGGGCGCATCGGAGGAGGGCACCGGTCGCACGCCGGGCCGGTCGAGCACCCGGGTCGACCGGAGCGAGGACAGGATCTCGCCGATTGGAGTGGCCTCGGCCGCCTGGGCAGTGGTGACCACCCGGTAGACCCGGTCGCTTTCCAGCCAACGTGGGCCGATGCGGCTCACCTTGGCGCCCGGGGTGATGCCGCAGGCGATGGGGACGGTGCCCTCGGAGCGGTCGGCCAGTCGCTGGATCTGGGTGCCGGGGATGCGGTGGACCTCGAGGGTGTCGAGCATCGCGAGGCGGTCGAGCACGGCGAGCTCGGTGAGGGGACCGGGCAGCACCGGCGGCGGTGGCAGGTGGTCGAGCAAGGCGATGTCGGCGTCGGAGCCCGTACGCACCGCCTCACAGATGAAGGTGTCCCAGTCGGCCTTGGACCAGGTCTGGAGCGGTTGGTCGGCGGGGGGGCCGACCAGGCGCGCTTCGAGCTGGGGGTAGACCGATGCCCGGACCCGGCTGATGGCGGCGGTGACCTCGGCATCGGGTGACTGCGCGCCATCGATGTGCACGGGCCTCGTGTGTACGGTCTCGAGAACCCCGTCGAGCAGCGACAGCTCGGCGGTGGCGAGGCCGTCCATGGGCAGGGTGAGCGCGGCGCCCTTGTCTTGCGAAGACAGGGGATTGAGGTGGACCTCGCGTCCGACCGTGCGGAGGGTGGCGAAGGTGGGGTCTCCGATGAGGATGTCGACGCCGCGCAGCTCCCGTCGCACCCGCTCCTGCACGGCTCCGCTGGCGGTGGTGAGGGCCACGATGGCCGATGGCCGGGGGTCGAGCTGCTCGATGCGGGCCACCACGGCCTGGGTGGCGGTGATGGGGTCGGCAATCACGATGCCTTCGTGGCCAAGCACCGGCAGATCGACCATGAGGGCCGGGTCGAGAATCCCGATGAAGGCGATGCGCACGCTGTTCCCGCCGTCTCGGGGCACATCCACCACACGGTAGGGGGGAAGGGACAGGCCGGGCACTTCTGTGGACCAGTTCGATGCGATGTAGGGCAGGTCGTGGGGAGCCTGCTCGGCCATGAACGGACCCGCGCCGGCCACCAGCTCGTTTCGTCCGGGGACCAGGGCGGCCGGATCCAGCCGTGCCAGGGCGGCCAGGCCGGTGGGACGATGCAGGGAGGGGGCGTGGTCCTTCACGCTGCTCGCGCCGTCGAGGAAGTCGCCGGCATCGACGAAGAGTGCCGGCGAGACCGGGTCATCTCGCAGGGCGAGGGCCATCGCAACGGTGCGGCTGGTCTCGGAGATGGGCTCACCGATGGCCAGAAAGCGGGAGCTGTGGCCGCTGCCGACGAGCGTGCCGAGCAAGGTGGGGCGGGTCTCCCAGCGGTCGAGCGTCCATACCGGTGGGGCGAATTCGCCGAGGGTGGTGAGCGTGGCGGACAGCCCGGCTGCATTGCTGCAAGACTGCGTGCCCACCTTGTCTTCGGTGCCCAGGCCAGCCAGCCAGCCGGGGCGCTCGGCGCCTTGCACCTCGAAGCGCCCGATGAGGCCGTCGACTGCCCAGTGCTCGCCCGCTTGGGCGCAGGTGATGTCGGAGCCGTCGAAGAAGCCCACGATGCCGGCCATGCTGTCATCGACGCGCAGGACGTGCGGGCCTTGGACCACCACGCCGTGGGTCACCGCCACCTCGCCCACGGAGATGCCGGAGTCCTGGAGGGCGCGGTCCAGCCGGGACAGCAGCTCGACCGGTGGGTGCCCGGAGCCGACGCCGTTCGCCCCACCGGTGTAGAGGATGCGCACCGTGTCGAGCGGGCGGGTGGGAATCGGCGCGACCACTTCGACCGGGACGGGTTCGTCGAGCTGGGGGGCGTCGTCAGCGAGGCCGGCCGCGAAGAGTGCGGCACTGAAGGCTGGGAAGGACATCGCGGGGGCGTCTCAGGAGGGGCGTGCGGGCTGCGGTGTCTCGACGCGGGACCGCTCGGCCACGCCGGGGTCTCGGATGCAGCGGGCAAGCGCGCTCAGGTAGCTGCCGTGAACCTCGTGGTAGCCGCTGTACTCGTGCTCGCGGAGCAGGTCGCGCAGCGCAGGCAGGTTGTAGTGCGGCACCGTCATGAAGAGGTGGTGGCAGCAGTGGTAGTTGAAGAGAAAGGGCGCGAAGATGACCCGCTCGACGGCATTCGGGACGATGTCGACGGTGGGGATGCGCAGTCCGCCGAACTCCTGGAAGCCGCCGGGCAGCTTCTGGGCGATGAGCTGGGCGAGGCCATGCTCCACCACGATTCGGCACCGGTTGAGGAACACGGCCACGCCGAAGAGGGGGGCGATCCAGAGCAGCAGATAGCCCCAGAACCAGCCGGTTGTGGCCCACGCGATGCCGATGAGCGCCAGCTGCGCGCCGATGACCAGCGTAGTGTCGCGGAGCTTGCCCGCTTTCACCTTCGCGCTGTGCTTGCGGTGGTTCTTGTCACCGATGCCGCCGGTGCCCTTCTGGTAGATCTTGATGATGATCTCGGTGAAGGTGCCGAACAGCAGCACCATCAGGCGCGGAATGCCCGGTCGGGCCTCGACCACCCACCCATAGATGTGGCCGTCGGGGTCCTCGGCCCGGGTGCGAACCCGGTGGTGGTCGAGGTGCTGCAGTCGATAGGCGGTGAAGTTGACCCCCACGAGCGCCTGCCCGACGACTCCGAGCAGCTCGTTGAGGCGACGGGGGTAGACCAACGTGTAGTGCACCGCCTCGTGTCCGCTGATGACCACCCTGTACTGCAGCACCCCCATCACAGGAATCATCCAGAGCCAGTGCCAGCCGCCCAGCCACAAGGGCGCGAGGAGTAGAGCCACGACGCCGACGTAGGTGAGCACGAGCCCGGGAAGGGCGACATTGCGTTGCTCGGTGCGCAGCTCTCGGAGGCGCGCCTCGAATGCGGCCCTGGACTCGGACGCCGTCGACTCTGGGGTGGGGTCGGCCATGAACGCCCTGAAACCTCGAAAGAGCGGGTGGACAAGGGACATCTGTACCACGCACCCGCTGCTAGCACGCCGACTGGCCCTGTCGATGGACAATGCGGACAGGAGTTGTCCGGCATCAATGCGCGCAGGGGGGGCACTGTCGCTGCCGTGGGGGTTATGCGCGCACGAGGTCGGTCGACGACCCGCCATGGGAGACCCCAGTGCCGCGCTTGATCATCAAGTCCACGATGTCGAAGAACCAGCGCTTCGAGCTGCCCGAAGGCGAGACCATCTTCGGCCGTGAGAACAACTGTGCGCTGGTTCTCCCCAACGTGTCGGTCAGCCGCAAGCACGGTCGGGTGGTCGTGGGTGCCCAGGCGGTCAACATCGAGGACCTCGAGAGCAAGTCGGGCATCCTCGTCAACGGCGAGCGGGTCGAGCAGGCCGCCCTGAAGACCGGCGACGAGATCCAGGTCGGCAAGTTCAGCATGGTGTACCTGGGCGACGGCCGCCAAGACCGCTTCTACAAGGGCCGCTTCGTCGAATACCTCGCAGAGTACACCCCAGGCACGGTGATGCTCGACGATGGCGCCGCCACTTTCGCGCTCACGCCCGATGCCCTCAAGCGGCTCCAGCAGGAGAGCCACCTCGTCGAGACCGCCCGGCTGCGCCTCGAGACCGACAAGCGGCGTTTCTGGTACCCCGAAGACCGTCCGCTCACCTTCGGCTCCAAGGGCATGGTGCAGGTGGAGGGCTGGTTCACCTGGGGCATCGCTGGCGAAGTGGTGTGGGATGGCCGCAAGCACACGCTCAAGCGGGGCACCTGGTGGGCGCCGCTTCGGGTCAACGACGAGCCGGTGGAACAGCGGCGTCCCCTCAAGGACGGCGACCGGGTGAAGGTGGGCAAGACCACCTTTGTCTACGAGATCCATGACTAGTCCCACAGAGACGCTGGCCGTCTTTGCCGGCACCGACCCCCGCCTGGAGCGATGCTTCGCCATTCGCCGGGTCGTCTTCATCGAGGAGCAGGCCGTTCCGGAGCATGAGGAGATCGACGGCCGCGACCGGGCTTGCACCCACTTTCTGCTGTCCAGCGGACCCAACGACCTCGCCACCGCCCGCCTGCGGATGGTGGAGGACGGCGGCCAGCGGGTGGGCAAGGCAGAGCGGGTGGCGGTCCACCTACGCGCGCGCGGGCACGGACATGGCCGCACGGTGATGCGGGCCTTGGAGCAGGCCGCCTGGGATGCCGGTGCGGTCGCGGTGAAGCTCGGCGCCCAGCTCACCGCTCTGCCGTTCTACGAACGCCTTGGCTACGCGGCCTTTGGCCCGGAGTTCGACGACGCCGGCATTCCCCATCGGATGATGAAGAAGCCCGCTCCCGCGCTGTTCTGAAGCTGGCTCAGGCGGCCTGCAGTGCCTGGGCGAAGGCCGTGGGGTCGCCCGCCTCGTGTCGTCGCAGCAGGTCGAAGTAGCGCCGGACCTGTCGGATGGCGGCGTCAGGGGTCTCTGCGCGCAGCACGGCGAGGCGAAGCAGCTGTGCACCGTGGGGCAGACCGCGGGTGAAGTGGTTGGCGACCTTCTTGAAGCGTCCGAGGGCCGCCTTGTCTCGCGGGGCGCGCTTGCGGATGGCGGCGAGAAAGCCCAATAGCACGCGCTCCTTTTCGTCAGCATCGACCGCTGTGATGGGCTGGCCCGACAGGTGCTCGGCGATCTGCCGCAGCGACCAGGGGTTGCGCATGGCGCCGCGTCCGACCATCACGCCCGCGCAGCCGGTGTCCTCGAACATCTTCACGGCACTCGGGATGTCGATGATGTCGCCGTTGGCAACGACGGGAATGGTGAGCTTGTCGACCGTCTCGGCAATCTTGTCCACCGCGCGCGTTCCGCCGTACAGGTCGGAGCGGGTGCGCCAGTGGATGGTGATGGCCTCGGCTCCCTCCTCCTGGCAGGCGAAGGCGAGCTCGGGGGCATTGCGTCGGGCATGGTCGAAGCCGCTGCGCATCTTCACGGTGAGGGGGACGGTGATGGCCTTGCGCACGGCCTTTACGATGTCGATGGCCAGCTCAGGGTCGGCCATCAGCGCCGACCCGCCGGACTTTGCACACACCTTCTTCGACGGGCAGCCCATGTTGATGTCGACGATGGTGGCGCCGAGGTCCTGCACCACGCGGGCGGCCTCGGCCATGATGTGGGGGTCGCGGCCGAAGATCTGCAGTGCGACGGGACGCTCGTCAGGGTCGAAGCGCGCCATCTCGCGCCACTTCGCGCCCGCCCGGCTGCCGGCGATGGCACGGCTCGCGATGAATTCGGTGTAGGTGAGGCCCGCACCGCCAATCTCGCGCACCAGGCGGCGGAAGGTGAGGTCGGTGACCCCTTCCATGGGGGCGAGCACGACGTTCGGGAACACGCGCACGTCGCGCACGTAGAACTCGGTGGGCAGTCCGTCGGGGCCAGTCATCGGGGCATCCTCCGCCCCGTCCGTGCCCCCGTTCTCGCGGTCTGTCAAGGCGGGTGATGGGCCCGCGCCCGCCTCTGGGATAGGCCCGCGCCCCTTCAGGAGGCCGCCGTGTCCAGCCCCGCTCTTCCGCCAAAGGCCGAGTCCGTCGACATCAAGGGCCGTCCCATCGGCTACGTCCCCCCCACCTTCTTTCGTCCCGAGGTCCTCCAAGGCGGGGTCACCCGCCTGGTCGTCAGCGTCCCCATGGCCGACCTCGAACGGGTCCACCGCGCGCTGGTCACGACTCTCGAGCCCCCGCTCAAGCTGCTCTACGTGCAGCTCACCGACCGTGAGAAGGGAGTCCAGCTCCCCAAGCCCATCCAGCGCGTGGCCGTGGAGCTGCCTCGAGACCGGGTGCTCACGGCCTTGGAGGACTTCCGCAGGCTCGCCTACCACGACGGACGCCACCAGCTCTGGATCCGCGGCAATCGCGGTGAGCAGGTCGTCTTGGAGGAGGTGGGACAGATCTACGCCTACCCCGACGACTTCGCCTTCCGCGACTGCCTGCTCGCCCAGGGAGTGCCCGAGGGGGACGGTCCGGAGATTGCGGCCCAGGACTACGTGCGGGTCACCTTCGATGCGGCCTGCGATGCGGAGGAGGCCGCCCTCATCGACCAGCTCCACCTGCTGGAGTGGGCCGGCTGAGCGCACCCTCCTCCTGTCACCGCTCTGTCCGCACGCCTGGCCTGCGCCGCGGTAGATTGCGCCCATGGACCAGCCGGACTCCCCGCCCCCTGTCCCCTCCGACGACGACGCTGCCGAGCTGTCGGAGGCAGGCACCGTCGTGGCCCCGCCGGAGTGGACCGGCAAGTCGAGCACGATGGAGGCGCGGGGGCCAGGCGAGCAGAAGGCCCCGACGGTTCGCCGGCGAGATCCCATGGTGGGGGCCATTCTCGGTGGCCAGTATCGGCTGGAGCGAGCGATTGGTCGCGGGGGCACCGGCCGGGTCTATGTCGCCACCCAGCTGAGCCTCGGGCGCTCTGTGGCGGTCAAGACGCTGCGTCCGGACATCGACTTCGAAGCCTCGGGCGAGCAGTTTTCGGAACGCTTCTTCCGCGAGGCCTCCCTGGCTGGGGGGCTGTCCCACCCCAACATCGTCACCGTTCATGACTACGGTCAGGACGAGGACGGCACCTGCTTCATCGTGATGGAGCTGGTGGAGGGGTCGTCCCTCAAGGACCTCATGCGCACCGGTCCCCTCGATGCCGAGCGCGCCCTCGACCTGTTCTGCCAGCTGGCCCGCGGACTGCGCCATGCCCATCGGGCCGGGCTCGTGCACCGCGACGTCAAGCCGGGCAATGTGCAGCTCACGCCTGGCGACGATGGCCGGGAGGTGGCCAAGCTGCTCGACTTCGGGCTGGTGAAAAGCGACCTGCCAGAAGTCACCGAGATCACCCGTGAGGGGAGCTTTCTCGGCACGCCCCACTACGCCTCCCCCGAGCAGGTGAGGGGACGCGAGGCCGACGCCCGCTCCGACCTCTACGCCCTCGGAGTGATGCTCTACCGAGCCTTGTGCGGACGGCTGCCCTACTACTCCCGCAACTCCATGACGATGGCCATGTCCCACGTCAAGGACCCCTACCCGGCCATGTCGGAGCGGGCGCCCGAGGTGCAGGTGGACCCGGCCCATGAGGCCATTGTGCGCCGCCTGATGGCCAAGGAGCCCGCCGACCGGTACCCGGATGCCGGGACTCTGCTCCTCGACCTGGAGTCGGAGCTGGTGCGCTTGAGGTCGGGAGAACCGCCGTCCGCCTCGGTGCCCTCAGTCTCCGCCGCCGCTCCACCCGACCCGGCCAGTCCGCCTCTGTCGACCGCCCCCACCGCGCTGCCAGAGCGTGAGGAGGCCGAAGCGCCGGCCGAGCCGCCAGCGCCAAAGAAGAAGCGTGGCGCCCTCTGGCTGGCGCTCGCGGCCGCGGGACTGCTCGCCGTGTCGGGCGGTGGCTGGCTCGCCTCCGAATGGCTCGGCGCAGAAGACGAGCTCGCCTTGACGGGCGCGGTGGCGGACACCGGCAGCGATGGCACCACCGGCGACCGGAGTGCCGACCTCCTCGAGGCCGCCGTGCCGCAGGCCGTTCAGGTGGCGCTGGCCAGCGAGCCGACCGGGGCGTCGGTGGTCGTCGATGGCGAATCGCTCGGCACGACCCCATGGGTGGGCACGCTGGACCTGGAAGACGGCGTCCATGCGCCCCTGGTGCTCCAACTCGATGGCTACAAGCCGCTCGACGTCATTCTCGACGTGGCCGACGGCACAGCCTCAGCCACCCTCACGCTCGAGCGCACGCCCCGCGCGGCACCGAAGCCCGCTCCAGCCCGCAAGCCGCCGCCCCGCACCAAGGCGTCGACCGCGGCCAAGACATCGAAGACGAAGGCCTCCACTGCTGCAAAGACGAAGGCAGCACCACCTCCAGCCACGAAGGCCCCGAGCAGCGGAGGGGCCACCTACGACGGTGTGTCCTTCACCGAAGCGCAGGCCACCGCGACCCTGCGCTTCGCGAATAGCGCCGACAAGGCGGCTTTCAACGGCGCGGGCATCCGCACCCAGGAGTTCAACAAAGTCGCCGCCGGACGGCCGCACGGATCGATGTCGGCGCTGGCCAGCAGTCCCGGGGTGGGTCCGAAGACCTTGCAGCGGATGCGCGACGCAGCCCGGTAGCCGCGGCCTCAGTCCCGGCGTCGCCGACCGATGGCCACTGCGGCGACCGCAAGCAGGCCGAGTCCGTGGGAGCGCACATCCACGACAGCACACGACTTGTCGCCGGCCGAGCCCACGCAGTCGTTGTCGAAGTCGTCGACAAAGCCGTCGCAGTCGTTGTCCACCTGGTCTCCGCAGGCTTCGGCGTGGCCCGGGCTCGCCGAGGCATCCGAGTCGTCGCAGTCCTCGGACTGGGGATAGCCGTCGCCGTCGAGGTCCTCGTCTTCGCCGCCATCCCCCCCGTCGCTTCCGTCCGCTGAGCCGCCGGGGCCGTCGGTCCCGTCGCAGTCGTTGTCGACCCCATCGACCGTGTCGTCGCGCGCGCCGGGGTTCACGGTGGGGTCGGTGTCGTCGCAGTCCTCGGCGATGCCGTAGCCGTCGCCATCGAGGTCGTCGTCGGCATCTCCTGCGCAGTCGCTGTCCCGGCCGTCGTACCAGGTCTCGGTCGCCCCGGGATACACCCCAGGGTCGGCGTCGTCGCAGTCGCCGTCGGACAGGGCGAAGCCATCCGCATCCTGGTCCTGGTCGAGTGCCTCGGGCCCCCCCAGGTGCCCGATGTCCGCTCGGCTTCCGTCGAGATCGGCCACCGTCTCGTCGCCTGCATCGCGCAGCGCGCTGAGGCTTCCGGGAATCAGCAGCTCTCCGGACGCATCGCCGTCGTGCGCGACCTGGGCGTACTGGGGGTCGCCGATGAGGTTGCCGTCGACACCGTCGAGCACGGGCAGGGAGCCGCCGAAGTCGTCGAGGTTGTCGTAGGCGCAATTCCAGCGCAGTGCGACGCTCGGCGCCGAGGCGGCATCGGCATCGAAGCCCGCACCGGCGTTGAAGGCCGCGCTGGTGTGCTCCACGACCGCACCTGCGGACTGCCGGAGGGCCACCCCCGTGCCGCTGTTGGCTGCGAGGTCGGAGAAGGTGAGGGGATATCCGCCCGTGGAGTCGTTGAAGACGTAGATGCCTGCGCCGTCGGCTGCGGTGTTCTCGACGACCTGAAGGTGGTGGAGGCGGTGGGTTCCGGTGGGGTTCTGGGCGAGGATGGCGCCGCCGGAGGAGGACGCCGAGTTGGTGGCGAACCAGCCATGTGCCGTCGCGCCCGAGGCCACCTGGGACAGGTGCAGGCCACCTCCGTGCTCGGCGGTGTTTCTCTCCACCACCACGCCTTCGGCGCTCAGCTCGCCAATGCTCGTCAGCCGTCCTCCTCCGCCAGCCTGGCCTGCGGAGTTGTGGGACAGGTGGAGCCCATCGAGCGACGCGACCTGGAGCTCGGTGAGGTAGAGCCCGCCTCCGTCTCCGGACGCATCGTTGTCGGAGATGGTCTGTCCGTCGGGCAACACGAGGCTCTCGGTGCCGGTGCCCACCATGGCGATGCCGCCGCCATAGGTGGCCGTGCCGCCGGTGATGGGGCAGGTGCCGACCACCGTGAGGTCGCCGCTGTTGACGTAGACGCCGCCACCCGCGTCGGAAGCGGTGTTGTCGGTGACCGGGGTGTTGTGGAGGACGAGGGAGGCGTCGGACACGAGCAGCCCGCCGCCACTGCCCCCGGCGAGGTTGCGGGCGACCGAGGCGCGGCTGATGGAGGTGGGGGACTCGCTGTAGATCCCCCCTCCGTCCAGCAGGGCGACGTTGTCCTCGAGCGTGGTGTCCGCCAGCGAGATGCTCCCGCCGTAGAAGCTGTGGATGCCACCGCCCACGCCTGCGGTGTTGCCGGTGATGACGGTGTCGTCGATCGTGAGGTCTGCAGCGATGGCGTAGATGCCGCCGCCATCACTGTCTTCGCCCGCCGCATTGTCGGTGATGCTGCCGGTGAAGGTCAGCGACATGGTGTCGGCGTAGATGCCGCCCCCCAGAGTGCCGGCGGTGTTGTCGGCGACCTCGGCCTCCACCGTGGCGTCGGTGGTGTGGGTCTGGTCGAGGTGCAAGGCGCCGCCGGCCGTGGCCGCGGAGTTGCCGGTGAAGACGCCGTCGGTGATGTCGACATCGGCCTGGTAGGCGGCGATGGCGCCTCCCCGTCCGCCTGCGGTGTTGTCCGTGGCTGTCAGGCGCACTGCGGCGAGCGAGGCGTCGTAGCGCACGCGGATGCCCCCTCCGTGGCTGCCCGCGATGTTGCTGTCCAGGGTGACATCGGTGAGCGTCGCGCTCGAGGTGTCGAGAAAGATGGCGCCGCCCTGGTCGCCGGCGTTGTCCCGAAAGGTGGAGTTGGACACCACGAGGGTCGAGTCCGAGGCGTAGATGCCGCCGCCGTCGTAGGACGCGGATGCTTCATTTCGCGCGAACACGCAGCCGGTGACGGTGAGATGCCCGCCGTCGTAGACGCCCACTCCGGAGCCGGGGGAGCGGCCGGAGTGGTCGGTGATGTGCACGCCGGTCAGCGTGGCCGTGCTGCCTCGTACCTCGAGCCCCTGCAAGGCCGAGTACAGCGACAGGCTGGCGATTGTGACCGTCTCGCCGTTGTCCACGGTGATGACGGTCGACGTGCTGCCGGCGGTGAGCAGGGTGGACGACACGCCCGACCCGCGAATGGTGAGGTTCTTGCCGCGGGTGTCGAAAGGCCCGGTGTAGGTGCCGCCGGCCAGCGAAAGCGTGTCCCCATTGGAGGCGGCGTTGATGGCGGCCGACAACGAGGTGTAGTCGGAGCCTCCCGATGGGTCGACCGTGAGGGTGGCAGCAAAGGCCGGACCGGAGCCCAGCGCGATGGCAGCGAGGGCTGAGCGGCCGAGAAGACTGGGCACGCGGCGGATGACGGGCATGGGGACCTCGGGGCGTGTGCCAACCCATTCTAGCCGGCCCGGGCCGTTCCACGCTGGGACGGACTGACTGCGAAGTGTCAGGTTCCGCGTTCAGTCGCGTGGTGTCAGAAGCAGGCGCCGGTCGTCTGCTTCGCACACCACCGAGCCTTCGTCCTGGGGAGTGCAGGCCCAGTCCACCGCGGTCACCAGCTCGAACTCCGCCTGAGCGACCGGTCGGCCGACCACGCTGGCTTGGAGGGTGTACACGCCCAGTGGCAGGCTCATCTCGGCGTCGGGTCGACCGCGGCCCATCTCCTCGCCATCGGAGTCCACGACCTTGATCCACCGAAGCCGGGAGTCGCCGCTGCCCACCGAGACCGAGATCTCGCCGAGGTCGGCGCCAGCGTCGTCGGCCAACGCATCGATGACATCGACGTCAGGCTCGGCGTTGCGGCTGCTGTGCCACACCCAGGCTCCGAGGGCGACCGCGCCCAGCCCCGCGACCAGCAGAAAGGCACCCAGACCGACAAACAGAAGGGTCTTGGCCTGGCTCCCCGCCTTGGGAGGCGGCGGCGGTGCCTGGCGCGGACGGGGCATGGCGGACCGCTTGGGCGCCTCTGCGACCGGCTGGGCACGGGGCGCTGGGGTCGGTGCTGCGGCGGGCGGCGTCTGGGCAGGGGGTGGGGGCAGGGTGCTGGTAGGGGGCGCCTTGAGCACCGCGGCGGCGGCAGACGACAGCGGACGGGCGCCGATGGCTCCGGGGTCGCCAGGATCGGGGGGCCCATTCCGGCGCACCGGCTCCTCGGGATCGGGCGTGGCGATGGGCGCGAGGCTTGGCAGAGGACCGTCGCCGAGGCGTCCGAAGGTCTGGGCGGCGAGGGGAGCGACCACCTCCGCGGCCAGCTTCTCCAGGGAGGCGCCCCGGGCCTGTTCGGCGAAGGCGCGCAGCAGCGGCACGCACTGGGCCGCGGTGAGGCGCTCGGAGGCGTCGTAGGCGCACATCCGGGCAAGAGTCTCGAAGAGGGTGTCCTCCCAGCGCTGGTCGGGCAGCCCCGTGTCGTCGATGTCTGCGATGAGCTTGGCGATGGCGGAGTCGTGCGCGGTGCGGTCGACGGGGAGGTTCTTGGGCTTGGCTCCCACGAGCAGCTCGATGAGCAGCAGTCCCAGCGCGTACACATCGCCCGGATGGTCGCCCCGGCCGCCTTCCTTTCGCTCCGGGCTCATGTAGCGGAGGGAGCCGAAGCGCAGCATCGCGGTGTGGGCCACGCGGGCTTCGTGGTTGAAGCGGGCGGTTCCGAAGTCGAGGACCTTGACCTCGCCTTCCTTGCTCACCATCAGGTTGGATGGCTTGATGTCGCGGTGGACGACTCGGAGGGGGGCCTGCGCGCCGAAGGGGACCTGGTTCCAGGCGGCATCGAGTGCGCTCGCGGTGCAGACCCCGATGCGGAAGGCGGCGCGCGGTGGGAAGGGACGGCCCTGTTCCCGGAGCTGGTTGTAGAGCTGCTTGACGTCGACGCCGTCGACGAACTCCATCACGACCGCAGGGCGCCCCTGGAGGCTGATGAGGGCCTCGACTCGCAGGATGTTCTTGTGCTGGAGCCGCGACAGCAGCCGGGCCTCGTCGCGCGTGCGGTCGAGCACCTCATCGGTGCCATTCCACTGCTCTTTCAGGTGCTTGACGGCCACGATGCGGGCGAGACCACCCTCGCTGCGAGACTCCGCCACGTACACGGTGGAGAACGTCCCCGCGTTGCGCTCTTGCAGAATGGTGAGGTTGGCCCCGTCGTCACGGCCTGCGGCGGATGCCATGCACGCTCCATCCGATTCCACCGCGCGCCGGTGGGTTGGCCACTGCCCGCCAGTGCGGGTCACCCGTCTCGAAACGAGGCGAGACTGTAGCACGGCCGAGCGGGCGGCTGGCTTGCCTCGTGTGGTGGCGGTGTGGTTAAACGAGGCCAGCGCCCTCCCCGCGACGGGCGAGGCGCGGGCGTGCCCTGTGTCTGGGCCGGCCTCCCTCCTTCGGGGGGCTCGCGCTCCCTCAACTCCGACATCCCGTTCAGAGGTGGATGCCATGAACCGCACACCCATCGCCGTGGGTGGCCTGCTGCTCGCCCTTCTGGCGCTCCCCGGCTGCGACACCATCACCGATCTCATCGGCGGCGGCGGCGGTGCCGAGGCGTTCACCGAAGGCGAGGCGCTGCTCCGACAGGGCGACCTGCCCGCCGCGGCGGACCGTTGGGAGGAGGCCCAGGTGGGCGCTCCGGGTGACGTCGATGCCGCTACAGGTGCCGCATATGCGCTGCTTCTCAAGGGGGACACCGACGCCGCTGACGCCGCGCTCGCCGCAGCGGAGGCCGAGGCTGGCGAGCGGGCCCCGGAGATCAAGATGCGCCGGGCCCTGGTCGCCCTCGAAGCCGGCGACCTCGACCAGGTGAGCACCCACGCCCTCGCGAGCGGCCTGCCCGCTGGAAAGCTGCTCGCCGCTGAGGTTGCGATGGCCGACGGCGAGACGGATTCGGCGCTGGAGCTGCTCGAGTCCATCGAGGGAGCCGGTGGTGCAGTGGGGCGCCTCGCCTCCGACTACGTCGACCGCCTTTCCGACGAGGACCCCATGGTGTCGGGCCTCTGCGAGGCGGAAGCACTCTGGGCGCTCGGGGTCCGCAAGGTCGCAGTCAAGTCTGCCGACGAGCTGGTTCGGGGTCTTCCGGAGGATCGCGAAGACAAGCCCGAGCTGCTGCTCACCTGGGCGGGTCGCGCGGTGTCGGTGCACGAAGCCGAGATCGCTCAGGGCCTGCTCGATCCGCTCACCTTCCCGCCCGAGGGCATGAAGTGGCGCATGGATGCGGTGCAGGCGATGGTCCAGTGCGTCCAGGGCGACATCGACACCTGCACGGCCTCCTTCGACAAGCTCGACCGCACCGGTCCCGCGACCGGCGTGGCCGACGCCCGGGCGACCGCCGCATACCTGATCGCTGAAGACAACCCGGAAGCTGCAAAGGCCCTCGTGGGCTCGGTGCAGTCGAACGCCGCCGCCAGGGCCCTCCTGGCGACCGGAGATGCGTCGGCTGCTCAGAGCGCATCTCCTGGCGGCGTCATCGACAACTACCTGCAAGCGGGAGGTTGAGGATGAGCCGACGGACTTCGAAGATGGGACTGCGCGGACTGGCACTCACGGTGGCGATGGGACTCGGACTGGTGGCCACCAGCTCCGCCGAGGCCGGCAAGAAGGCCGACGAAGGTGTCAACGTGCGCATCACGGTGATGGACGAGGCCGAGCAGCCCATTCCCACCGCGGTGGTCCGCCACCCCGACGAAGCCGACCGCCGGCGCGTCAACTCCGTCACCGGCGTGTGGGAGGACTCCATCCTCTACCTGCCCGATGGCAGCGAGCTTCGGTTCGTCCCGGGGATGACCCTCAAGTTCGAGATCTCCGCGCCTGGCTACATCACCCAGGTGATTCAGTACGACGTGCGCAAGCGGAACAACAAGGTCGAGATCCGTCTCAAGGAGATGGAGATCGAAGAAGAAGAAATCGAAGAACCCCTGATTCAGTTCGGCCGTGACCGTCCACGCGAAGTCTTGGACTGACCTTCGAATCTGAGCCTCCCCCTGCGGGAACCCTGGAGCACGCGGTGAAGCGCAGCCTCAAACCTCTCCGACTGCCGGTCGCCCTTGGATTTCTCGGTGTGGCCAGCGTCGCTCTGGCCGCCACCGGTTGGTACCAGTTCGACAACGCCTTCAAGCCGCTTCCGTGTCAGGACGGCTGGATGGCCTGCATGGACGGGGACACCTACGTCACGCCCGGCATGGTGATGGACGGCAACGGCCGTCCCCATCCTGCGCACATGCGGTTCGGATTCTTCGAGTTCGAGCCCATGCCGTCCCTGAGTCCCACCAAGGGGCTGTCGGACTACTCCAACGCTGCGGATGCCCTGGCAGACGCCGGCAGCGACGACCCGGACCCCGCTCCGGCCGCGCGACCTGGCCGCGACCGGGACCGCGACGCAAATCGCGACCGCACGCCCACCCCGGCTGCAGGCGGTTCGTCCTCCGACGACCGTGACCGTGACCGCGACAGGGGGGGCGCCGCTCCCGTGCCCGTGCCAGCCGGTGGAGACGACGACGGCCGCGACCGCGACCGCGATGGTGGCGCAGCGCCGGTTCCTGTTCCCGTTCCCGACGCGGGTGGAGCCGACGACTACGGGGTCGACCCAGCGGACCGGACCGCTCCGGACGCCGCGCCTCCGCCCGCTCGCACCGACGCGGGCGACGAGGACCCGCCCTCCCGGGATGGTCCGCCCGACGGTGGGGCCAGCTCGGCACGCACCGATGCTCCCGAGGAGCCTCCACCGCCCGAGGAGCCCCCCCCCCCCCC
>ENA-OWNT01002530-OWNT01002530.1-seawater-metagenome-genome-assembly--contig:-NODE-2530-length-18905-cov-3.902273_pt1 | contig 18905 bp, 19 predicted proteins | sample MGYA00238136_ERZ651165 | MGnify/ENA primary metagenome ERZ651165 (study PRJEB26861, sample SAMN08777766) | seawater metagenome | isolation source: coastal seawater | place: USA: Florida | collected...
CTAACCAGCGATGCCATGAGGCTGCGCCAGCCAAAGTGCGTTGCGTGCGAAACAAAATCTGTGCCAACGCAGAACGATTTTAAGTCGACACGTAGGGCCCGCAACCTCCGCGCCTACCAGCAACACATACGTGACGCATACAATATCAAAACAAGCGGTGCTAGATCCATGGATCATCAAACGACACATGCGTACCGTCCATGGACACACAAAGGCTGGCAGTGCGTATCCACGAATTTTTATTCGGTCAACCGGCACCCCCTCCGTGATACAAAACATGCCCAGAAGACATGCGCAAGCTGCTCCGAGCGAATGTCCGGTGAACACGATCTACGGTGTGCACCACAGCAGTCGACGATACGTGGGATGCCGAACACGCGTAGCAAGGTACAATTTCGGACGAACAGCGGGACCTACATCGTAGCCGGCATCGACGAATCTCAAAGCGTACTTTAACAGACCTTCCTGGTGAATTAGCCAAAGCACCGCATCGCGCATGCCGCGGTGTACCTTGCTGCGACCGAACGGTCGTGCTTGCCATTTGCATCTAGCGGTCCCGCCTTCATTGTTCGCCTCGCATTTCGGCGGATCCCACGCATCGGCCTCACTTTGTCCATTGGCGAAATCCTCAGCGTCATCGTACAATGGAAGGATGTTAGTGTCGCTGCAGATACTGATGTCGGCGAAGTCTGTTGTCCCGCGAAATGAAAATATTGCGCGTTTCTCCTGTGCGTTGGCCTTCGAACAAATCAACAAGTAAAGTGACTACCAGAAAACCAAAAGAAATTCCTCAGAAACGACAACACAATGCCACGGACCATAACAGCGTACGAAGGAAGAGGATCTGTCGCGGACTGTGCGTGTGCGACGACAACGTCAAATCCGAACGTTGCGATACTCCATTGAATTTCTTCCTCCTGCGCGAAATATGCTGCCATAGCGAAAGGAAAGTACTGCGTGTAGTCGCCCAAAGCATTCATGTCGATGTCTGCATCTTCGCGATACACACTGCAGGTGTTCGTTTGTTCAGTTTTTGCAGAAGCCGTCAGCACTGCTGCATCGCTCCGTGTCTGTTCGACAGCAGGGAGCGGTTTGCGTCGATGCATGTCATCGATAAGCTCAGGATAAGTGCCTTGAGTGGCATGATGCATATAAAGGTGATAGTACACCCCAAGCGATAGATCACTTGAGCTGACTCGGCTCGAGAGTTGTGGGTCTTCGCCTTTCAACGTCCGGAAAGTGGAAAAAACGTTCTTAACAATTGCGGTGATGCTGTCAACCTGCGTCGCCATTGACTGGGGGCACAAACATAGTAGCGTCAACACGTGAACTAACACACTCACGCATATCACAGCGCCCCACCTGCCCCACGCCGACGGCCTGCCAGCCCCAGTACGCAACAGTCCCGTACGGCACTCCAAGTTGGTAAGCGGCATTGATTGAAAAGTTGAATATACGCATCGTCTTCGTGTAAAGGGTTTCTGCGCGGAAGACGGCCTTGTACGGCATAAATTTTCCACTGAAGTAGTTCTCAACACGGCGTTCGTTGTCGCGCAAACGCTGTTCTGTCGAGGAAAACGTGGTGATCACTTCAGAGCTCGGACTCCATAAACTCCAACCGCGTGATTTTCTACTTTGATCAAAACCTTTCTGACGAATGCGAAATTCATAAAGAGATTTGGGACGCAGGCCACTCAGCGTGGTCTGTGTCCCAACACCGCTGCCACCGCTGCGAGGGATTGAGGACTCACTTCGCGCAGGTCGATCAGTGAAAGGAGTCCAATCCTTCACAACGGTGAGCAACGTTGGTTGATCCACTGCAAGCAACGAAGGCTCTCGCTCCAACTCGGCGTCATCTTCGTAAGGCACCTGCTCTAGCGGCGCAGGATCATTGGCGACTTCGGAAGATGCTTCTTGGGCTCGCCGAGACACCGCAGCTAGAAACCCGCCAGAACGTGTCGGCTTCGCTTGCTCCCATTGTTGGTCGTCATCTCCAGAGTCGGTCACTACTGCAGCTGTTGGAAGAGCGTCAACAGTGCTTGTGGCGGCCCCAGTCGTAACATCTCCTCGCTTTTCAGTTGCTTGTTTCGACTTCTTCGTCCGCTTGAACTGTCTGTATTCGATTTCAAACATTTCATTCTCCCGAGCAAATTGCGAGGTTTCGGTCACTGAGTAATCGGTCCAGTCAAGAGATACTGAGGTGCTAGTTCGGTTGGTGACGACCGGTTGCAGCGGCGGGCGAATGGACATTAGTTTTGCCCCTGTTGTCTCAAATATCGCAACCCATTGCATTCGGTGCTTCTGTGACGCAAAACTCAACGTGCGGCTGACAGTGGATGTGGTGATGGCACTCTGCGCGTCGCATGTGTACAAATTTGCAACATGCAGTTGATTGGGTGGACCGATCGTCGACGATGGAAGAAGCGTCAATTCCGCTGCGTTTGCAAAGTATTCGCTCACTCCCGTCGCAATGGACCGAATAAAACCAATGTCCTTCACTGCGTCGGTCAGAAATGAAATGCCAGAACGGGCCGACGCTGCGGGGTCATCCCCATCTGCAGGAATGTCCAGGTCGTCAGCATTGGCGTCATACTGACCGTCGGAATTCGCGCTTTCACGATAAGCTTCAGAGAATTTTGACAGATGCAAATCGGTGTGCCCGTGCGTGTTCTGTGTCGCCTCTTCGCCTTTGGGAGCATAAATCTTCACAAACCCGCTGGCTCGGACCTGCACAATGCGGCGTACCCAGTGCAAGCCCCATTTCAATCGAACAGCCCCTTCAGCAATGATGGGCACATCCACGAAGTCGGACATTGTTCCCCCTATGCAAGTACACCAAGGGGGAGGAGGTTCGGATTTTTGTAAAAAATGAGAAGTTTAGTTTCGCCGTCAATGTTTCAAAGTGTCACAACACTGTCGTGAGCTGCCTGCGTTCCACACGCGGTACGTCGCGCTGATGCCGGCATTGCATTGCCCTGCGGCACGCAGTCCACCAGACGTGTTTGCGTCCTCCCTATAATGTGTCTACAATTTGAAGACGCCACATCCTGCCCTTCGCTCCTCGCGCGCATAGTTGCCAGGAGCGGCGTCGCTTGCGTCTTCGTGGTGCGTCGCCGGTCGTCGCATGGTGTTGGTCGTTGCGGCTGCGGAGGTCTTGTTGGACGATGCTCGAGTGCTTGAGCCAGTGCGCTGGCGACTGACAAAGCCAACAACGCAAACGTCATCTCACATCATGCACGAGGCTTGTTACGAATACACATTTTGTCAACTGTACATTTGTTTATGTTTCAACTACTAATTTGTAAGCAGCGTTTATTGCACCCACTCGCAATTTAGTATGTATGTGAAATGGAAGTGTACACTTTCCAATGTGAAATTTAGAAATGACGGTGTTGGTGGATCAACTTGGTGCATGCGTCATTGCAGCAGGCGGTGCCCTGCCGACTATCATGCGGACGGGTGCACTGGAAGAGGTATGCCATGGTTGTTCAGTGTTTGATGCGAGCTGATAATTTGCGGAAGGCCCGTGGAAGGCCGCAGCAGGGTAATGTGCACGGCAGCCAGCAGCGCGTTGTCCCACACTGAAAGCCGAGGCGACAACGACAGGGTGCCTGCATCCATCTGCTTCCCATTTGACGGCGACGATGTTTGAGATGGAGCGAGAAAAGCATAAACCAGAAACACCACCCGGACAGCGACAGTCATCCAAATGCCAATCACAGTCGTTCGGCCTGGAGTAGTGCGTCCGAGCCACCAAAGATATACTGGCGCGCCCCAGGACTCATGGAACCCATCAAAGAGGAGGCCCACGACAATCAGTTGCACCACGACAAAGAAGAAGAATATGCCAAAGTACAAGAATAATAGCATCCAAGACAAGAACATTGTGAAGTAATTAAAATTTACTTTGCTCCAAGTCTCGTCTCTGGGCTATGCGTCGGGCAATTCCTCCAGTCGAACATCTCCAGGCAGCTCATCAAATTTGTTCTTCATCTACATACAAACGACGCGTGAATCAACACCACCGATGCAGCAGCTTCATTGTCAATGGCACGTTACAATGCGCACCTCTTCGAGTTTGCTTAGTGTGTCAGGGATGGAGTCCTCAAGAAAATCCAACACATCGCGGCCTCGATGAATGTTGTTCTCGACGATGTGCAGAATGTTATTCCCCTGTTGCCGTGCAAGAAACACTCTTCACAATCTACACTGACTGAAACACGATCTGACGAAACGAAATGTCGTTGGCGAACCTGTGGGGTAAGGGAATTGACGTCAGCCTTCTTACTGATCAAAAGTTTTACCATTTCCAAGTTTCCGACTCCACATGCGTGATGAATGGCACAAAGGCCAAAGGCGTCAGTTCTAGACACGTCCCACCTGCTCGCCGCAAATCATCAACATTAGCAAGCATGCTCATCATCCTTCCACGGAGCACCAATTCCTACCCGGTCACTAAATGGTTGCGCAGCGCCCTCAAATCATTGTGCATGCAGCTGCGGCTAACCCAATTGACACTTTTGCCTACATGCGGTTCAGCCAGCGAACGAGTCAAACCGAGTCATTCAGGTCCAGCAAAAATACAGAGCAAACCCAAAAATCCATCCTTCGTCGTTGTATTGGTGGACCGTCGACGCTACAGATAAGGGAAGGCCACGTTACGCCTCATCGGATACGCAAGAGTCAGCACGACAATTGCAGAACACACCACTGGATTTGGCATCAACGAGTGGCTGGAATTGGAGTTGAAGGAAAGCGCTGGCAAAGTATCTTTGCTCTTTTTCCGATCCCCTGATGCAGTTGCAGCTTCTGTGATCCTACGCGATGTGGATCGGTTTTTGCTTACTTTGCGGGACGCCTCGGCGCGGCTCGATGCCTTTTTGGCACGCCGCTGACTCGCAACAGTCAGTTGAGCATGATACCTACATGGAAAGCTACGATGAGAAAACTTACAAAAAGAGCAGTGCATTCGTTCAGCATCATACATTGTCTCCATAATGTCGCTGAGGTAGATGTCCCTTTCTCGACTCAGCATGTGCGGGAAGAAACCCATGTGATTCGCTTTTAACAAGCACTCCCGGGCCTCCAAGTGGGTTTCCACAAGCTGTTGCATTGGTTTGGCGGAACTGACAATCACATGTTGGACATCACGGTGATAACGCTCGACAACACGTACGCACCTCCACCAAGATGTGACGATGTTTGAATTCCGCGATGAAGTGAACCGCGCTGTTGAGGCGCCCATTAACGATATCAATCCGCGCTCCACAATGAATCAGCGTTTTGATTATGTGCTCGTTGCCCCGAACTCTGCATTCAGACAGATCTCGTTTAGCTACGTTGACCATGGGCGGGCCGCATCCCAGCAATCAGCCAAGCGTACCCTGCGGCCATTAAAGCAGAGTTGCCGTTTTTGTCTTGGTAGTTGGGGTCTACTCGTGAACGCAGACATTCCTCGACAGCTACGCAGAATGATTCGAACATGTGTCACAGTTGGTGTGAATATGCACTCTGCCTGGCACGACGTCACGTACCGTCTGCATCGTTACTTTTGCACGCGGTGATGAGTTCTTCACCTATTACAACGCAAGGATGGAATGACCCGACAGCACTTTTTATTCCCATTGCACACAAGCGGAGAATCACCTAGAATATTGCGGGTCCAAACTACTTTTGTGTTCTTCAGGCGTTCGATGCCGTCAGTCGCTCTCTTTTTGCCACGGGGTGCCTTAATCTATGGACAACATGAATTCCACGTTCAGACAGTTGTACCACACAGTCTTCCACACCCAACCGTTGTTTGTACCAATTTTCGCTCTCTCTTTTTTTTGTTTCCGAAGTACCTGCAAAAACAGCGCACCATTAGGCAAGGTCTTGGGCTCGTCCGTGAGCCAGTGGGCGACAGTACGCACACTGCTTTCATTGTCTCATGTGCAGCGTCAAGGTCATTGTCGTTCATTTTAGACAACAACACAGATCGCTTGTAGGACTAAGAAGCACGAATGTGGTGGTGAACCCATCAAGCGCGTTGTGAACCCAACTGCGACGATCCAAACCTGAGAATACAAGTCCTGTACGACGTGTCGAATTTTAGCGACATCGCCTTCGTTGCAAGCCTTAATGATGACGTCTCTTTCACAGCTGAGAAGGGAGCTGTCGACCTCAGCGTGCCACTTTCTCACTAACATCTCAATTACCTTCACCACAAAGCAGTCCATGGTGTTCGAGACGTTCACAGCCAGGATTTTCACCACTCCATAACAGCGTACCTTTGTTGAGCTATTCATTGCAGCGTAGACAAGCGGGGGCAAGCCACCGTTGCAGAGAAGGACCTACAAAACGTTCAGTTCAATACGTTACTCTGATGCCCAACAACTGGAGATAAGAATGTTCACAAACGCACCTCTCTGTTAGTTTTGCATCGTTTTACATGTCTTGCCATGAGTTGGTCCACCTGTAGTGCCAGGTCAACGAGGGTTACATGCAGCCAAAATCGGCAAACGTCACTGAGCTTCACTTACTCGGTCAGCATCATCATGTTTGACAGCGTCATCGAAATCGAGGGCAACTTCCCCGGTCATCTACAAAAACAACAGCAAAATCCATCACCATAAACTAATATGGGGATTCTGTGACGACTTGCAGCGCCATGTCTGGGTGCAATGACGCACCGCTGACTTTTTGTTGGTTCTGAAGTTGTCAGAGGCGTTCGCCTGGACGCGTTTTAAGAGGGCACATGAAACAGGGAACAGACACAGTTCAGGACTCTGTGTGCGTGCAAACCTTCAGTGAGGCGTCCTTCATCCCCTCGCGTTTCTTCTGTGATTCTCGGCGACGCATGGGCTTGTTGAACTTGAGCCGAGTGGCATTTGGCCGGGTGATTTTGTAGGTCTTCGCAACTTCACCGTTACCGTCGCTAAAGGAGATCGCCTTGACGCCCGGCAGTTTATCGCAGACGGTGGCTCCTGCCAGTAAGGACCACATCCACAACAATTAATGCATGACAACATCGCAGTACCACAAAGATATTTTGTTTCCACACACCACGAGGAGTTTTGTCCTGACCATAAGCAGCATTTAGCTCGGCAACATGGTCGAGTACGGATCGTTGCGTTGCAGCCAAACGCATTTTCTCGACGTATTCGCGGAATTCGTCCAACGAGATTGTCACATTGCCATCGGCGTCCACAGCTGAAAAGTCTTTGCGGACCTGGAGCGGCGGCATTGTCAAAGCACAACGATGAAATTTTCTTTCAATTCGCTTTGGTAGAATCCGAAATGAACATCAAATACCATTTTCGAAAATGTGGCGTTGTCAACGTCAGAGAGAACGCGCGCTTCGCGCAGCATTTTCTTGAACTCGTGGCGATCCATGGCACCGTTGCCGTCACGGTCAAAATGGGCAAAAATTTGTTCAACCTATGACAAGAAGAAAAAATTGAGCAATGCGTCGAGTGACGTAACTGTTGTGGTAGGCAACAGGAAATTACGCACATCATCCAATACCACATCATCTTGTTCAGATCTGCTCGACTTGTAGCGCGACAGACCACGTTTCTTGGACGTTGACACTTCGGCTTTCTTGGCATGCCGGCTGATAACGTGTTCAAGCGTTTTCCACATCTCATCCGGGGACCAGTGCAGGTGATACATCTCACGAAAATCAGTTTTCTCGAGCTCGTGTGGATCATGATGCCCTGGCAAAGCTGCACGAAACCTCGTTTTTGCGCGCTCCCATGTTGCCCGACTACGTGGACTCATCTTGCTCATTGATTTTTCGAAATTGCTGACTGGCTTTTGTTCCGGAATTGACTGCAAATTGAGATCAGTATTGGACAGAAACGAGAGGTCGTGGGGTCGTGGCATGTCAAGGCTGCGGCATCGTCGGTGCCGCGCACCCTTTGGCACTGCCGGAAGAAAAGAACTCATCGAGACCAAACTATTGGCAATGTTCGCCGTCAAATTCGAGGCATTGCTCACTCAGAAAGCCGCAAATAACCGCCTAGCCTCTTGGATGTCAAGAAAAAAAAAAATTATATCCCTTTCTTCGCCGTGGCACGGAATAAACTATTCACTTGACACGGCAGGGTCTCAACCGCAGCGTTCGCATTTGAAACGCGATGCCTTCACCACTTTACCTTAAATGATGAATGCAACCTGTCGTGCAAACCCGTGTTCGAGACTTGTGAGAACACATTGATTGTTCCAACCAATGCCAATTCTGGGTGGATATTTGCGTGCTCCCGTGGTCTTGTCGACGGCAGGTCCACCGCGGCACCGTGGCACCGCGGCGCGGAAAGTCGGAGAGTCGGAGTGTCGGAGAGTCGAGAGTCGGAGAGTCAAGCGCGTTCGTTCGGGAAATAATTTGGTCGGTGTTCCTTTCTGTTCAGCAGATCGTGACGTTTTCCAACTGCAGTGGACAACAGCAGCAGCAACCTGCCTCTACAGTCCATAGCGTTCATACATCTACTTCCCCCCCTCCCACTCACGTGCGTCCAGCCCCCGATGCGAGCAGTTCATAGTCATGGGTTGTCCATTGCACTGTCTCCCTCCCACGCACTCACTGTCCAGTTAGTTCGTGAGTTCGTTGAACGTTGGTACATTCATCTATCGCTGTATACATAGTACACGGTACTGATGTCTGTACAAATAGTATTACTCAATACCGCATTGATGTACTGTACTGTACTCGTCGCGGGGCGGCGGTGTACTGTACACTCCGCTGGAGACCCTCTGCGCCCAAACTCGAAAGAATTACATAATACTGAAAGAGGACGATACCAGTTCATCGTAGTAACGCTGTGAGTCCGTGTATCCTGATATGGGAATACCTGATAAATGATTTGTTCGAGGGGTGGGTGCGCGGGAATCAGCGGAGTTTGCACTGTCGCGTCGCCGCACTGTCTGTCTGTCTGTGTGTCTGTTTGTCGTCGCACTGTCGAAGCACTGTCGCACTGTGGCGCTCACTCACTGTCCGTCGTTGCAAAAGTTCGAAAGTTCGAAAGTTCGAAGTTGAAAGTCGAAGCGCGAAGTCACTTTGTGCGCGCGCGGTCGGGCGGTCGGGCGGTCGGGCGCCGGTCGGTTGGCGTGGGCGGCGGCGGCGCGTTGTATTTTGTTTGTTGTGTTTCGTTCGTTGGTGTGTGTGACGACGTTGCGCGTTGCCTGCCGGTGCTGCGAGTTGTGCCGTGCTGTGCCGTTTTGATTTGTTTTGTTGTGACTCTGTGCTTCTGGTTGGATACGCATGACTGTGTTGTTGAATGCAATCTGTCGTCGTCACTTTCGTCGTTGCTGTTGTCTGGTGCAAAATGCGTCCACACGTGGTGTTGCGGTCTGGTGCGTGTCTTGTTGTTCTGTAGGATGTGGGCTGCGTGCTTGTTGTCTGGTTGTGACGTGGTGGTTCGTGTACTCTTGCTGTTCTGTCTGGGCCGAGAGCGGACAAATAGGTGGGAGGTCGCGTCGAGTAAGGAGATTGACGAGTGCAGTGAATGTGAAGTTACTCACACACGCTTCCCGTGGTGTTACGGAAGTGTGCCTCAACTCCCAGGTTCGCGGACACATTAGTGTCGAGAATCTACACCTTGTTTTTTTGTGTCCCAACAGTATGGACAAAAAATAAACATTGCAGGCCATTGCGCAGCCTGCGAAGCTGTTGCAGCTGAATCGGTGAGACCGTGGTGCGGATTCTTCTCATGCCGCCGTGTTAGTTTGTGAAAGCATGTTTCACGCAGCTGAATTTCCTGCGATGAATCGTGTCGGTGGAGTGGATGATACTCAATGCTCGACCCAAAACTCAGACCCAGCGCATGCCGTTACTCAAACGCAGGCGCAGACGCAGGATGCTGCTCAAAAATTGGTGTCAGCAGAAATGGCGAATCTCGTGCACTCGGGGCTGGCTCGTCGCGTCTGGTTTGTGCATGGTGCTCTTGGTTTGAAGCTGGCATTCAAAAAGTCCGTTGTTGAAGGTGATGGAGTCGTCGTTATGGGATTCATTACCAACAAGAATGGTGAACGTGGCCAAGCCGCCGCCAGCCAGCAAGTGTCAGTTGGCGATTACTTGTTGGCGATCCGTGACATTGACGTGCGAGGAGCTTCATTCGAGCAAGTGGCGCATCTGCTCCAAAGCTTGCCAAGACCTTTCGCGATAACTTTTTGCGCCGCGGACGCGCGCCCCCAGTGCGAAAGGCCGTCCAGAAATGACCATCTCATTTTCATTCGAAATCCTGCAGGCTTCGTGTTTTCACCCAGCCAAAAGAAGGCCATTGAAGCACCCCGTGGACCAGTTTTAATCGAAGCCGGCCCGGGAAGCGGAAAGACTACGGTTCTTGTGTTCCGCATTCGACACATGGTGTGCTCATGCGGCATTTCACCGTCAAAGATTGCTGTCCTTGCGTTCACAAATCGAGCCGCACAAGAGTTTCGGCAACGTGTTGATAGTTTGCTTATTTGTGGACCTGGCAGCAATGACAAAGTTGAAGGGTCCTTGTCGGAGGAACGATCGACAAGTGTTGCTGACCGTTTGGGATTCATTGGTACATTCCATGCGTTTTCTCTGAAATTCATTCAACAGCATGGACATGGCACGCTCGGGCTCCCTCCCCACTTTTCAGTGCTGGCCGGACTCGAACACTCGGAACTCGTTCAGGACCTGCTGAGAGAATTCGCCATGGACACTCATGGAAGCATCAAGGCCATAGCAGCCCAGGCAGCGACCAAAATCAACGACGCAAAGAGGAGAGTGGCCCTAGATCCAATTCTACTGCACACCGTCCAAAAAGTGTGGCCAAGAGGGAAAGCCGAGGTGCTGGCTGCCGTTCAACGCCACGTTGACACAGCGATCGGCCGTGAGTTATGTACACTCTGGACGTCCGGTCACCGCCGAGCAGTTGCGAAGTCGTTCGCGGCTGCATACACAAAGCTCTTGCGTGCAATGGGGTGCATGGATTTTTCGGATCTTCTGCTCTTTGGCCTGTTAATGTTGCAGATGGCAAATGTGCGCCCACCACTCCCTGGACTCAGCTCTGTCGCGGATGTTCAGGAATTTTTCCAATGCGTCATGGTTGATGAGCTACAAGATGTCGATGCAGTTCAGCGTGAGATGTTAAAACTCTTGGTGTCTTCTCACTCAAATGTCACAGCAGTTGGAGATTTTGACCAAACAATTTTTAGTTGGCGCAAGTTCGACTTGGGAAACTCGCCGGGCACCAAGACGGTGCGAGGGCGGAGGCAAATCCAGGATCAGCGCTCGTCGGAATTTTTCAAAGAATTTTCCAATCACAGTCGGGTGGCCGGTGAGCAAGTGAATGGATGCGCCATCAAGATGTCCGACAACTTCAGATCAACTGAGCACGTTCTCAGATGCGCTCATGCAGTTCTAGAAGCACCCCTTGGGCCGCAAACGAGCATGGACAGGCGATCCAGCCCACCGCAAACGTCTAGGGCGCATCCAAAGCTAGCGGCAGGTGACGATGTGGTGGAATGGACCAATCAGGACGCAATGGCACGTGCAGCATGGAAAGTAGTCGTCCAAAAATTCTGCGGCCGGCGCAAGGAAGCTGAGTTTGCGGCGTCGACAGCAGCCCAAGCGACATCTCGCAATCTTCGCTGTGCTATATTGTTCCGCAACAACTATCAGGGATCCATATTCGAGGACGCCCTCTCCGATGTCGGGCTCAGTTTTTACCATGTTCAGTCAAACTCAACAGCGATGACGACGCCGGAAGTCCGAGGATTTTTAGCAATCCTTCGTGTCGCAGTATCGAAGCCAAGTAATTTCCTCGCATTTCGGCGCGCGTTGCAGTTCTGCGTTCGACCTGGCGGCAAAGACTGCTGGAGTGGTCTTCGCCTTGCAGAGCACATAGCTGAAATTGGTCTTCAGATGCAGGTACCAAATTCATCACTGGAGAGATCGGATTCCAGTCCAGAAGGCCTACGCTTAGCCGTGACGACGAACAAAGTTGATTTAATGGCTGCGTTGCAATCATTCCTTCGCACCCCAGGACAATCACAAAGCGCTTCGAGCTCAGCCGAATCAAGAAAGTTCAAAGGCTTGGACAATGACCAATACTCTGACCTTCAGCGCTTTGCGATTCTGCTCACTCATCTGCAGCAGCAACGCACGGAGCCGATTGGGCGCATTCTTCGCTCGGCTTTAACGCACCCATATTTCTGCGATGTTGTCTTACGGCACTGTCGACGAGAAGAGCACCAACTACGGAATTGCTGGCGGAATCTACTGTTTCTATTTCCGCACCCAGGGGCTAGGTCGAATAAATGGGCTGGCAGCCAGCTGTCATCGCAGGGTGACATCGGCATTTCTTCAATAGATCCATCTGTGCAATTGTTTACCATCTTCAGGTACATGGAAGGATACATGTCTCCTGCAGGGGGGCGGTTGATGGAATACATTCCTGCCCGCGACGTCAACGCACGTAATGAGGAGGAAGACGACGAAAATATTGATTACTCGCTGTCGTTTGAGTGTTCAATGTGGGGCGACGACGACACGGAAGCGAACGAGCGTATCGACGCAGAGTCAAGTGCGCCAGTTAGCTTGGACCAATACCTCAGCGAATTGGCTGTGCATGCGTCCGCTTTCGAGGAACAGAAGGCGAGCATGGAGCAAGGAGCCATTGCGCTGAGTACAATCCACCAAGCAAAAGGGCGAGAATGGGACGTCGTGGTTGTGGCAGGACTGGAAGAGGGTACATTGCCACACTACAAATGTGAGCGGCCCAGAAGCCGCCTTGCCGAGGAGCAGCGGTTGCTCTACGTTGCCATGACCCGGGCGAAATCGCAGCTGATATTGACGTACGTAAGCTCCGCATCAACGTGGGCTCGACACAAAAGCAGATCTCGATGTCGTTGGTTGGAGTGTTTGCCAGCCGAACATTGCATGACTGTTGAAGAGGTGCCCATCGTGGGGAACATTTCTCCGATGTCATCGGGCGCACGCCGACAACAATCTCACGCGACTCCAACACGCGATCGGGTCGCCAAAGTAGACCCAACCGCCGCGGTTTTACACGCGAAGAATGCTTGCACAGACAAACTTGCTCGTTCGTCACGCAAGCAGGTGTGGCGCCCGTGGCGCCCGGTGCGCGGTGACCTCCAACGCCAACCATCATCGACGACAGCCAACGGAACTCAGGAATCAAGAACTCCGCCTCGGACATCCCCTCAAAAGCGAAAGTCGTCTTCCGCTTCGCCCTTGGTCAACGGTGCCCGGCACATCCGCGCTCAACGCAACGTTCGCCTTGAAACTTCACCCAGGTTCACACCGTCGCAGACCGCCAAGCGAGTGTGCTTAGGCTCTATGCAGACGGCCCCCACACCCTGCACTCTGCAAGCATCTGCATCCGCGGACACGCCGGCAACCGTGCTGAACACACCAAGGACGGACTCCTTATCTGCTGAAACCCCTCCGACCGTCGTCAACACACCATTGTCGTCCTCCCATGGCCCCACAAGAGGAAGGGCGGTTGACATGGGGAAGAATCGTGCGGTAGACCTTCGAGCAGCCCTCGTGTTTTCGCCGACAAACCGCCGGCATCAACCGTCTGCTGACGTGGGATAAGGTGCTTGAGACAACTACGAGCCGCCGAATTTTCACGTGGAAAACTGCCAACGTGTAATAAATAAATTATGTGTACTCGAGTACTGTACTACTGTACCAATACCTCCGCCTCAAATCAAACACCGGTCCTCGCACCCTCTTCGCAGAAAGGGCACCACTCCATCACATCAGAGCCTCGGCGCACCATTTCGTCGATTTCGTCTTTCAAAGACCGAATTTCGTTCGAGCATTCAATGATGTTGTCTTTGTCCTTCACTTGCATATGTTTTGCGAGGTCGGCTTTCTTTCCCTTCAGTTTCGATGAGAGGAACCGTGCCTAAGCAGCAAAGGACTGGTTGAATGATGACAACGACACAAATAAATACCAGGGGCATTCTCGACACCTTCGCCAGTGCTTCCTCGCGATCAGTGGCAGCAGCCAGGCGTTGATCTGCATTGTGGAGACGAAATATCCGAAAACAAACTGCGTTCTGGCATCTGCAATACCTGCTCAACACAGCAGTGATATGTTGAGGACAATCAGCCTGCGGCGATTCGCCAAGAGTTCCGTCGGCTATGGCGGAGCCGGCAAGCCCAACTTCTGTAATTGGATACTTTGCTGCGTAGGTGTGATCCGTGACAGCGTCGCCGCTTTGAGTCGGGGACGCAAATACCACCTGCAGCGATTTGGTTAGGTAATCAATCGTGACAATCACACCGAACACGGGTGCTGGTGGGCTACAGTGCCGCAGAAAGTCAACAAAACTCTGGGAATGTTTCCCGACGATCCCGGGCTTTGAAAGAATCGCTGGATTGGTTTTGACGTACATTCCTACCCTCGCCCCAGTGCTAGAAGGGAACTTGCTCCACGGTGGCACACGCGGACGTTTACACGTCGAACAAGACTCAATTTCTTGCCCATTTTCTGTTGAACAAATTGAGCACGTCCACGATGACGACGACTTTGCTGAACCCCGCTTTTTTCCTTGTTGGGTTCCACTCTTTCTTGCCTGAAACGAGCCCCCGTCAGCGAGATTTCCGAAATACTGCTGGCATGTGTGTTGCGTGCTCCTCACAAAATTTTGTTGCTTTCGCTGCAGTGTGGCCATGGCGGCTGCGTCCCTGTTGTCACCAACAAATATTCATGGACACTGGCTCGAAACAGTCATTTTCAAAACCCACTTTCCGATTAGTCCGTCGCAGGACCACAATCGAAACCAACAAATGCAGCAAAATAAAATGACAACGAAACACGCACGCACACTCTTCATTTCTGCCATTTGAATACGTGGACATCCTCTTCCACACTCCACGGCACAGCAACTGAATGCCGATCCGAATCCACAAAGACGGCGACCATAACAGTCGTGACACTCGATAACACGCTCCATATTCGCTGCCGTACCCGTGCGTTCCCCAGGACAGCAACCCGTTCGCCACCACCAGAAACGTGCAGCGTCAGCAGCGGTGTTACGACTGAAGATTCTCGAGTGGGCAGGTCAGAGTGGCGTCGCGATTGACGACTCCCCCAGCCGTCTCAAGACATGTGTCTATTCACCACTCAACTATCATGAATGCTTTCCTCCTGTGTCTTGCATCTTGCATCCTCGTGCGTCGTCGCGTCGTCGCGCGTCGTTGTGAAGAAGTAAGTAGGTAGTAGAACGGCAGCAACATGGTAACGTCGCAACGTCGCAACGTCGCAAACGACCGAACGACCAAACAACCAAACGCCACACTTCCATTCCGTGTCATCAACACCCCTCAATGACGTCTTACTTCGATACTGACATATCACCCCTTCGACGATGTCTATCCTGCATCTACCGTAGTCGTTCGAGTGGTGATCCGAGTGATTTTCCCAGTCACGCCCACACGAGTGAGCCCGCGCCGTCACCGAACGTGTCACCACGCACCACACCCTCCGAGGTCGTTGTGGGGCTGGGAGGGAACGCCGACTGATTCAGTGTGGCTGGCCGCCAGCGAGTGGATGGTCGTCAGATCCAACGCCTCTGGACGCCGCAGAGTGGAGTTAGGGTGACTCTACTGGGCAGTATTGGGGAAATCAGTCAGAAGCCGCGCAGATTCACGGCGCGGTGGTGGGGTTGGGAGGGCGAGCCGACTGATTCACCGCGTGTGGGTGCGGAAGAGTGGACGACTGACTGAATCACTGCGTACGGCAGTGAGCGAGTGGCGGCGGGGCTGCGACAGTGAGCTGACCGCCAACACGCCAACACGCCACCAACGACGATTTAGACGGTTCTTGGTGGAGCCTGTGTAATTGTTACAGCGTGTTCGTGTTCGAGGGCGTTGTTGCAGCCTTGTGTGTGTTTGTGATTGTTACAGCTGTGACGGGACTGCCATCACGACGATGTTACACATGACATACATGCGGTGTTGTATTGCTGTGAATGTCCTTCCTTCATCAAAACGGCAATTTAGGTGATGGTGGTGCACAGCGAATGCACGCTGGCGGTCGCGCGATGACTATCATACGACTTGGAAACATCTCCATTGAGAACTGAGCACGGTGTCAGAACGCGTTGCAGCGTTGCAGAGAGTGGTTGTGTGGAGGCGCGAATGTTGCAAGTCACAGCACATTGCCACATTGAGCGTTTCATACGCGTTGGCGTTGTCATAGTGTACTCGAGATTGATTACGACATACTGCTTTTTGAAATTTGTTCAGTTGTTTGTACGCTGTAATAGTTAGATAAGTTTTGGTAGTGATCAGCACTACAATGTGTCGATAAATAAGAGATGATGGGTTGGTCATTGTGCTGTCGAGGTGTTCTCGTCTGCTTCCGCCACTGCCGCAGATGCCGGAACGCGCTCAGCAGAGCCATTCACCACTTCCGCTGTTGGCACAGCTGCCGGGGCTGCCGGGGCTGCGCTGGCTGCGCTGGCTGCTAAAGCGGGAATACTCTCGACGGGGAAACGCTCCAACAGCAACTGGCTGTCTGGCTTGCGGCGCCAGCGCATACGGACACCTCTGAGGGCGTACTTGGTGTTGAATTCACGCATCTGCTGCACAAGAATCTTCTTGTGCTTGGTCCGGTGCTTGCGGTGGCGGATGGCCCAAGGGATAATGGGCAGCAGCAGAAACCCAGCCGAGATTGCTAACAACGTATCAATTGGCTTCCCACGGGCGTGCGCCACCGCCTCGTTGAGTTTTGTGATCTCGGCAAAGTATTCATCAGGCGTGAGAATGCCTTTGAGATCAATGTCGCACGGATCGGCCTCCCACTTGATGTCTGCGCCACCGTTGACTACGTACGATGGAACAATAAGTTGATCCTTCTTGTCCACTCGACCGCAGTACTTGGAAACGTGGAGCTCCGTCTTCTCGAGGAACGACGCAGCCTTGCGCGCTCGCTTCTGCGCCTTCTTGCGTTCTTTCTTCGACATGGTGTTCACGTCCGGATCCAGAATGGCGTCCTGGTGAGCAGACGCCGTTGCGGGCGTAGAGCCTTCTCGTTGGGCAGCGAGTTGTCGCTCCAGTTCGGCAATTCGGTGCAGCAGTTCGCTTGTCGGAGGGGTCGCCTCAGCGGAGTTGGATGCGCTGGTGCTCATGCTTGTGGCCACAAGAGACGGAAAGAAGTTGTGAGGAGTTGTTGTAGTTTTCTTTGAGGTATCGATGAGTTTTGCTGTAATTGTTTTGAATCATTTTTTGTCTAGTTCATACTTTGCAGGTGTTAACGCGAACACGCGGACACGCGAAGTCGGGGGCGAACAACCTCCACGAATGGGCCTCCGGGATCGGGGGGGGGGGGGGGGGACCTCTTCATGCTGGTTTCCACACCAACCTCCCGACGCCACGAGTTGGGTGGCAAGCAACACCAACACCAACAACACCACACAGTCACCACACCATGCGGACTCCAAGCCGACTCGCACATGAAAGTGCTGTGACTTGTGCCTCGCTCCCCCGCGGCAACGCAAGAGCGGCCGCTTCGTTCACAGCGTCACCATTTTCTCGTCGCTGGGTGGTGGTGGTGGCGGCGGTGAACAGCGTTTCAGCGAACGCGGATAGTTGGATTTGATTTGGTGAGCACCAAGACAGCATCGGTCAAGGTGCATGAGCAACAACAACAACAACAACAACAACACCGTGTTCCCAGCAGCAGCAGCAGCAGCAGCAGCAGTTCAAGCAGTTCAAGCAGGAAGGAACGAACCTCGAGCAAGCAAGCAACGAAGCAACGAAGCAACGAAGCAACGAAGCGACGAAACAGAGCAGCAACGGCTGCTGACAGGCTGCTGACCGCCGACGAGACGCACCATGAATCACGCAGCAGACAGACAGACACGCCAGCAGCAGCCCTCCCCACTTGCGGGGAGGTGAGCGGTGAGTGCACTGCACCGTCTCTAATCCATCAATGCAATCTATTCAGTGTACAGTACTAAACTGTATGTTTCAATGTATGCAATATAGGCACCAGAAAATCAATTACACCGCTAACCTATTAGAAGGAGGTGGAGGGGTGGTGAGTGCGCACTCACTATACACTTCCCCACCCTCCCTCCACCAACGCCCTCCTGAAGTGAAGTGGGTGACAGTCAGTCAGTGCACGGAGCGACCGGATTTGACTGATCCACAGTGCGTGGCAGTGGACGAGTGAGTGCTCCTCCGCAGTCAGCCAGTCATTCCGCAGAGTCGGCGGCGTGCGTGTCGCTCGTTCCCTCACATCCACTGACGTTCAATCGGTCGTCCAGTCGTTCACTCGTAGTCACTGACGATCAGTCGCGTCTTCACACGCGCACTCAGCAGCAGCGTTGTGCTGATGTCACCACCTACCTGCTTGCTTGCTCTTGCTTGCGACGCCACTCACTCACTCACTCACAGTCAGCGGTTCACTGTCAGTCAGTCAGTCAGTGGGAGGCGGCGAGGCGGCGACGCTGACGACGGACGACGAGCGAGCTGGTGACGACGATTGTTTGTTCGTTCGTTCGTTCGTTCGTTCGTGTTGCTTTGCTTGCTTGCTTGCTTGCTTGCTTGCTTGCTTGCTCTTTTGAGCTTTTGAGGCTTGCTTGCGTGATCTGTCTGTTGACACCACACCACACCACACCACACCACGTGGACGAATGAGCGAACGAGCGAACGAGCATTGGGCCACCTTTGGCCTGTCTAATCGCCTGCTGTGTTCGTGTGTTTGTGTTTGTGTGGTGGGATGTGGTGCACACAGGGCATGCAGGTGATGTGGTGATGGTGATGGTGTTGGTGAAGGTTTTGGTGAGGGTGTACACAGCAGGCCCCCCTCCCGGTGGGTTTGTTTCACAACCACTTCCACTGATTTGTGGTCACGAAGGCAGAGTGGCAGTACCGACGACCTACGCCCTCGGGCCGGTGGGGTTCCTGC
>ENA-OWNT01002531-OWNT01002531.1-seawater-metagenome-genome-assembly--contig:-NODE-2531-length-18903-cov-4.218421_pt1 | contig 18903 bp, 17 predicted proteins | sample MGYA00238136_ERZ651165 | MGnify/ENA primary metagenome ERZ651165 (study PRJEB26861, sample SAMN08777766) | seawater metagenome | isolation source: coastal seawater | place: USA: Florida | collected...
TGTAGGTGACGGTGCTGGAGCGGCCGTCCATCGCCTGGGCCACGATGGTGCCGCACTGCTCGATGCGGTCGCCGTCGGCCGTGGTGTAGGTCATCTCGTCGGCGCCGGGGCCGGGCCGCACGCGGGACACCTGGTGGTAGGTGATGCCGGGGCAGGCCTCGGGGGGCTCGGGGGCCGGCTGGCTCCACACGATGTCGCCGTCGCGGTCGATGATCATGACGCCCGAGTTGTTGTTGCCGATGTAGGAGACGAGCACGAAGCCGCCATCGGTGCACTGGTTGGCCTCGTTCTCGCTGGCCAGGCTCGGAAGGGGCACGCTGATGTCGGCCGAGCTCACCCGGGCCTCGACGACGGCGCTGCGCTCCTCGCCGGAGGCGGTCTCGACGACGGCCTCGAACTGGTAGGTCTTGCCGGTCTTGACGCCGAGGATGACGATCTCGTGGGAGGTGCCGCTGGCGCCGGCGGGGGTGGAGGTGTCGATGGCGCCGTCGACCAGGCCGTACTCCACCCGCGGGGTGCCCTCGGGGGAGGTGAAGGTCGCGATCATGACGCCGGGGATGTCGCCGGGGACCACCTGGAGGTCGGCGATGGCGGCGGTGGTGCCGCTATCGGGCGGGGTGTCGTCGTCCTTGTCGCCGCCGCAGCCCGCGGCGGGAAGCAGGGAGGCCAGCACCAGGGGGGTGATCAGAGCCAGCACAGTGCGCGTCATGGGGTCTCCTCGAACTCGTCAGGCACGCCACGGTAATTCACCCCGCGGGGAGTCGCTGCGCCAATCGGTCGGCTAAGGTCCTCCCATGAGACATCTGCTGACCATGGCTGTCTTGCTGGTGAGCTGCTCGGGAGGCGAGGCCCCGCCCGACCTTCCCTCGGGCCCCCCCACCGACACCTTCCCCAGCTTCTACGGATCCGTCCCGAAGAACGTGCTGATGATCAGCATCGACACGTTCCGGAAGGACTACATGGGCCGCTACGACCCAGGGGCCGACGGCACGCCCACCCTCACCGCCCTGGCGAGCTCGGGGGTGGCCCTCGATCAGCACCTGACCTGCTCGAACTGGACGTTCGCCGGCATCGCCTGCACGCTGCTGGGCACGTACAACATCGACCAGGGCTTCACCCCGAAGCTCACCGGCGACGGCCACGAGCCCTATCCCGACAGCGCGGTGTTCCTCGCCGAGCGCCTGCACGACATGGGCTACTACAGCGTGCTGGCCTCCACCAACGGCTGGTTCACCCCGGAGTGGGGGATGACCCAGGGCTACGACGACGCCTTCGTGCCCCGCAACGCCACGGTGTGGGGCGCCTGGGCCGAGGCCCGCGACACCCTCCTCGGGGGGCGCAAGGCCCACCAGCCGTGGATGGTGCACGTGCACGCCATCGAGCCCCACGTCCCCTACAAGGCGCCGCCCCAGTACCAGCCCGAGCTCGCGCAGCTGGAGCCCATTCCCTTCGACCTCGAGGTGAAGGACGACCACTACGACACCACCCGCAAGGTGTGGCCGCAAATGGACGAAGACGAACAGCAGCTGCTGCTCCAGCACCTCGACATCCGCTACCGAGCCGAGATCAGCTACACCGACGACCAGATCTACGACATCCTGGCCGACGCCCAAGCCCGGGGCATGCTCGACGACACGCTCGTGGTGGTATGGACCGACCACGGCGAGGCATTCTGGGAGCACGGGCATCAGTCCCACGCCTACACGCTGCACGCCGAGGAGAACGACGGCATCGCCTTCTTCTGGGCCAAGAACATCGTGCCCATGGCCTGGGACGAGCCCACCAGCGCCATCGACATCGCTCCCACCGTGGTGCAGCTCCTGGGCGGCGCGACCGACGGCATGACGGGCATCCCCCTGGGGGAGGCCCCGGTGGACCGCTCCCTCTTCGCACTGTCGGTGGCCCGCACCGGCGCCGTCCAGATGGTGCAGAAGGAAGAGCAGAAGCTCATCTTCAACTGGCGTGGCACGGCCTGGTTCTACGACCGCCGCGCCGACCCCTACGAGGTGACCGACCTCTACGCCCCGACCCAGCCCGACGCCATGGCCCTGTGGGACGAGCTGGCTCCCATGGTGGAGCGGGCCGAGCCGGTGGCGCCGCAGTACCAGGTGAACTGGCCCGTCGAGGTGCTCGATCGGCAGTAGCCGGCTCGGTCGCCGGGGGGGCATCTTGCGCTGAGGTAGCGTGCGCCTCGGCGCATGGGAGGTGCGGATGCGTTGGTGGCTGGTGCTGGGACTGGTGTGGGCGACGGGCTGTGGGGCGGCGAAGAAGTCGTCCTACGAGCCCTCGGCCTCCTACAAGATGGCGGACCACGAGGGGCGCTTCGGCGGTGCCGCGTCCAACGAGAACACCTACATGCTCGACGACATGATGCCGGCGCCCGCGCCGCCGCCCATGGAGGTCATGGACGACGACGGCATGGCGGACGTCATGCTCGCGGCCCCCGAGGCCGAGGCGGCCCCGTCGACGCCCTCCGAGCCCCCCGACGACGGCCCGGCCCGCATGGTCTTCTACGACGGCTGGGCCCAGGTGCGGACCCCCCGGGCCGAGGAGCTCGTGGACGAGGTGGTGAGCCTGGTCGAGTCCGTGGATGGCTACGTGGAGAGCCGCGGGCTGGACCGTGTGTCGGCCCGTGTCCCCGTGGAGCGCTTCGACGAGGTGTGGGCGCAGGTGCTCGCCATGGGGCCCGTGGAGCGACGGCACCTGGGAGCCGATGACGTGACCGACGCCTTCGCCGACCTGTCCCTGCGGCTGAAGAGCCTGGAGGCGACGCGGGAGCGCCTCGCCGAGCTCCTCGCCAAGGCGACCGAGGAGCGCGACAAGCTCGAGCTCATCCAGCAGATCCATCGGCTGACCGAGCAGATCGAGGTGATGCAGGCCCAGGTCCAGACCCTGCAGAACCTGGCCAGCATGTCCCGCCTCACGGTGGAGGCGGTCGCGCCGGAGCTGCACGGCCATGTGGCGGCCGAGCTGCCGGCGGGCATGCAGTGGATCGACGGCCTCTCGGCCTGGTCGACCTGGATCTCCGGCGCCCTCGACAAGCCGGTGAAGCTGCCCACGCCCGAGGGCTTCGTGCGCCTGGACAAGCGCGAGTACTCCTTGCAGTCCGCCGACGGTGCGACCCTCCGCGGGCTCAGCCTGCGCAACGACCCACAGGGGAGCGCGGCCTTCTGGCGGCAGGCGGTGGTCGATCGGATCGGGGAGCAGCTCGACGACGGCGCCACGACCGACACCAGCGGGTGGGCGATGGTGCGCTTCGTGGAGCAGGGCGCCAAGGAGCCCTACGTCTGGCATCTGGGCTTCCGGGTCCACGGCAAGCACCTGCAGGTGCTCCAGCTGACCTACCCGACCGAGGTGTTGGAGGCGCGGTACCACAGCGAGGTCCTGGCGGTGCTGGGTGGGGGTGCCTCATGAGCTGGTGGCTTCTGATTCCCTTCCTCTGGGCCGCCGAGGCTCCGCCGACGGCCGCGTCCACCCCGAGCGAGGGCGCGGCCATCGCCCCCGCACCGGCCGAGCCCACCGACCAGGTCTCGGCGCACTACGTGCTGAAGGTGGCGAGCCAGGAGGAGGCACGGGACCTCCTCGTCGCCCGTGCCAAGGAGCTCGGGGGCTGGTTCGCGTCCCTCGACGACACCTCGGTGGGGCTGCGGGTGTCCGTCGACCGTGTGCCGGAGCTCACCGAGACCATCGACGCCCTCGGGCTCGTGGCCGAGCGCCACTACAGCAGCACCGACATTCGGGAGCGGCTCGCGGAGCTGGGCGCCCGCATCGCCAGCCGGCGTGAGCTCCTCCACCAGTACTTCGGCCTGTTGGCGACGGCGGACACGAAGTCCGTGCTGCATCTCGAGCGCGAGATCAGCAGCACCATCGTCCAGGTGGAGAGCCTCGAGGGGCAGCGTCGCCGCCTCGTCGACACCGCCACCATCGCGCGGGTCCACGTCGACTTCCAGTTCCGTGACCGACGGCGACCGGGCGGCGCCCAAGCCAGCCCGTTCCGGTGGATCAACTCCCTGGCGGTCGACGAGGTGGAGAGCGACCTGCGGGTGCGCTGGCATCGAGGCGACAAACGCACCGGCCTGGCCCCGCTCGCCGTGGAGGGCTTCGCCAACTACCGCCTGAAGCGGGAGTCGCGCGCCACCAGCCCCGACGGCGTCGTGGTGCGCACCCGCGCCGTGAAGCACAAGCCCAAGGCCGAGCTCGGCTACTGGTCGGAGGCCGTGCAGACCCACCTCTTGGCCCACGGCTACGTGCTGCTGGCCGAGGAAGACCTGGGCGACGCCGTGTGGCTGGAGTGGGCCATCCCGGTGGGTCAGGAAGACCACACCTATGTGGTGGTGGTGCAGCCCAGCGGTGGTCGGGTGGAGCTGGTGGAGGCTGCGGGGCCTTCGGAGGCCTTCATGGGTCGGAGGGAGGCGGTGCTCACGGGGGTCCGCGCGCTGGTGGAGTAGATCAGCTGGTACGCTGCTGCTGAGGTGCCGATGGTCTCTGTGCAGCTGCTGTGGATGGCGGCGTTCCTCGCCTGTGGCGGCGGGGACGATGTCGATGAGGAGCCGAAGGGGGCGGGGGACGCGGACACCGACGCGGACACCGACACCGACACCGACACCGACACCGACACCGACTCGGACTCGGACACCGACGCCGACACCGACTCGGACACGGACACCGACACGGGCTCGGCGTCCACCGAGGAGACGGCGTGGTGGGTCGCCACGGGCCACTCGTCCACCCCCGACACGGGCACGCCCTCCACGGACTCGGTCACGGGGCCCACCGGGCTGCCCTCGTGGGACAGTGCCGCGGGCTCCTTCTTCCTCGACTCGGGCATTCCCGACTGCGACCCCGTGCCCAACACGGACACCGGGCTGCCGACCACCCGGGACGACGGCCTCGCTTACGACACCGCCAGTCCCGACCGCGACGGCGACGGTCATCCCCGCGGCGTCGACTGCGATGACCTCGACCCCTACGTGTTCCCCGGGGCGCCGGAGCGCTGCGACGGGGTCGACACGGACTGCGACCCGCTCACCGGCGAGGACGGGCTGATCACGGTGGACGGAACGTCGTCTCACTCGGTGCTGGTGGACGCGGTTCGGGCCGCGTCGCCGGGGTCGACCCTGGTGCTCTGTCCCGGCACCTACGACGGGCCCATCTGGCTGCGGGGCGACCTACGCATCATCGGGCGGGAGGGGGCGGAGGTCACCACCATTCGCTCCACCACCACGGGCCCCAACCTGCTGCGGGTCCAGAAGGGGAACCTGATGCTCGCCGGGGTGACCCTGACGGGCGGGGACGTCGACGGGGCCTTGGTGGGCGGCGGGGTCATCTACTACTGGACGGTGCCGGGTCGGCCCTTCTGGCCGCAGGGCGCGGGGCTGTCCATCGGAGAGTGTGGCTCGGCGGTGGTGCGGCGCAGCGTGATCACCGGTAACCAGACCTACGGTCAGGGGGGCGGGGTGGGCAGCGCCGGTGCGCCGGTGTGGCTGGTGGACACCGAGGTCTCCGGCAACGTGGCCTCCGGTGATGGGGGCGGCATCTACACCATGGGGGCACTGGAGCTCCGCGACGTGGTGGTGCGGGCCAACCAGTCGGCGGACGGACACGGCGGCGGGCTCTACGCCACGCTGGCGACCTGCGAGGTCGACGGGGTCGAGCTCGACGGCAACGAGGCACCGCAGGGGTACGGGGGCGGGGCGCAGATCTGGCGCGGGGCGACCCTGACCGGCCAAGGCCTCGTGGCCCACGACAACGTGGCCTTCCTCGGTGGCGGGCTCTCGGTTCTGCAGGCCCAGTCGACCCTGACCGACGGAGAGGTCTGGGGCAACACCGCCGACCAGGGGGGCGGGCTCTACCTCGGCAGCAGCGAGGTGGACCTCGGTAGCGTCGTCGTCCACGACAACGAGGTGCCGGAGTTCGGGGGCGGGGCCTTCGTGACCTCCACGACGGTGTCCGGAGGGGTCTTCGAGAGCAATGTCGCGGAACGCGGCGGGGGCATGACGGTGGCGGGGGGCCTGCGTCCGAGCACCGTCATCGGGGCCGAGCTGCGGGGGAACACGGCCGACGAGGGCGGTGGTCTCTATGTGAGCGATGTGTGCTACGCCGACGATCTGCTGGTCGAGGCCAACGACGCCCTCGAGGGCGCTGGGGTCTACGTGGCGGCGGGCGGGCAGCATGGCTTGATCGCCACCGGGAGTGTGGTGCGGGCCAACGGGGGGGCCGACCTGTGGTCGCCGACGACGGGCTTGTCGACGACCTTCGGCAGCCCCACGGACTTCGCCTGCAACGGTGTGGGCTGTCGGGCGGGGCTGACCACCCCGGGCACCGACCAGACCACGCTCCCCACCGGGGACCCGCGCTCCGGGGCCCCCCTGGTGGCTGACGGGCTCCACATCGCGCTACATTCCCTCGATGGCCTCGTGCGCACCTGGTTCGACACCGGGGCCGGCGCCACGACCCAGACCCTGAGCGGCGCCGGCGGCTCCTTCGGCCAGGCCCTCGCCGTCGAGGGCGACACCCTCCTGGTGGCCGAGCCCCAGCGTGGCCCGGGCGAGGTGCGGGTCTACGAGCACGATGGGGCCGCCTGGGTGGAGACCGCCCTGCTCTCCCCGCCGGTGCCCCAGGGGGCCATGCGGTATGGCCGCAGCGTGGCCCTCGAGGGGGACCGAGCGGTGATCGGGGCTCCCGGGGCCGACGTCGGCGGCTTCGCCGAGGCGGGCGAGGTGTACGTCTACGAGCGGAGCGGGGGGCTGTGGCAGCTCCAGGCGACGCTGCAGCCCGTCGCCCCCGAGGCGTACGCCTACTTCGGGGACACGGTGGCCCTCGACGGGGACCAGCTCGCCGTGGCCGCCTCCGCCGCTGGGGTCCTGTCGGTGGGGCAGGTCACCCTGCACGAGCGGGTGGGGGCTGCGTGGAGCCTCGTCCGCGCCATCGATGGCCCCTACACGGGCGCGCGCCTGGGGCTGGGCTCCCTGGGCCTGAGCGGTGGCTGGCTGGCGGCACCGACCACCGAGAACGGGGCCGGTGCCCCCCACGTCCGCCTGTACGAGGAGCAAGGTGGCGCCTGGTCCTTCGTCGCCGGGGTCGACGACCCGGCGGACTACCCGGTGTCCTACGGCACACCCGTGGTCAGCCTCGAGGGGACCACCCTGGTGGTGGGCGTGCCCTACACCGACGACTTCGGTGCCAGCGTGGGCGCGGTGCATCGCTACGACGATGTGGCCGGAAGCCTCGTGCCGGTGTCGCTCTTCCACCCGGACCGCCCCCGTGGCCTGTACCTGGGGGAGGGCGTCGCGCAGCTGGGGGACGTGGTGCTGGCGGTGGGCCGGGACGACGAGATCCTGGCCTTCCAGCCGGACCCGGCGGATCCGGCCTGGTAGGGCCCTCAGCAACTCACCGCGACGCCGTGCAAGACGGGGCCGCGGTGTGGTGGTGTGGCGTGCGCTCGCGGGGCGGCGCTCGCCGAGTTGCTAGGCCTCGAGGCGGGCCTGGGCATGCTCCAGGGCCACCAGGGCCTGCTCGTAGGCGGCCGTGGTGGGGTTGGAGCTGTCGCGCTTGGCCTGGGCCTCGGCGAGGTCGGCCTTGGCCTGGGCCTTGTCGACCTCACTCACCAGCTGGCAGCTGTCGGTGAGCAGGGTGACCGTGGTGGGGCCGATGTCGGCGAAGCCACGACCGATGACGTAGCGCTGGGTTCCTTCGGGCGTGGCGACCGTGCAGACCCCGGCCTTCAGGAGCGCCAGGAGCGCATCATGCTGGGGGTACACACCCATCTGGCCTTCCCAGGCCGGGATGATCACCTCGGCCGCCGGGCCACTGTAGACGCCCTGGGAGGGCGTCACGATGTCGAGCTGGAGCTGGGCCATGCGGCCTCCTCAGAGCAGCGAGTGATCAGGCGGACTCGGCCAGCTTCTTGGCCTTGGCGCGCGCGGCTTCGATGCCGGCGACCATGTAGAAGGCGTCCTCGGGCATGTCGTCGCACTTGCCGTCGAGGATCTCGCGGAAGCCGGTGATGGTCTCGTCGAGCTTGACGTAGACGCCGGGGGTGCCGGTGAAGACCTCAGCCACGTGGAAGGGCTGGGAGAGGAACTTCTGCACCTTACGGGCACGGGCCACGACCAGACGGTCTTCGTCGGAGAGCTCGTCCATGCCGAGGATGGCGATGATGTCCTGCAGCTCCTTGTAGCGCTGCAGCACGGCCTGGACCTCACGGGCGGTGTCGTAGTGGACATCGCCGAGGGTGTCGGCCTCGAGGATCCGCGAGGTGGAGTCGAGCGGGTCGACGGCCGGGTAGATGCCCAGCTCGGAGATCCGCCGGTTGAGCACCGTGGTGGCGTCGAGGTGGGCGAAGGTGGTGGCCGGGGCCGGGTCGGTGAGGTCGTCGGCGGGGACGTACACGGCCTGCACGGAGGTAATCGAGCCCTTCGTGGTGGTCGTGATGCGCTCCTGCAGGGCGCCCATGTCGGTGGACAGCGTGGGCTGGTAGCCGACCGCGCTGGGGATACGACCGAGGAGGGCGGACACCTCGGAGCCGGCCTGGGTGAACCGGAAGATGTTGTCGACGAAGAGGAGCACGTCCTGGCCCTGCTCGTCGCGGAAGTACTCGGCCATGGTGAGCGCGGACAGGGCCACGCGGGCACGGGCACCGGGGGGCTCGTTCATCTGGCCGTACACCAGGGCAGCCTTGGACTTCTCGAAGTCGCCGGGGAAGATGACCGCGTTGTCGCCGCCTTCCTGCATCTCGTGCCAGAGGTCGTTGCCCTCGCGGGTACGCTCACCGACGCCGGCGAACACGGAGTAGCCACCGTGGCCCTTGGCGACGTTGTTGATGAGCTCCATGATGAGCACGGTCTTGCCGACGCCGGCACCGCCGAACAGGCCGATCTTCCCGCCCTTGGCGTAGGGCGCGAGGAGGTCGATGACCTTGATGCCGGTCTCGAGCATCTCGGCCTGGGTGGACTGGTCGGTGAAGGAGGGCGTGGGGCGGTGAATGGGCCAGCGCTTGGTGGCCTTGACCTCGCCGAGCTCGTCGACGGCCTCGCCGGTCACGTTGAAGATCCGGCCGAGCACTTCGTCGCCCACGGGCACGGTGATGGGCTCGCCCGTGTCGCGCACGTCCTGGCCGCGGCGGAGACCGTCGGTGGTGTCCATGGCGATGGTGCGGACGATGTTGCCGCCGAGGTGGCTGGCCACCTCGAGCACCAGGTTGTCGGCCTCGTCGCTGATGCGGGGGTTCGACAACTTCAGGGAGTTGAGGATGTTCGGCACCTGGCCAGGGGGGAACTCCACGTCGACGACGGGACCCATGACCTGGTTGATGCGCCCGATGGCGTTGGACATGCTGGACTCCAGAGAAGCGGAGAGAGCGATCAGAGCGCGGCGGCGCCCGACGTGATCTCGATGATTTCGGTGGTGATCGCGGCCTGGCGGGCGCGGTTGTAGTCGAGGGTGAGCTGGTCGATCAGCTCGGAGGCGTTCTTGGTGGCGTTCTCCATCGCGGTCATCCGCGCGGCGTGCTCACCGGCCTCGGTCTCGAGGAAGGACTGCAGCACGAGGGTCTGCAGGTAGAGAGGCAGCAAGGTGCCCAGGATGGTCTTGCCGTCGGGCTCGTAGCGGTAGTCGGCGCCCATGGCGTCGGCTGCGTCGTCGTCGCCTTCGATGGACAGCGGAAGCACCTTGTCGAAGGTCGGGATCTGCGACAGGGTGTTCACGAAGCGGTTGTAGACGACGTAGACCTCGTCGTACGTGCCGTCGATGAAGCCGCCCACCATGTCGGTGGTGAGGGCCTTGGCCAGCTCCGCCTTGTCGTCGCGGCCGTAGTCGACCACGGAGTCCTGGCGCTGCAGGCCTTCGACCTTCTTGAGGGCCGTGTCTCCCTTGCGACCGAACACCTTGAAGTGCACGGTGGCGTTGGCGGACTGCTCCTCGAGCCAGGGGCCGGTCTTACGGACGAGACCATTGTTGAACGGGCCACAGAGGCCGCGGTCGGACGTGAGCACCACCACCAGGATGTTGTTCACGTCGGTGCGGCTGGCGAGCAGCGGCTCGTCGACGTCTTCGCCGGCGACGGCAGCCACTCGCTGAAGCACGGCCTGGAGCTGCTCGCGGTAGGGGCGAGCAGCCATGGCGTTGTCGGTGGCCCGCTTGAGCTTGGCCGCCGCCACGAGCTTCATGGCGCTAGTGATCTGCTTGGTCTTCTTGACCGAGCCGATCCGGTTCTTGATGTCCTTGAGGTTGGGCACGGGGCCTCCGGATCAGCCGTTCCAGCTGTTGGCCTTGAAGTCGGCGATCTCGGCCTCGAGGCGGCTCTTGAGATCGTCCTTCTTCAGCGTTCCCTTCTCCACGATCTCGGCCAGCATCTCGGGCTTGTTGGCGAGGAAGTGGTTGGTGAGGGCGGTGACGAAGGGGATGACCTTGGCGAGGTCGAGGTCGTCGAGGGCGCCCATGTTGCCCGACAGGAGCTGGATGACCTGACGCTCGGCGGGGAGCGGCTGGTACTGCCCCTGCTTGAGCAGCTCGGTCATCTTGGCGCCGCGGTTCAGCTGCTGCTGGGTTGCGGCGTCGAGGTCGGAGGCGAACTGCGAGAAGGCCGCGAGCTCACGGTAGGAGGCCAGGGTGAGGCGCAGGGTACCGGCGACCTCCTTCATGGCCTTGATCTGGGCGGCACCACCGACGCGGGACACCGAGAGGCCGACGTTGACGGCGGGACGCTGCCCGGCGTTGAACAGGTCGGTCTCGAGGTAGATCTGGCCGTCGGTGATGGAGATCACGTTGGTCGGGATGTAGGCCGACACGTCGCCGCCCTGGGTCTCGATGACCGGGAGGGCGGTGAGGGAGCCCGCGCCGCGCTCGTCGCTCATCTTGGCGGCGCGCTCGAGGAGCCGGCTGTGGAGGTAGAACACGTCGCCGGGGTAGGCCTCGCGACCGGGGGGCCGGCGGAGGAGCAGTGACAGCTGGCGGTAGGCGACAGCCTGCTTGGAGAGGTCGTCGTAGACCACGAGGGCGTGCTGGCCGTTGTCGCGGAAGTACTCACCGATGGTGCAGCCGGTGAAGGGCGCGATGAACTGCAGGGGAGCAGGGCTCGCGGCCGGGGCCGACACGATGGTGGTGTACTCGAGGGCGCCGTGCTGACGGAGCTTCTCGGCGACCTGGGCGACGGTGGACTGCTTCTGGCCGACGGCCACGTAGATGCAGTGCACCTTCTTCTTGGGGTCGTCCTTGAAGACGCGCTGGGCGATGATGCAGTCGATGGCCACGGCGGTCTTGCCGGTCTGGCGGTCGCCGATGATGAGCTCACGCTGGCCACGGCCAACGGGGGTCATGGCATCGATGGACTTGATGCCCGTCTGCATGGGCTCGTGGACCGACTTGCGCGGGATGATGCCCGGCGCCTTGGTCTCGACGATGCGGGTGTCGGCGGCCTCGATGGCGCCGAGGCCGTCGATGGGGTTGCCGAGGGCGTCGACCACGCGGCCCATGTAGGCGGGGCCCACACCGATGCTCACGATCTTGCCGGTCCGCTTGACCTCGTCGCCCTCGTGGATGCCCGTGTCCGAGCCGAAGATGGCGACACCGACGTTGCCCTCTTCGAGGTTGAGGACCATGCCCACGACGCCGCCGGGGAACTCGACGAGCTCACCGGCCAGAGCGTTCTCCAGGCCGTGGATACGCGCGATGCCGTCGCCCACCGACAGGATGGTGCCCGTCTCGGTGACGGAGACGCGGGACTCGTAGTTCTTGATCTGGGACTTGAGGATCTGGCTGATCTCGTCCGCGCGGATTTCCATGACGGGGCTCCTGGATGCGGGGGAAATGCGAAAGAAAGTGCGTGGAGTGTGAGGGACCGCGAGGCGCCGCTAGGCGATGGCGGTCTCGGAGCTCACGAGGGCGTGCTTGATCTGGTCGAGGCGCGTGCGCAGCGACGAGTCGTAGACGGTGCCGCCGACCTTGGCGATGAGGCCGCCGAGGAGGGAGGGGTCGACCTTGGTGGTGAGGCGGACCTGCTTGCCGGTGGAGGCCTCGAGGGCCTGCCGGATCTCGGCCTCGACCTGCGGGGTGAGGGGCTCGGCCGTGGTGACGGTGACCGCCTGGCGCCCGGCACGGGCGTCGGCGAGCTCGCCGTAGGCGACCACGATGTCCTGCAGGGCCGGGAAGCGACGCTTGTCGTTCAGCAGCCGAAGCAGGTTCGACGACAGCGGGTGCATGGGCAGCTTGGGCAGGATGCCGTCGAGCACGGCGCTGCGCTCTTCGGTGGTGAAGACCGGCGACCCGAGGGCACCGCCGAGCATGCCCTCGTGGGCATCGAGAAGCTGGGCGAAGCCGTTCAGGTCGGCCCCGATCTGGTCGATCGCACCGGCTTCCTCGGCGACCTCGATGAGGGCCTGGGCGTAGCGGCGGGCGACGGGGGAGACAGGCATTGTCGGCTCCTCAGGCGCTGGGCTGGTCGTCGGACGACAGGGAGTTCAGGAAGTCGCGGGCCAGGGCCTGCTGGTCGGACGTGTTGACCGACTTGGTGAGGATGCCCTCGGCGAGCTCGACGGCGAGCTCCACCGCGTCGCGGCGGAGGGCCATACGGGCGCGGGTGGCTTCGTCGCGGATGTTGCGCTGGGCCATCTCGCCGATGCGGGTGGCCTCGCGCTGGGCGCGCTCGACGAGCTTCTGCTCCTCGTTGGCGGCATCCGAGACGGCGTCGGCCTCCATGGCCTCGATCTCGCTGGCGACCTTGTCGAGGCGAGCGACCAGCTCCTGGTGGCGCTGGTAGGCTTCGTCGCGGGCGCGAGCGGAGTCGGTGAGCTCCTTGCGGATGTTCGCGGCACGGTTGGCCAGGGCATCGCCCATGGGCTTGCGCGCGAGCCACACCGCCAGGCCGATGAAGATCAGCAGGTGAATGGCGTGGAAGGCGAGGTCGGACACCGCGTACATGTCGGAGTCGGAGTCGAGCCAGTTGGCAGTGCCATCGTGGTCGTCGTCGGCCGTGTAGTAGTGGTGGCCGCCGCCGTGATCGCCGCCATGGTCGCCCTCGGCTGCGTGGTCGCCGCCGTGGCTGTCGGCCTTGGCGTGGCCGCCCTTCTTGCCGTGGTCGGCCTGCTCACCGTGGGCGTCGCCGTGGGGGGCCGCCGCGATGGCGGGGGCCGCGAAGGCGAGGGCCGCCGCGAAGGCGAGGGTGCGAGGGAGCTTGGTCAGGTGGGTCATCGTTGCTCCTCTCAGGCCACGGACCGGCCGAGCACCTGGCCGGCGATGTCGCGGGAAAGCTCTTCGGCCGAGGCCTTGAGCGCCTTGCTGGCGGCGTCGCGTTCGGCGTTGATGGTGGTCAGCGCATCGGCGATGACCTCCTCAGCGTCTTCGCGGGCCGTCTGCAGGATGGCGGCTTCCTTCTCCTGGGCGCGGGCGCGGGCATCGTTGTGGATGCTCAGCACGCGGTCGCGCGCGCCGGAGAGCTTCTCCTCCAGGGAGGCGAGCTGCTCTTCGGCGGCCTGGGTGAGCTCTTCGGCCTCGTGGTTCGCCTTCTCGACCGTCACACGACGCTCTTCGAGGTAGGCGGAGAGGGGGCTCCAGAGGATCACCCACGAGCCGAGGACAGCCACCAGGAAGGGCAGCGTCAGCAGGGCCACGTGGGTTGGGTCGGGGATGATCTCGAGCATGTGGTCCTCGATGCCGCGTGTGCCGGAGTTCGGTGCCGAAGAACCGTCGATGTGGCGCGTAGACGCACCGCGGGACGGGGTCCTCGGGGAGGGGGCGCCGGGTATCCCACCCGCGCCGCGGAGGTCAAGCTGCCTGCAACACTAGGTGTCGTCGCCTGGAGGATTGCGGTCGTCGTCGGGTGCTTCCGACGGATTGGATGGCCAGGCGAACTGCAAGAGCAGCGCCGCCTCGCCGGTGACCAGGCTGCTGATCGTCGCGGGATCGTCGCTGACGAAGAGGGAGCGCTGCCACTGGAGGGTGTACATGGCACCGATGGACAGGCCGCCGACCAGGTGTTGGTCGACGCCGAGCCCGGCCCGGGCCCCCAGCGCCGCGAGCCTCGCCCGGTGGGCGGTGGCGACCTCGTCGGCGGTGACCTGCTCCTCGGCGGTGTAGCCGTTGGAGACGTCGCGCACGCTGGGAAGATCGAGGGAGAGCCCCGCGATGGCCCAGGCGCGGGGCAGCCCCTCGGGGGGGCGGAACAGGCGGAGTCGAGCGTCGAGGCCGGGTCGGAACACGCCCCAGTGCTGCTGGGTGTAGACCTCACCCACCCAGGTGGTGCGCTGCAGGCGGGCCACACCGACCGATCCCTGGACGGCGAGCCAGGGGGTGGCCCAGACACCGCCGGCCAGCTGTGCCTGGGGTCGGGCGAAGCCGTCGTCGGCACCGACGGCGAGCCCCGTGGTCCGGCCCTCCTCGACCCACATGAGGTCGCCGCGGCCCAAGGGGCGCCACTCGAAGGCGACGTAGGGCTCGGCGGCAAGGGCGAGGGTGGTGGCGAGCCAGATCATCCGAATCCTGGGGCGTCCGCCGGCATAACCGCTTCGGGGTGCCGCTATCGCTCGAGGACGACGACCCGCACGTGGGTGAGGCGGCCATCGTGCCCCTGCACGACGACCTCGGTAGTGCCGGGAGCGACGCCGGTGATGCGTGCCTTGGTGCCCGCGCCCTCGATCAGGGCCACGGAGCGGTCGGCCGAGAACACCGCGCCGATGCCGTCGGCGACCTTCAGCTTCCGGCGCTTGCCGGGGCGGAGGGGGACCACGACCTCGCCGCGCCCCACCGCGGGCCAGCCCGGGAGGACCTCCAGCGTGTGCAGGGCCACGCCGTCGTCGTGGACGGCCGCGACCTCCACGAGCCCGGGGGTGCGCCCGAAGGCGAGGACCTGGTCGCCGAGGAGCTGGAGCTCGACGGCCCCTTCTGGCCAGGCGGCGGCCGAGTGGACGGCCCCTTCGCCGGTGAGGGCGGCGTAGCCCCCCGGGGGCAGGGGCTGGCCCTGGGTGGGCTCCTCGGACACCACCACGTCGAGGACGAGGGGAGGCCGGTCGCCCACGAGGTCGACGCGGACGCCGGTACGCCCAACGTCCTGACCGTGGATCCACACGACATCAGCGCCCTCCAGGGGGCGCGGGAGGGCGCGGTCGGGGTGGGTGCTGTGGGCGGTGACCGCGGGGCCCGGGAGCCCCACCAGCGCCCCGAGTCCCCGGGGGATCTGGATCCGGGAGATCGGCAACTGCTGTGGGCAGGCACGGTCGTTCCGGCGCTCCCGGTCGACCGGGTTGCGGGCGAGCGGCACCACGGCATGGCGCTCGAGGCGCCAGCGCAGGGCCAGCGCCACGGGGGCGGGTGCGGTGAGGGTGAGCATGCCGGGCTCGGCGGTGCCGTGGCTGCGGACGTCTTGCGCGAGGAGGCAGGGCCCTGGGGCGCCGGGGGCACCGAGGGCGACGAGATCGACGCGGCCGGGCTCCCAGTGCTCGGGGCGAGGCAGGGGCAGCAGCACGAGGTCGTCGTCGGGCCCCAGCAGCACGGAGCGGGCATCGGTGCCCAGCCGCTCGGTGCGGAGGGGCTCTCCGGTGAACAGGGGCTCCGTCGCGATGCGGCCCACCGCGTCGGGGAGGGCCGTGATGTGGTGGGGGTGGAGCAGCTCGTCGGGGATCTCCACCAGGGTGAGGTCCCCTTCGTCGAGGCGATCGTAGGCGGCGATGTCGGTCATCGGGGCGACGACCTCGGCGGCGACGGCCGCGGCCAGCATCAGGGCGAGCACGGGGGACTCCCGGGGCGCTCGAGGGCCATGGGGCGGGGTTCGGACAGCACCTGGAGGGCCTCGTCGACGGTGACGAGGAGCCACGTGCTGTCGGGGCGGTCGTCGGGGCCGCGGCCGTGCCCCAGCACGAAGCGGTCGGCGAGGAGTGTGCAGTGGCTGCCGTCGGGCAGCGCGACCTGGAGGTCGACCCGCTCGCCCTTGCGGTCGCGCTCGGGGGGAAGGGGGATGCGGAGCACCCGCTGGCCGGGGGGCGCGAAGCGCTCGGGGGTGTCGGGGTCGAGGAGGCGCTCGGCCCGCACGGGCTCCCCGCCCAGGATGCGCTCCACCACCAGCCATCCCACCGGGTCTGGCCAGGTGTCGGCTACGGTGTCGGCTGCCTCTCCAAAGGGCAGCAGCGGCATCCAGCGCACGTCGCTGGCCTGGATGATGGCCCCCGGGGGCAAGGCCTGGGTGGCGATGGGCACCGGCACCGCGCCCGGCTCGTTCGCTGCAGCGCCGGCGCAGAGCAGGGTGGCGAGCAGGCCGATCAGATGTACCAAAGCACCACTCCGGTGAACACCACGGTCGCGGGAAGCGACAGGGCCAGCGACTGTAGCGCAGCCCGGGGACGCTGATTCCACCACCACGCGAACAACACCCAGCCCACCATGGGCGTGGCCAAGATGCTGGTCGCGAGGAGCCCCACGCGTTGCGCTGTGGTGAGGCCGTCGTCGGTGCTGAAGTGCTGGCCCAGGGCCCGCCGGGCCTTGTCGAGCATCTTGGCCGACGGGCGGATGGCCTCCCCTGCGCGAATCCGCGCGCGAGTGCGGGTGAGCTTCTCGTCGGACAGGTTCGCGTCGGAGAGGAGCCAGGCGACCAGTAGGCCTTCACCTTCGGGGCGATGACCACAGCTCGGGCAGATCTGGTCGAAGCGAGCGCGCTCGCCCCCACACTTCACGCACAGGGCGCGACTCATGGCGCGAGCACCTGCTCGAGGGAGGCGTCGTCGCCCTCGGTGCAGCCGTGCAGCCAGGTGGTGACCTCTTCCGGGAGGGGCTCGGGGACGACGAGGAGGTCGGGCGCCCGGACCAAGGCGGCTTCCACCAGTCGCACGGCGTCGACCGCGGCCCGGCCGAGGTGGCGCAGAGGGACCAGGTCGTCGCCGAAGGCCAGGCGCATACCCGCTCGGGTGCGCATCCACGCCGGCGCCGGCAGGCCGAAGGGGGCTCGCTGGAGGGCCGCGGCGGCTGCCGCCCAACGCGCGCGCTCCTCGGCGCGGTGCGAGGCCGCGTGGGTGTACATGCGCTCCAGCACGTCGCCGATGGGCTCGGCCAGGTCGAGGACCCAGATGCGGCCGGCCAGATCCGCCAGGAGCGGCATGAGCCAGGCAGGGCGATCCTTGCCGCTGAGGGGGAAGCTCACGTCGCCGATGCGCACGCCGAGGAGGTCGGGGGTGGCGCCGCTGCGGTCGGCGGTGAGGAGGAACCCGGCCTTCACGTGGAGCTCGGCTTGCTGCCCGAGGGCCGTGACCATGCGGGGGTCCCGCACGGCGTGCTCCCGCAGTCGCCCGTAGAGCGGTGGATCGGGAGAGATGGACACGTCGACGGAGACGGTGCGATCCGGACCGTCGACCGTGCGATCGACCGCGTCGGGCACGAGACCGAGGAGCATGTCGATCTGCTGTGTGTCGTCGTCGGTGAGGGGCTCGGTGTGGGGGCCGACCCAGCCGAGGGTGCCCAGCTCGGGCCAGCGGGCGGGGGCGAGGGCCACGGCGAACAGGCGGAGGGCATCCCCCAGGCCCGCGGCGCCCGGAAGGGGAGGCAGGGGCGAGGTGCGGCCGAGGTCGGCCTGGTGGGGGGTGTTCCGGAGGCCGGTGGCCACGATGCGCGTCAGGTACATGGGCTCACGATAACGTCACCGACGCTCGGCCCCGTCGGTTCGCAGTCGAAGGGGCGGCGCGTCGGGGTGGGCGGCCTGCATGGCCGCGACCTCCGCCTCGGTCACCGGGTGCGCGCTGGCCTGCACCTCGCCGCGGAGGAAGCTGCCCACGGCGGCACGGACGCGCTCTCCCCACGGTGTGCGGGTGCGGCTGGCCCAGTAGGACAGCAGGTGGGCGCGGCGGTCGGCGTGGGTGGGGAGGGCGGCCTCGCCCCACAGGGGGATGCCGTCGTGCCAGCAGCGCTCGAGCGCACCCGGCAGGGCCTCGAGGGTCTCGTCGGTGGCGTGGTCGGAGATGCGGGCGTTGAGATCTTCCAGATCGCGGCGGACCACCTGGGTGGTGCGCGTGCGGATGTGGGTGAGCTTCTGGCGACTCACCACCACGCCGCCGATCTTGACGCAGGCGGTGGGCACGACGAGGCACGGCACCCAGCCCACCGCTGGGCTCGCGCGGCGGAAGAAGGTGTCGGGCATGGTGCCCTTCACACCCTGGCGTCGATGCTCGAGGAAGCCGTCGTCGTGCAGCACGACCTTGCCCTTCCAGGTGGTCACGTGCTTGAGCACCAGGCGGTCGCCCTTGTCCTTGACCTGGCGGTAGCCCAAGTGATGGAGGTCGGCGATGACCTTGTCGCGCGCTTCCTCGATGCGCTGCTCGCCGTAGACGATGATCACTTCGTCGGGGCTGGGCTCCTCGGGTGCGGCAGGCTCGGCGGCCAGGCCTTCGGCGGCCAGGAGTGCCCAGAGCCCGACCGCCAGCGGGGTCATGGCACGTCGCTCCAGGCGAAGCGCCGCTCGGCCACCAGCAGGCCCCCGAGGAAGTAGAGGCCGAGGGCCGCCCAGGTGACCAGCAGCACGTCGTTGCCGACGGACAGCTCACCGCCGATGCCCCAGGCGGCGCTGGGGAGCATGGGCTGCGAGGCGAACACCCAGTCGACCACGGCCGGCACCTGGTTCATCTCGGGGGGCAGCATGCCCTTCGCTCCCTCGGCGACGTAGAGGAACCACGCCACGAGCTTCTCGAAGACGATGAAGAGCAGGACCCCCACCAGGGTGCCCGGCACGCTCCGGACCAGCGCGGCGGCGGCGAAGGCCACCGCGGCGAAGGAGAGGTCGGCCCCGAAGGTGGCGAGGTAGCCCATCGCGACGTCGCGCCAGGGGCCGCCGGTGCCGAACAGCACCAGCCCGGCGACCGTGGCCACCAGGTACTGGAGCACCAGCGACAGCCCGATCCACAGCGCCACGGCACCGACCTTGGCCAGCAGGACGGC
>ENA-OWNT01002532-OWNT01002532.1-seawater-metagenome-genome-assembly--contig:-NODE-2532-length-18899-cov-3.534375_pt1 | contig 18899 bp, 13 predicted proteins | sample MGYA00238136_ERZ651165 | MGnify/ENA primary metagenome ERZ651165 (study PRJEB26861, sample SAMN08777766) | seawater metagenome | isolation source: coastal seawater | place: USA: Florida | collected...
GGTTCCAACGCGGCAAAAAAGAGATATCGGCTGCGCAAAAAATTGGGAATAGTTGTCGCTTTCGGGGCCGTGCACATGTGTGCCTGTGTTGCATTTGCGGCGAGGCGGTGACTTCTGGATGCCGTGATCCGTAAACACCCAGAATCGGGGTGATCCTCCTCGGAGCTTGGTGCCATGTCGACTTCGCGATCGGGACAGAACTCCTTTTGGAAACCCGGGTTGGCCGCCCCGTTCTTGGATCGTGCTGTGGAAAAGGAGGGAACTCCACTGACGTACAATCGCAATTCGCGCCTCCCTTTTGACCGGCAGCGCCGCGCTCTCCCGATCTACGAATACCGGCGCCACATCCTGCACGCAATTGAAAAGTACAAAACGGTGATCCTTCTTGGCGAAACTGGCAGTGGCAAAAGCACTCAGGTGCCCCAGTACCTCCACGAGGCCGGTTGGACAACATCAGGATACGTCATTGGCGTCACGCAACCGCGAAGAGTCGCTGCTGTGTCCCTTGCGTCAAGGGTGGCTGACGAATGCCACTCGAGCCTGGGCAAGACCGTCGGCTACATGGTCAGATTTGACCACAAGGTCGACGTCGCCAAGACCCGCATCATATACATGACTGATGGCACGTTGTTGCGCGAGTTTCTCGTGGATCCGTTGCTTTCGAGGTATTCCGTCATTGTCGTCGACGAGGCCCACGAGCGAAATTTGAACACAGATATTTTAATGGGCCTCCTGAAGAAAGTGCAGAAGAAGCGGCCGGATCTGCGCCTCGTCATTACATCGGCCACGCTCGACGCCCGCCAGTTCTATCAATTTTTTGCTGGCGACAAAGCGAACAAAGCCATCCGCGAACATGAAAAGAAGGCGGGGACTGCGAGCGCCAATGATAAGGACAAAGAATTCGCGGCTTACCACCACAGGCTCAGCGACGATGCGATCGTGCTGGCCGTGCAAGGCCGCCAGTACTCCGTCGACACGCTCTACCTGGCGGAACCGTGCTCCGACTATTTGAAGAAAGCAGTCGACACCGTGCTGCAGATCCATGCGTCGGAGAAGCCGGGAGGTATTTTAGTTTTCATGCCTGGAATGGAAGAGGTTGATGGCGTCTGTCGCGCGATCCGGTCATTGGCGCCGCAGGGCAGAGAGGGAACCAAGCTCGAAGTGCTCGCCTTGCACGGGTCACTACCCATACACGTGCAGATGCGAGTGTTTCAACCTCCCCGTCGTGGCCACCGGAGAGTGGTGGTCGCGACCAACATAGCGGAGACGAGCGTCACACTCGACAGAATTAAGTATGTTGTGGATTGCTGCTTCCACAAGTTGCCCGTCTTCAATCCGCGAACGGGCATGGATTCTTTGGTCACACGCGCAGTCTCAAAGGCCACCGCTATTCAGCGCGCCGGGCGTGCCGGCCGGGTCGGGCCTGGAAAATGTTTCCGTCTCTGTACCATGGAAGACTTCGCCAAGCTGGACAAACGGACGATTCCCGAAATGCAGCGGACGTCGTTGACGTGGGTGGTGCTGCAGCTGAAAGCACTGGGTATTCACGATGTCGCGCACTTCGACTTCATGGCTCCGCCACCGGCATCGACCTTGATGCGAGCACTGGAGCTGCTGTTCGCGCTTGGGGCCATCGATGAGAAGTCCAATCTCACAACGCCAACCGGCCAGGCCATGTCCGAAATGCCGTGTGAACCAATGCTGTCGAAGATGCTCCTGTCTTCTTACGATATGGGCTGCTCGGTCGAGGCTGCCACGCTGGCCGCGATGCTCTCCGTGCAGGGTGTGTTCTACAACCCGCCGCACAACGCTGACAAGCGCCGCGAATACGAGTCGGCGTTGAAGGAAATAGGCTCAAAGGAGGGCGATCACGTGACCCTGGTGCAGGTGTACAGAGAGTTCATTGCGTCGGGCAAAGACCCCGAGTGGTGCGAGGCGCACTACGTCAACCGACGTATCCTCGTGCGAGCGGGAGAGGTCCGCAAGCAGTTTTGGCGGTACCTTCAGAAAAATGCGCCAAAGGGATACCAACTGCAGTCTTGTGAGGAAGACATGGAGTCTCTGAGAAAATGCGTGGTTGCGGGTTTCTTTTCAAACGCGGCAAGGTCCCACGGATCCGGGGACTACATCACCGCAAAAGACGGCCGCCAGGTGGCGTTCCATCCATCTAGTATGATGTACAAGCTGTCGCAGGTGCCTTCTTGGGTCGTGTACCACGATTGCATTTTGACGAGCCAGGAGTACATTCGGGAAGTCAGCGTGATCAACCCTCTTTGGTTGATGGAGCTCGCCCCACACTTTTACCAGCTCCAAGATCATGTGAGTGCCACAAGAGAGACAGATGAGCGGCTGAACCTTCGAAGGAAACGCCGAACAGCCAGTGGCACAGCGGCTCGTCACCCATGGGACCGCGGGGCAGCACAGGACAGCCACAGTGACGGTGCGCGCAGAAACGCGAAGCCGCAGCGAGCAACGCAAGGGGTGGAGGATCGTTTGCGGTCCTTGTTCTAACAGTGATCAAATTAGCCATTCAAATCTTCGTAAAGAAAAGCGAGCACAGACTGAAGCGAGGCTCTTGTATTGTTGTAGTTTTAGCGAGGTAGAATTGAGTATATTTTAGTTAGATAGGTAGGTAGCCACTGAGTTAGTGAGCATCACAAAGGCAGCGCTTTCAAAAAGAAGACTCTTCAGTTTGCGCTGCTGCGGGTTGGGCGGCCATTCGACAAGGCGCGCACGTTGTCATCAGTCAAACGCGCCGCGTCGTCAGACAAAGCCGATGAAGCCGCTCGAAATGTCTTGCATGAACTGGCGATAGTCTATGATATCGCGTCGCTTGATTCCAAGCTCTGAGAAAATCTCGTCGATTTCGTCAGGAGTCAATGACGCAGCTAGGTCCGGTTTCAACCCCATGATGTGCCGAAGAGAGGTCTCCGTGACACAACCTTCACCAAACTCCTTGTCTTGGAAGATTCTAAAGACTTCCTGAATATCTTTCATCTGCACCGGGCTGGACTTCAGTTTCATGCCCATGACGCGCTGGAAGGTGGCGAAATCTACTTTGTCTCCGATCCATGCCGGCACGTGGGACTTGATCTCTTGGATCAAGAATTCTACTGGCGGCACACCTAGCGCGACGAGTGCCTGTTCGACCTCTGCGTCGTCGAGGAGACCGTCGTGGTCTGAATCTAGAAGCGCAAAGATCGACTTGAGAGTGTCGGAGTGCAGCTCGCCCATATTGTCACCTGCGTGCAACAACTGCATCGCCTCTGTCATCTCGGCGCCTTTTCCAGCCGCGGACGCGATGGCGAGCTGGTTGCCCTGTCCTGCCTCGTCGGATCCCTCGCCTTCTGCCTGGGACATGACGATTTCTCTGCCGCGTTTGTACGCATACGCTGGCGGAGGAGACGCCGGTGGCGCAGGGGTACGGTTCATTCTTTCCGCCACAACTGTTGAGTGTCTACCCTTTCACTCCCCCTCAACAGCACAACTCGTGAACCAACCGTGGTGCGGAGGCACTCCGTCGGTAAACCAAACAGACTCTGATCCATGCAAACGAACCAAAACTTTTGCCTGCATTGTTTGACAGTTGCTTCAAAGCAGACAGTTGTTCATCACACAGTGCGGCGGGCTAGCTACGGACCAGCATGTCGTCTCAGAAGTCGCTTTATCACCGCGGCGACGTCGCAACATCCCATTAACACCGACCGAATGCAGAATGTAATCCACCAACCAACACACCAAGCAACGAATCACCAACACCCGACACCACCCTACACCACGGAAAACCAACAGGGTTCCATACCACCACCGCCACCACCAACAGCAACAACAACAAAGCAAAAGAAGGTCGCAACAACAACCCAACGGCAACTCGACGGAGTAACGCACATGTATCACCCAGCATCAAGCGACCAGCACCCAGCACCCAACACCCAACACCCACACACAACGAAGGAAGGAACAAAGCGAAGGAAGCAGCGAAGCGAAGGAAGCAGCGAAGCGAAGGAAGCAACGCCGCAACAAACGAAGGAAGGAAGGAACGAAGGCAACAACGACAACGACAACAACAACGACGACGACGACAACGACAACGAACGATCATTCAATCCAACGACCACAACGACAACGACAACGACAACGACAACGACAACGACAAACGACAACGACAACAGACAACGACGACAACGTTGAACTGTGAGTGAGTGAGTGAGTGAGTGAGTGAGTGAGTGAGTAAGTGGTTGATCTTCGCTGTTCACTCCCACCCACTGACTGCCTGACTGCAAGACTGACTGCCTGCCTGACTGCCTGACTGCATCACAGATCACAGATCCAACTCTACCAACCTCAACCTGTACATTCCTCACTCACTCACTCACTCACTCCATACACTCGATACATACATACAGTGCGCGTTGGCGATTGGTGCGGTGTGACGCAATTTCTGCTTTTCCTCCGCACTCAGGCGCTTTGTCATTGTGTCATTTTTGAGGTGTTGAGTTGATTGAGGTGGTGTTGATTGACTGAAGGTCTGAAGGTAACTCACTCACTCACTCACTCACTCACTCACAGTCACTCACAGTCACTCACTCAGAAGTGTGAGTGTACTGAGGCGCGTAGTGCGCAGTCCTGCAGTGCACTAGCCCACCCACACCACCCACCCACTCATTCACAGTCAGTCAGTCAGTCACTCACTCACTCACTGTCAGTCGGTCAGCGGTCAGCCAGGCGTAGTCACAGTTCGTTCGTCGTTCGTTCGTTCGTTCCGAAGTTCGTTCGTTTGTTCCGAAGTTCGTTCGTTCGTTTGTTCCGAAGTTCGTTCGTTCGTTCGTTTGTTCCGAAGTTCGTTTGTTCGTTCGTTGGTTTGTTATGAAGTTCGTTGGTTCGTTGGTTCGTTGGTTCCGTTCGTTCCGACAAGAGTTGGTTCGTTGGTTCGTTCCATTCGTTCCGAAGTTCTTTCTTTCGTCCGTTCGTTCGTTCGTTCGTTCGTTCCGAAGTTCGTTCGTTCGTTCCGAAGTTCGTTGGTTTGTTCCGAAGTTCGTTGGTTTGTTCGTTCCGCCGTTCGCTCCGAGATTCGTTCGGTCCGTGGGGCGACTGGCTGTGGGGATCGGGGGTTGAAGAATGAAGCATTGACTGTATGGTTGTAGAATAGGTTCTGTACTGGCGAGAAGCTAGGTCGGCGAGGGCCGTGGTCGGCACGGCTGGTCGGTCACCATTCTACGGTGCGGCGTTGGAAAATTGCTGTGCTCTTGCTCTGTTTTCGGTTTTGCTTCTGTTTTGCGTTCGGTCTTGTTGCTCGTTGCGCGGCGCGTTGTGGTTTGCCCTCCTTCTCCCGTGGGCGTTGTCCTGCCGTGTCGTGGTTCGCCCGGCGTCGACGCCGTCACAGCAAACGTTTGAGCCAAGCCAGGGTGGGTCCCGCTCGTTGTTTTAATAGTTGGTGCGTTCCTGTCCGCGTTTCTGTATGGCTTCACAATTGGATTTGTTTGGCATGACTTTGATTCACTATTTTGCTTTTTTTCTTAGATAATGGTGTGGAAAGCACAAGATGCCTGGCGGAGTCATCCGTCCCTGGTTCCGAAGGGCCCGTTCCAATTCATGCCAGGTCTCTCAAAAGCCTTGATCGCGTTCGGCGCTTTTGTGGTTGTGGAGAAAGTGTACAGTGTGTTGGGGAACAAAGGCAAGGCCGACCATGCCCACGAAGCAGCTGATGCCCACGGCGCCGCGCACGGCGACAAACACTAAGTGTTCGGTTCTCTGATAGTGTTCAATTTATTCTTTTTCCTTTTCTATTGTGTATTTCATGTGGATACTCACACCTCGGCCATGCCACTGGGTGCAAAATTTCACGGAGTCTGAAGGTACCTCAGCATTTCGGGACAGTCACTGTTTGCGCGCGCCTGGATGAGGTCAAAACTAACTCGCTTCAAAGCGACGGAATATCGAAGCCGCCATTGGTCGGTTGAGCCATCGCGCGTGTGAAAGTTCTCTGGCTCCGTCGAAGGGGGAGCGAATGACGCTGGTTTGTACCTACAACATGCGACCAGAAATGTGAGAAAGGGAATGCCGCGTGGCGTGTGCATGGTGTTCAAGTACACCGCACCGAGTGTTCTTGTACTTGTCCAACAAGGACGCATCAATGGTCGCGGCTGAAGCTGCGTCGGATGCTGGTGCCAGCGCGGATTCCACTGCGTGCACGGCACCGAAAGAGGACGCGTTGATGGCGTCCTGCAGCATGGCCGAGAACGCATCATCGTCGTACAGTGCTGCTACGCCACCCAACGAGCTGAAGGCTCTGGTGTACTGGCCACCTGCAGCCTCAGGGAAACTAGCGCGAAAGGCTTCGGTGCTTTCTTCCGTGGGTCTTGGAAATCCCAAAAACGCGAGGAGCTGCCAAAGTTGCACGTAGTCGCACCCTTTGAGCAACACAGCTCATAGCTCACGCACGCGCACACTCGTATCAAACACGCACTTACCGACTCCATTTCTCCGACGACATCTGAGCGCAGATCCTCGTAGTAAACGACATGCACTTGATCTTTAGCCTGCACAAGCCGTCGAACAAGACGTCATGGTTGCGCTGGAGGACGACGGACACAGAAACAACAGAGCCAGTCGAGCACAAATGCCAGCTTACCTGGTCTGTCGATCGGAGGAAGTCGCAGTAGAACTGTGTTGATTGGCCAATGACAGACTCTATCGTTTGCTCGCTCACAAGAGTCCTAGTGGCGTTCCAGGACACCTCCTGAGCAGCAGTCACCGTTGCCCGAATCATCGCTGACGGGTTCTCCCTCAGAGGTATGCAGTGACTGTATGTCTTGTTAAAGTCGTCCATCGCCTCCGCATACCGCGTCGTTTTCTTCAAACGCTGCAAGCGCTGAAACACCTGATTAAATGTCTTAAAGCACCGGTAGTACATCCACGAAATTGCGATGTCTCGTGGATCACGAATCAACACAACATAGCGTCGCGAGAACTCGTCGCGCCCGGCGTCTACGTCGGCTGTTCGAAACCGTGAAACGGCGTGGTCCACGTGGAAGTCACAGTCGACCTTTCCTTTGGTGGCTCGATACACGCAATTGCGAACGTATTGCAAATGTTTATCACTGGAGAACACTGGGAATCCGCCCGCCAGCGCGCCTGTGAATGGCGCAGCGGCCGCCACCGCTGTGTTTTGAGATGAGCCGGTATGCTCAACCTTCACGTTGGGAAATCGGCGTCTCACACTTGGGGGCAGCGTCGGTGGAACGGTGACCTCGGGCGGTGGAACGGCATCAATGTCGCCGCTTGCCGCTTGACGCACGCGACTGCACCCCGGTACTTTGAAGAAGTACACGCAGCAGTGCTCACGCTGCACGGACAAATCCTGCGACATATCCCGTTCCGTCACGTCGCAAGAAGCGGGGGCAAACATGTCCTGTCCATTTTGGGACTGAGAGAACTGCCTGGCATTGGATCGAGGAGCATACAATCTTGTGAAAAAGTGACCGAGTAGCAGCGACAACCATGTCGAGCCACTCTTAATGTGGGCGACCATTTGAACTTCATAGTGGCGGAGGTCATTGTCATGAATCTGTCCGTACACACATACAACACAACCAAAATAATTGAGCCACCAGCCACGACAAGGGCACTTTTGTCATGCACGCCGAAATCAAGACAGTACATACCGACTCAAAACTGGGTTCGCGAAGCAGGGAATCCACGAGATCACGGTCTGGCGTTTCGTCTACCAACGCATGGAATCTCCACCCAACTGAAACTAGAGGTCCGAACACAAAAGTGGTCACTGTGATCATACCAATTGCTGCAAACGCCAACACCAAACGCTTCTTGCGAAGCCATCGCGCCGCCCAATGTGGGCGACCTGTACCCATATTGCGGGCGCAGCGGCTGCGCTAAACTATGTTACAGCTGACGATATTCATTGCAGAAAAATTGTTCGCATAATTTTGTTCAGCTGCGGTCTTTACTGGGCGCCACATCTGTCCAACGAGCGACAGCCAACGTTTTGTAGTGCGTGAGCCCGCCAACGTGTTGTCCCATTACTGAGCCCAACCAAGGCAGCGGCACGAAAGTTAAGGCAGCGAATCTGAGGAAGCCATCTCGGATTCCGTCGCTCCTTTGACGTTTACACCCAATCCAAAGCTCCGCAACCTCGCCCGGGCCGTCGTATACGCAGCTTTCTCGTCGACGTGTCGGGTTTACACTGGCGCACCACCCAAAACAAACTGTGGTTCGAACACACGGCTTGCGTCCAAGTCCCACCGCATTCCAAGTTTCTCCACGGCACACGCCGCCGTTTTACGAGGTTTTACGAAGTTGCTCGTTGTCCTCCACGCACACAGTCCACACGCTGAGCAACCCACGCACGAGCCGCCCAAGCCGATCCTCCACCGCCAAAACTAAGCCGACAACGTTGCGACCACACGCAACTTTTAAAGCAGCGAATCGAACGAACGAACGAACGAACAAACGAACGAACAAACGAACGAACAAACGAACGAACCAAACAAACAAACGAAACACGGCCGAGTTTGGTATGTACAGGCTACGATTACATCATCACCGTCTGCGACTGTACCGGGTACGATGAGTGATACCAGGTATTGTAAAACGTGTTATAAAAGCATGACGTCCATTGAATATCCAGTGAATAGACATACCGGGTACGATGAGTGATACTAGGTACTGCCAAAAGTGTTATAAAAGCATGACGTCGTCGGTCGCAGTGAGTGAGTGACAGTGTGAGTGAGTGAGAGTGAGAGTGAGTGATGAGAGAAATTCCGGAAATTCAACACAGAGAAACAAAGCGCACGAAGCGCAGAAAACTAAGTGACAGTACAAAATATACAACATCGCTACGCAATACTACAGTGAATTGAAAAGTTAAAAATGAAGTGCGCGAATGAAGGATGGAATCACCCAAAACTGCCGAACTGCCAAACTGCCAAACAGTCATTTCAGATTTCAGTCGTCGTCACCACCACGGTGCCTTGTCTGGGGGACTCCCTCCCTCCCACACACACTGCCTACACCCACTCAATCATTCACTACGTTCCCCAATAACCAGTACATTCCACTGCTCACTCTACAATACTTTCAAAGCCTACGGCGTCCAGCGGTTCATTCAAAGTACTCACTCAATCATTCAACGGTGTGCACTGCCATACGGGTAAACCAAAGGCCGCGTGAGCGCTGGAATTGAGAGCGTGACTTCGACCAAGTTCGTTCACTGACAGCGAGCGACGCTGCGTCGTCGTCGTCGTCGTCGTCGTCGTCGTCGTCGTTCGATCGTCAGCGAAGTTCGCTGACAAACGAACGAACGAACGAACGAACAAACGAACGAACGTTGCGTTGTCACTGTCGAGGTCGTCGTCGTCGTCGTCGTCGTTCGTCGACGTTTTGTTTGCCCGTTGCCATTCATTGATTGACCGAGTCGTCGTTCTTGTTGTTGCTGCTGTTGCTGCTGTCGGCGTTGTCGTGGTAGATGTCACAGTTTTGGTACTGTTCGTGTTTGCTGGCGACGGTGGTCGTAATCGCGCGAGTGGAACAGGCTGAGGTTTGTTATTGTCTTGTGGTGCAGCGCACTAAGATGAAGTCGCTGCTGCGTGTTCCAAACGCACGAACCAACAGCGTGCAGACAGCAATATCAACCCACACACTTGTGGCTCCAATTGGGCCTGTTGGAGGACTTTAGCCGGTCAGAGTTGGCTGGACTGATAGTGGTAGCAGACGGTTGTGTGTGCAGCAACTGTGCGGGCTATAGAAAGCGCCTCGTCAGCAACAGGGTGACTGGGCGAAAGCGGCTGCTGTGCCACAGTCGGCGACGGGGGACTAGTCTGTCCGCGCCGGGGGTGTACGAACATCGCCCACGCAGGGATTTTCTCTCGGGATTCTTGTGGCGAGTTTTGGTGGTGCACCAATTGTTGACACGGCGCGCAAGGGGGCCGCGGCACTAAGAACGACGAAGTGTACTCTGCAAGTTCTTGAGTCAGAATTTAGCATCAAGGTCGCGCAAAACAATGCACAGGTGTTAGAGTTGTTGTCAACCCAACTCCTTTTGGGTGTTGTAGGTGCCTCTTGGCCTGCGCCTCGCTGCCAACCATGCAGTCTGGACTGAAGAGTGGCTGGCTCGAGAAGCGAGGTCGCCAACTCAAAGGCTTCCACCGCCGCTTCTTCATGCTGCTGCGCACAGGCGAATTGTGGTCTTGCAAAGATGAGTATGGCAAAGGTATGAAAGTCAAACTCCGGCTGAAAAAGGACCGGGGCACTGTGACCCTCGTTCCACGTTCCGATGAAGACTTACCCTACGATTTCTTCGTCGAAGACGATCGGGGCAGGTCTGTGTATATGCGAGCGGGCAGACGGAAGGACCAGCAAGCATGGGTGCAGGCGTTCAACGGCCTCTTGGAGGGCCGTGACCTCGACGAAATCGCCGCTATAAGCGGGAGTAGTGAACCCACAAGTGGCGGCGGCGCGAAAACGGCCACGGCCCTCGGCGTCCACGGCGGCCGAGTCGGCAGCGGTGCGCACGGCTCGAACCTGACGGCGTCAGAGCTGCAAGCAGGGAATGACCAAGTTGACGCAAGTGATGAGTTTGGTGGCGCGGCTGCTGCGGCTTTCGCGGGATTAACCATGTCACAGTTGGAAAACAAATCAGACTGGAAAACCTTGACTCAGCACACTATAGGTTTAGAAAAGCTCGGTGGGAAACGACACGAGCGCCTCTCATCCCTGTGGATCCAATCAGAGAAGACAAGGCAAGCTCTGCAGCTTATGGGAGACAGTTTTTTCCGGAGTGGTCCCGCTGAGCCTTTCACACTGGTGGCAGATGCCAGCGCCACTCGGCTGCTGCAGCATAGCTTTAATATCATGGAACGCCTGTCGCCGACTGGTCAGTCAGGCGACGACGAGTTGGACACGCTTTTCAAGACCAAAGTGACCCTGGACAGCTTGGAGAACCGTAGCACTGAACCCGGTGCCGCCAACGTCTTGTACATGATGCGCCCAGATTGGAAAGAACCAAATAGCAAAGCAGACTCCAGTGAGCTTTTCTTGGAGGACTTCACTGTGGGGCAACCCCCGTTCGCTGCTGAGAAGGTAGCGGTATTGTTTTTGGGACCTGCAGGGCTGCGGTCGCTTGAGAAGATGAGCAGGTGTGGTGTTCTGAGAGCCCGCTTGATGTGCGCTCCTTGCGTTCTGCCAGCCCGCCACATTTGCTTTGAGGGGCAGGCGATCACAATGAACATGCCCACCGCCTTTGAAGATTTGTATTCCTCTTCGGAGACCAGTGGAGAGCGCACACCGTTCGCAGTGGCAGACGAGCTTGCCCGTGGACTCGTCAGTATGTGTGCGCAGCTGAACGAGTATCCGTACATTCGCTACTCAACGTCGTCCATTAACTGTGGGATGCTGGCCGGAAAATTTTATGAGGCGCTTCACGAGTTCATTCAAGTGCAAACAGAGTTTGACTTCCATGGATCTGTAGACCTCAGAGATCGTTCGACTGTGCTGCTCCTCGACCGCAACTGCGACTTGAAACAACCGCTGCTGCACGATCCGTGCCTGGAGTCATGCGCGTTTGACTATCTCGGGCGGCAGTATCTCCGCGACACATATTTATTGGAACTCAACGAGCGAAATCCGGAATGGGCGTTGTACAGACACATGCCTGTTCTCTCGGTGTGGACAAGCATTCAGAATCGCTTGGTGAATTGCATTTACAAGAACAACGACCAAAAATATCGTCTGACATGCATCGCGAAGGCGTGTACCGAAATTTTCGATCGCATTGGAGACAGCGCGTCGGACGAGGAGGAAGCTTACGAGAAGTTGACATCGATTCTAATGCTAGAGCAAATGATGGTGACTGGGGTGGAGTGGACGGTGAGTCGCAGCTGTTTGTGTGTGTGTGTGTGTGTGTGTGTGTGTGTGTATGTGTGTGTGTATTTCATTGTCCGCCCGAAAACTGTTTCTGTGCTCACGGCGTGTTTTGTTGTGTTTTGTTTTGTGTTTGAATGGTACAGGGTCCTCCAGATCAGCCGAAGGTATTTGCACGGCCAATGGATCAGGCGTCCGTTAGTGACGACTTCTTAACGATCGCGACATCCGAGAACACAACCACACGAAAGCGTCTGCTTGCACTTTTCTTGAGCACCTTCCCGGATATTTCGGAGAGCGTGGCGACACGGGTCATCAACTGCGTGTCGTTAGTCGACCAGACCGACGCCATCGATAATCTGCGGAACATCCCGAAGCCCATTTGCATGTTCAGCCAACCAGCTGACCCAATGGCGAAAGAACGGGATGAAATCAAGGCAGCTATGCGCTGCGCCAACAGGCAAGATGCCTCCGACCGAAATTATCCCAAGATAGCCGACATAGTCAATGACCTCGTCACCAAGAAATTGAATCGTGACGAGTTTCCGTACGTCCCGGGGTACCCACGATTCATTGTTAGACGTCGATATATTTTCTCACCTCGTCGTGCTTTGTCAGGTACGTGCGGGATCCACCTCCCAGCCCTGGAGACGAAGCGTCAGCGAGCATTTCACTCCGACGGACACGGACAGCACTGTCGGCTGGTGCTTCCCCAGTCTCGAAGACGAAGGGTGCTCGCTTGTTTGTTGTTGTTCTCGGTGGCGCGACGTATACCGAACTACGGCACATTTACGAGCAGTCACAGCAAAGTGGAGTCCCAATTGTGCTGGTGTCGACTCACTTCCTGACGGCGGGGGCTTATCTGGAGTCATTGTCCAAGATATCGTTCGACTGAGTGAAGTGCCAAGTGTATCTCCAGAGCAAGGGTAAGCATCCCTTGTTTTGCGCTGCGCGCCCGTGGTGGTCGCGCACACGCTCTCTTGTCGTTCAACTTAAAACTGTCACTCCAATCAATCTACCTGAAGTGACATTCCGGCAGTGTTCACCTGTTGCCACTGCCGACAACCGCGCCATTGTAGCTGCTACATGCTGCTACACCCACGCTCCTCAGCAGGTGCACGGTATGGCATCCACAACTCAAATGGCTACAAGTCACACACTACAGCCGGTAACCGGTAATCAAACCTCCAACACGCAATAGCATATCGCACAACACCTCCCCCACCCACCACACACACACACCATACCCCACTGCACACCCCATTTGACACCACAGCATCCGGTCTCTTGCATCACTGTCACTGCCGCATGGGTGCCGTTGCATTCTGTTGCGCTTCAGCATAGATCTACCCAGACATCGATCGACAGATGGCATCGCATGGGACCGACCGAGCCCTGACCATACCAACTCCCCAACAGCCCGTACACAGCTCAACCCTGGCGCCAACGACATTCACATTCCATGTTCCACAAACTCAATAATTCAATAATTCACAATACCGTGGTATCAACTAATCAGTACCAGTACATAGAATATCGGATTAGAACAAACATTGTCACGTCGTAGCTTCACAGTGAGTGAGTGAGTGAGTGAGTGAGTGTGAGCGCTGCACTGCACTGCACTGCACTGCACTGCACTACCGACTCCGGGACTGGGGCTGACTGCGGGAGCGGCGCGGCGTAGTACGCGGACGGCGTGAGCGGGCGGGCACCCGGCCAAACCCAGCCTCCCGCCCACAGTCACTCACTCACTCACTCACTCACAGTCACGCACAGTCACTCACAGTCACTCACTCACAGTCACTCAGTCACTCACTCAGTGTCGTCGTCGTTCGTCGCCGTCGTCGTTCGTTGTCGCCGTCGTTCGTCGCCGTCGTCGTTCGTCGCCGCCGTCGTTGTCGCCGTCGGTCGTTGTTATTGTGGTCGTCGTTTGTGGCGGTGGTTGGTGGCGGTGGTCGTTGTTGTCGTTGTTGTCGTCGTTGTTGTCGTCGTTGTGGCAGTGGTGGTGGAGTTTGTGGTCGTTGTTGTTGCGTGTTGTTGCTGTGGTAGAGTGACGAAGAAGTCCCGCCACCCCAGCCCTTCGCTTCGCTACGCTACCCTTGCTCCATGGTGTGGAGAGCGTCGCCGTCCGTGGTAATGGAGAGGACGTCCTTTCTATTTGACTCGGAACTATCCTCGACGAGGAAGACGGTGTTCGAGGCGACGCACTGTGACGTTTTCCGCAACGTCCTGTTTTCTCGGCGTTGTTGTTTGTGGCTTTTTTTCGTGGCTGCTGCACCCTTCGCTGTTTTTTATTCTTTTCTTTTCTTTTTAGTTCTCACAGCTCCTTCAGAGGAAGTCACTCTATCCAAAATGGCTGATGAAGTTGCTGCCACACAAATGTCCATCGAGGACGCCCTCCGTGAGGTTCTGAAGACCTCCCTCTTCCACGACGGTTTGGCCCGTGGCCTCCACGAAGCCTGCAAGGCCCTCGACAAGGGAAACGCCCTCCTGTGCTGCCTGGCCAAGGACTGCGACCAAGCCGAGTACACCAAGCTCGTCCACGCTCTGTGCCAGCACCACGGCACCAAGCTCCTCGAGGTGACTTCTCGCGAATCCCTCGGCGAGTGGGCTGGTCTCTGCAAGGTGAACGAAGAAGGTGTCGCCACCAAGGTCGTCAAGTGCTCTTGCGCCGTCGTCTCCGACTACGGAGAGGACAGTGAGGCTCTTACCTCCCTCCTCAAGTTCCTCGAAAAGGACGGTGCCGCCCAGTAAATGCAACGTCGCAACCTCGTCACAGCGGGCCAAGTATCGCCGTGATGCTGGCGTTTGATATTTTCTGCTAAGTACAAATTTGTCTTTGAGAATTCACTACTCGAGAAGAATGCATGCATTGTGTTTGTCTTGCGGGTGTTGCTGTTGAACGAGACGTGAGCTATTCAAGTTGCTGTGTTTCCACCATCATCAAATGGGGCAACGATTGCATGCAATTTCTTCGTTTTGTGCGCAGTGAGCAATTCATTGACGGGCGGCTAAGTACACGGTGGCGCTGGTTGGAATAAATAAAGGTTACACAAAATCAGTCGTAAAACTCGAAGTCGCTGCACGTCGCTGTGACGCCGTCTACGCTCATGTCTGGAATATTATTCGCGAAGAAGATATCGAGCACTTTTTGGGACAATACCACGTCGATTTCGAAGTCGCCAGCAACGATGGTGGCGTTGCCGGTCGTCGTCGCAGGAATGTAGTTGAGACCCTTGGACAGCGAGTAACATGACGCAGCTGCAAACTTTGACGCGAAGCAGCAGGTGTACCCTTTGATGACCGTGCCGCACAAATCTGGGTCGTCCTTTCCATCGGGAGCTACTTGGCCGGGTTGAAATGTTCCGGCAATGAACGACGACGTGCTGGCGTTGCCCGGGAGCGTGATGTAGTCCACGTCCGCTAGGCTCTTGTTCTCGTAGGTGTACATACCCTTGGTGCTGTACATGTAAGCGAGTTTCTCAGGCACAAATGGGCAATCATAATGGTATTTGATGTCCAGAACTGACAACGTGACTTTGTACTTCTTGGGGGTCGTCCAATCCACGTCGAAGCCCACATTTTTCAGTCGGAGCGGGAAGGGGCCAGGGTTCTTCATAATCATGAGTGCTCCACGAAGGCAGTTCTTGTTGTCGAGAAGTGAGCACGCCTCACCAGTGGTTGCGCTGTGGCCCTGAAAGGAGTAATCGTGTTCGATCATGGACGCAGTAATCACGTTCTCTGACACGCCGCGCATGGTGAGGCTTTGCACAACAACCCCATCAAGGATGCCGGAGGCAGTCGGGCCGCTCAGGAATACCGTTTGGTCCTCCCCGCGCGCCCAAGTCTCGAGCAGCTGCGCCACTACATGGACGTTCTCGTCTGTTTTGGTCAGGTTGATGACGGCGCCGCTCAAGTGGTTCATACCTTTGACAACGTTGAAGTCGGTCATGGTGGCCAATCCAACCGGAACAGATCCAATGGAACCGTCGGCCTTGCTGGTGTACAGCTTAAAAGTTGTCGGGCCAAGATGAGAAATGGACAGCACTGACGAGGAAAAGAAAGAGGTGTCAGCGGTGCAGATGAGGCTATTTTTGGAGCTGCCGACAATTTGGGTGTTGTAGGCTTCGACACCAGTCAGCAAAGTGGCGGGAAGCGGCAGAGTCGAGTCGATCATCACATCATTCATTGTGACAGTGATCCCAGCAATGGTGGGGTTCACCGTGGCAGACCCTTTGATTGTCCACTTTCCGGGTTTCCCTTGTAGAAGCCGACCGGCTGCATCCGTAAAGCACGTGCTGTTGATGATGGTGACTTCATTTGTGAGGTCCATCGGTGACGGCGAGTTGGCAATCACAGTCATTTCAGGCATTGTCATTTTTGCGAAGTGCGTGCCAGCTTCGTCGTAGATATCGCATTCAAAGGACTGGACGGTGGCGTCGAACGGCCCCGCATTGTTCAGCGCGATAGACGCATTAAGCATGATCGTCGACCCTGTTGGGTCGTACATGGTGGCGTTGGCGAGAACAATGGTGGCGCTGTTGATGATGCTTTGCGTCAATGCATGCGCCTGTGAGATGACCACGGCCACAATGACAACGAGGACGGCCACGACCACGAAGATGTTGATCAAGCAACACTTCAAAAATATGCGTTTCTTGATGGAGGCGACGTCAGTGCCGTCCGGCTCAGGGGCCCGCACACTTTCATCGTCATCGTAGAAAGTATTCAACGGCTGTTCCGCGTCAGTCGTACTCGCTTCGTTCATGTTGATCCCGATGCGCTCGTTCGTTGAGCTTTTTTTGTTTTGTTGCCGTTTTATTTGCCTCGTTGGTCGCAACAGGTTCAAAAGTCCGAGATTCGGCTGTTGCGTGCACAACAGGCGAGCTTCAAACGCGTGTCCTCTGTCGCGCAGTAGAAATGCCGCCACAGCGCACTCGTGCACGCTGTCACGTACGCACGTCTCCCCTGTCCTCCATTCAAGTCTACAATACGACCGCGGTGTTCTCACCGAAAACGCAAGTGTCCGCCTCGCGTCCTGCCTCACCGGACGGCGAAGGCAACACGTTCAAAGCGAGGCAGACAACGACGACGACGACGACAACGACGACGCCGACCACACAGAAACTCAACAAAACCGTTTATTGCAAGTCGCCTCGACACTCTTCAACAACTCGAACAACGAAGTCACAGCGTCGTATGACCATAAAAGTCTGGTTGCTGTCAACCTAATTAATAACTCCTTTGAAGTGACAGTAAGTAAGCAACCCCATGGATTGTCAATCCCTCAAAGTGCAACAACAGTCCAACCACAGCAACCGCAGTCGAAATAGTACTAGAGTGCCACCACCACCACAACAACAACAACAGTGCAACCAACAACGACGATGGTCGACGGTCGACGGCCCAACAACAACAAAAAACAATAAACAACGACGACGACGGTCGGCCGTCCAACAACGACGACGACGACGACGACGACGACGACGACGACAGTGCAGCGACGCAGCGACGGTGTTCACCAAACGGCAACACACACGCACTTGGCCGTGTTCTTGCTATTCACTCATAATGAGTACTGTATACTAACTGTATTGCATTTTCAAAGTTTTGTTTTTGTATAGATGAAGGTGCACAGTTAAATAGGAAATGATAGTGTACAGTAGGAAGGTTTCTGCGATAGAATAAAACGGCTTTCGCAAAGCAGATTGACGCAGAATTGCAGAATTGCAGAATTTCGTGAATTGACATTGTGTACTGTACAGTTTGACATTTTGACATTTTGGCAGTGAGTGAACGAACGAACGAATGATTTTTTGTATACAAAAAACATGAATGAGCGAATGAATGAGTGAACGAATGAAGGAAGAGAATGATGTCAGTCATGCAATCGCAAACGTAGGTCGTGACAAAACAGTAGCAGCATATGGTGTCCCTGTGCTTCAAACTGAGAGTTTTAAGCAAGGAGAGTGTAGACGTACCATCAGGTCGCGATCATACTTGACAGGTCGATTCCGTCTCTTTTCAAATTCGAACGTTGAGTCAACCTTCATTTCTTTTCCGTTTGCTTTTCTAAAAGCTTTTGTCCATCGCACCTGTGACGTGATCACAAACAAACGAACAATTCAGTGACCAGCTGGAGAGTGCATCTCGCACACAAGTATGTCGCGTCATTGTAACAGTTACGGGTTGAGAGTTGCATTGCATTGTCAAACCCATTCTCTTACTAAAAATTGTTCGAAAATGTCAACACACATACCTTTCGGGGATTTCGTTTCATCTCAAAGTTCTTCCGGCACTTTGGTCGACAGAAGCGGAATACCTTGCTGTCGTTTCTGACAAACGCCATGCCATGCCCGGGGTACACTGGCGATGAGCAGAAATAACATGTTTCGATGCGCACCATCTTCTTGTCTTCTCACACGAAGCTAAGCTAAATTGCTCTCTGCTGAGGTTCAGGAATTGCTTTAGTTATTTTAATCGATCTACGAGACTGCGGGCTTGTGAGTGCTCGGCCTGATCGACATCACAAAACGTGTGTCCGCTTGTAAAAGAACCAGTTAGTTCCACGTTCACGCTCACTGCTTCAAATAAAAAAAACAAACTGACGGAACGAAAAAACCACACGCACAAACAACAACGAAGAAGAACGAAACAAAACCAACAGAAAAGAAAAACACAAACCGCAGACATTTGCTTCGCGTGTACCTGAGACTGGCATGCATGTTTGTCGTTGCAACATCCACACGTTCGCCGACTCTGTTCCGCACAAGCTCCAACAATTTTTGCACAGTTTCCACTACGACTACTACTACTTCTTCTTCTTCTTCTTCTTCTACTACTACTACTACTACTACTACTACTACTACTTCTACTACTTCTACTACTATTGAAAGGAGGAGGAGGAGGAAGACGAAGAAGACAAGAAAAAAGTTGTTGGCCACATGGCCGGCACCATGGCCAAAATGGAAGCAGCGCCGGGCCGCCTTGCTAGTGCTATCCGTAACGTACCACTAGAACTA
>ENA-OWNT01002534-OWNT01002534.1-seawater-metagenome-genome-assembly--contig:-NODE-2534-length-18886-cov-14.878037_pt1 | contig 18886 bp, 16 predicted proteins | sample MGYA00238136_ERZ651165 | MGnify/ENA primary metagenome ERZ651165 (study PRJEB26861, sample SAMN08777766) | seawater metagenome | isolation source: coastal seawater | place: USA: Florida | collected...
CGTTGCCGAGGACAGCCTGCGGGCCAGGAGTTCGATGTCAAAGACGTTGGCGCGGTGGCGCTCCTCCGCCGGCGTCAACAGGTCCAGCAAAAGCGTGCCGAGGCCGGCCTGCTGCAGGACAGAAGCCACGTACCGGTTACGGGGGCTGTGGCGGCTGCTGCCGCTGCCGTGGGCGAACAGCACCACGGCCCGCGCCGGCACCGGAAGGTGGAGCTGGGCCTGGAGCCGCACCCCGCGGGACGGGATTTCCACTTCCTCGTCGACGTCGGCGGCAGTCCCCGCGTGCGTCCCCGGCGCCGTCCTGGACCGCGGCGGGGCGGTTTCCAGGCGTTTGGCCGCACGATCGAGCAGGCGCACCACCTCGTCGTCGTCTGTGGGCGAGAAGTCACGGTAGTGGTAGCCGACGGCGGTGAACTGGCGGGGCGTCGCCAGGCAGACCACCTCATCGGGTTCGTTCAGGCCGGCGAGGGTCTCCGCCGGGGCAACCGGAACGGCCAGGATCACCCGGGCCGCGCCCAGCTTGCGGGCGATTCGGCAGGCTACCCGGGCCGTGGAGCCCGTGGCGATCCCGTCGTCGACAATCACCGCGATGCGTCCGGTGAGGTCGTGCCGCGTCCGGCCCTTCCGGAACAGGACCACCCGGTTTTCCAGCACGGCGCGTTCGCGTTCTTCAACAGCCTGGAGTTCCTGACCGCTGACCCGCGCATGGGCCAGGACCTCCTCGTCCAGGACCTTGGCTCCGCCTTCACCGATCGCCCCCATGGCGAGCTCGGGCTGGTAAGGAAGCCCGAGTTTCCGCACCACGATCACGTCCAGGGGTGCGTCCAGTGCGGCGGCCACTTCAAAGGCGACGGGGACTCCGCCGCGAGGCAAACCCAGGACCACAATGTCCTGGCCGCGCAGTTCCGCCAGACGCCGGCCGAGTTGCCTCCCGGCGTCGACCCTGTCTTCAAAAATGCTCATGGGTTATGGCTTTCCAGTCGAAACGTCGGCCATCGGCCCCATCAGTTCCCGCACTGCTGAAACTGGCGTTCCCACGGGCCGGACGAGCCCGAAAATGGACCAGGTGGCCGCTTCCTCAACTATCCGCCCGCGGCCGTAACCCTGTGAGGGCCTTTGTGCCCGGTTTTGCGCCTGCGGCGCCAGCCCGGGCCGCGGTTGACGAGCAGCGGCCTGGCCGCCGGGATGCTGAAGCGTGCGGCCCGCCGGGCAATGCGGTGGGTCCGGCCGCGGAGCCGGACGGCAGCAGGCCTGGGCGGGACCGGCTGCTGTGCGGCCCGGGCGTAGAACCAGAGTTTGGCCATTTCAACCAGCACCAGGTACACCGCGGCCATCCCGAGCAAGGCGAGGAAGAACGGGGCCGGCAGAGGGTCGAAGCCCAGCACGCCGGCCAGTGGCGAGAACGGCAGGTACACCCCGAGGGCCACCACGCCCAGGGAGGCGCCGATCAAACCCGCCGACGGCCTGCTCCGGAAGAAGGGCACCCGCCGGGTCCGGATGACGAAGATGATCAGCGTCTGCGTGACGATGGACTCGATGAACCAGCCGGCGCGGAATTCACCGGGGACCGCGTCGAACACGAACAGCATCAGCGCGAAGGTCGCGAAGTCGAAGATGGAGCTGATGGGGCCGAACAGGAACATGAAGCGCCTAATGAAGCCGATATCCCAGTGCGACGGGGCGAGCAGCTGCTCCTTGTCCACCCGGTCCCCCGGAATGGCCAGCTGGCCGGCATCGTAAAGCAGGTTGTTCAGCAGGATCTGGCCCGGGAGCATGGGCAGGAAGCTCAACGCCACGGAGGCCGTAGCCGCGCTGAACATGTTGCCGAAGTTGCTGGAGGTACCCATCAGAACGTATTTGATCGTGTTGGCGAAGATCCGCCGGCCCTCCATGACGCCTTCGGCCAGGACCCCCAGGTCCTTGTCGAGCAGCACGACGTCGGCGGCGTCCTTGGCGACGTCGGTGGCGCTGTCGACCGAGATGCCGATGTCCGCGGCGTGCAGGGCCAGGGCGTCGTTGACGCCGTCGCCCATGAACCCCACGGCGCCGCCGCTTTGCCGCAGGAGCCGGATGATCCGGGCCTTCTGCTCGGGCGAAACGCGGGCGAAGATGCTGGCCTCCCGCGCCGCGGCGGCCAGCTCGGGATCGGACATGGCCTCCACCGCGGCGCCGCTGAGCGTACCGCCGGAAAGGACACCGAGTTCGTCGCAGACCTTTTCGGCGACCCTGGCGTTGTCTCCGGTGGCGATCTTGACCATGATGCCGAGCGCCTCGAGCTGATCGAGGGAGGCCCGGGCGTTGGCTTTGGGCCGGTCCAGGAAGATGAGGAACCCGGCCAGGACCAGGTCCTTCTCGTCAGCCGGAGTCAGGTCCTCCAGCCCGTCCGCGGGGCGGCTTCCGACGGCCACCACCCGGGATCCGGCGTCGAACTGTTTGTTCAGCATTGCCTGCACGTCCGCCGGCATGCCCGTGCACAGGGCGAGGACGTCCTCCGGTGAGCCTTTCGTGATGATGCGGGCGGGTCCACCGGCTTCGCGCACCAGTACGCTGGTCCGGCGGCGCTGGTGGTCGAAGTCAATGACGTCCAGGCGTTCGTAGCGCTCGGGCCGGAAGGCCGCGGCGTCGGAGGACCCCCACAGGGCGGCATCCAGCGGATTCAGTCCGACCGTGGAGACTCTCGCCTCGGCGTAGTCGGACTCCGTGGCCAGCAGCCCGAGCGTGAGCAGGTCGGCGGGCAAGACGCCCGGGCCTGCGGGCAGCGCGGCGGTGAAACCGATCCGGCCCTCGGTCAGCGTCCCGGTTTTGTCCGTGACCAGGATGTCCATGTCGCCCAGATCCTCGATGCAGACCAGGCGCTTCACCAGGACCTTGCGCCGGGCCAGCTGCCGGGTTCCCGTGGCCAGGCTGGTGCTGACCACTGCGGGCAGCAGCTGCGGGGTGATGCCGACGGCGATCGCCAGGGAGAACAGCAGCGATTCGATCACGGGCCGGTGCAGCAGCACGTTCGCGACAAAGATCAGCGAAGTCAGCCCGATGGCCACCTGCAGCAGCAGGAAGGAGAAGCGTTTCAGGCCCAGCTGGAACTCGGTCTGTGGCTGCCGCTCGCCCAGGCCCAGTGCGATCCGGCCGAATTCCGCCCGGCCTCCGGTGGCGACCACCACCGCGGTGCAGCTGCCGGACTGGATCACGGTCCCCATGAAGAGGCAGCTGCTCAGGTCCGCCAGCGGTGCATCCTGCGGCACGGGCGCCGGGTCCTTGGCGACCGGCAGCGATTCCCCGGTCAGGATGCTTTCGTCGCACAGGAGATCCTTCGCCGCCAGCACCCGCATGTCGGCCGGAATGATCGCGCCGATCCCGAGGTGGACGACGTCGCCGGGCACCAGCGCGGTGACGTCGATTTCCCCTGGCATCCCGTCGCGGACGACGACGGACCGGTGCGTCACGCGCGAATGCAAGGCCTCCGCTGCGCGTTCAGCCCGGTATTCGTTGCTGAACCCCAGTCCGACGCTGACCAGCAGGATCACGCCGATGACGATCGCGTTGGTGGCGTCCCCCAGGAAGAGCGATAACCCGGCGGTGATGAGCAGAAGGATCAGGATGGGGCTGGCCAGCTGCCTGCCCAGCACCGACCACCCGCTGGCCGTGTGGGTCCGCACAGCGTTGGGCCCCACTTCCGCGAGGCGCCGGTCAGCCTCACCGCCGCTCAGTCCGTTCTCGCCCGAACCCAGTTCGTCCAACACGGCGGCCACGGGCCGTCCCGCGGCGCGCGAGATCGCCAGCGGGGCGGAGGGTGAGTTCTTGACGTCGAGGTCTGGCATGCGGCATCCGTTCACGACAATTCGTTTAAGGCACAGCCTACGTGCCCGGGCTGAACGGTTCAGGAGACTTTGGTCCCCGGTCCTGTGTGGAGCCCGCGTGCCCGGATGTATATACTCTCCCGGTACGGTTTTGCAGCAAGCCGTTGGATAGTTCTTCGATCCGGCCGGCCGCTGCCGTACCCGCCACTTGCCGCGGTGCCAAGCACCGCCGGGTCGCCTTGACCTGAGTGAAACGGCACGACAGATAAGTGGCCAGCGAGTCAACAGCAAATTCAATCAACCAGAACCTGCAGGCACTGGTGCTCAGCAGCTCCGACGTCGAGGAGTTCCTCGGCGAGCTCGCCCGGATGTCCGCACGCAGCTTCTCAGAGCCCGGCGACGAGATCCTGTGCGGCATCACGCTCCTCCGGCAGCGGAAGGCGGCCACCGTCGCCAGCAGCAGCCCCGCTGCGCAGGCCATGGACGAGATCCAGTACGCCTACGGCGATGGGCCCTGCATGACGGCTTCCCGGGAACAGGAAACCGTTCATGTTGAGGACCTTGAACGCGATGGTCGCTGGCCGCAGTACGCCGCGGCCGTGCGCGGTCACGGCTTCCGTTCCATCCTGGCGCTGCCGTTCCTGCTGGAAGGCGAGACCCGCGCCGCCTTGAACCTGTACTCGCACCGGCCGGGCCGGTTCGATGGCCGCGCCACGGAGCTGGCCCGTGATTTCGTCCATCAGACGTCGATGGCCCTGCGGCTCGCGGTCCGCTTCGCGCACAGCAGCGATACGGCCGCCAACCTCAAGGCCAGCCTGGAAACGCGGACCGGAATCGACGTCGCCGTCGGGATTATCATGGCGCAGAACCGCTGCAGCCAGGACGAGGCATTCGAACTCCTGAAGTCTGCGTCAAGCGCCCGCAACATCAAGCTCCACGCCGTCGCGGCCGGGGTGGTCGAGTCACTCGGCCAGGGACCCACCCGTACCCACTTCGAGGCCTAGCCCCGTGAACGCCAGAATTGCATCCCGCACCGCTACGGCCCGGGTGTGCTGGACGACGTGCCCCGTCCCCTGCACCTCGACGAACTGCCCCCGGTCGGCGAGCCCGGCCAGCCGGCAGCTCCAGTCCGCGTCCGCCACGGGGTCATTGGCGCCCCGCAGCACCAGGACCGGCGCCGTCACGCCGGTGATCCGCTGCGCCATGGGGTACTCCATCATGACCTTCAGGGTTTTGAAGTACCAGACGGGGCCGCAGCGCAGGTAGTCGGTGAAAACCAGGGCGTTCGAAGAGGGGCTTTCGTAGAACAGGGCGTCCCGGCCCAGCGCCAGGGCCTGCTGCGCCACGGTGCCCCGCTGGGGGTCCACCACGGGCCCCATCAGCACCAGATACGGGATCCGTCCGGGCGACTGGAGGGCTGCCTCGGTGGCGAACTGTGTTCCCATCGAGTGCCCCACGAGGACGAATTCGCCGACGCCAAACTGTTCCGTGGCGCCAAGAATGTAGCGGGCGTGGTCGGCAACGGAGAGCGTGTGTCCGGGCCGGGGCGTGGCGCCGAAACCGGGCAGGTCAATGGAATAGGTGTCCATCGATCCGGCCAGCAGCCGATGCAGCCGGCGCAGATAGCGGTGTGACGCGCCGATCCCGTGGATGAGCACGACGGCGGGCGCAGGCGTGCCGCCCGGTCCCTTCGACGCGAAAACGTGGCCGGTGTGGCCGGCCACGGCGATCTCCCTGCGGACCGCGTCGGTCATGCTGTGCGCGAACCCGGCACGCAGCCCGGGTACGGGCGGGAGCGCGTGGCAGTTGCCGGGGTCATGGGAGCTCGTTTCGTTGCAGAATGATCAACCCAGTCTAGTAAGCATGCTGACTGGACACCGGACACCATGCGGCAAGGCCGCTGCGCTCCGGACGATTCCGCCGGATCAGTCGTCCCGTTTGTCCCGCTCTTCGAACTCCTCGTCGAGGTCATAGTGCCGGAATTCCGTCTCCGGATTCGGTTCACCCTCCGCGACGTACTCGTAGTCCAGCTGGCGCTGGACCTGGCTGTCCAGAACCTGGAGATCCTTGTCCGGGACCTTGCTGAGGTCCTCGGGGAAGTCATCTTCCGGACTGAGGTGCAGCTTCTCGGTCATTGCATGCCTCTCCCGGCCAGGAGGACGGACTCAAACCTGCACTGTCCTGGCCGCCTTCAGGATAGCGCTAAGTCCCGGCCGGGCCGAGGGGATCCGCCGCGCCGGCGTCAGCCTGCCCTAGGCGACCTCGGGACCGACGTTCACCAGCCAGTCCACGCCGAACTTGTCCTTGCACATGCCGAAGATGTCGCCCCACGGTGCCCGGTCCAGCGGCATGGCGACGGTGCCGCCGTCGGCCAGCTTGTCGAAGTAGCCCCGGAGTTCGGCCTCGTCGGAACCGCTCAGGGACACGGAAAAGTTGTTACCGGGGGTGTAGTCCATGCTGTTGGGCGTGTCCGCGCCCATGAGCACCATGCCGCCATCGGCCCTGAGCTGGGCGTGCATGATCTTCTCCTGCTCCGCAGGGTCTTCACTGGCGTGGTATTCGGCGAAGGTGCTCATGGTCAGTTCCCCGCCGAACACCGACTGGTAGAACGTCATGGCGTCCTTCGCGTTGTCGCGGAAGCCGAGGTAGGGATTGAGCGTGGTCATCTCCGGGACTCCATTCTGTTGGGGGTGTCGGCCGGGGCGGCAGCGACGACGGTGCACGTTACACGGCATATCCTGCCCCAAAACGGACAGCGCGGGAAGGTCACCGGCAGAAGTTAAACGCCGGCAGCGTCCGACGCCGGTGCGCGCCGGCGTCGGACGCTGTGGAACCCGGGAAAGCGGCGCCGCAACGGCGGCTAGGCCGTCTGGCCCGCGTGCTCGCCTTCGGCGATTTCCTCAAGGAGCTTGGCGTTGAAGGCCGGGAGGTCGTGCGGGTTGCGGCTCGTCACCAGTCCCTGGTCCACCACGACTTCCTGGTCGGTCCAGTTCGCTCCGGCGTTCCTGAGGTCGGTCTGGAGTGTGTGATACGACGTCACGTTCCTGCCGCTGACCACCCCGGCATCGATGAGCAGCCACGGGCCGTGGCAAATGGAGGCGACCGGCTTGTGCTGCTCGAAGAAGGCCCGGGTGAATGCCTGGGCGTCCTTGTCGACTCGGAGATGATCGGCATTGACCACGCCGCCGGGGATGACGAGGGCATGGAAATCGGCGGCATCGGCCTGCCCTGCGGCGAGGTCGACGGCGAACTTCCGGCCCTTCTCGGTGCCGTTGTAGCCCTGCAGCTCTCCGCTCTTGGGCGAAACCAGGGTGGGCACGCCGCCGGCTTCCTTGACGGCATTCCACGGGCTGGTCAGCTCCACTTGCTCCACACCATCTGTCAGCAGGAACGCGACTTTCTTGCCCGAAATATTGTGCTGTGACATGTGTCCTCCTCGTGCCAAGGCGAGGGCCCGGGCAGCGTTCGTCCGCGCCCGGCGCCCGCGCACAGAATCAGTTGGCTTGCAGTGTCAATGGGCTGGCAGTTTCAACTCTAGGAAGCGGCAAAGTAATAAGCAAGCTGATAATTCGGCTGGCGGTCCCGGCGGCCCGGGGCGGCAAGCTGGCAGAATGGGCCAATGGAAGTCGCCGTCGTGCTGCTGGCCCTCGTTGCCATTGTCTGCGCCTGCAGCGCCCTTGGCCACAAGATCAACGTCTCCGTCCCGCTGCTGCTGGTACTGGTCGGCGTTGTGTGTTCCTTCCTCCCCTTCGTCCCGACGATCGAGCTGAACCCGGAGCTGGTGCTGATCGGGCTGTTGCCGCCGCTGCTCTACGCAGCGGCGCTGCAGACCTCGCTGTTCGATTTCGGCTCCAACCGCCGCGCCATCGGCTTGCTGTCGGTGGGCTACGTCATCTTCGGCACCGTCGGCATCGGCCTGGTGGTCGCCTGGCTGTTCCCCGAGATCCCGCTGGCGGCCGCAATGGCGCTGGGTGCCGTCGTCGCGCCGCCGGATGCCGTCGCCGCAACCGCCATTGCACGGAAGGTGGGCATGCCCCGCCGGATTGTCACCATCCTGGAGGGCGAATCACTGGTCAACGACGCCACGGCGCTGGTGTGCCTGCGCGCCGCGATTGCCGCGATCGCCGGCACGGTGTCCGCCGCGGCGATCGCCGGCGGCTTCCTCGTTGCGGCCGGCGGGGGCCTGGTGGTGGGCATTGCCGCGGCCTTCGTACTCACCGGGCTCCGAAAACGGACCCGCAACGTGGCCATCAATACGTCCCTTTCCCTGATCGCGCCGCTGGTGGCTTATCTCCCGGCGGAAGCGATCCACGCCTCCGGCGTCCTGGCAGTGGTGGTCACCGGGCTGATCATGGGGACCAAGGCGCCGTCCATGCCGAACGGGGCCGCACGGCTGAGCCAACGCAGCAACTGGCACACCGTCCAGTTCCTGCTGGAGAACTCCGTCTTCCTCCTCATCGGGCTCCAGGTCCGGACCATCATTGAAGGCGTCCAGGATGACTCGCTGGGCCAGGAACGGATCTGGCTCGGCTGCGCCGTGGTGCTGCTGGCCGTGCTGGTGCTGCGCCCGATCTGGGTGTTCCCCGCCACGTATTTGCCCCGGCTCATTCCCGCGGTCCGGCGCAAGGATCCCGCGCCGCCCTGGCAGTTTCCGGCGATCGTCTCCTGGGCAGGCATGCGCGGCGTGGTCACGCTTGCCGCCGTCCTGGTCCTGCCGGCAGGGCTGGAGCACCGGTCCGTCCTTATCCTGATGGCCCTCGTGGTGGTGGCCGGCACCCTCACCCTGCAGGGCTTCACGCTCCCGGCCCTGGTCCGGGTGCTGCACCTGAGGGGACCCGACCAGCGCGAGGACGCACTCAATCAGGCATCGCTCATGCAGCTGGCCACGGCGGCGGGCGTGCAGCGGCTCCAGGAACTGCGCTCGGACAGCGATCCCCCGGAAGTCGTGGCAATGCTCAAGCGGCGCACCCAGGAGCGCGGGCTGGCCGCATGGGAGCGGTTGGGCCGCCCGTCCGCGGAGACCGCCACGCCCAGCCAGCGCTACGCCCAGCTGCGGCTGGCGATGCTGGACGCCGAACGCGCCAAGGTCCTCGAGCTCAGGCGCGGCGGCGAATACGCCCACGAGGTCCTGGTGGGTGTCCTGGACCGGCTGGACGTCGAGGAGTCCATGCTGGACGCCTCCCTGGAGGAACCGGACGCCTCCGGCGGTGGCGGCGGCGAGGGGATCGCCCGGCCCGGCGGGGTGTGCCCGCACCTGGAGTCGGCCCCGGATCCGGCGGTCCCGGAGAATCCGTTCTGCGCGGCGTGCGAACGGGACGGGACCACAACGGTACATCTGCGGATGTGCGTGCACTGCGGCAACGTGGCCTGCTGCGACTCCTCGCCGGGAACCCATGCCTACAGGCACTACCAGGCCACCGGCCACCCCGTCATGCGCAGCGTTGAGCCGGACGAGGACTGGCGCTGGTGCTACCCGGACGAACTCCTCGGCTAGGTCAAGGCGCCGCACACCCCTGTTCACGGCCCCGCGCCCTCCGTAGGCTGGGAAGGGACCCGCGGAGGGGCCCGGTCCCACCCGCCGTCGGAGGAAAATCGACGAAATCCGGTGGATAGAAGAAATCTGACGTAGATCGGACGGAAAGAGGACACCGTGGACAACCAGGACATCCTGGAGCGCATCAAGGCCCTGGTGGAGGAAGAACACGGCCTCCGCGAAGGCTCGGCCCAGCCAGGGGCCGGAGCCCCGGACCTCCTGCGGCTGCAGCAAGTAGAGGAACAGCTTGATCAGTGCTGGGACCTGCTCCGCCAGCGGCGCGCGAAAAAGGACTACGGCGAGAACCCTGACGAGGCGGAGGTGCGGCCGGTCAGCGAGGTCGAGGGCTACCAAAGCTAGCCCTCGGCCGTGACCTGACGGGCCGGATGGCCATGCGGATTGCGCTGCTGGGAGACGTCATGCTGGGCCGGCTGGTGAACCGCCACCTGGCAACGGCCGCTCCCGCCTATCCGTGGGGCGACACGCTGGGGCTCCTCCGGCAGGCGGACCTTCGCATCGCCAACCTCGAGTGCGTCCTGGCGTCCGGCGGCGTGCCCGAGCCCGGCAAGGTCTTCCACTTCCGCTCGGACCTGAAGAACGTGGCCAGCCTGGTCGCCGCCGGGATCGACGTCGTCTCACTGGCCAACAACCATGTCCTGGATTTCGGCGAGGACGCGTTCCGGGAAATGCTCCCGGCGCTTGACGGCCACGGCATCCTCCATGCGGGGGCGGGCCCCGACCTGGACGCGGCACGGCGGCCTGCCGTGCGGCGCGTGGGCCCCGCCGCCGTCGGCTTCATTGCCTTCACGGACAACCAGCCCGACTGGGAGGCCGGCGACAGGTCCCCCGGGATCTACTATGTGCCCGTGGAGGACGACGGCGGCGAGCGCGGCGCGGCGCTCCTGGACCTGGTCCGGCGGACCAAGGCCCGCGTCCAGCTGCTGATCGTGTCGGCCCACTGGGGAGGCAACTGGGGCGCCGACGTCCCGGACCGGCACCAGGAGCTCGCCCGGGACCTCATCGATGCCGGGGCCGACGTCGTGTTCGGCCATTCGCCGCATATCTTCCGCGGCGTCGGGGTGCACCGGAACCGTCCGATCATCTACAGCGCCGGGGACTTCGTGGACGACTACGCCGTGGACCCGGACGAGCGCAATGACCAGTCGTTCCTGTTCATGCTCGAGACCGAAGGCACCAAACCCCGCACGCTGCGGCTGTATCCCACTGTCATCACCGGCTTCCAGGCCCGCCTGGCACAACAGCCGGCACCCACTATTGCCGCCCGGATGCAGCGGCTATGCCGGCCCCTGGGTACCCGGAGCGACTGGAACGCGTCCCGCCGCTGCCTTGAGATCCCGCTGGACCAGCACTGACGCGGTGCGGTGCCATCAGCGGACGACGGCGGAGATCTCCACGTTGACGGCGGCCCGCCTGATCGGCCAGCTTCGGGCCGCATCCGGCGGCCGCAAAATCTCTCCCGCCGGGGCAAAACGGCGCCGGAAACCCGCCGCGACGGCGCCTCACGGCCCGGCGGCCCGGGAAATGACCACGGACCGCGCCCTGCCGCCCCTCCCGCGCCGACAGCCCGCGCCAGGCCGGCGGGTGCAAGAGATCCCGTTTACATTCCCGAAACATGGCGGTCACGCGATCTTCACGCCACCGGGATTCCTGTAACTTGCCCGCAACTTTTCGCCTCATTGCCGGAAACATGGCTCCGCGAGGATTAAACCCGGATCGGGGGGCCGGCGGCGACGTGTCCCGGTACGGAAGAATGACGAGAAGGGACCCGCCGGTGGAACTCACTGCTGGAAGCGTCTGGATGATTGTGTCGGCGGCGCTCGTTCTGCTGATGACCCCCGCCCTTGGCCTCTTCTACGGCGGCATGACCCGGGCCAAGGCCTCGCTGAACATGATGATGATGAGCTTTGTCTCGGTCGGGATTGTCGGCGTCGTGTGGGTCCTCTGGGGCTACTCGATGAGCACCGGCCAGGGCGTCCTCGGCGTGTTCGGCAATCCCTTCGCCAGCTTCGGCCTGAGCAACGTCATCGGTACGCCGGACTTGATCAAGGCCGGCTACAGCGCCACGTTCGCCATCCTCACCGTGGCCCTCATCAGCGGCGCCATCGCGGACCGCGCCAAGTTCACCTCCTGGGCCCTGTTCGTCCCCGTCTGGATCACCCTCGTGTACTGCCCGCTGGCCTTCATGGTCTGGGGCGGGGGCCTCATGAGCGCCGGCGGCGCCGTCAGCGCCGTCTTCGGCCAGGTCATCGACTTCGCCGGCGGTACCGTCGTGGAAATCGCCTCAGGAACTGCGGCACTGGTTCTGGTCCTGATCCTGGGCAACCGGCACGGGTTCGGCAAGGACCCCGGCCACCGGCCCCACAACATCCCCTTCATCATGCTCGGCGCGGGCATCCTCTGGTTCGGCTGGTTCGGCTTCAACGCCGGCGCCGCCACCACCGTGCAGCAGGCCGGCCTGATCTGGGTGAACACCCTGGCTGCCCCCGCCGCGGCCATGATCAGCTGGCTCGTCACCGAAAAGATCCGCCACGGCCACCACACCTCCCTGGGCGCGGCGTCCGGCGCTGTCGCCGGCCTGGTGGCCATCACGCCGTCGTGCGCCAACATCAGCCCGCTCGCCGCACTGGGCCTGGGCTTCGTGGCCGGTGCGGCCTGTGCCGTGTTCGTGGACCTGAAGTTCAAGTTCGGCTTCGATGACTCGCTCGACGTCGTCGGCGTCCACCTCGGCGGCGGCCTCATCGGCACCCTCGCGCTGGGGTTCATCGCCCTCCCGGTGGACGGCGCCGGCGGCGGCCTGTTCTACGGCGGCGGCCTCCACCAGGTGATCGCGCAGACCGTCGCGGTCCTCATCACGGTGGCGGTGTCCGGTCTCGGGACCGCGGTGATCGGCCTCGCCATCCACAAGACGATCGGGTTCCGGGTCAGCCACGAAGACGAACTCGCCGGCGTCGACCGGTCCGAGCACGCCGAGACCGCCTATGCCTTTGCCGAACTCGGTTTCAGCCGGTTCAACCCGTTCGGCCACCATGTCCGCGCGGCGCACGCCGTGCACGCCGCCACGGCCGCCCACGCCGCGACCGCCGCCGTCCGCGAAACGGAAAATGCGCCGGCCCCGGAAATCGGGGCCGCGGAACACAGCACGGCAGACAGCAAGGAAGACAGCCTCGTCTGAAGCGGCCACACGGCGAGGCAAGTTTTTCCAAAGGTCCCTGTGTATCGCATGGCCTGAGGCCCTAAGATGTTGGGCGGGGGGCACTCGAATTAGCGAACTCGCTTATGGGAGGCCACGATGTTCAGCCAAGCCAGCCGCAAGGCGTCAAAACCGCAGCTAACATCCGTGGCGCGGGCCCGGCGCAGACACCGGCGGGGCACCCTACCCGGACCGGACACATCCTGGTTCCGGCGTGCACTGGCTTCCCTGACGGTCGTTGCGATGGTCTGTGGCTTCGGTCTGGTGGCGGCCGCCCCCTCGTCCGCGGCCGGGCCGGCGCAAAACTACATCGTGGTGCTCAAGGACAGCGTCGTGGACGCCGGTGCCGCGGCGGCCGCCCAGCAAAGCGCCTACGGATTCACGGCATCGAAGGTCTACCGCAACGCTGTGAACGGCTACTCTGCCACCCTGACGGCGTCCCAGGCGCAACGCATTCAAGCCGACCCCAACGTCGACTTCGTCACTGCGGGCCGAACATTCCAGCAACCGCCGGATCTTGGGTCAGCCACCGGCCAGGAGACGCCGTTTTGGCGGGAGCGGATCGCCGGTACGGACTCCAACGTCCGGAAGGCCCTCGACCGGGGGCCGGAACGGATCAATGTCAACGTCGCCGTGATCGATAGTGGCATCGATGCCACCCACCCGGACCTGAACGTCAAGGGCGGCGTTGACTGCCAGTCCGGCTCGCCCGTGGACGTGACCCCCGTTGACGTTCTGGGGCACGGGACATTTGTCGCGGGCGTGATCGGCGCCCGGAACAACCGCTTCGGCGTCATCGGGACCGCCCCGGGCACCCCGCTGTGGTCCGTCCGGGTAGTGGACGACGCCGGCCTGATCTCCGAGGAGAGCCTGATCTGCGCCATCGACTGGGTGACTTCCACGCACAAGGACCATGACGACAGCAACGACATCGCCGTGGCCAACATCAGCATCGCCGGCGGCGCCGCGGACACGCCTAACTGCGGCAAGGGCACGGACCCGATGCACTACGCCATCTGCCGCTCTGTCCGGGCCGGTGTCACCTATGCTGTCGCGGCCGGCAACGCCGGCGAGGACTTCGCCAACACCGTGCCGGCCACCTACGACCAGGTGCTGACCGCCACCGCCATGGGCGATTTCGACGGAAAGGCCGGCGGCGACGCCGCCCCGAGCTGCGGAACCCAGGACTTTTCGAAATACGGGCAAAAGGATGACCAGGAGGCATTCTTCTCCAACTTCGCCACCACGAGCGCCGACAAGGCCCACACCGTTGCCGGCCCCGGCGTGTGCATGCTCTCCACCTGGCCCGGCGGCTACAACGTAAGCCACGGCACCAGCTTCGCCAGCCCGGCTGTGGCAGGATCCGTGGCCCTGTGCATCAGCCAGAAGGCCTGCACGGGCTCAGCCGAGCACGTCATGAAGCAGTACCTGGAGCTGACAAAGTCGTACTCGAAGCGGCACCATGACTACGGCTTTGACGGCGATCCCATCCACCCGGTCGGGGGGCAGTACTACGGATACCTGACCCAGACGGTGAGCTTCTGACGCTTCGGCATGAGGTATCCGGCCTGGCCAGTGGCGGACGTCGGTAGAGGTTCCCGGCAGGTCCCAGCCGGGGGCCACGCTGCCGGCCTCAGCGGTGGGTCTCAGCCGTGGGTCTCAGCCCAGCAGCCGGCGCTCATAGGCGAAGGCCACCAGCTGGAGCCGGGTCCCGAGGCCCAGTTTGCCCAGCACGCTCCTGAGGTGTGTCTTGACGGTCGCCTCCGAAACGAACAGGCTTCCGGCGATCTCACCGTTGGCCAGCCCCTTGGCCGCGAGCAGGAACACATCCCGTTCCCGGGCCGAGAGGACCTCCAGCACGGACAGGTCCGGGCCGCCGGCCGGCAGCGTCCGGGCCGCGTGCTGGAACAAGGCCTGGACCGATCCCGGCGCAATCACGGAGTACCCCGAGTACACGGTGCGGATCGCAGCGAGCAGGAACTCCGGTTCGGCGCTCTTGAGCAGGTAGCCGCTGGCCCCGGCGTGCACCGCGTCGACCACGGCCTGGTCCCGGTTGAAGGTGGTCAGGGCGATGATCTTCGGTGCACCGGTCCCGGCTGCCTCAGCCTGCTGCACGATCCGCTGCGTCGCGCTGACGCCGTCGAGCACCGGCATGCGCAGGTCCATGAGCATCACGTCCGGGCACCGTTCGACGGCGAATGCCGCCGCCTGCGCTCCGTCGCCGGCCTCCCAGGACATCGCCATGTCCTGCTGGCTTTCGACGAGCATCCGGATTCCCGCACGGAACAGCGGCTGGTCGTCGACGATCGCCACGGTGATGGCCGGCCCTGCGTCAGCCACGGCGGCCGGCTTGCTCCAGCGACATTTGCGGGCGCGCTGCGGCTCCTCCCGCGGGCACCAGTTCTGAATCTTCGCCGGCGACTGCGGCATCGGCATCCGCAATCCTTGTGCCGTAAGGGAGGAAGACGGTCACCCGGTACTGTTCACCGTCCGGGCCGGCCGTCACCCAGCCCCCTGCGAGGTGTGCACGCTCCCGCATTCCGGCGAGGCCGCGGCCCACCCGCACATCGGCGGCGGGGTCCGGCCTGTCGGCCGCGGCACGGATCCCGGATGCCACGTGAAGGGTCAGCCCGGGGCCGCTCCAGTCCAGGTGCAGCCGCACGGCGGTGCCGCGGCCACCGTGTTTCAGCGCGTTGGTGAGGCACTCTTGGATGATCCGGAAGACCGCTAGCTGCTGGCCGGCGGAGAGCTCGGCGGGCACACCGGATTCGCTCCGCTCGATGGCGAGGCTGCCCTGCATGCGCGCGAACAGCGGCCCGACGTCGCTGAGCCGGGGCTGGGGCGTGATCGCGCCGTCGTCGTGGACTCCCTCGATGACGCGCTGCGCGTCCACGAGGGCGCTCCGGGCCGACGTCGATATGTTTTCCAGAGCGTTCAACACGGCTTTCGGCTGGTCGTTGCTCAGGTAGCGGGTGCCGTCCGCCTGCGCCGCGATCACTGCGAGCGAATGGGCCAGGACATCGTGGAGGTCCCGGCCGATCCGCGTCCGTTCCTGCTCCACGATCAGGTCCACCTCGGCCTCCCGGAGGCTGGTCTGGGCCATGGTCCGGGCCTGGAAAAGGCTTCCACGTTCCTGATACATCGCCAGCAGAAGTCCTACGGCGGCACACGCTCCGGCGATGAAGGCCAGGAGGGCGAAGAGCTGCCAGCCGTATTTGATAAACGTATACCGGTCCCCGGCGAACGTGGGCCCGAACCAGCCGAGTCCGTCGCTATAACGCCAAGAGAGCATGAGCACCGTCATGATTCCTGCAAAGACCGCGTTGGCCCCGGCCGCCATCAGCCGCGTGCTTGGACCCGCCGTCCACTGAATGAACCCAAGGGCAATGAACGAGCCCAGGTAGATGGCCCAGTCGTTGTCATACATAGCATCAATGACGTGCGCGATCTGGCCCGCAAGCAGCCCGGCGGTGAGCCCGAGCGACAAATACGGCTTCCAGACGGCTAACGTAATGGCCGCCGTCATGAGGATCAGCGGCCACATCCCCGGCCAGGTGTGGAGTCCCGGCCCCATCCTGCCTGCCTCGGCCACGCACCACAGCGTGAAGAAGAGAACGGCCGCCGCAGGGGCGCCCCAATGCCGCAAAACTTTCAGAAGTGGTTCCATGACTGTCACCCTATCCACGGCCGCGGCCTCCAGCCGGTCACATCCGGCCGCGCTCATCCTTGCGGCCAGAAGATTCATCTTTCAAGCCAGTCGTCGCTGGTGAGCGTAGTATGGCGGCCATGACCAAGGCAGCGGTTGAGGTCACAGCCCCGGCCGACGCGGTGCCGTACTCATTGCTGGACACCGTGTTCTTCGTGGTGGGCGGCGTCTCGGCCGTGTGGCTGAGCTACCTGCTGGTGAAGCTGAGCTTCCAATGGGGCTGGGCGCAGGTCTGGTTCCTCTTCATCTTCTGGGGCCTGCTGGCCTATCTGGTGCTCCCCCGGCTCCACCGGATCCTGACCCGGCTGTATGTTCCCGACTACTTCATTGGCCGGGCCCGCACCAGCGACGGGCTGCTCGGCGATCCCGTGAACGTGGCCCTGCTGGGATCCGAGCCGCAGGTGCATGCTGTGATGCAGGCCGCCGGCTGGACACTGGCCGATGACGTGACGCTGGCCAGCAGCCGGAGGATCGTCTCCTCCACCCTCCTGCGCCGCAGCTACCTCGAGGCCCCGGTGAGCCCCCTGTTCCTGTTCGGCCGCCAGCAGGATTTTGCCTATCAGCAGGAAGTCGACGGCACCCCGGGCAAGCGCCACCACGTCCGGTTCTGGCGCTGCCCGCCCGGCTGGCTGCTGCCCGGCGGGCTGGCCGTCGAATGGCTGGCCGCCGGCACCTATGACCGCAGCGTCGGGCTGTCCCTGTTTACCTTGCAGATCACCCACAAGATCGATGAGAACACCGACGCCGAACGCGACCACGTCGTCGGAGCCATCACCGGGGCCGACCCCGCGGCCGAGGTCCGGGTGATCCGTGACTTTTCGACCGGGTACCACGCGCGAAACGGCGGGGGCGACACGATCACCACCGACGGCGATCTTCCGATCGTCGATCTGAGGAACGTCGCCGCGGCGCCGGCCGTGTCCGCCGGGCCCCAGAGCGACAGCCGGAACAAGCGTCCCGCGCCCACGATTGTCGGTGCGGTGTTCGTCGGCGGCCGCGCGGCGGCGGCTGCCCTGCTGGCCCTGTCCATGGTGCTCTTTCGGGAGGAGCACCTGAACTCGCTTCTGCAGCCCGGAACCGGCCCGGCGTTAACGGAGGCCCAGGCCGAAGCGGCGCTCACAGCCGGAACGGTGGTGGTCCTGCTCTTTGCCCTGGCCTATGCCGTGCTGGCCTGGTTTGTTTTCCTTGGCGGGAACTGGGCCCGGACGGTGGTCATGGCGCTCAGCACGGTGGCCATCTGCACGCAGGCATTCGATGTCCTCCGCGGCGGTCCGGACATCACGCTGGCGTACAACCTCCCCGGCCTGACCCTCGACATCCTGCTGATTCTGGCGCTCTCCAGCAAGAAGTCCCGCGACTATGCCCTGCGCCCCCGCAAGGAACCGAAACGGGATTCCAGCCGCCCCGGCGGCCAGGCACCCTACTGAGCAGGCAGGGGCCCGGGAGATCTTGACAGCCCGGATGGTCCGGGCGCCAGATAGGAAGTAGCCGGCGGCGGGGCTGTTCACAGAGGGGTTGTCCACCGCAGGATTCGCAGCAAAGGAGCGGACATGACCAAGGACTCACAGGCGACGGAGCGCGCCCACAGCGAGACCCCGGTCGAGGGCGACGTAACGGCGGAACCCTTTGACGACCGGGCCCATTCCCAGGACCCGGCAGAAGGCCCGGACATCGACGAATAACCGGGCAAATAGCGGGAGCCCTGCGAAATATCTTCGCCGGGCACGGTGTTGGCCCGGACATGACAACAATCGGAATCATCGGTGCGGGACACATTGGCAGCCAGCTCGCTCGCAAGGCCGTCGGGCTCGGCTACGACGTCGTGATCAGCAACTCGCGCGGACCCGAAACGCTGGCAGGCTTGGTGGCGGAACTGGGGCCGAAGGCACGGGCGGCAACACCGGCCGAAGCGGCAGCTGCCGCTGACTTCGCCGTCGTCACCGTGCCGCTCAAGGCCATCGCGGTCGTGCCCGTGGAGCCTCTGGCGGGCAAGATCGTCCTCGACACCAACAACTACTACTGGGAACGCGACGGGCACTTCCCTGCCCTGGATGCCGGCGAGGCCACCACCTCCGGCCTGCTGCAGGAGCACCTCCCCCAGTCCAAGGTCGCCAAGGCTTTCAACCACATCATGTATACCCAGATCACTACGGACGGCACGCCGGCCGGCACACCCAACCGCCGTGCCCTGGCCACGGCGAGCAATTTCCCGGAAGCGGCCGGGCTCGTGGCCAGGCTCTATGACGAATTCGGCTTCGACACCGTCAACGTCGGCCCGCTCTCCGAGAGCTGGCGCATGGAACGGGACCGCCCTGCCTACGTGATCCGGCAGAACGCCGCCGAGCTCACCGAGAACCTGGCCAAGGCGCCCCGCACCATCTGAGCGCCCGATTGACACGCCGAGTTTGCAGTTCACGGCAGTGTCGGCGCGATCATTGCCGTGAACTGCCAACTCGCGGGCCAGGCCGGGCCAACACGGGCCGGGCCGGGGCCGTGCGTGACTAGCTCTGGCGCGTTAGCTCTGGACTGCGGGCTCGAGCTTGAGCATCTTGGCGATGACGTAGTCGAGCTCGGAGTCGTCGAAGATCTTCTTCCAGTCGTCCTTGATGATGGTGTCCTTGCCGTACTGGATGGCGATT
>ENA-OWNT01002535-OWNT01002535.1-seawater-metagenome-genome-assembly--contig:-NODE-2535-length-18885-cov-6.468684_pt1 | contig 18885 bp, 8 predicted proteins | sample MGYA00238136_ERZ651165 | MGnify/ENA primary metagenome ERZ651165 (study PRJEB26861, sample SAMN08777766) | seawater metagenome | isolation source: coastal seawater | place: USA: Florida | collected...
TCGCCCGTCGCGTCGTCGTCGTCGCCCGTCGCGTCGTCGTCGTCGCCCGAGTCGTCGTCGTCCCCAGAGTCGTCGTCGTCACCCGAGTCGTCGTCGTCCCCAGAGTCGTCGTCGTCACCCGAGTCGTCGTCGTCCCCAGAGTCGTCGTCGTCCCCAGAGTCGTCGTCGTCCCCAGAGTCGTCGTCGTCGCCGGCGCAGCCGATCTCGTCGATGGCCGTGTCGCAGTTGTTGTCGACCCCGTCGCAGACCTCGGTCGCGAAGGTCCCGATCGTGGCGTCTCCGTCGTTGCAGTCGCCCTCGCAGACCATCTCGCCGTCCTGGTCCACGTCCACCTCGTCCGTGCCGAGGAACGTGTCGCAGTCGTTGTCGAGCCCGTCGCAGATCTCCGTCGCGCCGGCGAACACCGAGGCCACCGCGTCGTCGCAGTCCCCCGCGCACACCATCTGCCCGTCGTTGTCGCCGTCCACCTCGCCCGGCAGCAGGAACGTGTCGCAGTCGTCGTCGATCCCGTTGCAGAGCTCGTTGGCGCCGGGGTTGATGCTGGCGTTTCCGTCGTCGCAGTCGACGTCGCTGAAGAAGCCGTCGCCATCGTTGTCCACGGGCGGCGTCGTGTAGGTGATCGCCAGGGCGGGCCGGTCGGACTGCGTCGGATGCTGGCGGCTGGCGTACCGGCTCGCGGCGCCGAGCGTCGCTTCGTCGCCGATGAGGATCCATCCCAGGTTCGTCCCCGGCATGTCCAGCCAGCTCTGGACCTCCGTGACCATGGCCGCGCTCGACCAGCTGTGCGCCCCGAACCCGGACACGGAGGACGTCGCCTGCGCCGTGCTGTCGAAGTCACCGCCGGCGTTGACCCAGCCGCCGCTCCCGAAGAACGCCTCGTTCCAGGTCGCGTCACCGGTCTGGGCCTGCGCGCCGGCCCCCTGCTGGCCGCCGGCCACGGAGCCAGCTTCGCCCCAGTCGTTCGTGACCGAGCGCAGCGACGCCATGTCGGTCCCACCGCCGCCGCGGTTCTTGGTGAGGGTCAGCGTGACGGCGGTGATCGTTGCGCCCGCGGGGACGTTCCCGGCGACGTCGAAGTGGAGCAGACCGCGTCGGATCCCCCCGTTGCTGTTGGCGCCCGCGCGGCCGGAGAAGAACTGGGACCCGGCGCCGTTCGAGAACGTCGGCTGATCCGAATAGATCGTGTTGTCCTTGCTCGGCTCGAGCGTGATCGTCTGCGCTGAGGCGAGGCTCGGGACAGCAAGCAGCAGGGTGCACAGGGCACCAAGGAGACGGATCGACGGCATCGGGGGTTCCTCCACCCGAAGCGTATCGCGATTCAGCGCCTCCGACGCAGGGCCACGCCGAGCCCGAGCCACAGCACCAGCCAGAGCGGCGAGCCGGCACCGGGCGTCCCCTGGCTGCATCCACACTCGGGCGCGGTGTCGCCGGGGACGACGGCGCTGTCGTCGTCGTCGCCCACCTGGCCGCTGTCGTCGTCGTCGCCCGTCGCGTCGTCGTCGTCGCCCGTGGCGTCGTCGTCATCGCCAGTGGCGTCGTCGTCGTCGCCCGTCGCGTCGTCGTCGTCGCCCGTCGCGTCGTCGTCATCGTCATCGCCGGCGCTGTCGTCGTCGTCGCCGGCGCTGTCGTCGTCGTCACCCTGGTTCGGCCAGCTGTCGGCGTCGAGGTAGTTGGGGATCCCGTCGCCGTCGAGGTCGCCGTCGCCCTCCTCGGCGTCGGTGTATCCGTCGCCGTCGCTGTCGAGGTCCAGGCGGTTGGGGACGCCGTCGCCGTCCGCGTCCGGATCGGCGATCCCGTCGCCGTCCGCGTCGCCCGTCTCCTCGTCCTCGGTGTCGATGCCGTCGCCGTCGTCGTCCTCGTCCAGCGCGTCGATGTCGCCGTCGCCGTCGGTGTCGGGGGCGTTCGCCGGATCGAGGCCGACCTCCTCCGCGTCGCCCACTCCGTCGCCGTCGGAGTCACCGTCCAGCGGATCCGTGCCGGCGATGGCCTCGTCGTCGTCCGTCAGACCGTCGTCGTCGTCGTCCTCGTCCACGCAGTCCGGCACCCCGTCGCCGTCCGTGTCGGCGAAGCCGTCCACGAGGTCGCCGTCGCAGTCGCTGTCGATCAGGTCGCAGAACTCCGGGGCGCCCGGGTAGATCGTCGGGTCCAGGACGTCGCAGTCGAGCCCGTCGTCGACGCCGTCGTTGTCGTCGTCGGGGTCGTCACAGTCGGGGATCCCGTCGCCGTCCGTGTCGATCTCGCCGTCCGTCAGGTCGCCGTCGCAGTCGCTGTCGATGTTGTCGCAGGCCTCCGCCGCGCCCGGGAAGATCGTGGCGTCCGTGTCGTCGCAGTCGTCCACGCACTCGGAGAAGCCGTCCCCGTCGGCGTCGAACCCGTCGTCCACGACCCCGTCGCAGTCGTTGTCGATGCCGTCGCAGACCTCGACCCCGCTCGGGTTGGCCGCCGCCTCCGCGTCGTCGCAGTCGCCGTCGCACTCGGAGACGCCGTCGTTGTCGTCGTCCGTCTCCACCGCGGGCACGGTGCCGTCGCAGTTGTCGTCCACGCCGTTGCAGGCCTCGGCCGCCACCGGGCTGATGGCCGGGTCGGCGTCGTCGCAGTCCCCGTCGCAGCCGCGGTAGCCGTCGCCGTCGGTGTCGAGCTCGTCCGAGACCAGGATGCCGTCGCAGTCGTTGTCGACCCCGTCGCAGACCTCGGTGCCGCCGGGCAGCGCCGTGGCGTCGGCGTCGTCGCAGTCCCCGGCGCACTCCGCGAACCCGTCACCGTCGTCGTCCAGCTCGGTCGCCGGCACGATCCCGTCGCAGTTGTTGTCGATGGCATCACAGGCCTCGAGGGCGCCCGGGAAGATGCTCGCGTCGTTGTCGTCGCAGTCCGTGCAGCTCGACGCTCCGTCGCCGTCCGCGTCCGCCACGTCGTCCACGAGCCCGTTGCAGTCGTTGTCCAGTGAGTCGCAGAGCTCGGCGGCCCCGGGCAGCACCGCGGCGGACGTGTCGTCGCAGTCACCCGCGCACTCCGCCAGGCCGTCGCCGTCGTCGTCCGTCTCCGTCGCGGGGATGACCGAGTCGCAGTTCGTGTCGAGGCCGTCGCACAGCTCCGCCTGGACCGGCGAGACGACCGGGTTGGTGTCGTCGCAGTCCCCGTTGCAGGTCGTGAAGCCGTCGCCGTCCGCGTCGAAGCCCTCGTCCACGAGGCCGTCGCAGTCGTTGTCGACGGCGTCGCACACCTCCAGCGCCGACGGGTTCACCACCGCGCTGCTGTCGTCGCAGTCGCCCGCGCAGCCCCGGAAGCCGTCTCCGTCCGCGTCCAGCTCGTTGCTGACGATGACGCCGTTGCAGTCGTTGTCGAGGCCGTCGCACAGCTCGGTGGCGCCGGGCAGGGACAGCGCGTTCGTGTCGTCGCAGTCGCCGTTGCACTCGCTGACGCCGTCGCCGTCGTCGTCGATCTCGGTGCCGGGCACGGTGCCGTCGCAGTTGTTGTCCACGCCGTCGCAGAGCTCGACCGCTCCGGGGAAGCTCGTGGCGTCGAAGTCGTCGCAGTCCACGCACGAGTTCGCGCCGTCGTTGTCGTTGTCCGTCAGGTCGTCCACGACGGTGTTGCAGTCGTTGTCGAGGCCATCGCACAGCTCCTGCGCGCCGGGGAACACCGTGCTGTCCGCGTCGTCGCAGTCGCCCGCGCACTCCGCCACGCCGTCGCCGTCGTCGTCGGACTCGCTGGGGGCGATGGTGCCGTCGCAGTCGTTGTCGATGCCGTTGCAGCCCTCGAGGGCGCCGGGGAGGATGGTCGCGTCGTTGTCGTTGCAGTCGCCGCCGCAGCTGGACACCCCGTCGCCGTCGGCGTCGAAGCCCTCGTCCGCGATGCTGTCGCAGTCGTTGTCGATGCCGTCGCACACCTCGGTCGCGCCCGTGAACACGTTGGCGTTCGCGTCGTCGCAGTCCCCCGCGCAGCCCAGGAACCCGTCGCCGTCCAGGTCGAGCTCGAAGCTGAACAGGATGCCGTCGCAGTCGTTGTCGAGGCCGTCGCAGATCTCCGTGTTGCCCACGTAGCGCGCCGGGTCCGTGTCGTCGCAGTCGCCCAGGCACTCCGGCTGACCGTCGCCGTCGTCGTCCGTCTCGTTGGGCGGGATCACCGAGTCGCAGTTGTCGTCGATCCCGTTGCAGGCCTCGATCGCGAACATCGAGATCGCCGCGTTCGTGTCGTCGCAGTCGCCCGCGCAGATCGACTGGGTGTCCCCATCACCGTCGATCTCGTCCGCCGGGATCAGCGTGTCGCAGTCGTTGTCGGCGCCGTCGCACACCTCCGTCATGGCGGGGCTCGTCGTCGGGTCCGCGTCGTCGCAGTCGCCGCCGCACTCCGCCAGGCCGTCGAGATCGTTGTCGATCTCGGTGATCGGCACGACCGTGTCGCAGTCGTTGTCGACCCCGTCGCACACCTCGCTGGCCAGCGGGTACGTGTTCGGATCGGCGTCGTCGCAGTCGCCGTCACAGCCGGCGAAGCCGTCGCCGTCCAGATCGAGCTCCGACGAGAAGATCACCCCGTCGCAGTCGTTGTCGACCGCGTCGCACGCCTCGGTGTTGCCGGGGAAGCGGGAGGCGTCCGTGTCGTCGCAGTCGCCCGCGCACTCGGCGAGCCCGTCGCCGTCGTCGTCGATCTCGTTGGCCGGCACGCCACCGCCGCAGCCGTTCGCGAGGCCATCACAGAGCTCGGTCGCGCCCGGCACCGTGTTCGGATCGGTGTCGTCGCAGTCGCCGTCACACTCGCTCACGCCGTCGCCGTCGTCGTCGATCTCGTCCGCCGGCACGATCGTGTCGCAGTCGTTGTCGAGGCCGTCGCACAGCTCCGGGGCGCCGGGCGCGAACGTGGCGTCCGTGTCGTCGCAGTCGCCGTCGCACTCGGTGATGCCGTCGCCGTCGTCGTCCAGCAGGTCGGCGTCCGCGGTCGCCAGCGTCACCGTGTGGTCGGTGAGCGTGGTCAGATCCGTGCCACACCAGGAGAGGTCCCGGATGATCCCGCCACCCATCGACACGTCGATGTCCAGGTCCCCCACCGCCGCCGGGTCGTAGCTCACGAGGAGGCGCGCTTCGTCGGCGGCGCCGCGGATCCACATCCGGATGCCGGCCTGGTTCCCCGTGACCCAGGCCCAGTCCTGGGTGCCGATCTCGAACCAGGTGTTCGGCGTCGTCGCGGCGAGGCTGCCGCCGGTCACCGAGAAGGTGGAGTCGAGCGCGCGGTTGTCCGACGTCTGGGTGCCGAAGTCGATGACCCAGCCGATGATCGTGACGCCCGGAGGCATCGTGAAGATGGCGTTCGCGAGCGTCCCCTGGCTGCTCGATCCATGCCACAGCCGCACCAGCAGGGAGTGCACGTTCGTCTCGACCCCGCCCGGCGTGGAGGAGTTGATCAGCGTGTCCTGCCACATCGGGATGCCCGTGAAGTCGTGGCTGGGGACGAACTTCTCGGTGATGACGATCAGGTTTCCGTCGTTCGAGTTGTCGGGAGACTCCACGAGGATCGGGAACGGGTCGCACTGGAAGGGCGAGGCGCCGGGCTCGTCGATGACACCGTCGCAGTCGTCGTCCAGGCCGTCGCAGACCTCGGTCGACCCGGGATAGGCGGTGGCGTCGTTGTCGTCGCAGTCACCGAGCGTGGTGCTGAACAGATCGCCGTCCACGTCCTGGGCGAGCGCCGTGCCCGGGAGGAGGAGCAGCGCGAAGAGGAGTCCGAAGCGTCGCATGGGGCCCTTTCCGGGCGTCCTCGGTCCCCACGGAGGAACACCCGCACGTGCACGGTCGCCGGATGTCACGAATTCGTCAAGGGTCCCGGTGGGGTCTGCGCTTCCGTCCCCGGCGCGCAGGCCCCATCATGAAGAGGTGCCGCGCCTCCTCCACAGCAGCGAGTTCCCCGACCTCGACGCGCTGATCACTGCGGCTGGCGAGGCGCCCGCGCTCTTCGTGGCGCCGGTCGACGCGCTGGACGCGCTCCTGCTGCGGATCGCCCCGAACCAGGACGTGGTCGTCGACACGGCGTCCGACGCGCTCATCGCCCACCGCCGGCAGCGCCTCGCCCACGCCGAGCGGCTCGGGAACGACCGCCTGACGGGGCTGATGGCGCGGCAGCCGTTCCTGCGGCACCTGGAGGACTGGCCCCCGCCGGGCGTCGAGCGGCCGGTGCGGTCGCTGCTCGTGCTGGACCTGGACCGCTTCAAGGCGGTGAACGACCGCTTCGGCCACCTCGCCGGTGACCAGGTGCTCGCGGAGGTCGGCCAACGGGTCCGGGAAGCGCTGCCCGACGGCGCCCTGGGCGCGCGCATTGGCGGCGAGGAGATCGCGGTCGTGCTCGAGGCCGGGCACGAGGAAGCCATGGACCTGGCGCGCAGGCTCCACGGGCTGGTCCGCGAGAAGCCCCTCACCGACCACCGGCTGCAGCTGACGGTCAGCGTGGCGGTCGCCACCGCCGGCGCCGGTGTGGACGCCCAGGCGCTGCTGAACCAGGCGGACGGCGCCGTCTACGCGGCGAAGGCGGCCGGGCGGGACCGCGTGGTGCATGCCAGCGACGTGCAGCGCGAGGCCATCGAGCGCGACATCGACCCAGCCGTGCAGGGCTTCGAGAACATGACCCGGGTCATCGCGGATCGTGTCGCGGATCTGCTGGCCCGTCGTGGCCGCGCTCTCTTCGAGGAGCTGCAGGAGCAGGCCGAGATCGACGCGCTGACGGGCCTGTACACCCGGCGGTACCTGGATCGGCGCCTGGCGTTCGAGATCGAAGAGGGCGAGCGGCCCTTCTCCGCAGCGCTCGTGGACATCGACCACTTCGGCAACGTGAACAAGGAGCACGGCTGGCCGTCGGGCGACCGGGTGCTGGCCGGGGTCGCGGCCCGCATCGTCAGCTGCGTGCGGGAGACGGACTGGGTCGCCCGCTACGGCGGCGAGGAGTTCCTGGTGGTGCTCCCGGGCGCGGGGCTCAGCGAGGCCCACACGGTGCTCGAGCGGATCCGGCTGCGGGTCGGCGGCCGCGCGATCGAGACGACGGACGCCGTGCCGCTGCGGATCACCGTGAGCGCCGGAGTCGTGGAGCTCGAGCCGGACGAGTCGTTGAGCGCCTTCAAGGAGCGGATGAGCAGCCAGCTCCTGGCGGCCAAGCGCGGCGGCCGGAACCGCGTGCAGAGCTGATCGGCCGCGGCCCGATCGGCGCGCTCACGGGATGACGAACCCGACCTCGTCCACGAAGTAGTCCCAGAGGTCGTCCTCGGGCCGCGCCCGCACCATCCACACCTGGGCGACCAGGGGACCCGGGGGGAGCCAGGCGCGGTCCACGTCGACGGACGACTCCCGAGCCGAGACAAGCCCGCACCAACGTGGGAATCCCTCCTTCGTCATGACCGAGACGTACAGCGAGTCCGTCGGGGCGTTGCGGGTCCACCCGATCCGGACGCGCTCCTCCCCGACGTCCACCGCGAGGCCCGTCAGCCCCCGCGGGGTCATGTCGAACGCGTGACCCCCGAGGGCCCGCCCGTCCAGGTGCAGCGCGAACGAACGCAGCCCCGGCTCGTCGGCGTCGGGCAACCGCCCGTCCTCCAGCTCCCAGAAGGACCCGTCGCTCTGCCCGCCCGACAGCGTGAACCCACGGCGCTCGCGTCGCGTCAGCGGACGGCGCGCGCCGTCGATGTCGACCGCCACCGCGTCCACGAGCCCCTGCACCTGGGCGACCACCTGCAGGAACGACCCACGGGGTGTTGCGAAGATGCTGGCCGCGTTCGCGAGGGGCGCCATCGCCGCCGATCCCGCCGTGAAGCGCCACGCCCCGGGATGGGCCGGGAAGTCAGGCGGTTGCAGGGTCTGCCAGGTGAAGCAGTACTCCGCTCCGGGCTCCAGCAGAGCGGAGTGGGCGAGGAAGAGCGTGCGGTAGTGGCCCGGCGTGGGGTCGTGGACGACGTGGGCCTCACCGAGATCTCCCTGCGGGCCCACGAGGTGAACGACAGCGTCGGGATCGAGGGTCGGCCGACCCCGGAAGCGCAAGGCCGCGCGGGCTGCAGGTGCCCCCGCGAACCCGTCGGGAGGCTCGGACCAGCGCGGGTGGGGGACCGCGGCGCGGGCCGGCTCGGTGACCCGGAACCGCAGCTCCCAGTCGGCGTCCATCGGCTGGCCGCCCGTCCCCCGCAGGGCGTCCGCCGGGATCTTGAGGCTCCCCTCCCCCGGCGGCAGCGGGCGCTCGGGGTGGACGAAGATCCAGTCCGGCGGGTTCCGGTTCTGGCGGATCCCGAAGGGGATCGCGAGCCCCTCCACGTCCAGCCGCCAGCGGGCCGGGTCGAGGACGCCGACGGGCGACGACGCGTAGAGCTCGAACACCGCGTCCGCCCGCACGTCCTCCCCGGCGCTCCGGCGACTGGCGAGGCGGGGAGGATCGGCCTGGAAGCCACGCCCGACGGCGATCACGCTGGCCACGACCCCGTCGGGTCCCGCGTCCACGGGCGCCCCGTCGGCCGCGCGCAGATCCGACCACTCCACCCGCACCCGGAAGCCGTCGAGGAGCCCGGCGGGAACGGCCAGCGTCAGGGTCATCCGATCCGCCGACCAGCTCAGCTCCGGGTCCCGCGTCGACCACCGGAACATGCGCCGCTCCGCGTTGATCACGTGCGCCGAGATCCGACCCCACACGAGCCGCACGCGTCCGCGACGCGGGTCCATCGGGCGGTCGAAGGTGACCGACAGCTCCGCCAACCCCGCCGGCGCCAGCGTGTCCGGCGCGGGGACCAGAGCGAGCACCGTGGGGCTCACGCGCCCTCCCGGACCACGCGCAGCCCCATCGAGTGGCCGGCGTACTCCTCCATCACGCCGAGCCGAAAGCTGACGCGGCACATCACCTCGCAGACGTCGCCGCCGCACAGTCCGCCCCGCACCGCGCGCAGGGGGAGGCCGGCGTCCGGCGCCGAGGGCCCCTGGGGATCCACCACGGCGGCCGGCCCGTCATAGGCCCGCTCGGCGAAGGGGTCGGACGTCCACTCCTGGACGTTGCCCACCATGTCGTACAGGCCATATGGGTTCGGCGGATGGGACGCCACGACCACCGGCGCCGGAAGACCGTAGTTGCAGCGCTCGGGCCCGATGGGCGCATCACCCCACGGGTACTGGGCGCCCTCCACTCCACCCCGGGCCGCGCGCTCCCACTCGGCCTCGGTCGGCAGGCGATGCAGGACCCCGTCCCGCTCCGTCAGGAACCCGCAGAACGCCTCGGCGTCCCTGAACGAGATCCCCGTCGCGGGCAGATCGCTCGGCTCCGCGAACCGCCCGGGCTCGAAGTCCGCCCAGTGGCTCCGCGTGACGGTGGTGGTCGACATCCAGAGCCCCCGCGACAGCGTCACCTGGCGCACGGGCAGCTCCCGATCCAGCCAGGCGGGCGTCCCGCCCATCGTGAAGGTCCCCGGTGGCACCCAGGCGAACTCCAGCGGGCGGCCGGAGCGCGCTGGAGCAGGATCCCGCTCCGAGGGCACGTCGCCGAGGTCGGCGTGCATGCGCGTCGGCCATGTCCGCTGGTCGCGCAGGTGGTACTCCGCGCGGTGCCGCAGGGGATGGTCCGCGGCCGCCACCCGCCGCCACAGCGCCCGGGCCCCATCCACGTCGCCGGCGCGGTAGCGGGCGGCGCCCAGCAGCAGCCAAGCCCAGAGCGCTCCTTCATGGTCCGTGGGATGGGAGGAGAGCCAGTCGGCCAGCGCGTCGGCGACCTCGACCCCGCGCCGCAGCTGGTCCTCCAGGCGCGCCAGCCCGGGCCGCGCGTCCCGAAACGGCGTCCCCTGGGCCACCCCGCTGATCGCCTCGAGCAGCCGCAGCCAGTCGGCGGGGGGCGCGCGGTACGGCAGGTGCCCCAGCAGCCGACCGTCCGCAGCGCACACGAACACGCCGGGCGGCACGACCTTGGGCTGCTCGGGCAGGTTGCGCTCGACCCACGCACGGCCGACGTCGTCCGCCCCCGGGCCGCGGCGCAGCATCGTGAAGCGCACGGCCTCGAACCGCGCGGAGATCAGCGAGGCGACGTCAGGGTCTGCGAGGCCGACCGCACGGGTCAGCGACGCGGCGGGTCACCAGTCGCCGGCCGGGCCCAGGCCCTGCCCCAGCGGCATCACGAGGATGGGTCGCCCGGAGGCCCGCGCGGCCGCCTGCGCGTCGGCCAGGCGGTCGTGAAAGCGGACGTCGCTCAGGGGTTGCAGTTCAGCATCGCGGTGTACTCACCGCTCGCCCCGTTGAAGCCGTCCACGATGAGGTAGTAGCGGTGGCCCGCGACCGCCTCGAACTCGCCGACGTTGAAGCCGTGCGCGAGGCACTGCGTGTTCAGGCAGGTGCCATTGTCACCGTCCAGGATGAACACGTCGTGGTTCACGTTGAGCGGCTCGGGATCCACCAGGCTCCACTCGACCGTGCCGGACACGTTGGCGATCCACTCGTACGCCACCTCAGGCCCCGAGTAGTTGCCGACGCTGCAGGGGTAGCCGCCGATCTCGGTGGTGGCGCCGCCCGTGCTGTCGCTCGTGTCGCCGGACACCGGGACGCCGCAGGACACCGTCTGGATGACCGTGCACTCCGAGGCGCACAGCGGGCTCTGGGAGCACTCCTCGTCGTCGCAGTCCACGTCGCCGTCGCCGTCGTTGTCGATGCCGTCCGAGCAGTTCTCGCCGCCCACCGGGTTGCAGCCGACGGTGATGTCGTACGCGCCCGAGTCGCCCTGGTAGCCGTCGACGACGATCCAGTAGTCCGCGCCGGGCACGGTCTCGAACTGGGCGGAGATGGTGCCGTACTCGAAGCAGGCGTCGTCCGCGCAGGGGATGCCCTGGTCGCTGAGGATGAAGACGTCGAGGTCGTACTGGCCGAACGCGTAGTTCAGGGCCACGTCCACCTCGTTGGCCTGGTCCGTGGGCGCCTGGAAGTAGTAGCCCACCTCCGGGCCGCTCTCGTCCCAGGACACGCAGCTGTAGTTGTCGATGGCGTCGGACGTGAAGAAGTTGTCCGTGCTGTAGCTGTGGGTGATGCCGCAGCTGAGGACGAAGTTCTCCACGCAGACGTCGATGCAGTCGAGCGTGTCGCTGCAGTCGTCGTCGTCGCAGTCCACGAGGCCGTCGCCGTCGTCGTCCGTTCCGTTCGTGCAGTCCTCGCTCGTGGACGGGCAGGTGACCTCGATGTCGTAGAACGACTCGGCGCCCTCGTAGCCATCCACCACCAGGTAGTACGTCTCGCCTGCGGTGGCCGTGAAGACCGCGCAGTTGTTGCCGAAGTCCACGCAGTTGCCGCCGTCACAGCCGGCGCCCAGGTCCTGGACGATGAACATGTCCAGGTCCTCGCTCATGCCGTCGAGGCAGACGGTGACCTCCTCGGAGACCTCCGGGCGGAACGCGTAGGCGTACTCGGGGCCGGACATGTCCCAGGTCGAGCAGTTGTACTGGTCGATGTTGTCCGAGCCGCTGATCGAGTAGTTGAACCAGCTGTCGGTGTCGCCGCAGCCCAGCTCGAACGCGTCGAAGCACTGGCCCCCGACCCCGGGCTCGGTGCCGATGCAGTCCTCGTCCGTGTCGCAGTCGTCGTCGTCGCAGTCCACGAGGCCGTCGCCGTCGTCGTCCACGCCGTTGTCGCAGACCTCACCGCAGACCGGGTCGTCGCCCGCGCACTCGGAGTCGTCGCAGTCCACGTCGCCGTCGCCGTCGTTGTCCACGCCGTCGTCGCAGTCGTCCTCGGGCACGCACTCGGAGTCGGACGTGCAGTCCGCGTCGCCGCAGTCCACGTCGCCGTCGCCGTCGTCGTCCACGCCGTTGGCGCAGTCCTCGGGCAGGCAACCGGGCTGGCCGGTGCAGTCGGCGTCGTCGCAGTCCACCGAGCCGTCGCCGTCGTTGTCGACGTTGTCCGAGCAGTCCTCGGAGCACGCCGGCAGCGAGGTGCAGTCGCTGTCCGCGCAGTCCACGGCGCCGTCGCCGTCGTTGTCGAGCCCGTCGCTGCAGACCTCGGTGGACGCCGTGCAGGCCGGGTCGCTGTCGCAGTCCGAGTCCCCACAGTCCACGTCGCCGTCGCCGTCGTCGTCGATGTCGTTGGTGCACTCCTCGCCGATGCAGTCACCGAACCAGACGCAGTCGTCGTCGTCGCAGTCCGTGAGGCCGTCGCTGTCGTTGTCGATGCCGTCGTCGCAGACCTCGGTGCTGCAGGAGCTCCAACCGATGCAGTCGTCGTCGTCGCAGTCGACGAGGCCGTCGCCGTCGTCATCGACACCGTTCCAGCACGTCTCCGGGCCGCAGTTGATGTCGTCGACGCACTCGGAGTCGTCGCAGTCCGCGTCGCCGTCGCCGTCGTCGTCCGTGCCGTTCCAGCAGATCTCCGCGATGCAGATGGGGTCGCTCGCGCAGGACGCCTCGGCGCAGTCGATCTGGCCGTTGCCGTTGTTGTCGATGTTGTCGTCGCAGATCTCCGCGGCGCTGGCGCACACGGGGTTGCCGGTGCACTCGTCGTCGTCGCAGTCCGTCTGCCCGTCGCCGTCGTCGTCGATGCCGTTGCTGCACAGCTCGGCCACGCAGTTCGAGGCGACGCTGCACTCGATGTCCGCGCAGTCGATCTGCCCGTCGCCGTCGTCGTCCACGCCGTTGTCGCACTGCTCGGGCACGCAGGCCGGGGCGGTGGCGCACTCGGTGTCGGCGCAGTCGATGTCGCCGTCGCCGTCGTCGTCGATGCCGTTGTTGCAGGCCTCGGGGATGCAGGCCGGCTCGGAGGCGCAGTCGCTGTCCGCGCAGTCCACCTGGCCGTCGAGATCGTCGTCGGCGCCGTTGCCGCAGATCTCGACCAGGCAGACCGGATCGAACTGGCAGAGCGAGTCGTCGCAGTCGACGTCGCCGTCGCTGTTGTCGTCGACCCCGTTGGCGCAGTCCTCACCGCCGGCGCCGCCGCAGGCCGGGTCCAGCGTGCAGTTGCTGTCCGCGCAGTCCGTGTCGCCGTCGCCGTCGTTGTCGATGCCGTCGTCGCAGATCTCCGTGGCGGTGCCGCCGCAGGCCGGGTCGGACGAGCAGGAGGGGTCTCCGCAGTCCACGAGGCCGTCGCCGTCGTCGTCCACCCCGTTGTCACAGATCTCGACCGCGGGGCCGCCGCACGCCGGGTCGGACGCGCAGTCCGTCGTGTCCGCGCAGTCGACCATGCCGTCGGCGTCGTCATCGACGCCGTTGGTGCAGTCCTCGGTGCCGGGCGCCGGGTTGCAGACAGGGTCGCCGGCGCAGTCGCTGTCGTCGCAGTCGACGTCCAGGTCGCCGTCGTCGTCCGTGCCGTTGATGCAGTTCTCCGTGCCGCAGGCGGGCTGCAGCGAGCACTCGGAGTCGTCGCAGTCCACGTCGCCGTCGGCGTCGTCGTCCACGCCGTTGAAGCAGTCCTCGGCGAGGCAGGACGGGTCGCTCGCGCAGTCCGAGTCGGCGCAGTCCACCTGGCCGTCGCCGTCGTCGTCGATGCCGTTGAAGCAGTCCTCCGCGGTGCAGCCCACCGTGCCGGCGCAGTCGGAGTCGACGCAGTCGATGTCGCCGTCGCCGTCGTCGTCGATGCCGTTGGTGCAGTCCTCCGGGATCGTCGTGCTGCCGCCGCACGCGAGGTTGATCTCGTAGGCGCCGGTGTTGTTGTTGAACCCGTCGACCACGAACCAGTATGTCGTGCCGCTCGTGACCGTCAGCGTCACGGTCTCGGCCGTGGTGCCGCCGGAGGTGCTGCTGTCGAGGCAGCCGGACACGTCGCAGTCGCCCGCGTTGTCGGAGATGACGAACAGGTCGAGGTCGTTCGTCAGGCCCGTCAGGGTCGCCGTGATCTCCTCGTCCGCGCTCGCGGTGAAGTTGTAGGCGACCTCGTTGCCGCTCATCTGGATGGACGTGCAGCCGTACGTCTGGATGACGTCGGGGCCGAAGCTGCTGTCGCCGGTGAGCGTGCCGCCGCAGGTCAGGGAGCCGCTCAGCTGGCAGCCCGGCGCGCAGGCCGCGTCGCCCGCGCACTCGGCGTCGTCACAGTCGATGTCGCCGTCGCCGTCGTCGTCGATGGCGTTGTCGCAGATCTCCGACAGGCAGTTGGAGTTGCCGGCGCACTCGGCGTCGTCGCAGTCCACGTCGCCGTCGCCGTCGTCGTCGATCCCGTTGACGCAGTTCTCGGAGACGCAGGCCGGGTCGAAGTCGCACTCGTCGTCGTCGCAGTCGGTGAAGCCGTCGCCGTCGCCGTCGATTCCGTCCGTGCAGGACCCCTCGGGCACGCAGTCCGAGTCGCCGAAGCAGTCCGAGTCGTCGCAGTCCACGAGGCCGTCGCCGTCGTTGTCCACGAGGTCCTTGCAGTCCTCGCCGCTGCACTCGGGCTGGCCGAAGCAGTCGGGATCGTCGCAGTCCACGAGGCCGTTGCCGTTGTTGTCGATCTGGTCGAGGCAGTCCTCGGGATCGCACAGCGGATCCGACCAGCACTCGGTGTCGTCGCAGTCGGTGTAGCCGTCGCCGTCGTCGTCGAAGTTGTTGTCGCAGACCTCCTCGATGCAGGCCGGGTCCGTCGTGCAGTCGGAGTCGTCGCAGTCCACGTCGCCGTCGCCGTCGTCGTCGGTGCCGTTGCTGCAGTTCTCGCCGTCGCCGCCGCCGCTGGGGCACAGCACCTCGAGGCTGAAGTTGTCCTGGCCGCCGGCGTACCCGTCGACCACCACGTAGTACTCCTCGCCCTGCTGGGCGGTGAAGTGCAGGGAGGACGCGCCGTAGGCGACGCAGGCGGTGCCGTCGCAGTCGAACGCGGCGTCGAGAACGAAGAGGTCGAGGTTGCCCATGCCCGAAGTGGTCAGCACCAGCGTGACCTCCTCGGTGGTGTCGGGCGCGAAGCTGTAGGTCCACTCGGGGCCGGACTCGTCCCAGGTGGTGCAGCCGTAGACATCGACGGCGTCGGACGAGCCGGCGGCGCCGTTGTTGGCCGTGACCACGTCGCCGCAGGAGATCGTGTCCGCGGGCACGCAGTTGTGGGAGCACTGGGGGTCGAGCTCGCAGTCGGAGTCGGCGCAGTCGATGTCGCCGTCGCCGTCGTCATCGAGGCCGTTGCTGCAGTCCTCGTTCTGGTTCATGGAGTCGTCGTCGTCGCCGGCGTCGTCGTCGTCGGGGACCACGATGTCGTCGTCATCCACGACGGGACTCTCGGTGATTCCGCACTCGCACGCCACGCCGCCGAGCGACAGGAGCAGCAGGAGCAACAGGGAGAGCCAGGAGCGACAACAGGGAAGCAGATCGGACCGCATGTGTTTCCTCTCGGGGCCCGTGGTTCCGGGTCCCTGGGTGCCACGCTGGACGTGGCGACATCTCAGGATACAAGCCGCACGCGCGGCGCACCTGGGGCGATGGTGACTCCGCTTATCTGTCAACTCCGTGTCAAGGTCAAGGGCGCTGACGGGCTCGCCACCACATGTGCACACGTGTTGCGGCGGGGTGAAGGGCCCCGGAAGCGAGCGGGCGCACCGCCTCCCGACACCGTCCCTGGCACCATCACCGCATGATCCGCCTCGACAGCGTGACCCGGCAGTACGCCGGAGCGGCCCGCCCCGCGCTGAACGGCGTGAGCCTCTCGTTCGACGCGGGCGAGTTCGTCTTCATCACCGGCGCGTCCGGCGCCGGCAAGAGCACGCTGCTGCGGCTGCTGTACGCCGCGGAGCGCCCCGACGCCGGCGACGTGTTCATCGAGGATCGCTCCATCGCGCGGCTGCACCCGAGCTCGATCCCGTATCTGCGGCGCAACCTCGGGATCGTCTTCCAGGACTTCAAGCTCCTGCCCCGGCGGACGGTGTTCGACAACGTCGCCCTCGCGCTGGAGGTGTGCGGACAGCCGCGGTCGGTGATCGAGCACAAGGTGCTGCGCCTGCTCGGGCGCGTCGGGCTCGACGGGCTGGAGGGACGCCTGCCCGGCTCCCTCTCGGCCGGCGAGCAGCAGCGGGCGGCGATCGCACGGGCCCTGGTCAACGAGCCCGCCATCGTGCTGGCCGACGAGCCGACCGGGAACCTGGACGTGAACCTCTCGGCCGAGATCCTGGACCTCCTCGCCGAGATGGCGCGCGAGAAGCGGGCCACGGTGCTCGTCGCGACGCACGACGTGGTCCAGGTGGCGGCGCGAGGCGTCCGGGAGATCCGGCTCGCCGAAGGGGCCGTCATCGCCGACCTGCCCGCCGACGCCGCGACGCCCCCCTCTCCCGGGGACGCACCGGGGGACGCTCCAGGGGACGCTCCAGGGGACTCTGAGGATGGGCCCGCTGACGACGCGGAGCCTGCGGCCACGAGCGCCGCGGAGGAGTCCGGGTGAGGGCCGTCCGCCGAGGTCTCGCCGGGCTGCGCGAGCACCCGCTCCTCGCCGTGGCGACCGCCTCGGCGGTGGCCGTGGTCCTGACCCTGGCGGGCACGTTCGCGCTCGTCGCGGGCAACCTGTCCGGCGTCCTGGACCGCTGGGGCAAGGACGTCCAGATCAGCTGCTACCTGCAGCCGGACGTCAGCGACGATCGGCTCTTCGCCATGAAGGCCGAGATCGAGGCGATGGACGAGGTCGCCACCGTCACCTACGTCAGTCAGGAAGAGGCGCTCGAGCTGTTCGCGGACGCGATCGACGGAATGGATCGCCTGCTCGCAGACCTCGACGAGAACCCGCTGCCGGCGTCCCTCGAGGTGCGGCTCGTCGCGGACCACCAGCAGCCCGACGCCGTGGAGGCCATCGCCCTGCGCCTGAAGCGCCCGGAGTTCGCCGACCTGGACTGGTCGCGTGAGTGGGTCGAGCGGTTCCACACGTTCGTCGCGCTGCTCCGGCTGTCCACGATGGTGCTTGGGGTGCTGCTGCTCGCGGCCGGCGTGTTCATCGTGAACAACACCGTGCGCCTGGCGCTCCACGCGCGGCGGGACGAGCTCGCGATCATCGCGCTGGTCGGCGGCACCCGCTGGTTCGCGTGGCTCCCCTTCCTGGTGGAGGGCACGGTGCTCGGCGCCCTGGGCGGGACCGGCGCGCTCGGCCTGCTCTGGCTGCTCCACCGCTGGGCGTTCCTCGAGCTGCAGGCGTCCCTGGGGCTCCTGCTCGGGCCGGAGCTGCTGGCGTTCCTCACTCCCCCCGCCATGGCCGCGCTGCTGTGCGCCGGCGCCAGCATCGGACTCGTGGGGGCCGTGACCTCGGTCGTGCGCACGAGCCCGGAGGACGTGTGAGGCGCGCGGTGCTCCTGCTCCTGATCCTCCTCGCGGTCCCGGCGGGCGCGGAGGACACCGTGGAGTCCGTGGACGTGCGCCTGCTGAAGGCGGAGGCGGACCTGCGGGCGGCCACCACCCGCATCCGCGAGATCGAGGGACGCATCGGACGGCTCGAGGCGGATCAGACGGTGGCCGAGCTCGCCGCCGACGAGCGACGCCGGAGGATCGGCGTGCGGCTCCGCGCCATGTACCGCATGCGCCACCGGGGCTTCCTGCCGCTGCTGTTCAGCGCCGAGAGCCCGCACGAGCTGTTCCGATCGGCCCGCTACCTGTGGTGGATCGTCCAGCAGGACCAGGCGCTGGTGGACGATTGGTCGCGGGACGTGGCGCAAGCCGACGCCGAGGCGTCCACGCTCAACGGCGAGCGGGACGAGCTGGTCCGCGCGGCCGGCGAGGCGGCCGCGGCCCGGGAGAACGCGCTGGCCGCCCGGGAGGCGCTGACCGGATCACGGGCCTGGACGCCCCCGGCGCGCATCGACGACGGCAGCGGGGGAGACCCCGTGGTGGCCACGGTCGTCGTGAAGCGCAGACGTCCCCAGCGGGTCTACCTGACCGACGAGGAGCGGGCACGGATCCCCGTCGAGAAGCGCGTCCTGGACGCCGAGGCGCCCGCGGAGCGGGACGTCTCCCTCAACCTGTCCCCCGAAGACGCGCCGCTCGATCTCACCACCGAGGAGCTGGTGCCGGCCGCGCCCTTCGAGCGCAGCAAGGGACTGCTCCCCATGCCCGCCCGCGGGACCATCACCCGGTCCGGGCGCGGGGTCGCGATCGCCGCCGACGCCGGGCGGCCCATCCGGGCGGTGCACGGCGGCGAGGTCATGCGCGTCCTGTGGATCCGGGGATTCGGCAACGTCGCGATCGTCGACCATGGGGACGGCTGGCACACCGTCTACGGACACGCGCGCGAGTTCCTGGTGGAGCCCGGCCAGTGGGTCGACTCGGGGGACGACCTGGGCTTCGTCGGCGCGACGGGATCCTTGGACGGCCCGCGGCTGCACTTCGAGGTCCGCCACGGACGCGAAGCGGTCGATCCGCTGGACTGGCTGAAGATCCCGCCCGGCGTGCGGGTTCAGCGCTGAAGCGCGTGCTGCCGCGCGGCCTCGGCGGCGAACACCACGCCCAGGCCGTCCGCGGTGGCGGCGTCGATGAGCGCCTCGACCCCGGCCGCGCCGGACTTCGTCGCGGGCGCGAGCACCAGTCCGTACCCCCGCTGCACCGCCAGGTTGCGCACGAGCGCCACGTCGGGCTCCTCGCCGTCCACCCGACCGGCGATCCGGAGTCGGGGCACTCCCGCGTCGCGCGCCACCACGGGATCCACGCAGCCCTCGGGGCACGCGTCCACGAGCACGAGGTCCTGGGAGGCCAGCAGCTCCAGCAGCGGGCCGGGATCGGGGAACGGCGCCTCGACGAGCACCGCCGCCGCGTGGGGCACGGCCTGGAGCTGATCGGCCAGCGGCTCCCCCGGCGCGAGCACCGCCACGACCTCCCGCGACGCCCGGGCCGCCTCGTCGGCGCGGCGCAGCGTCGTGGGCGCGAACGGGGGAAGGACGAGCCCGACGGGAGACCGCCACCGGAGGACCCGGCGGACCCAGTCCTCGTCACCGTCCCGAGTGTCCAGCAGCACGACGAGCTCCGGCGGGTTCGTCGGGGGATGCGGCGGGGCTGCGCTC
>ENA-OWNT01002538-OWNT01002538.1-seawater-metagenome-genome-assembly--contig:-NODE-2538-length-18880-cov-3.320800_pt1 | contig 18880 bp, 14 predicted proteins | sample MGYA00238136_ERZ651165 | MGnify/ENA primary metagenome ERZ651165 (study PRJEB26861, sample SAMN08777766) | seawater metagenome | isolation source: coastal seawater | place: USA: Florida | collected...
CGCAGACCCGCTCGTTCTGCTATGTCGATGACCTGATCCGCGGGTTCCGCGCGCTAATGTCCTGCGATGACAGCGTACCGCAGCCGGTGAACCTCGGGAATCCGACCGAGCTGACGATCCTCGAACTGGCGGAACTGGTGGTTCAGCTGACCGGCTCGAGATCCCGGGTCGAGTTCCGGGCCCTGCCGGGGGACGATCCGCTGCAGCGCAAGCCGGACATCTCGCGGGCGACGGACATGCTGAAGTGGAAACCGGAAATTGCCCTGCGCGTCGGGCTGGAGCGCACGATCAAGTACTTTGATGCCCACCTGTCCGGACGGCAGACCCGGATTCACCTCGAACTCATGGATGCCGGCGATACCGGGATCCCGGCGGCTCCGATGCACATCATCGGCAGGAACGGTGACGGGGCGCGCATATGAAGCTGCTGGTGTTCGCGCATCGGCTGGAACTGGGCGGAACGCAGATCAACGCCATCGAACTTGCGGCGCAGCTGCGGGACGCCCACGGGATGGATGTCGTGGTGCACGCGACTCCGGGGCCGGCCCTCCCGGTCCTGAAGGCGAGGGGGCTCGCCTTCATCCCGGCTCCTGATGCGAGGTTCCATCCCTCGCCGCACCGGATGCGCGAACTTCGGCGGGTGGCGAAGGAGGTCAAGCCGGATCTCGTTCACGCCTGGGACTGGTGGCAGGGCTTGGAGGCCTACCTCGGCCTCCACCTCGTGTCCGGAGTTCCGCTGGTCATCACCGACATGATGATGAGCCTGACCCACGCGATGCCGCGGAAAATTCCCACCACCTTCGGCTTTCGCGATCTGCTGACACAAGCCCGGCGGGCGGGCTGGACGAAAGCGGAGTTGCTGCTGCCGCCCGTCGACGTGACCGCCAATGCGCCCGGCGTGGTAGACGGGCAATCCTTTCGCGAGCGGGTAGGCGTTGACGCTGACGAGTTGTTGCTGGTCTCCGTCTCACGCCTTGCGACCTTCATGAAATCGGAAAGCCTTGTTCGCACGATCCGGGTCCTGCGCGACCTCGGCGAGACGCTGCCGCTGAAACTGGCGGTCGTCGGCGATGGCGAAGCACGCCCGCAACTGCAGGCTCTTGCCGATGAGGTCAACGGACACCTTGGCCGCGACGCGGTTGTGCTGGTCGGCGCGATGGAGGATCCGCGGCCGGCCTATGCGGCGGCTGATATCCTGCTGGGCATGGGCGGATCCTCCCTGCGCGGGCTGGCCCATGCCAAGCCGGTCATCGTGCTGGGCGAGAACGGGTTCGCGCGGGTGTTCTCTCCGCGTTCGTCGCCGCTGTTCCTGAGGGCCGGCATGTACGGTCACGGCGACGGCGACGACAATGCGCTGAGTACGGCCATTCGCGAGCTTGCCGTCGATGCGGACCTGCGGGCGGAACTCGGGGAGTTCGGGCGCCACTTCGTGGTGTCCCATCATGGCCTTGAACCGGTCGCCGAGGGGTTCGCGCGGTTTTGCCGCCAGGCTGCCGAGACCCGTGCGGCGCCGGTCACGCGCGCCTGGGATACCGCGCGGCTCAGCTATTGGTACCTCCGGCAGCGACGGTTCCGCGTGGCCTCACGCGATGAGATCGTCCCGCCGGTGCCCCAGCATTTCGACGCCGACCCCCTGAGGCCATGACGCCAGCGGAAAGGTCGTCTCGCGTATCCGTTCAATAGGCAGCGATCCATGTTTCGACGTTCCATCGCCTTCTCCTTCCTCGACAAGTCCACCGGCTTTGTCCTTGCTCTGGTCACAATGGCCATTGTCTCGCGGCTGATGACACCCTCCGAGGTGGGCCTGTTCGTCGTGGCGAGCAGCCTCGTGATCCTGCTCGAGGCCGTGCGCGACTTTGGAGTCGCGGCCTTCCTGATCCAGGCGAAGGAATTGCAGCCCGAGCTGGTGCGTAGTGCTGTCACGCTCATCGGGTTGATTTCGCTGACGCTCGGGCTGTTCATCGCGTTCGGGGCCGACCTTGCCGCCCGGCTCTACGGGATGTCTGAGCTGGCCGATCTCATCCGGATCGCGGCGCTGGCCTTTCTTGTCGCACCGCTGAGCAACCCGTTGCTGGCCCTGCTACGGCGCGACATGAACTTTGCGGCAGTGGCCCGGATCAGCGTGGCCGCCGCACTGGCGAACGCGCTGGTGACGATCGGCCTTGCCATGATGGGATATGGCGCCTTCAGCTTTGCGTGGGGGTCCGTGGTCGCGGCCTGCGTGATGGCGGCGGGGGCGTTGATCTGCCGCCCCGAGTGGTGGATTTTCCGCCCGACCCTGCGCCATTGGCGCACCCTGCTTCCCTTCGGCGCTTGGACGACCGTCGTCACCCTGCTGGGCATGCTCTTCGATGCGATGCCGCGGCTGATCCTCGGCAAAGTGCTGGGATTCAACGCGGTGGGACTGTTCACCCGGGCGGTGTCGCTGTCGCAGATGCCCGACAAGCTGTTCCTGAGCGCGGTGCAACCCGTTGTCCTGCCCGCGTTCTCCTCGCAGGTCCGGTCGAACCAGGGGCTGGCGGGGCATTACCTGCACGGCATCGCGCTGATAACCGTGTTGCAGTGGCCTGCCCTCATCTGTCTCGCACTGCTGGCGGATCCGATCGTGCGGCTGCTGCTCGGGCCGCAGTGGCTGGGCGTCATTCCCCTGGTTCGTGTCGTCGCGATCGCGGCGATGGTGCTGGCCCCGGTGTTTCTGACCTTTCCCGTGCTGGTGGCAATGAACCGGGTGCGCGACCTTGCGCTGATCAGCCTGCTGGCGCTGCCGGTGTCCATGCTGATCGTCCTCGTGGCGAGCCGTTTCGGATTGCAGGCCGTTGCCTGGGCCATGATCCCGGCCAATGCGGTCTATATCGGGATGACGCTGATCTGCATCCACCGGGCAGTGCAGTTTGCGTGGAGGGATCTGGCCGTGATCGTCTCCCGCAGCGCTGTCGTCACCCTGTGCACCGGCTTGGTGCCGGGGGCTCTTGTTCTGGCGTTCGGTGCTGAACTGTCCTGGCCGGTGACGATCCTGGGGGCGGTCGGCGCGGCGGTGGGGTGGGGCGCCAGCCTTGCGATGACATCGCATCCGCTGGCCTCCGAGATATCGCGTCTGCCGATGCCGCGCCTTCTGGCGAGGGGAGTGCGCCGTCGGGGTGGCATCGGCATTCCGTGATGTCAGTCTTCGGGCAGAACCTCGATGTCGTCGCTGCCGTTGGCCAGCTCGTTCAGACGAAAGGCCGCCTGGGTCCTGTTCGTTGCCTTCAGCTTGCGCATGATGTTGCGGATGTGGACCTTGACGGTGCTTTCGCACAGGCCGAGATCGTAGGCGATGATCTTGTTGGCATCGCCGCGCTGGAGCGCGCGCGCAACGGCAAGCTGCCGTTCGGTGAAGAAGCGTTCGAGCCCGGGCTTGCGCTCCGGACGGTCGCCGAGCGCTTCGAGCATGGAGGGGATGCTGCTTCTCGGGATCACGACGCACTTGGACGCCGGTGCGCAGAGGGCCTCGACCAGCTCATCGACGCCGGCGTTGGGCGGAATGAAGCTGGAGGCGCCGCAGTCGATCGCGTGGAAGACTGCGAGGGAGTCGCCGCTGCGCGAGATCAGGATGACCTGCCGCGAGCCGGCGTCCTTGATGAAACCCTGTACCTCGGTCTTCACGTCCGGATCCGAGATCCGGCGATCGCCCAGGTTGTAGAGCACGATCTCGATGTTCGATGCGTCCGACTTTTCGTTCTCCCAGTCCGTGGAGCTCTCGAAACGACGGATCTGCGCGTCGGGGAAGATGTGATGGAGAAGTGAACCGAGCACTGCGATTTCGAATGGATTGCCGAAAATCATGCTGATGATTTCGGGCGCGGAGGGAGCACCTTCGCCCTCAAGGCGATGCAATGCGGAATTGATTTCGTCGTCCGCTTTTTCAAGTTCCCTGTAACTATCCAACTGGCTATGTTTCATGTTCTGACAATCCTATGATTAACTTATTAATGTCCCTTTATTGATCCCGGCGAAGTATTTAATTCGCCCCTGCTGCCTGTAATTGAAATTCAAAATTTAATAATAATCATTCGACATGATCGGTGCGTAATATGATGAATCGCACATTCATGTTTCTGCTTTTGCCACCGATTGTCGCCAAAGGCGGAACGGAAGAGGTGGCGGGCGTTCACCGTTCAATTTTCGCGGCAATACTGCCCTTGATCATACACTCTCGCCCTTTGAAAGGTAACAAAATTCGACAGTTCATGAGGAATATGGTCGTACGGGTGACGGAAAGGTGATTTAGTAATTCTTTAGGGGTAGGCCATCCGTCGCTGCCGCATCATCTTTGGTTATAGTTTGTGCGGCGTGTCATAATAAAAGTCATGAGTCGGACGAACTGCCTTACAGGTTCACACGGTCGTGATGGATAATCTGACTGAGTCTCGAATCTAAAAGAATCGCCAATAGGAATAATATATTTTTAAATATAAAGCTTAGAATCTCAGGAGTTGAAAGTGAAGCGACAGACTCTCGTTCCGATCGGCATGAGCGGCAACTGCGTCGAGATCATCGAGGCGCTGACTGCGGCCTACGAGGTGCCCGCGATCCTCGATGACGGGGAGCAGCATCAGGGGACCAGCTTCGAAGGCATCCCGATCCTTCCGCTGTCACGGGCGGTCGACTATCCGAACGCCGAGTTCCTTTGCCTGATCGGCTCGACCAGGAGCTTTCGCGTACGCAAACGACTTATCGATGGGGTGGCGGTACAATCGAAGAGATATGCGACCTTTGTCCATCCGGATGCGTCGGTTTCCCGGTTTGCCGAGCTTGGGCTTGGCGCGGTGATTTACTCCGGAGTTCTGGTGACATCTAATGCACGAATTGGAAACCATGTGCTGACTCTTCCACGCAGTGTAATTCACCACGATGTCAATATCGGGGATTACTCGCTCGTCGGGACGGGCGTAATCCTCGCCGGTGGCGTTCAGGTGGGCGAGAGCTGCTACATCGGCAGTGGCAGCGCGATCCGCGACGGGATCACCATCGGCGAAGGCGCCCTGGTCGGGATGGGATCGGTCGTGGTGCGGGATGTGCCGGCCGGGGCCGTAGTGGCGGGCAACCCGGCACGTCCCGTGAACAGACGGGACTAGCCGGGTCGGAGGTCAGGAGTGCACGAGGTGCAACCTGCCGCTTCCATTGAGATCGGACAGGGCGTCTGACAGGGCGGTCAGTACGTCGACCTGCTCTTCCGCGGACATCTGCGCGAAGATCGGCAGCAGGATCGTATGGTCACGCGCCGCCTCGGTGTGGGGCAGCGGGAAGGGCAGCGGCACGTCGGCCTGCGCCGGTTCCTGGTGCATGTTCATGATCCCGCGCCGCGTTGCGACCCCTTGATCGAGCATGGATTGCATCACGTCCTTCTGGTCGAAGTGATCCGACAGCAGGACAGGATAGCTCTGCCAGTTCGAGCGCGCCCACTCCGGCTCGCTCGGGGGGGTGGCCCCCTTAATGTCAGCGAGAGCAACCCGGTAGCGGTCGGCCAGCGTTCGCCGGTTGGAGATGATCTTGGGCAGGCGCTTGAGCTGTTCGCGCCCGATGGACGCCTGAATATCGGTCATCCGGTAGTTATAGCCGCGCACTGGATAGCTTTCGAAGATCACCGCGGCGCTGTCGTGTCGTGCGGTGTCCGACACCGACATGCCGTGCTGACGCAGCAGCCGGAACATCTGGTCGAGCTCCGGCCGGTTCGTCGTCAGCATTCCGCCTTCACCGGTCGTGATCACTTTGCGCGGATGGAACGAGAAGCAGACGACATCGCCGAGCGGGCGACCGATCCGCTGCCACGCGCCGCCGGTCAGGATTTCCGAACCGATCGCGCAGGCGGCGTCCTCGATCACGGGCACGCCAAAGCCCTTGGCGATCTCCAAGATCGCGGGGACATTGCAGGGCATGCCCATCTGGTGAACGCAGAGGATGGCCGTTGTCCGGCTGCTCAGCGCTTCGGCCACGCGGGTCGGGTCGATGTTGAAACCGTCCGGCTCGATGTCGACGAAGACCGGGACCGCGCCGCATTGGCGAATGGCGTTGGCCCCGGCGATAAAGGAATGGCTGACGGTGATGACTTCGTCGCCCGGTCCGACGCCGACAGCGAGCAGGGCGAGATGCAGTGCAGTGGTGCAGTTCGAAACCGCGCAGGCATGGTCGGCGCCGGTGAAGGCGGCAAACTCCGACTCGAAGGCGGCAACCTGTGGGCCCTGGGACACCCAGCCCGACATCACCACCCTGCTGGCGGCAATGGCTTCCTCGAGGCCGAGAAGGGGCTTGGCAATTGGTATCATTACACGACGTCCTGCAACTCTGGTTTCGCCTGGGCTGCCAGCCACCATTCGACGAGATCCGCCATGCCCTCCTCGGGCCCGATTTCGGCGGTAAAGCCGAGGTCGCGTGCCGCCGAGGCACAATCTGCCAGCCGACGCGGCACCGGATTGACGTTGCGCTCGGGCGCATGTTCGGGCGTGAGGTCGCTGCGGCCCATGGTGCGGGCCAGCAAATGCGCGAGTTCCAGCAGCGAGGTTTCGGTCTGCGATCCGACATTGTAGACGCGGTCCGTCGCGGTGCTCCGCGCCGCGAGGATGTTGGCCCGCGCCACGTCGCGGACGTGGATCAGGTCCAGCGTCTGCAATCCGTCACCGAAGACCACCGGCCGCAATCCGGCGGCGAGGCGTTCCATCCAGCGCACCATCACCTCGGTATACTTGCCGTGAAGATCCATGTTCGGCCCGTAGACATTGAAGTAGCGCAGCGCCACGTAGTCGAGCCCGTACATGTCATTGAAGGACCGCAACAATCCTTCGCCAAAGCTCTTGGCCGCGCCATACAGGGTGCGGTTGTCATAGGGCGGATCGGTCTCGGGCGTCGGGAAATGCGGGGCAAGCCCGTAGATCGAGGCCGACGAGGCCATGATGACCTTCTGCACCTGACTGCGCACGCAATCCTGCAGCAGATCGTAGGTGGCCTGCACCATGACCGAGATCGCTTCGTCCGGTTCAGAGGCGCAGTGGGTGATCCGCAGGGCGGCCTGATGAAAGACGATGTCGCTGTCGGCAACGAGCCGGGGCATGACGTCGCGATTGCGGATGTCCGTGGTGTGCAGCGTCACCCGTCCCGAGGACATGGCGCTGGCAAGGTTTTGCGGGCGGCCCCGCACCATGTTGTCTACCACGGCGACATGTTCGACCCCGGATTCCAGCAGCTGGTCCACGATGTGCGACCCGACGAACCCGCTGCCGCCGGTGACGAGGACACGCGCCCCGCCGAGATTGGTCTGGATCGTCATGCGAAAGCCCTCTCGCTGGCCACATCGGATCGCTCCGCAAGGGCGTTTACGGCGGTCACGACCTGCGCGATCTCGGCCTCGGTCAGTTCCGGGAAGATCGGCAGAGAGAGCGTGCGCGCGGCATAGGCCTCGGCGAAGGGGAAACTTCCCTTGCCGTTGGCGATGCCCGCGTAGGCAGGCTGGAGATGGACGGGCAGGGGATAGTGGGCATTCGTTGCCACCCCCATCTCGCCCAGTTCCTGACGCATCCTGTCGCGGTCGTCGCTTGCGATCGCGTAGATATGGTAGACGTGATCTTCGCCACTGGTCGGGGCCGGGCGCGGAATATGCGGCAGCAGGCCATGATCATAGGCGCGGGCGACCTTGCGGCGGGCCGCGGTCCAGGCGTCGAGGTGTTTCAGTTTCACGTCGAGAACCGCGCCTTGGATCGAGTCCATCCGGTAGTTGTAGCCGCGCAGCGCATGGATCGAACGTTCGTACTGGCCCCAGTCCCGGAGGGCACGAAGCCGCGCCGCCAGTTCGGGGTTGTCGGTGGTGATGGCGCCACCTTCTCCCGCAGCACCAAGGTTCTTTCCGGGATAGAAGCTGAAGCAGCCCATCTGACCGAAGGCGCCCGCCCGAATCCCGTTGCGTCGGGCTCCATGCGCCTGCGCCGCGTCCTCGATCAGGGTCAGGCGATTGGCAAAGGCGATCTGGTCGAGCGCGGTCATGTCGGCGAGGCGGCCCTGAAAATGGACCGGCAGAATGACCTTGGTGCGCGATGTCACGGCGCGGGCGCATTGCTCGGCGTCCATGGTCCATGTGTCGGGGTCGATATCGACCAGCACGGGGGTCGCGCCGCAGTAGAGGACGGCGGCCACGGTGGCCGCAAAAGTGGTGGGCACCGTGATCACCTCGTCGCCCGGGCCAACGCCGGCTGCGAGCAGCGCAAGGTGCAGCGCGGCGGTGCCGGTGCTGACCGCGATCGCATGCTTCGTGCCGCAGAAGGCCGCGAAGTTCGCCTCGAAGCACTCGACCGGTTCGCCGAGGATGTAGTGGCCGCTGCGCAGGGTCGCGAGAACGGCCGCTTCGACATCCGAGGCGATGGTCGCGTATTGCCGCCCGAGATCGAGATATGGGATCATGATGCTTCCTTCCGGGTGATAAGGTCGATGGGATGGCCCCGCTGCTGGGTCGAGCGGGCGGCGGCGGCGAGCATTTCGACCACCCGGAGTCCACCTTCCCCATCGGTGAGCGGGGCGGTTCCGGTGTCGATGGCGCGCACGAACTCCTCGACCTCGCTCAGCAGCGCTTCCTTGCTGGAAAGCGCCGGGGCGTACATGTCGCCCAGCCGATAAGAGACCAGGTGTTCGTAGGGGTTGCCGTTACAGGTTGCCCCCCGGTCGTAGATCTTCAGCTTTTCGCTGGTTTCCATGTCATCGTAGACCAGCATCTTGCGGCTGCCGCCGATCAGGGTCTGCCGGATCTTGACGGGAGCGAGCCAGTTGACGTTCAGGTTCGCCATCGTCCCGCCGCTGTAGTGAACGGTGACATGCGCCATGTTCTCGGGGCTGCCGGAGAGGAAGCCCGCCGCGCTCGCCGAGATGGCGACGGGTTGCTGGTCGAGAAGGTGGTCCATGATCGCGAAGTCATGAACGGCGAGGTCCCAGATCACGTTCACGTCGCGCTGGAACAGGCCAAGGTTCACGCGGGTCGAGTCATAGTAGTAGATCTCGCCAAGGTCGCCCTCGCGCACCAGACGCGAGATGGTCTGGACGGCAGGCGTATAGACGAAGGTGTGATCCACCATGAGGGTCAGGCCACGGCGCCGCGCCTCGTCGACCAGTTGCACCGCCTGCGGCACGGTCTGGGTCATCGGCTTCTCGACCAGCACGTGCTTCCCTGCGCACAGCGCCTCGAGCGCCAGCGGAAAGTGGGTGTGGACCGGCGTCGCGATCATGATCGCGTCGACCTTGCCGTCGCGCAGAAGTTCGGCGAAATCCTCGGTGATGCGCGCGGAGGGATGACGGATCGCGGCGCGCTGGCAGGCCGCGGGGGATGCGTCGGCAATCATCTCGACGCGCGCGATGCCGCTTTCGGCCACGGCCCGGGCCAGATTGGGCCCCCAGTATCCGTAGCCTGCGATGCCTACTCCGATCATGAGAGTTCTCCTACTTGCCGCAGGGGGCCGTTGCCGGATCCCATGTCGTTGCGGGTGTATCCGACGACGCGGGCGGGAACCCCGGCGACGATGGCATGGTCCGGCACGTCGCGGGTCACGACCGCGCCCGCGCCAACCAGCGCGCCGGTGCCGATCTTCAGCCCGGGGAGCACGGTTGCGTTGGTGCCGATGGAGGCCCGCCGACCGACGTGGGTCGGCTCGCACGACCAGTCGCCCGCGCTCATCATCGAGCCGTCCGGGTTGGTGCTGGCGGGGTAACGGTCGTTGGTGAACATCACGCCGTGACCGATGAAGACCTCGTCCTCGATCGTGACGCCTTCGCAGAGGAAGCTGTGCGATGAAATCTTGCAGCGGGCCCCGACGATGCACCCGGCCTGGATCTCGACGAAGGCGCCCACGCGGGTGCCGGCGCCGATGGTGCAGCCGTAGAGGTTTGTCAGGTCAGGCTGTACGACGCGCGCGTCTGGCGCGATCTGGCAATTCGCGATGGGCAATGTCCCTGTCTCCCTTCGGCCGCCCTGTCCTTGATGCGGGGCGATGACATGAAGAGAGAGTATTGGGATGGCGCAATTGCGAAAGCGTCCGATCGGATTCCCGTGATCATCCAAAGGGACAATCCATTGCGCGGGATTGGCTAGATGGAGCGCTGCCAGTGTTTTCCGATGGATACGGGACGGCCCGGCCGCTTGCGCAGCCGGGCCGGGACCTACCTCAGTAGGGGGTCAGATCGTAGGAGGTACCTTCGATCGCACCGAGTTCGAAGCCGACGAAGCCGACGTCTTCCATCCGGTGGTTCAGCTCGGAGTCGAGCGAGCGCTCTTCGCGGACACGCAGGGTCACGGAGTCCTCGTCGAGGTCGAGCAGCTGCACAGTGGCCGTGTCGCGGCCATTGGTCGTCTGCATGCCGGTCGCGAAGGCGAAAGCATCGGCCGTGAAGGTTCCGTCAAAGCTGAGCTCGGTGGCCTGGTGATTGACCGCGTCACCCGTCGAACCGGCAAGAGCCCCGTCCGTCGCATTGCCACCCTCTTCGACCGCGATCCAGTTGAAGTCGGTCGCGGCGATCTTGCCGTCCTTGGCTTCTTGCTGGAACAGGCGTGCCTTGAAACCGTTAGACGTCACGTTGTTGATGCGCTCGGTCACGGCGATGTCGTTCATGTCGCCGATCGACTGGCCGATGACGACCGGAGCATCGTCGAAGGCGCCATCGTCGAAACTGATCGACTCGAAGCGGTTGCCGATGGAGTCCGAACCCGCGCTGATGGTGCGGCCGTCGGCCAGAACATGCGTTCCGCTTTCGATCGCGATCCAGCTGATGCTTTCGGCAACATGGGTTCCGTCGAGATAGTCCCACTCGTCGATCTGGAAATCGAACCCGGTGCTCGTCACGTTCTGGATCTGCACGGTGTAGGGTTGGCTGCCATTCGCGCTGAACCCGCCCATGACCACCGACGGGTTGTCGAGGGCATTCTCGAAGGTGACATGGTGCCAGGTGCCGGCATCCGACTGGTCCTGCACCACCACGCCGGCCTCACCGATCACCGAGGAACCGCCGCCCGGCGTCGTTGCATCCGCCTCGACGTTGATCGCGACCTGTGCGGTATCGGTGCCGCCCTTGCCGTCCGACACGGTGTAGCGGAAGCTGGCGTCGCCCGAGTAGTCGGCGTTCGGGGTAAAGCGGATGGTGTTGCTGTCCACCATGGTCACGGTGCCGTTCTGTGCACCCCGCACACCGGTGATCGACAGCGAGTCGCCGTCGGCATCGGTATCGTTGGCCAGCAGCTGGGACGCCTTGATGGTGATCGCGGCGCCCTCGGAGGTGGAGAAGCCGCTGTCGTTCACTGCATCCGGAGCCTGGTTGCTGGGCGTGGTCGGAGCCGCGCCGTCACCGCTTTCGTAGGCGCCGATGTCAACCTGGCCATCTTCGCGCGAACCGCCGTCGAGGTCGGTAGAGGCGAGACCGTATTCATCGGTGCCCGCGTCGATCGCTGCGGAATCCGAACCGAGGCGGAAGTCGCCCGGGGCGCCGACAAACTCGGGGTTCACACCCAGCAGGTTGCCGTCCGACGCGCTAGGCATTGCATTGCCGCCATCGGTGCGGACAGACGCCTGACCGTCAACGCCGTTGTAGGTCAGGTTGTTCGACCAGACGAGGTTCTCGTTCTTGTAGCCACCGTAGGAGGTGTTATCGAGCGCGCGGTTGTCGGAATCGATGGAGGGATCTGCCACCGCGATGTTGTTGACGAAGGTGTTGTTGCTCGACTGCGAGTTGCTGATCTCGCCCCGCCAGGTGCCGGTGTTCTGAAGGTCCTGGTTGTTGTGGTAGGCGGTGTTGCCGCGCACGGTGACGTTGTCGCTCCAGGTCACCTGGATGCCCTTGCCGCCGTTTTCGTAGACCAGGTTGTTCTCGACCAGCGTGGGGTAGGTGTAGCTGGGATAGCCGCTGGCTTGCGTGTGCTGGAAGTCGTCGATGATGATGCCGTTGCCGTCGGTGTGCTGACCCGACTGGGTGACATTGTCATACGAGATGTTGTTCCGGATGATCGTACGGAAGCCTTCGGTCGTGGTGTCGCCGGTGATGTTCCGGTTCTCGTAGACCGAGATGCCGGAGAACCAGTTGCTCGACGCGTTGCTGTAGGTGGTGTTGCCTTCGATCAGGTAGAACTCGCCGTAGATGGCCGAGAGCCCGGAGGCGCCGTTGTCGTGCGAGATGTTGTTCAGCAGGGAGATGTGATGCGAGTTCTTCGCCTCGATCCCGTGGTACGAACTGCCGCTGATGTCGAAACCATCGATGGTGATATAGCTGCCCTCGATGGTGAAGCCGTTACCGGAGCTTCCGGGCATGATTTTCGCTCCGCCGGGAACTTCCGAACGGATGGTGATATCACCTGCGGCGGAGCCGTCGATGCCGACATAGACGCTCTCCCGATAGGTGCCGGATTTGACCACGACTTCGTCGCCCGGACGTAGCCCGGAATTGACGGCCTGGGTGATGGAGGAAAACGGGGAACTTGCGCTGCCATTCCCGCTGTTCGTGCCTGTTGTCGAAACGTAGTAAGTTGCCATTTCTGGTTTGTCGCTTTCGTTTTTAGGTTGTCCGATTGGACCAGTGGACAGCCTAAGCGATACCAGCGGCGTGATTCCCCTAACCAGTTTGGCAACCCCTTTCTGAAACACGTCGGGCAACGACCCGCCGACTCGCTCTTCCGGGGTAGCCGCCTGCAAGGGGGCTGCGTTTCGAAATGATGTTTCACTCCAATGATTTGCGTTGAAATTTTCCGACGCCGAAAGATGCGTCACGGCCATCAGCAGAACGAAGATTCCGAGAAGACATGGGCGGAGAATTGCGCACAGAAGGCCGGGAGGACCGTATCCGCGCGGTTCCGGAGGGCCAAAATCGCCCGAAAAGGACGAAAACGGGGCTACTTCACCCCTCGGAGAGGGGGAAGATTCGCGCCTTTCGTACAATTGCAATACCCGCGACCTACGCCTTTTGGTGGAGGCAGGGTGGTCTGGCTCTCTCGCCGGGTTTCGTGGTCCCGAACCCGTCGAAGAGACCCGAATTGGGGCTGTTACGACGCAATGCGACACGATGCAGAAACTTTGATCCGCGAGCCTTTTCCAGCCCGGTGAACAACCACGAAACCGTCCGAAACGGGTTGCCCGACAGAGGCTTTCCGACTGGTCAGGAATGCCCTCAGCCAGGGTATGTTCCGAAGTACAATGCGCGCTCTCTCAAGCGCGCCATGTGACTTCCCGAAGTCGTCGACCGATTGCTTGAATGCCATGTCCCGTCGCCCTTTCGGTTTCTCTCAGGTTCGCCCTCGCGGGTACTGCAGCACCGCCTGTCCGGCCGGGCCGGTGACGGGTTCCGGGTAGCGGCGCAGCCCCGTTCGCTGCATGGCCAGCAGGGCGAGATAGCCCGGCACGACCCGCAGATAGCGGCGCCACAGCCGTCGCGGCTCCATGCCTAGGCGAAAGGCCCATTCCAGCCCGGCGTTCTGGACCCAGGCTGGCGCCTGCTGGGTGTTGCCCGCGTGAAAGTCGAAGGCCGCTCCGACTCCGATCAGCATGGAGGCGTCGAGCCGGTCGCGCATCTCTGCCATCCAGCGTTCCTGCTTGGGCGCGCCCAGCCCGACCCAGACGATGTCGGGCTCGGCCTTGTTGATGCACCGGGCGACATCCAGCTCCTCGCCCCGCGTCAGTGGCCGGAAGGGCGGGGCGTAGCTGCCGACGATCTGCGATTGCGGGAACTCGCGACCCAGCCGCCGTTCAAGGCGGAGCAGCGTGGCCGGGGTGGCCCCGTAGAGGAAGGCGCGGTGCCCCTTTTCGAAGAGCGCCAGCATCAGGTCGGGCCCGTAGACCCTCCCGGCCTCGGGGTAGCCCCGCCGCCGGAGTTCCCAGACCAGTGGCATGCCGTCCGGGGTCACGAGGAAGGCGCCGTTGAAGACCGCGCGCAGCCCTTCGTCGGACTGGCTGTCGACGAGGCCATGCGCCCCGCAGATGCAGATATAACCGCGCAGCCCCGTGCGGATCGCGTCGCGGACCTTGCCGACGGCGGCGTCGAGGTTCAGGGCCGAGACCTTTACCCCGAGCAGGTTGATGAACGGCGTGGCGTCCGCAGATGTGTCGTTCTGGAGGGGGGATGTCGGCTGCATGGGCGATCCAGATCTGGCTGCTTTCGCACCAGCTTGGTCATTGGACTTCCCTTGCGGGAGTCGGTCGTTCAGCCAGACCAATCCTCCAAAAGTCGTAGAGCGTTTACGGCGACCCGGCCGCTGCTGTCTTGGGCGAGGGCCACGCAATCAGGGCGCGCGAGACGACCATCAGCCAATGGCCCGCAACGATCCCGATCGCCAGCCCGCCGAGGATGGCAATGGCATCAAAACTGCCCTGCGAGAGGTAGGGTCGCAGCGGCGGCATCAGCACCTCGGGAACGATGCGGTGCAGGAGGTAGATCGGGAAGGCGGCATGGGCGAGACGCATGACCGCGCGAACGGCCATGCGGGGCAGGGGCACGGCCTGAACGTAGAGAAGTACGCCGACGAGACCCAGCAGGCTGAGATACTTGGTCCAGGACCCGTACCAGTTGCCGCCGAGCCAGGCCACGAGCGGCAGGATCATCCCTGCGAGGAGGAGCGCCAGCGCGCGCTGGCGTGCCGTTTGCGCGGCAGCGATGCACCAGCCAAGGGCCAGCAGGTAGAAGACCCAAGGCACCGAGAACTGCGAGCGACCCGCCGGAAGCGGCCAGATCTCGGGCAGGGTCACGCGGAGCAGAGCCGTGAGGCCGAGCAGAGCAACTCCCGTCCCGAACAGCGAGCGCGAGAGCCATCGGCGCATCCAATTCGGATGAAACAGGAGGACCAGCAACAGGCACATCTGCACGTAGGCTTCGACGAACCAATAGAGATAGGGCAGCATCAGGTGCGTTTCGGGCGTGGTCAATGCGAGGTTCCCGACCAGCGCGACCGAGGCCCAGGGCACCTGCTGCCAGGCGATGGCAAACCCCGCCAAGACAACGAAATAGGGCACCAGCACGCGCCCGAGCGGGGCGAGGAAGGCCGCGGTGTCTCCGGCGGCGAGAAACTTCGAACGATGCTCGGCGATGCTCATCCCGAGGAGCAGGACCATGGCTGCGGCGCCTCCGTAGACCGGCCAGGAGGTCTGATGCGCGACCACCACCGCGAGGATGGCGAGGGCCCGCGCAAGCACCGGCATGGGCACGCGACTGGTCCCGGACGGGGCGGCGGACTCGAGGTCGCGGATCGAGCGATCTTCCCAACCGTCGGGAAGCCCCCCGAGATGCTGATCGAGCGCCAGCGAGAGTTCGACGTGTTGCAGGGAGTCACCGCCGAGGCTGCGGAAGCTGTCGGTGCGCCGGACCCGCGTGGGCGCGAAGGAGCGCGAGAAGATCTCGAGCAGATTCCTGTCGGTCTTGGGAGCGGCGAGCGCTCGCAGGGCAGGGTAGTCGACCTTGCCGTTGGCGCGGCGCGGGAGGTTTGGGCAGTGAACGAGCACCACGTGCTGGGCCCTGATCCCGGCCATTTGCGCGACCTTGGTGCGCAGCGCCTCCCCGGTTGCGCCGGTCGCGACCCAGATGTGATTGTCGTCACCCCAGACCGCCGCCTCTATCCCCACTGCGGCAAGCGCCTGTTCCAGTGCGTCGTGCCCGACCCGAAGCCCGGCGATCTTTGACAGCCGCGCACGGCGCCCGGTGATGCGATAAAGCCCGTCCTCGCCCAGCACCGCCATGTCGCCGGTCGTCAGTTCGCTGGTTTCCTGGCCGCGGGAGAGGTCGGCCGCGGCCTGCGCGTATCCCATCATCACGTTGGGGCCACGGTAGACGAGTTCGCCTTCCTGCCCCGCGCGGGTGATCGGCCTATTATGATCGTCCCGCAGCGCAAGGTTCCCGCCGGGGATGGCACGGCCTATGGCCTCGGGCGCCTGCGCGGCGAGGTCGTGCGGGAGGTAGGCGATGCGGGCGGTGGCCTCCGTCTGGCCATACATCACCACGAAACGCCCCTCCCGCTCTGTCATCCGCCGGGTCCAGTTCAAGACCTGTGCCGGTGGCATCGCCCCACCCGCGACGGTCAGGCAGTTGAGGCGCGGCGGCAGAGCGTTGTTCGCAAGCGCGCTCTCGAGCAATCGGAAGTGGTGCGGGACGCCCGCGAGGCTGGTCGCGCCGGACACGGCAAGGTGCGGCAGGAAGTTTGGGTCGAGCAGACTGTCCTGACAGAGCCAGAGGCTCGCCCCACGGACGAGATGCGAGTGCAGGACCGAGAGACCGTAGGAGTAGTGGAGCGGCAGAACCAGTGCGGCGCGGTCCTTTGATTCCAGTTCAAGGTACTCGACGATGGCGGTTGCGTTCGCGGCGATTGCATCTTTCGAGAGACGTACACCGCGCCCCTGTCCGGTGCTGCCCGAGGTCATCAGCAGCAGGCCGAGGTCGGGATGGATGTCGGCGCTGTCGCGATGATGCTGCATCCTGAAATGCGCCCCGTCCCGGCGCCAGCTTGCCACCGGCCGGAACCTCGCCACGAGGTCATCCCCGAGCGGACGATCCCCGCAGGGCAGGGGCAGGACCGCGTGACCGGCCTGCATCGCGCCGAGATAGGCGGCGATGGTGGCGCGGGTCGGTGTCATCTGGATTGCGACCAACCCACGTTCCTTCGGAAGGCGGCGGGCAAAGCGAGCCGCGGCATCTGCCAGTTCGGCATATGTCGTTGTCGCGTCTCCCGCGATGAGTGCGGGGCGATCGCCATGTGCCTGAAGGGCGTCGAAGGAATGGAACATGGCGGCTCGCTGAACTTGAAAAAACACGACGAGCGCATCGCCTATATTTTGCGATAATTTTAGTCAACTATTCAACCGACGACCTCGGAGGCAAAGCGCCGATGGTCGCATGCAACTTCTGCGAGCTTTGAAATGATAGCGGATTTAGGGCCGACAACGAGGTCAGAGAGAGGCCCCGTGATCACCGGTGGCGCGGTCACACCGCGCGGTTGGCCGGAGGCGATCCGTGACCAAGTGACAACGTCAGGCTGATGACGCATCTGCCGGTCGGAGCCCCGGTGAAGGCCCCGACCCGTTTCAGGTCAGACTCAGGCGGTCTGGTCGTCGAGCTTGGCGTCCGGCGCGTTTTTCTTGACCGACTCGATGCCGTTGTCGCGCGCGCTGTCGCTGCTGTAGGACTCGCTGGTTCCGATCACCTGGCCGTTGCTGGCCTTGAGGTTGAACATCGGCTTGCCCGACGAGGTTTCCTTGCGCTCGTAGCGCTCATCAAGGGGGGCATTCTTGCGGACGGACTCGATCCCGTTTTCCGCGCTCGGCTTCTGCTTGTAGCCTTCGCTCGCGAGGATGATCTCGCCATTGCCGGCCTTGAGCCGGAACCGGAACTCGCCCGCCTTGTCCTTGTAGAGTTCAAATTTGCCCGCCATCGTCACTGTTCCTTGCATAAATTGATTTGCTGTGCGGCCAGTCTGAAGCGAGGCGCCGCCAGATTGCAAGCTGTAAGGCGTTGCACTTGCAAGCTGATCGCCCTCAGCGCGAATGGGCACTAGTCGGGGCGCTGGCTCCGGCCAGTGTCTCAGGCGACATCAGCAAGTGCCGCAGGCTGGAGCCAACTCTCGCCGTGATAGGCACTGTCCCAGAAGCGCCATTCGTGCCAGCAGCTTCGCGCAAAGGCACGGTGCATCCGCGCGCGTCCTTCTTCTGTGGCGGCGGCCCCCAGCCGGTCGGTCAGGTCCAGCATCCGGTTGACGCCTTGGTCGAACGCTTCGCCCGCATAGGTCGCGATCCACGCGGCATAGGGGTTCTGGGCCCCGCTTTCCTGCGCGATTTCCTTGCCCACATCCCGGTAGATCCAGAAGCAGGGCAGCAGCGCGGCGACGGCTTCGGAGAAGTCGCCGGTCGCGGCGACGCGCAGCAGGTGGGAAACGTAGTGGTCGCAGGCAGAGGAGGGTTCGATTGCCGCGAAATCCGCCGCTGAGACCCCGAACAGACCCATGTAGTGCCCATGCAACTCGCGCTCTACCGCGATCGCGCCTGCCGCGGACCCTGCAAGCTGGGCAACGCTCGGGGCATCGGGCGCCTTGGCGGCCGAGAGCGCCAGCGCACGTGCGAACCCTTCGAGATAGTGCGCGTCCTGAATGATGTAGTCCCGGAACCGCGCCTGAGCGAGGGTGCCATCCGCGAGTTCACAATTGAACGGCATGGTGTGGATCTGGTGACGGAGCGTGGCGGTCTGCCGCGCGAGGTCTTGAGTTAAGCTCATTGGTCAATCTCCGGGATTGCGTGGAAATGGTGGACCGGCCCGATGCCCGATCCGACCGAGAGGCGGTCGGCGGCGGCGAGCGCGGCGGTCAGGTAGTCCTTGGCCCTCTGTACGGCGTCGGGCAGGGGGTGGCCTGCGCCCAGTTGGGTCGCCAGAGCGGAGGAGAGAGTGCAGCCCGTTCCGTGGGTATTGCGGGTCGCGATCCGGGGCGCATCGAAGCGCTTTTCGCTCTGCGCGGTCACCAGCAGGTCCGGGCATTGATCGCCCGCAAGGTGGCCGCCCTTCAGCAGCACCGCTCGGGGCCCCAGGGCGAGCAGGGCATGAGCCTGGTCGCGCATCTGTGCCAGGGTCGCGGCCTCGTCGCTGCCAAGCAGATCGGCCGCTTCGGGCAGGTTCGGCGTGATCAGATCGGCGCGCGGCAGCAGGTCGCGCAGCGCGCTCACCGCCTCGGCCTGCAACAGCCGGTCGCCGCCCTTGGCGACCATCACCGGGTCGAGCACCACCGGCGCGTCGAGCCCGGCGATGCCCTCGGCCACGCAACCAATGATCGCGGCGTCCCCCAGCATCCCGATCTTGATCGCGTCGATCCGGATATCGGCGCGCAGCGAAGCGATCTGGGCCGCAATCACGTCGATGTCGCAGATGCTGA
>ENA-OWNT01002539-OWNT01002539.1-seawater-metagenome-genome-assembly--contig:-NODE-2539-length-18878-cov-5.066007_pt1 | contig 18878 bp, 13 predicted proteins | sample MGYA00238136_ERZ651165 | MGnify/ENA primary metagenome ERZ651165 (study PRJEB26861, sample SAMN08777766) | seawater metagenome | isolation source: coastal seawater | place: USA: Florida | collected...
GAAAGAAGGAAAGAAGGAACGAAGGAACGAAGGAACGAAAGAATGAACGAAGGAACGAAGGAATGAACGAAGGAACGAAGGAACGAAGGAACGAAGGAACGAAGGAATGAACGAAGGAACGAAGGAATGAACGAAGGAACGAAGGAACGAAGGAACGAAGGAACAACGACTGCGCGCGCTGTGTTGTGCGCTGCACTTGCATACACTCGTTTCGCGCCACTCACTCAATCATTCAGATATCTCCCCTCCCATCCACACTGCGCCCGCCTCACACGCCGACCATTTCCACATTTCCAGCCCTTCAGCGCGCTTGGCGCCGCCTCCACGCCCACAACTCGCGACACTCACTCAATCAGTCATTATCCTCCGCAGTCAGCAGCGTAAACCCGAGCTCACTGCGACGGAAAAATCACTCACAAACGAAGCGCACATCCGGTGCAATCGCTGCCTTGTTGGCTTATTGTCTGGGCGCATGGATTCTGCGGTATTCCTATAACCGGATATGTTAGTCACTCTAACTGCGAGGTAAAAGTTATCCTCAAATGAGATACCACGAATTCAGCGTTCGTTTGTTCGTTCGTTCTTCTCCTCCTCGTGGAACAAACGGACGAACGAAGAACGGCCGCGCTGGCGGACTGACTGACTGACTCACTCACTCCGTGAAAGTCCCGAATAGAGATAGGTCACCGTCGCTCTGTGGCAGTGACTGAAAAATTATCGTCATACGGGAATACACTCTATTGTCCACGAACGGGAAGCCCAGCGCCGACGATACCATGGAATACTATAAACGGATATTATGCATGAGTGAGTAAACGCAGAGACAACATACCCACAAACGGGAATATCAAGATTTAGGTAGAAGACCCGCGAAACACATATTCCTAGTTACGGAGAGAAACTAGAGGGTCAGTGAGTGCGAATGAACGATTCTATAAACGGGACTTCCACGGATTTCCCATCGGTCGGCCACCACCAAAGAAGTGACTGTTGGGTGGTGGGTGCGGGGCTCGCGGCGACGATGAGTTCGAAATTCCGATTTCACGGTACATACAGTACTGAAGTGTGGTACTGCGGTACTGCGAATTACACTGTTTCCGTACGACGACTTTGCGTCGTTCGTTGTGGCGACGACGACGTTACGTCGTTGCGTCGTTGCGTCGTTGCGTCGTTGCGTCGTTGCGTCGTTGCGTCGTTGCGTCGTTGCGTCGTTGCGTTGGTGCGTCGTCAGATACACTTCGCGCGGTGCTGCTGCGGTTCGTCGGTCGTCGTTCGTCGGCGTTTGGCGTTTGGCGTACGTTGTTGGTCGCTGGTCGTTGGTCGTTGGTCGTCGTTGGTCGTCGTTCGTTGTCGGCGAGTTGTTGTTGTTGTTGTTGTTGTTGTTAGTGTCTGTGTCGTTGTGGTGCATTTGCGACGACGACGTCGTTGTGAACTTATCAAAGCAATTTGATGTTGTTGTGACGACGACGACGACGGCGTTGGTGTTGTTGTTGTCGTTGTTTTGTTCGGTTTGTGGTGTGGAAATCGCGTGTCGGAGACTGGGCATTGTAAAGTTATTCGGGTCATAGTTCGTCGTTTGCTGTTGTAGTCCAGCAGTTGATGTTATCGGTGGGGATGGTTTGACGGTGTGTGGGTTTAGCATCCACGTAGTAAAGCCGTTCTTGTGCAGGGGGCCTGCGGAGCATTCAGACTGGGGGACACGAACGCGAGGTGGCGAGGTCGCTCATTGTGGCTATCCACCAACGACACAATATCTAAGTCAACTCAAATAGCAGCCGGGCCCTAGAAGTAGTAACCATTTTTTTTTATGCTACGCATGTAAAATGCGGCTGCCGGTGGCACGCGAGAACGCAAAGTAGTGATGTGAGGCAATCAGTCGTTCCCCTGTCGTGGGCACTGAGACGATGCGGTCCACGCGTCGGAAGCGAGGAGCGTCGCGTTCGGCGTCCGCTCCACACGGTTCCGAATCACACCGGAAGCACGAGCGACGCCATTCTTTCACCAAGACACTGCGTCAGGGTCGCTTGCATATGGTTGCAACGTACAAGCAAAATGCCGCCGATCTCCGCAAAGTAAAGGTTCAGAAGAGGAGATCTGTCATCCCGAAGAAGTACGAGACGTTTCGCGTGCACGACCACACGCCGTTCGTGGACCGTAAGACCGCACGTCGGTCATCAGTCCCATCGCTGCCATGGATTCACTACCGCAACGGAGAACACCAAGACATCAATCTCGAGGACGCCGCGGCGTACCTGCGCGAAGTGCACCCTAGCTCCGCCCACTTGGACTCATCGCGGACATCACCCTCCCAGTCTTCGCTTGCATTGGTGCCACATTCCGTCTCCGCACCAGACGACACGGCGAGAAACAAGGAGCCACTTCTGCAGTTGGGTGATCTTCCTGCGATGACCACTGAGTTGAGAAGACACAAAGCGTCGAGTACTTCAAGCATGCAACTCGCAACCCAAAGCAACATCCATTGCTCTGCACACATTAGTGCAAACGAGTTGAACCGTATCGTGAAACACATAGTCAAGGGAATCGCTGCGCGTGAAAACCTTGTCCGGCAATTACAGCAGCTCTTCCTGGAGGCACACGGAACCAAGCGCAGCGTCGCAGCTGTTCCTCGACTGTATCGGAGCGCAGTGGAAGTTATTGATCTTCTCCGTCGCGCTACAATCGAATTGGTGGAAAAAATAACCTGGTGGCGACAGGGGCACCAGGATGACTTCAAAGTGTTTCTGTGGAACGGGGTGAACTACTTGTCCAAAATATCTTCTGATCTGGACTTCGTGGACAACGACCACGGCTTCGTTTCGAGCTATGGAATCTCGCTGACACACAATCCGCTGGCAATCTTCCCCGTGCAGAACGAGCGCAGCGTGGAGGACATTTTACTGAACGGACGGCGAACGAACCCCAACCCCTTCGCCGGTCGTCTGACGCTGGGAATGCTGGGGAGGCAAGTTTCCCGTGTTCGGGCGCGGGCCGTGCAACAGATTTTGAGGGACGAGGAGAAATATTTTGGTCAATTTGTCAGGACTACTGCTGAGCTGGAACAGTTGCCTCGGGCCAGCATGTCCCGCAACCGGCTTGTTAAAAAAGCAATACAAGAAACCCGAATAGTTCCCAAGAAACTGCAGGACGACCTTGCGTCAGGTCGGCAGCAGCAACACGCAGAGGAGGAGCAGAGGAAAAGGCTGTTAGCACAGGTATGTCATTGAACAAAACGGCATCGCCATCACGTTCTGCTCGCTTCCGCCATGTCATGGATGACACGCGGCTCGTCTTTCACGCGATTTGTTGATGATTTAGGCACGCGAGTTGATCAAAGAGCAAGATGCCACACCGTGGCGCTTTCGCGAAGAAATTTCGCGGCGGAATCGACAGCGACAGTTTGAATTCCAGCAGAGAAAAGCAGGGAAAAATCGTAACCAGCAAGCCGACAACGATGATGTGCTCGCTGCGAGTGTGTCCGAAAAGCAGCGGAAACTTAAAGCGACCGAGGAAGCTACGAAGAAGTTTGCGGAGCGGATCCATCGAATGAGAACGCAGCTAGAGAACATGGAAGAAGAGCTAGCACGGCAGCTAGCTCGCATGCATCCAGACGACCGCCGTGTTGCTTTGGGCGCAGCGGTAGATGGACGTGCAGAACATGTTAAGCCCGCTCCGCGTAGCCCAAGCGAGCGTACAGGCGGTCTCGAGCCGTGGGGTAGTGGTTCGAATGCGGGTTCACCGCTCAGTCAACACGAGGCGTGGCCCCTCGTCGACGATTCAGCCTACTTGTCGCAGTACGCGGGACACGGTCTGTCGCGTGAGCCCTTGTCTGCCCCGCAAACGTTTGACGTTGGCAAAGGCACATTCAACCATGGAGAACCGAACGGCAGCCGAAGGCAGCAGCCGCACAAACCGCCGGCGACGGGTGCCCTACAAGTGCGTAACCGAGAAAACTCGCGGCCGGTGCGCGACAGTGCGCGTGGCATCGAGAGTAGCAGAGTGAGTGAAGAAGATGTTCACAGCAAGATCACTGTCTTGCGCGAAGAGCAGGAGCGAGTAGCTCAAAATGAGCAGAATCGCGAAGGCCCACCTCCAGCGGAGATACATATGCGGTCTATCGGTGGTGGTGGCGCTGAAGAAGCGAACGCCCACAATAGAATATTGGCGATGCGCGAAGAACAGGAAGAGATCGCGCATCGTGTGGAGAACCATCACCGGCTCTCGCAGCTGCGGGCGGATCAGGAGTTTGTTGCTCAACACGAACAGAATCGCTCAGGTCCGCCGCCTGTGGAGATTCATACGAGAAGTATCGGTGCCGGTGGCGAAAACGGAGCGAATTCTCACAATAGAATCTTAGCTATGCGCGACGAGCAAGAAAAGATTGCCCATCGCGTGGAGAATCATCGCCGCTTGGAAGGCATCAGGCATGAGCAGGAGGAGGTGGCACACTGTGTAGATAACCACCACAGGCTCGAGAAGTTGCGGGAGGATCAAGAGTTTGTCGCCCAACATGAGCAGCATCGCTCAAGTCCACCACCATCTGACATTCACATGCGAAGTATCGGTGCCGGCGGTGCTGACGAAGCGAATGCTCACAATAGAATCGCATCATTGCGCGATGAACAAGAAAAAATTGCTCAACACGAACAGAATCGCGAAGGTCCACCTCCAGTGGAAGTCCATATGCGAAGTATCGGTGGTGGTGGTGCTGACGAAGCGAATGCTCACAATAGAATCGCATCATTGCGTGCAGAGCAAGAGAAAGTTGCTCAACACGAGCAGAATCGCGAAGGTCCACCGCCAGTCGAGTTCAATGTGCATGCTATTGGCAGTGAAGTTGCGGACGGCAGAAAACAGGCACAAGCAAGTGATTTACAAGAATCTTCGGATGTGGAAAACCTTGAGGCTGTCCAGAGCGGCGAGAAGGATGACGGTGACGGTGACGGTGACGGTGACGGCTGCAAGTCGCAAGGGCTCAGAGAGGCTTCAGAAGTGGAAGAAATGGACGAAGTGGAAGGAGATGGCGGCGAATCGCTGCTGCAGCTATTACTCGCCCGAGTGCCATCTTGGCCGGTGTCAGAACAAGATGCGGCGGTATTGCGGTTGACAAATAGAACCCACGCCGCCGGCGTTGACACTGCAGACTCTATCGATGGTAATGACGACTTTGAAAGCCGTTGCACGAGTGCTTCGACTCAAGTTACCGTTGGCGAAGATCGGCGCGGTGAAGCATCAGATGCGGCAATAGTTGCAAATCACGCGGACGATCTGCAAGATGGGTTGACGGTCGATAGATACGAGGACGATGTGTGGACACCATCGGAGTACCGCACGGAGCGTTCACACCTAGACGATTTGTGGCAGTCACTTCAACGGCAACAGGAGGACCTCGAAGATCAATTGAGGGTGAGTGCTCGAGCCATGCGGTTGTGGTTGCGCGTTCTATGCTAGGGATTGTTGGTATGAATGCGACGCTGTGTCTACAATACCATAGGTCGTGAATCAGCTTGCGGAGGAACGTCGGTTGGAGCAGAAGCGACGCACCATTATGAACCGTCAGAGGGTTGGACAGTTGTTGTGATGACGGTGACAGCGGCGGGACGGTAGTGGCGAAAGATTTAGTTATTTTTTTGGCCCGTGCTGTGTTCGTCGAACGTATCGGCAACGGGAATGTAGTATTTAAATTAGTGTATCAAAAAAATTCGGTGTGTGCAAACTGAGCTTTCGATCACGTTGCGAAGTTGTATCGGTTCGAGCTGCATCGAGTTATGGTGACGAATACTGCTGCAAGAATGCCATGAACCCAGCACGCATGTCTGCTTGCACGCTCTCCGATTGAATGGTGGGCAAGGGAATGTCTCCTGACCTAAGTTCGGTTGCCGTGCGTCCAGCTGCCAAGGGCAAACGTGTCGTTGTCGTTGTTGTCGCTGCTGACTGCGATTCTGTTCGAGAGTGTTCAGAAGCGTCAAACAATTCTTGGCGGACCGATTCTATGTACAAAACGCCGTGCGCGTCTGGCGTATGTTGTGCATCCTCTGTGCCAGCCAAATTGACTGCATCTCTGTGGTCGGCGTCAATACTGATGGCATTCGGCGAGGCTTGCGTTCTTCGCGGCGAGACGAACACATCGAAGTCGTTGCTCCCACCTTCGACCGCCATGCGGTTCTCTAGCTCTGTTCGACGTGAACCATTCAACTCAACGACATTGTCGACCGCACGAGCGCTCACCGCCCGAGCGCTCACCGCCCGAGCATCGATTGTTGCAGCGGCAACGGCACGCGTGGACCGCGCCGTGCGCTGGCGTTCCGCGGACGTCGCACCATATGCCGTGTGATCTTCGCTATCGCTGCTAAATGTCGCAAAGTCGTCATTAAAATCGTTATGTCCACCACTTGGTGCGTCCCGTAAGCTCGTTGGTTCCGTTGACGAGGACAGCATGGCCAAGTTGATGATGTCATCGCTGTCGTCGTCATCACCATCTGCGCCCCCGCTAGTTTGATGTTCGGTGTTCACTTCTTCGCTGTCGGACACCGCCCCAACCGTGGGATCTATCTCAACCAAGTCCTCTTCACGCAAAACTTGCACCTCGCAACGACGTGTCAGGGAAATTTCACGGAATGCCGGGATTTCTGCCGGCACATCCGGAGCAGAATTGGGTTCGGTGGCCATTGGAACAACGCGCTAGTTGCCCAAAATTTGACGTGGATTCGGTCACCGCATGTTGCTGAAAACTACAAATAACAATGTTGCCCTGACACTTGCAAAACTTTCAAGCGTAACGTAATATTTTTGCGGGGAGTGTTGTCAGAGCACTACCAGCCGCGATCCTCCCAACAGAACTCTGTTAGTTGTTTGAGTGAAAGGTGCGGTGCATTCAACCCGTCGTCGATACCATCCGCGTGCTTCCATGCATGCTCCGCATTGAACATTCTCCGACATAACGGGTCAACGCCAGTGGACAAACGCACAGCTAAACACCGACAGTTGATGAGGTGCAGGTCAACGTTTCCAGAACGACTAAGGCACTGCACGGCAACGGATTTCGGATGAATGGTAAGTCAGATACACAACACATAAGGCAACGAAGGCAACGAAGTCGTTGCAGTTCGCAGTCAAAGTCAACTGGAAGTGAGTGCCAACACACACACAGTCACTGCGTTCACCACCCACAGCCGTTACAAAGTGAATCGCCACGGTCACCACCGCCACCGCCGCCGGCAGCGACTGATTGATGGTGCCACAACCACGCGACGACCGCACTCACGGTTGTGTGACTGTTGAAACGCCAGCCAGGAACGAAACAGTTGGTGGTGTCTTCGATGGTATTGGCGGTGTGGTGTGGTGTGTTGTGGTGTGGTGGCGGTGGTTGACATGCATGTGGTTGTGATGCGATGCGTGCGGCAACGTTCAAATGTGGCGCGTGGCGTGGGTGGACTGATAGGGTTCCATGGACTTGGAACAAAAGTTGGCTAACTTTCACAACGACGACACTGCACCTTGAATGTTAGTTTGGATTGAAAAAAAAATGTATTGATGCCAATGTGGTGCATGTTTCTATGTTTCTTATTCTTCACTCCATGCGTCGTCGTCATAGGTGTTGTACTTTGCGCGCTTCTTTTTCTTCTTCGTTGCTTTGGTCGTCGTGCGCGTTCGAGATGTCTTCGTTTTCTTGGCTGGCGCTTTGGAGCGCCCGCGTGCCTTTGATGCTGAGGTTCGTCTTGTGGTGGGTCGATCTTCCACGATGAAATCGGCGGCGATGGCGTCAGTTTCAAACTCCAATTCACGAGCTGCCTTCAAGCGATCAACCAGCTCCGCTTTTCTGCCTGTGATGTCTTGGTCCAATTTTCGCAGCTCTTCCTTCAGCATCTTCACGGTCATGTGGCTCACACCGTCGCCGTCGGAGCTGCTCGTGTTCGCTTTCGTGTTCGCTTTCGTGTTCGCTTTCATGTTCACTTTCTTGATCGCACCACGCCGCACCTTCGGGGGTGGCTTTTTGGCGGCTGCGGCGCTGGATGGAGCTTTGCGCTTTGCATTGTCAGATTTCCCTTTCACGGCAGTGCGTTTTCCGAACGGTTTCGGTGCTTGCGAACGTCCTGACTTCGAAAAGTCGGAGATGTCCGACTTGGCAAATACAATGGTTCCACTATGACCTTCTTTCTTCAGCTGCTGCCGGGCGTCGGGCTGCACTTCATCTGCATTGACATCGCTATCCTCGTCATTTTCACCCCCATCGTCGGAGCTCGCATCATCAGAAGCATCGAAGGAGAGCGCAGGTCGCACACCAGCATCAGCGCAGGCTTGAGCCTTCAATCAATGCAACGGCAATCAATGCAACGCACAAAACAAAACAGTGAGCGAAAACGAGACACAAACAATCAACGTCGATACAAAGTCACCCGTACCAGGGCCTTCTCACATCCACTGCGATCCACGACCCACTGAGCTTCCCACAGTCGAAGAAAATGCCACCCTTGACCTTCCAAAGCACGCTGCTGCTTCATAAAAATCGCCCAATCCTCCTGCATGCATGTATGTACACGTTCACGTTCACGTCGCGAATCTGAATGCGGCCATGAGAATATTCAAGTGCACACGTACCAAGGTCGTCCCAGCACCTCCGTCGAGGCAAACGCACAGCCGTCGGTCTTCCGCCATGGTGCCGCTGTCTTCGACCACAACCAAGGATCCTGCGATAGAGCACGAAGCATCGTACTGGAAACCTGTTGGCAACAACGGTGGCAGACCGACCAAACTGCTGAGTAAACAGGCGTGCACAACAAAGGGTTCACCAGCCGTACCGTGCGCGTCCAGCCAAGCCAGCACTTGACCTTCCGCAGTGGCGTCATTCGACAGCATGGCGGTGGAGAAAGACGACACGTTGCTGCCTCTGCGTCGGGCAAGGTGGGAGGAAGCAGCACTGCTGCCGGATCCCAAGGCAGCCATGCGCTGAAAGAATTGGATCGTGGCAACTTTCATGTCATCTCGATTGGAGACGTCCTTCGACTCCAAAGAACGGAACAGCACCATGCGATCTCGCGCTCGGCTCAATGCCACATTGTATCGCTGTTCGTACATTCGGCCGACTTGCGTGGGTGCCGCACCTTTGCTGGCCACCATGCTGAGTAGAATGACGTCGCGCTCATCACCCTGTATTGTAGAGTTTCCCGAGAACCAGGCCAGCAGGTGCAACATTAGTGCCAATCCTAGATGTTAGTGGCTTCAAACATACGAATTCGCGCACCTGGAAGCTTGAGGGATCACCAACAACGATGCGGTGCTTCGCCAACGCCTCATCACCCACCGCAGCCAAGAGATATTGCCGGAGGACGCGCGTCTTTGTGAAAGCACGCGCAGAGCGAAGAGTCAGAACAAGAAGCTACGATTGGCGCAGGACATGTCTTGATGCGTTAGAATACCTGCTCCATCCCAAGGAGAGAAATTATTCCAACTGAAGCGTTCCGCTTTGCCTGCGTACACAGAAAATGTTCCTGCCGTTACAATACGAACAAGTTCTCGCAGATGACACAACATCTGCTTTCACGCACCAGTTCACTGCCTGGAGCGAGTTCATCCTTGAGATAAGACACTAAAGCAGCTGCTTCCACTTTGTTAACCTTTCCAGACTTTTTGCCACCTTGAACGAATACGTCAACGACAGCAGGGCTCAATCGTGTGGACTGAGGAGGAAGTCGGCGAGGCTGAAGCCTTCCATGGTAGAATTGTTCGTTCGAGAGTGCAATGCACTGTGGTACACAGCGGTAGTGCTCCGAGAGCGCAACGCGTGCATTCGCGTAGCTACACAGATATTGGGGGCCGGAGCGTCAGACTCACGAAACGTCGACAGAGCATACACCATACACACGACGAACCATGTCTGGGCAAGATCGAATATACTTCTTCCAGGGAGCAGTTGCTCCACGTATCTATTTCGCGAGGCAGTAACGCGAAAGTTAGGTACAGAACAGATTGCACATTTACACGCAAGCGATGAATACGGCGAATCTTACGGATGACGCGATGCGAAGAGTCGGGCCTTGAGCTCTACAATCTGGTCTTCCTTGATGAAGGCGGCTGTCGGACTCACTTGCTTGTGGTCACCGACCACCAGTACGCGTGCGCCTCGCAGAAGAGCAGTGAGGGCCGTCACATCTGACTGCGAAGCTTCGTCCAATACTACCAGATCGAAGGACGCTATTTCCGCTGGAAGACATTGACTGATCCTCCACGTCGGCATGATCCAGCACGGAACGGCTCTGGCACAGTCATTCATCGCCGCAGCTAAATCGTCCCGGTGGCGAGCAGCCCGAGGTCCGGTTTTCCCAGTCGAGCGGCCAGCGGCGGACTGCAGTGACGAGTATCAGCACAAGTACGATGGCGGTAAGCTGCGGCAATGGCAGTGTACGTTGCAGGCGGGAAAGCAAAGCAAAATAATACAGGTGAACGAACCACCGCAGACACGAGTCGTATCAGTCCTGCACTTGTCTCATCGGACATTTCCTTACGCAGGGCTTCTTTCGCGACGGCTGCAACTAGCGATCGCACGATTGCATCGCGTTGGATCAGCAGTCTTTGTGCGGCCAGTGCGCCATTTTCACTGCCTCGTTCTCGCTCTGATACTAGGAGAGAGTCTTTCATTGCTGTCTTGGCAGCGATTGCGGACCATATTTCGCGTGCTTCTCTTGGGATTGGGTCCCAATACTTTTCATTTGGAGGGCCCTCTTCGTCCGCATCATCTTGAGTCTCAGTTAGGGCAGACGTCCGGAATTCCGTCAAATGTTTGGCCCACGCAGGGGCAATGCTGCGCAGATCTGCCTGGGCACGATGGCGCAGCGTCTGCGCATGCTTCAACTGGCCTCGCGCCTGTCGAAGTTGATTACGCGCTGCCTGCCAATTGCGCGTTGCTGTTTCAGCTGAGATGTCCAACCTTCCGAGCGCTTCTGTAGCAGCACGCAAAACATCCACAGGCGATCCACGTTCACAGTTCTGCAGCTCGGCCAGCAGCGCATCACGGTCGGCAACGGCTGCTGTCATATCTGGGTTCGACGCTTTGAGAACGGTGCGCAGTCGCTCCAGCTCGCTCTTGACAGTTTCCGGGCCACGGCTGACAGCGTTCAAAGCACGCAGTGCTTTGCCGTGCGCCGCTGCAGCAGAATCGCTGAGACCCTTGCACGCGTCCATCGCTTTGGCTGCAAGTGCGAAGAGCGTGCGATGAGTTTGGATGAAATCCACAAATTGTTGTGCGGGTTCTAATTGAACAGCTTGGGATTGTTGCAATCCAGCGTTGATGCGCGGGGTCGGCAGCTCCGACGTGTTACTGTTGTTATCCCCAAGCGCTACTGAGTCCAAAGTTAGGGGTGCCAAATCACTTAGCCCAGCTGGTGCGGGTTGATCGCCAGACGCAGCGTTCTCACTGTCCTTGTCTCCCTCCGTTGGCAGTGTGAGTGGTGAAAAAGTGTCTAACAATCTCGGGGACTTCACCCACGCACTGCTTTCGGGAACGTGGCACGGGAGCTCGGGTAAGTCTCCAATGATGGTGGACAGCATCTCCCACTGCTCTTGCAGTCGGGACCCACAGCATCTTTCCACGAGCGCCTGTTCCACATTTTGCCAGTCATGGGGAGTTGTGGGGTTCTTGCCGTCGAATACGACGTCCGCCAACTCCTCCATCAGCGTTTGGGAAGGCTTCGTGCCCCTCCAACTTGAAAAGAAACCGCGCTTTTCAGGGTGGGCACGAAAGCAAACTTCGGTACTGAACTCATTTTCTCCAATTACCTTGCCGACGAAGTCATCAGTGCGCTCGTTCAGGTTCAAGTCGTGCTTGATGGGCAGGTCGACCAGACGAAGCAAGACTCGGGGGATGGTTACGCCATGGCGCGCAACCGGCTTTTTATCACCATTGTCGGTGTGTGGACTCTGGCCGCCTGCTTGGCGTTTGGAACTGCTGTCAACAGTGTTGGCAGAAGACGCAGACGTTGCATATAGCTTGTCTAGTTTCGCCACCAAAAAGTTGATGTTCGCCATGGCTTGCTGGGCGCGCTTGTTGTCAGAGTGCCGGAGCAGGTCGTACACCCACGATGGATTCGCCAGCGCAGAAGAGTTCTCCGACTGCTGTTGCAACAAGCTGTCAGCAGAGTGGCGTCGACGAGCTCCGGTATGCCTGCGCTTCGGCTGCGGAAAGGCTGAGAGACGCCGATCGATCTTGTGCTTGGACAAGATAATGCGCTGGCATTGATTTTGCACTGTCAGCAGAGAGTCGTACGCGCGCTGAAGCTGGCTCTCAAGTCGCTTGCCGTCCTCAATGGAAGACAACGTGGGAAGGTCTCCGATCTTGACAGATTCGAGGATTTTATTGCGCTCCCGCAAGCGCAACGCCAAAACTCGACAGTCTTGCACATCGAGGGCCTCCGCTTTGCGAGCTTGCGCACTTCTCGACATCAGTGTTGTTTCCCACCGTAGAGCATTCCCGCACTTGCGGCGGAGGGATCTCAGTGAGTCCACAAGTTCGGTGGCTGGCGGAGGCTGCGTGGGGTCAATGCGTACATCTTCCAAGAAGAACGCCTTTGCTGGCAGCAGTCCATGGTGAGTCGAGGTCACGGCCTTCTCAGATCGGCTCGGGACAGCACTCGAAAAGGAAGGACCGAGTACGCCCTCGATGGCGGCTGCGAGTTGCGCCATCGTGCTGGATTCTTGCACGCCCAAGATTTCTAAGTGAGTGGAATGCAGGAGTGGTCGCAGTATTGCAAGTGGGTGAGTGTCACCGTCCGCAGGAGGAAAATAGCCGCTGGCCCAACGTGCATCTGCCTCTTGTATGCGGTCAATGTCCGATTGAACTTTGTGAAACCGCTTTCGCAGGCGATCGGCGTCGGCGCGCAGTTTTCTCAGCGGAGCAGCTGCAACTTGGTTCGCAAGAGACTCCACTGCACCCTCCAATCGGCGAAATGAAGCAGTGTCGCCGGAACCCAAAGAAACACACAGGTCTCGGATGCCCTCGGGCAGCTTGTTTCGCAGCACTTCGGTGGCAGGTTCACCCTTGCTTGTCACCAGCACACGGCGGCCACTGGCAAGGTAGTGGCAGATCACGTTTGCGATGGTTTGTGACTTGCCAGTTCCCGGTGGTCCCACCAGTACTGCGCAACCTTGTGCCTCGAGCCGCGCCACAACGCTTTCTTGCTCCGTGTTCGACGGCAACCCAAAGTAGAGGAAAGGCGCCTTCGACTCCGCGCTCGCGGGATTTTTCTTTTCCGTCGCATCCTTCCCGGAAAATAGGCGGCGGAAGAAGTTGGTGACGACGTTACCCCGGGAGAATGCTGCACGCGGGTCGTCTGCGGGTGGTGCTGATCCGGGTGCCACAGGCAATCCATAGACTCCCACCAAGCGCCCGAGAGCCGCTGGCAACATGCCACGCGGCACGGACCGTAGTGCTCTCGCGAGAGCTGCCGCATCACGAGAGATAGTTTGCTCTCCCTGCGCTTCGACGTCTCGGGTGAAGAGGACGAACGTGTTGTGCACGGTGGGGGTTTCTGACGCTTTCATTTCCACCTTGGGCTTTCTGCCTCGCTTGCGCCGCTTGTCTGATTTCTTGGGCTGCGTTGCCACTGGCGGACCGACGATGTAGCGTGCATCGGGAGATAATACGTGCGCAGCGCGTTCCAGAAGCGGAGCCCACGCGTCGCGGTCCGTTGGGGCCGGCGGTGACAACGTGCCAACGAGTCCATAATCCTTTGCGCAAGTGTCCAACTGGGCGAGTGCCGGGGCGGCGTCGTCGACCCCTGGAAACAGCCACAGGGACGCCTTGGCTGCGTCGGCCATGCGAATGATTAAGGCACCGTCGTTTGCCAGTTGCAGCTCAACAGGGATCTGGACCAGCGGGTGGTCGACAACGGTGCCGTCTGATGTCGTCCATCGTACGAGACCAACACCGACGGTCAGTTGCGCGCGCTGGCCAGTGCGCAGCGATTCTTGGCGAGCAGCAAACAGCGAAGCATACATCTCATCAGCTTTCTTGGAGAGCCGTTGTCGCTGTGCCTCGGTTTGGTTGGAACCGGCCTCAATGGGGCGCGCTCGATCTGGACGACGCAGCGTCAACCAAGCGCTAGCACGCACGGCTGCTTCCCGTGCAGAAGTCGAGTCACCACCGGACGACGCTGCAGCGGATGTGGCGCCTGAAGCGCCATTGCCACTAAGTGTGATCGCCGGTTGTGCGTCCGTAGTGCGTAGTTCTTGGAGTTCTCGGAGTTGATACTCGTGAATGACAACCTGGTTGGATTCGGGCGAACTCTCGAGTGCGGTTACCGGCCCGCTGTCGCGGCGCCCAAGTCCAGCAATCTCTTGCGTGAAATCCAGAAGCAAGGACAGTCGGTCCTTTGCTTCGTCCTCGTCAGTTGTGGCAGTCATGGTAGATGACACGCCTCGCAGCGGTCCGCGAGGAGCGGTCGTTGACGACAACTTGACAGCTCTGCGATGTTGTTTGGTTGCCGAGGATTGAACACAACTGCCCACCGCCGTGCCCAAGAAGGACAGCGGCACGCAGAGAAGACGACGGCAAAAATAAATACGCTTCAGTAAAATTCCACCGATTGTTTCAGTTCGAGAAACTAACATTTGATGCCATCTTCATAGCTACTTACCGCCAAGTTCCTTGTCAATCAGCTGGCAGTCACAACCATCCTGGGATTCGTCGCTGCTTTCAAACCAATCTCAACGTTCGCACGCAACACCATTAATTCCTCACCAATATTCACCAATTTTCCCATCGTCCACATGCGTTCCAAACCAACACCGACAGGGACAACACAACACAACGCGATCTATTCAAAACCGTTCGTTTTCCCCTCCCCCCCCTCCCTCCCCTCCCGCCCATCCACGGAAAGCCTTCGACGTCCGATGTTCGCTGTTGTGAGTATCAAAACGATAACAAACAGCACAACAAACGAACGAACGAACAAACGAACAAACAAACGAACGAACGACAACAAACGACAACGAACGATGACAACGAACAGCCACTTTTTTTTTTGCGATCTCCCCTCCTTCAGATACGGCCTGAATTATACGCACTTACTCCCACTAAACCGCACTGTGTAGTTCAGTGAATGAACCCTGGAAAAAGAGGACGCTGCTACTTTGGGTTGACGTGGAGCGTGTCACAAGGAAGAAGTTGTCGAGATCGTTGAAAGGATTTTTGAATTCGCACTTTTGAACTTTATTTTCACACAACGCGAAATCAATTTTGCACTGCTTTTTACCTGGAATTGCGGTAAAACAGCGTTGCGGTTTACAACGCACAACAGTGCAGAAAACTGACGGAATGACGCATTGCGCTCCATGCATCAATTACTCCGAAAACTAACGCCGCTGTGTGGGAAATACGGACTCTGTCTTTGTGGGAGTGTGCGCGTAAATATCCGGAAAACGATCCAAATGACGCTGAACACTTCCTGTGATCCCGTCGTTACATCGTTCGTCGTTCGTCGTTCGTCATCGTTCGTCATTCGTCGTTTGTCGTTCGTCGTTCGTCGTCGTCGTTGTTGAGAGTGTTCTTGCAGACCCAAGCGACGACGCGCACGCCACGGCAAGACACCACGGCGTGGACAGCGTCGTTGAAGGCGCGGTTTCGATTCTGAATAGTGAATAGTGGGGACGAGCAGTGGCTCCTCAATCTAAGGATGCTGTCTTGCACTTGAGCAAACTTGACAGCAAACGTGCAGCCACGAGCCACAGGCCACCACGTGCCGTGAGTTGTCTCTCTCCGTCTCTCTGTGTTGTAGCACAACGGGGGAAATCGAGGACAATTCATTGATTTGTTGTGTGAAAAGAACTGCATATGGCCGACTTTTTTTTGTAGCGTTGGGTGCCCCCTCCGCGTTCCGCGAGCTGGTTGTTTTGAGTGTGTATGTTGTCGAGCACGTCCGCCGCCGTAGTTGAAGAGGTACCCATATTCGGGCGTTGAGTACACTCCGCACGCCGCATGTCGCAAGAGACTGAGAACTCACCCGCCACCACAGCAGTCGGGTATTTGAGGAGAGGAGGTCCGGTAATTGACACGCATGTGCACTTGACCTCCGTCGATGAGGTCGGGGAATACCCGGCAGGAGTGCAGGCGTGGTTCAATGCAGTCGGGGAGAAAATCGGCAGGGGCAAGGACGACCCACATCGTGGCGACTTCAGCGAGGAGGACTTCGAACACTCCGTTGCTTTACTGCCGACAGTGCATGGCCAGGAACCCTTTTTGATCAACGTGCAAGCTGCAGTTTTTGTCGAAGTGCTTCCAGAAGGGGAGCCTGCACTGCAGGAAGCACGCTGGATTCTTCACGACAAGGTGGACGACTGTAAGTCGAAGGTTCGATCTATGGTAGCACATGCTCCTGTCAAGGGAGGTGCTCTCGCCGTCAAGCAATATTTGGTAGGTAAACATCTGCATGATGACTAGGACTGTTGTCGATGACGTTGGGTGATTCGCTCGGATATTGTGCCCCATGTGCTTGTACGCGTTGCTAATTCGTCCAAAAGACTCGGCTGGTTGAACAGCTGGCGAAACGGGACAACTCCTGGGCTCAGAAGGCGGCTGCGACGGTCACCAAGGACCAACAGGAGGTTTCCGGTGCAATCCCAAAGCATCCGGGACTCCGCGGGGCCCGGCAGGTTGGTGATGTGTGTGTATGTGTGAGCCCAAGCGAAGGTCCTGCTGACACCTTCTTGCCGGCTGCAGGTATTCAATGGTGTCGGCAAAGATGACGATGAGGCCATTGTTGCGCCTTCGTTCATTGAAGGCCTACATGAGCTTGGTCGCCAAGGTACGGTATTCGGTATTCTACTAAACGTATCCGTTGAGCAGTTAGGGCTTGCCATCAGCCGGGATGTCTCTGCGTCGTCATAGGCCTGCATTTCGAGTTTTGTGTGCGGGCCGAGAGATTGAAACTGGTGGTCGAGGTTCGTGAAAGCGTATTCACGATGTCACGAAATATACGGTCTATAGATCAACACGTTCCAAGTAATAGCGCTTGCTGGTGTTGTGTAGGTCGTTCGTGAATGCCCTGGCACCAAGTTTGTCCTTGACCACTGCGGGTTGAATAATTCTGGTTGGTAGTGTGCGCCTCCTGTCGCTTGCTGTCACCCACACGCACTTACACCACAGCACGGACGTAGGTCAAGATTTTACGGAATGGAAGCGGAACATCGCGCAATTGGCGGATTTGCCGAATGTGCTGGCATGCAAAGTGTCAGCAATCGAGGAATGGGGTGCGTCAAGTTGTGTGATTTTGAGTGCTATCACGGGTGGCGGGCTTTGTGAAACCGGCTGCTCCGGCCCTCGCAGCCTGGAGAGGCCTTTATTCACCGCGCACAGTTGTTAATCACCGCGCTCGTGCTGGTGCAGATCCAGTTGATGGAAATCCAGAACCATATGTGCAATTTGTATTGGACACCTTTGGGTGAGTCCACGGTGTCGAAGGTGGTTGTGCAAGCACACTTCGCGAGACGTGCCCTTGTAACGCTATCTCTATTGCCGAATTTTTAGGCCTAAGCGCACCATGTACGGCGGAAACTGGTACGAATGCCGATGCCGATGACACTGTCCCTGCTCCCGCACGGCTACGCGGCGTAACAAAGTTTCGTCCTACGTGGATGCCTCGTGATAGGTTTGTGACTCTAAGCGAAGCCAGTTCCCACCCTCCCTACTGCGCGACCCCGGCAATTGTGGTGCGTTCAAATTTGGGCTGCTTGGACACAGCAGATCGTGGTATGTGTGACTTCCTCGTCTGCGTGATGCGGTTTTTGCAGGCTTCCGTCATCGACAGTGCTGGATACTCTGTGGAAGGTGCACGCGCGAATGTGTCGTGGAGTTCCAACGGAGCTTCGGTGTCCTGACAGTGTGAAATTGCTGTTTTGGTTGTGTTAGACGCTGTTCAAGTCTTCGTCCACACAGCGGCAAGAATATACGGGATTCAGTTGGACGTAGCGAGCGGCGCCGCCGGCCACAAAGACTCGCGGAGCGAGAAAGCGATGCAGGTGCAACAACAAGATGAAGCCCAGAATCAAGTGAGTGGCGAGATGAATAAATAAATTTATCAATTGTTCTGATACGTCGCGGAGAAGTGGGGTTGGGTGCCGAACTCTGCTGGGGTCGGCTGTTGCTTGTTGGCCTCACAGGAGAGGTCCTTAGTCGAGGCTCGCGCACAGCCAGTCCAGGCCTTCAAACAAACCGGATCCACTCAAAGCGCTGCAACCTTGGATGAACCACTGTTGGCGAATGCCGCCACCCTTTGAGTTCTTGGACAAGTTAAGCTGCTCCGCCAGTTCTGCCGGGGGCAAGGCGTGGGGCAAGTCTTGCTTGTTGGCAAGCACCAACACCTTGACGTTCTGGAGCTCGTCCTGGGAGAGCATCTTGTGGAGTTCGTCTCGCGCTTGTTTGACGCGGCTTTGGTCGTTGGAGTCAACAACAAACATCAAGCCGTTGGCGCCTTCGTAGTAGTGCCGCCACAGCGTGCGGATCTTGTCCTGGCCTCCGACATCCCAGACGTGGAAGTCGACCTTTTTGTAGCGGACAGTCTCAACATTGAATCCAATAGTGGGGATCGTGTTGACCACCTCGCCGATGTGCATCTTGTAGAGCACCGTGGTCTTGCCCGCTGCATCGAGCCCGAGCATGAGGATTTTGGCTTCTTTGACGCCCCAGTTGTCGAAAAGCTTTGCGAAGAAGTTTCCCATTGTGTTTGGAAGGGTTGGAAGAGAAAGGGTAAGAGGAGAAGGGAAGTTGCGGGTTTGTAGGAAGAAGGAGGAGGTTTTTATTTTGCCGTTGTTGTTTTGTGGTTTTATTTCTGTGCCTTACTTTTGTTGCTGGCCAACGCCTGGTGTGTGCTGCTGGGTGGGTGGGTGTACGGAAA
>ENA-OWNT01002540-OWNT01002540.1-seawater-metagenome-genome-assembly--contig:-NODE-2540-length-18872-cov-3.671189_pt1 | contig 18872 bp, 13 predicted proteins | sample MGYA00238136_ERZ651165 | MGnify/ENA primary metagenome ERZ651165 (study PRJEB26861, sample SAMN08777766) | seawater metagenome | isolation source: coastal seawater | place: USA: Florida | collected...
CACGGAAATCCAGTTCGAGGACGTCACCGAACTGGACCTTGAGGGTGACATCAAGACGGTGACCATCGGGTCGGGGGAGACCTTCCAGGCACGGTCCATCATTCTGTCGACCGGCTCCGCCTACCGCGAACTTGGCCTGCCCAATGAAAAGCGCCTCTCCGGCCACGGCGTGAGCTGGTGTGCAACCTGCGACGGTTTCTTCTTCAAAGACCAGGACATCGCTGTCATCGGCGGCGGTGACTCCGCAATGGAGGAAGCACTGTTCCTCACCAAGTTCGCCAAGTCCGTCACCGTGGTGCACCGCCGCGACACCCTCCGGGCTTCAAAGATCATGGCCGACCGCGCCCTGGCCCACGAGAAGATCAACTTCATCTGGAACACCGGCGTGGAAGACGTGCTCGGCGGGGACAAGGTCACCGGCCTGCGGTTGAAGAACCTGGTTGACGGTACCGAAACCGACCTCGCCGTGACCGGTGTGTTCGTGGCCATCGGAAACGATCCGCGCACCGACCTCGTCAAGGGCAAGCTGGAGCTTTCACCCGAGGGCACCATCGCCGTCGAGGGCCGTACCTCCAAGACCAGCGTCAAGGGCGTCTTCGCAGCCGGAGACGTTATTGACCCGACCTACCGCCAGGCCATCACTGCTTCAGGTTCTGGCTGCGTGGCAGCCCTGGACGTTGAGCACTTCCTGGCAGACCTCCACGCCTAAGCTGCGCGCGGCAACACCCAAGAGAGAGACAAGGTTATGAGCAACGCAAAAGACGTAACAGACGCCAGCTTCAGCACCGACGTGTTGGGCGCTGACAAGCCGGTCATCGTGGACTTCTGGGCCGAATGGTGCGGCCCCTGCCGCAAACTCGGACCCATCCTCGACGAGATCTCCGTTGAGTACGGCGAAAAGGTCAATGTCGTCAAGGTCAACGTCGACGACAACCCGGCCATCGCTGCCGAGTACGGCATCACGTCCATCCCGGCTGTGTACCTGTTCCAGGGCGGGGAAGTGAAGAGCACCGTCATCGGCGCCAAGCCGAAGCAGTTCTTTGAGAAGGAATTTGCGGACGTTTTGTCGTAGTACCTGACGCACTACCCGCCGGCCCGGTCACGAGACCGGCCGCAACGCTGGTCCCCGCTCACCGAGTGGGGGCCAGCGTTTTTTGCTAAGACTGACCCCAGGGGCCAGCAACACGCTTGCGGTCCGCGGAATGGACTTTCGCCACCCGGGGGGAGGGCAGGGCTGGCACGGGCTCGGGGCGCCGGGCCCGCAGTTGGACACCCAACTCACAGCGAGCGTCGATACCGGAATGCCCAAGGGGCGCGATCCAGCAATACCGGACGTGCGGCGCATCTGTCGTGCCGCGCCCAGCGATGGAGAGTGTCCATTCTGGGTCGGACCTTCCCAGGGTCTATGGTCTATCTTTCCCAGATCCGTCCCCGATCCGTCCCAGATTATAGAAAATCAAGCTAATTCTGTTTAGTCACTTCATACTATTTCCCACAGCTTCACAGGTTCTCCCATCGACCAAGCCCCTAATCGGGACAGGGCCCTGACTGCCACGTACGTGGACGACGGGTATGAAATCACCCTGGGTCCCGGGGCGGTGGACGTGTCGGTCTCGTGCCGCGATAACCACCAAGCAACGCCTTACCCGAACGCAATGAAGCGCGCACGGAAAGCTTTCCAAGGCCAGCAAGCTTGACGCTCTTCGGTACGCCAGCGTAGAGCTAGGCGTCACGCTGCCTGCCGTGCGATTCCGCGATGTTTCACGTGAAACATGCGGGAGCGCTCTGATCACTGCGGTCCTCCGAGCGCCACTCGGATTGCTACGCCTCGGTCCGGTCGAGGTCTAGAAGGGTACGCCGATCGGTTGGAGAAAGTGTCAGGTCACCCGAATCCCGCGTCCTTGAGAGTCTCGCGTGCAAACCCTGCGTCGGCTCCGGACCAATGAATCGAACCCGAATCTGGATCGACGATTGCTGCGCCTCGGTTCCACGCTGACCCCTGGAAGTGCGGCCCTTAGCGTTTCACGTGAAACACAGGATGCGCAGCAGCTGTGACTGAAACCACTTGGGGTGTTCGACACTTACCTAAATTCGCCGTCATCGCGTGAAGTGCAGTCGTTCCTTTGAAACTAGCCGCGTAACCTTTCTCAATTCACTGCTTTCGCCATTCCAACAGCGCGATATAGGTGATCGCTCATCAAGGAATCCAGTCATCGCCTTTTGACTCACGGCGAAGAGGTGAGTGCCACTGCACCACTGTCTATGAAGTGCAGCCAGGAGTGGATTCTACCAGTGGTGTGAATCCAGGGCCGGCCGTTGGTACTTCAGGCTGTTTCACGTGAAACATCGGATGACACCTCGATTCCACTATCAAGAGGGTCTGATGAATGGTAACCACCGCGTGACAACGCCTGCTGATCGTCGTCGAAGACAGTACCGATAGTTGACTGTTGGATAACCCTCAATCGGACACGGAAGTAGGGTCTACATACGTATTCCTACATCGACCGGCAGTCTAGGCTGCGGCTAGAACGCTAGCTGCCAGCGTTTGAAGAAAGTATCCTAATTCGGGGGCTTTAATGAGGATCTGTATGTCAAGGCGCCAGCGGCGTCTACGGACGTCCCGGTCCGCCGATCCGCCAGTTCAGGGGCCGGGACACGCACCATGGGACTCTCGAGCTGGGATGTTTCACGTGAAACGCTGTACTCTCCGTGCCTAGGGACTGACTCCGGCCCTGCCTCAGCCTCTACGGGCTCAATGGATGGGCCACCAGCATGCATACTCGAAGTCGAACTGGATGGCCCGGGACGTCTCCCCACAGGCGGAGAACGCTCCGTTGGACCGCTAGAGTCTATCGACCCTGCCAGCCCGGTTTTCCAGTTCAGAGCAGTAAGTTCGAGTCGAAGTCGTGGGCGTACAGCACCGTCCGAACATATCAACTGCGGTCACCGCTCAGAACTCACCCAAAGCGTCGCCTACCCTTCAGTTGATCGGAGCGGACCATCAGCTTGGCATTGGCCATCCTTCGTTCGGCTGAGCCAGGCCGCATGACGCGTCTGAGCAGGCCAGCCACGGATGCCGGCATGGCGGGCGCAGACTGCTCGTGAACCTTTTGCGGACACATTTGCCAGGGAACGCGGATTCACTAAGGGCGGCTTAGCTACGGTGGCTTCCGCTAGATTTGCTCGCGTCGCCTGGACTGATGCGAGGGGAGTAGCGAAGCCCATGCAGCTGATTCCTCGGATCCCGCCTGCCATTGCAGCATGTGACTGTTCAGGCGCTACGCGGTGTCTTCTGCAGGATCCCTAGTGCTGCGTGCCGACCTGAACTAGTAGCCACCACTAAGGGCTTCGCGGGCCCGGCGCCCTACCGTCAGGGCCAAACCGGATGGTCACGACTGCATTAACTTTCACTGCAGAGAGGGCGCCTGGGCTGAGCGTTCTCGTATAGTCCCGGATTGGATCCCTGTGTACGAAGTGACTCCCAAATTGTTCAACGATTCCTGAGGCGCAACTACAGGGTGCCCGACTGCAATGTAAGCGCCTCGAAACCTCGGACTACGCAGCCGGCAGTCCTCGGTCCGGCTACTACAGGCGGTACAACTGCATCATCCGTGGACCCATTTGCGCGTAGCAACGCGGGTTGCCTCGCTGCCCGGCGACCACAGATGCACCAGAGAAGGGGGCTTTTTATCCGTGGGAGACGTCGAGGAGCGTGCGAGGCGCAGCTGGAGTGGCAGGACCCTTGCACGAGTAGCTCGCCCTGCCGTCGCGATCTCGGCACCCCTGAGCGCGCACACGTCGACGCGTTTTCAGGATTCCATCAGCTGCTGACAGAGAAGAAGGGATGACACCGACGAGCCTGAAACAAGCTCCGCGAGTCTTCGATCCTTCAACCGTCGGTGTAGCCGACCGGACTTATTCACAGAGTTTATTCACAGCGTTATCCACAGCCTAGTGAGACATTACGCACAGGAGTATCCACAGGATGAAAGATGAGACTGCGGTGCCTATCTGGGGTGTGACGCAGGGTTGCCCGGAAGAGGCGACGGTGACAAGCTCTAGGACTTTCCTCGGCAGGCCGTAGACCTCCGCGGCAGGCCTCTCCGTTGATGTGAAGTTAACCAGACTATGTGGATTTTATGCGCCTCAGAGAACAATTTCTGTTGGTGCGATGCTTAGCCGTCCCGTTTCACGTGAAACATTTCTGCCTGTCGGCTCGGACCCATATCTTCGAGATACCGATGATCCAAAGTCCACTTGGATACGCGGCGCCGTCGTCCGCTGGCACGGTCAAGTAATCCACAAAGTTATCCACAGCGATATCCACCGCTTCACGTGCAGGCTTTGAGAGACTCGGTGTCCATAAAGAAGACCCCAAAGCGACGAAGCTTCCTGGCACTGGGGGACCGACGGCAGCCCAAGTGCGGTGGATGCCGAACGGTCGCGTCGGCCCGGAAAGGTGACCGGGGAAGTAGTAGCGACGGTACCCGCGGGCCAGCCACGAGCGGGCGCCGCTCGCACGACGCGACCCACTGCGATCTCCTGCCGGGGGAGGCACAACAATGAGCCGGCACCTTGAAAGACGAGATATTCGCCCACGCAAGGGACATCAAACAATGCCCTCGACTGACCACTACTCAGAAATGCGAATGCCTGTAGGCGCCGGAGAGATTGAGGTCAGTCCACGCTCACGTTCACAGAACTTGGGCGATGCGCACCAACGCAATCGAGCCCGCGACCTCGTAGTCCTAAATGTGCGTCGCGGCCTGACCCGCCTGGCGGCGCCCTTCAAGCGGCGTGGAATACCGCCAGGCCGGATGAAGATGCCTTGTCATTCCCTAACCGGGCACTGCCGGCTTTCTGGGACTCCGCGAGGAAAGCAGCTGAGCCAGGCCGGCAGCTGATGCTAAGGGCTCCGACGGGAGGGTGATAGGAAGTTGTTCACCTCCGGGCTTCTGCAGCTCCGGGTGCCCGTGGTCCACATGCAACACCACAGCTCCAGATTCCCGATCACGGCCGTGCTGCTGTATCCGCTGGAGGACATTCTGAAGCACTCTTGTCTTCGACCCGGGGACGACATAAGGGGGAGTGGTAGTTCGTTGGAATGGAGTCATACACTACCTCCCTTCACCGATGCGATAGACGAACGACTCGATGCACCGTGTGGCTTGGCCCTGAACCCAGTCACCCAAGTGCGTGGTGAGTAATCCTCGATTAGATCCCATTCAAAGCCGGGTTACTCAGCCGCGAAAGAGCAAGAGCTGCCTGTCAACATGGGCTGTGCCGCTGAGTCGTTTCACGTGAAACATCTCTAGGGGAGGACTGCTGCCTATTGAATTGCCTGAATCGGGCTCAGTGCGAGTCTCACCACGGGCACCGGTGAACGATACAGCAGCCCGCCATCCCTAAGAGGATTACAGAGCCTGTCGCGTGTGTGCACATTCGAAGACGTCGATCCAGGCCGGCTTCCTGTTTCCGGACGCGGCAGCGCTTTGCCCCCACCGGGATCCGCGGTCGAGCCGCCAAACTTCCGTCGAAGGGGAGCGCCCTGTTGCTGGCGTCTGTTATCGGTGATGCAGCGTCTCACACCTGGTTCCCTCCTTGCGCGCGGCCACCTTGCCGTACACAGCGGCTGGCACGCGAAAGGGATGCGGATGCTCGAATCGGGGTTTATCACTGCCCGCTCGTTGGGCCGTAGGCCCACGACAGACCACGACCGGTTGCGGTATCGCCAAAGTCTAGTCACCGAATCGGACGCCCCTGGCGTCGTTTCACGTGAAACATATCGAAATTGCGCGCTGCAAGCCCATACCAAGAGCCCAACTCAAGCTTCTCAAGCCTCTGGCGACGTCTAGCGGACATCGCTCTTGCCGTTGGTCACCGTGTCCAACGCTATGGCCGCTACGGCGGGCTAAGGCCGACTATGGTCCGCTCCGGCAGGATGGCAACCGCGCAGATCCATGGCTCAACCGAGAGCCGCACCTCGCCTACACGCGGCATTCCAAGCACCTGAGACCCTCTGCGGGCGGTCTCGTGGGCGCCTCCGCGGAGTCCCGGCCCCGAACCCGCACTGAGGCGTAGAGCCGCCTGTGCGCGCACATGGGGCTCCAACGGGCCGTCCGGCATGAGGCGCGCCGGAAATACCCCTACAACATCACCAATCCGAACAGCCTGGCCAGACGCTAATACCCCTGCCGGAGGCCGAAGCCCAGGCACACAGAGTACCAAGTCCGCAATACAGCCGCTTCCAGTTTCCGACCAGCTGGTCGCCAAACCGTACGTATAGGCCCACGAAACTGACCGCCCAGACCTCGACCCCGTCGTCCCGCCTACCCGCGAGTGTCGGGACAGGCAGTAAGAGCCCAGTCCACACCTGAAAATACGTTGACTTTAACGGCCGAACGACAAAAAGCAGGGCCCGTTTCACGTGAAACGGGCCCTGCTCTGGAGAAAAAGATAGCTAGCTCTGAGATCCTGGCGTCAGTACGTCCATGATCCGGTTGAGATCTTCGACGCTGGCAAACTCGATGCTGACGCGCCCCTTGCGGGCGCCCAGTGAGATCTTCACATTGGTATCCAAGCGGTCCGACAGCGACGATGCCAGGTAGTCGAGCCGCTCGTGACGTGCACCCGGACGCGGAATGTTGTTCTTCGCCGGCGCAGCGGGACCCTGGTAGAGCGTCACGGCCTCTTCGGTCGCGCGGACCGACATACCCTCGGCAACGATCTTCTGCGCGAGCCGCTCCATCGCCGCGGCGTCGGGAAGGGCGAGAAGGGCACGGGCGTGGCCAGCCGAAATAACGCCCGCACCAACGCGACGCTGAACAAGCGGCGGCAGCTTCAAGAGTCGAAGGGTGTTCGACACCTGCGGCCGGGAGCGGCCGATTCGGTCGGCGAGCTGCTCATGCGTGGTACCGAAGTCTTCCAGCAGCTGCTGGTACGCTGCTGCCTCTTCGAGGGGATTCAGCTGGCTGCGGTGAAGGTTCTCGAGCAGAGCGTCGCGAAGCAGGTCATCATCGGTGGTGTCACGGACAATTGCCGGAATAGTATCGAGGCCCGCGGCTTGTACAGCACGCCAACGGCGCTCACCCATGACCAGTTCGTAGGGTTCGCCACCTTCTTCGGTTGAAGTACGCACCACAATTGGCTGGAGGACGCCGATTTCACGAACAGAGTGAACCAGCTCCGCCATGTCGTCCTCATCGAAGACGGAACGCGGCTGTTTGCGGTTGGGATGGATGTCCGTGACCGGGATTTCGGCAAAGCGGACGCCAGGCACCTCGACCAGATCCACGCCATTGTCCCCGGCGGCCGCATCCACCGAGGGGACCGACTCAGTCTCAGCCTTGGCTGGGGACTCATCGCGGGCGGGGGAAGCCTTGGCCGCAGCAGCCTTCTTCCCGGCTGCGCCGCCGCCTGCTGCGGCGGCGTCCTTCTTTGGCGCAGCCTTCGACGCCGACTTTGCCGGCGCAACCGCAGCAGCGTCCGCCGCAGCCTCGCGGGCCGCCGCAGCCTTGCCAGCCGCCGTAGCCCTACCCGTCGTCGCCCCAGAGGTATCGGCGTCGCCGGAAGTCTTATCCGCGGCAGCTGCCGCCTTGGTACCAGTGGCAGCGGAAGACGCCGTCGTCTTCTCCGCCGGGGCTTCCGTTGATTCTGTCGACTCCTCAATCAGCGCCGCGTCAGGGGTCCGCTTCCTAGCCTCGGGGAAGAACAAGTCCACCGGCCGGGACGGCGCAGAACCGCCCCCGGAGGCGTTAGCCGAGGCGGAACTTGGAATCAGTGCGCCAAGTCCACGGCCAAGGCCGCGTCGCTTATCGCTCATGGATAAATCCCTCCATTGGAAGAGCGCGGCATGCTCCGGCTCTGGCTAGTGCAATTGTTGAGAAGATTCTAACGTTCAGCGATTTCCGCGGCGGCTTCCAGGTAGGACAGCGCGCCGCTGGAGGAAGGATCATAGGTCATGACCGTCTGCTGGTAGCTCGGCGCCTCGGAGATGCGGACCGAGCGCGGTACAACAGCACTGAGCACCTGCTCCGGGAAGTGTTCCCGGACCTCGGCGGCGACCTGGGCTGCCAGATTGGTGCGTCCGTCATACATGGTGAGCAGGATGGTCGAGACCACCAGATCGGCATTGAGGTGCTTCTGGATCATCTCGATGTTCTTGAGCAACTGGCTCAGGCCTTCCAGCGCGTAGTACTCGCACTGGATGGGAATCAGGACTTCGCTTGCCGCGCAGAAGGCATTGACGGTGAGCAAGCCGAGGCTGGGCGGGCAGTCGATGAAGATATAGTCGAGCCGCTCTTCACCGTTCTTGGCGCGTTCCTTGGCGTAGACATCGATGGCGCGGCGCAGACGCTGTTCGCGGGCAACAAGGCTCACCAACTCGATTTCGGCGCCGGCGAGGTGGATGGTGGCCGGGGCGCAGATCAACTTCGCGATGTCCGGGCAGGGCGCCACGACGTCCTGAAGGGGTACGTCGTTAATGAGGACGTCATAGATGCTGTCGACGTCGGCGTGGTGTTCGATGCCCAGTGCCGTAGAGGCGTTGCCCTGCGGATCGATGTCAATCACGAGGACGTTCAGTCCGGCGGCAGCCAACGCGGCGGCGATGTTCACCGTCGTGGTGGTCTTGCCCACCCCACCCTTTTGGTTGGAGACGGTGAAGATACGCGTCTTTTCCGGCTTGGGCAGTTCACGGCCGAGCAGACGCTCCCGACGCTTATTTTCGTGCGCGAGCTCGCGGGCGATCGGGCTGGAGTCGTCGATCGAATCCAAGACGTTTGCGACGGATGCGGTTGAGGTTTCACGTGAAACACTGGCAGCCACTGCGGTGTCTGCAACCGATCGGGTTTGCGTGGAGGAGATGTCGTGAGCGACCGCCGGCGCTGAAAAGGCCCGCGCTGACCCCAGGGACACAAACGGGGGGATCCGCTGTGTGGAGGCTTCGCTACTGCTCACTTAACACTCTCGCTCTCATCCGGCTATTGCTGCCGGTTACTAGCCTAACCTCTTCCCAATCAAGTCCGAGGGCACCGGGCTGGTGCTACGCAATCTTTCGAGGCTTGTTCACAACGATTCGGACTACGGTTGTGGGTTCCTCCAGGAGGTCCTCACCGACGACCACAACGGACGTCTCGACGCCGCCAAGCTTTCGGATGGCCTTGGCCGCTTTCTCGATCTCCTCGCCGGCGCTCCGCCCCTTGATAGCGACGACCTCGCCCGTGCCACCGAGCAGCGGAATGGTGAGTCCGGCAAGGTTGGAGAGGGCAGAAACCGCCCGGGCGGTTACGACGTCGGCGGTTACCTGGCCGACCGCAAGTTCCGCGCGGGTCCGCATCACCGTGACGTTGTCCAGGCCAAGGTCATCGACCACTTCCTGCAACCAGATGACCCGGCGCTCCAGCGGTTCGATCAGCGTCAGCTCCAGGTCCGGTCGCGCGATGGCCAGGCAGAGACCGGGCAGTCCGGCCCCGCTGCCGACGTCGGCAACGTGGCTTCCCTGGGCAATTTCGCGTTCGATAACGGCGCAGTTGAGGACATGGCGGCTCCAGAGCCTCGGTACCTCGCGGGGCCCGATCAGGCCTCGCTCGGTCCCGGACGTGGCCAGGTGCTCGACATAGCGCTTGGCCAGTTCCAGCCGGTCGCCAAAAATAGCTTCTGCGGCCTTGAGTTCGGCCGCGGTAATTTCCACCATCAAGCTACTCCGCGGATCAGTCTGCGGAGACAACGATGTGCCGGTCGGCGCCTTCGCCTTCGGATTCGCTGACGAACCCGAGGTCGGCAACGGCGTCATGCACAATCTTGCGCTCGTAGGCGCTCATCGGCGCCAGTGCGACGGCCTTACCGGTTTCCTTAACCGAGGCGATGGCGTCTTCCGCGATCTGCTGCAGGTCACCGGCACGATCGGCACGGTAGCCGTTGATGTCCAGGACGAGGCGGGAGCGGTTCTCCGTTGCGGAGAGTACTGCGAGGCGGGTGAGTTCCTGCAGGGCCTCGAGCACCTCGCCGTCGCGGCCTACCAGGCTCTCCAGGCCCGAGGAGTCATCCTCGGCAACGATGGAAATGTACGTACGGCCGTTTCGGACCTCAATGTCGATGTCGCCGTCGATGTCGGCGATGTCCAGGAGCTCTTCGAGGTAGTCCGCGGCGACGTCGCCCTCTTCCTCCAGGCGGCTAGCCGTGCTGCCTTTTCCGGAACCGGCTGCGGCGTCCGACGCCTCGTTCCCGGCCTCCTGCGAACCGTCTTCCTGGACGGCAGTGTCCTGGAGCTGGTCCTGATCGGGGGCTTCAGCGGAAATAGCGTGTTCGGTGCTCTCGGCGGACATTACTTCCTCTTCCTGTTCTTGCGCTGGGGCTGGACGCGCTGGCTCTTGGCGGCGACGGCGGCAGCGGCGGCCGCCGCTTCAGCTTCGGCGTCGGCCTTCTTGGCACCCATCAGCGGCAGTGTCGGCAGGCCCTTGGCGGCGCGGCGCTCGGCCAGGGCCTTCGCGGCGGGGGATCCCGGGGTCGGCATCCGGCGGATGACGAAGAACTGCTGGCCCATGGTCCACAGGTTCGTAGTGGTCCAGTAGATCAGGACGCCGATGGGGAAGTTGATGCCGCCCACGCCGAAAACAAGCGGGAGGACGTAGAGCATCATCTTCTGCTGCTTCATGAACGGGCTGGCCATGGCCTCTTCGGACATGTTCTTCGCCATGATCTGCTTCTGGGTGATGAACTGCGAGGCGGTCATGGCCAGGATCATCACGATCGACAGCACCACCACGGCGACATTGCCGGCACCGCCATGCAGGAGTGCGGCAGAGAGCGGCGCACCGAAGATGCTGGAGGCATCGAACTCAACGACCTGCTCGTGGCTCATGGCTCCGATGCCGGCGCCCTTGTCCTTGGCGGCGGAGATGCCGGAAAGAACCTGGAAGAGGGCGAAGAAGAACGGCATCTGGATCAGCATCGGCAGGCAGGCCGAGAACGGGTTGGTGCCGTGCTTCTTGTACATGGCCATCTGTTCCTGCGCCATGGCCTGGCGGGAAAGCTGGTCCGTTTTGCCTTTGTACTTGTCCTGGAGCTTCTTCAGATCCGGCTGCAGCAGCTGCATGCCGCGCTGGGCCTTGATCTGCTTGACGAACACGGGGATCAGGGCCGCGCGGATGACTAGCACCAGTCCGATGATGGACAGCGTCCAAGTCCAGCCGTTGGCAGCCGGAAGGCCGATCGCGCTCAGTCCATCGTGGAAGCCCACCATGATGGCTGAGACCAGCCACTTGAACGGAAACATGATTGTTTCAAAGAAGTCCATACGATATCCCTATTCGTCAGGCCGCCGGGCGGCCTTCTCCATCAGACTGAGCAGCCAGGTACTTGTCCGGGTTGTTCAGCACAACAATTCTGGGGGTGTGGCCCACTGGCCACTCCCGGTCTCCGGCGGGGACATGGTCCACGCCGCCGGAATTCCATGGGTGGCACCGCAGGAGGCGCCGGGCCGCAAGCCAACTTCCCCGCACGGCACCATGCACCGTGATCGCCTCGAGCGCGTACGCCGAGCAGCTTGGGAAGAAACGACAGACCTGTCCGTACAGAGGGGAGATCGCCCTGCGGTAGCCCATCAGCAACAGAATCAGGACATTGCGGGGCAAGTTCCAGAGGGCCCGGCCAAGCCAGGCGGCGGCGGAGCTAAGGCGGGATCCAACAGATGCGGGGACGACGGCGGCAGTTGAGTTACGCACGCGGGGTCCCTTCCTGTGGTGTCTCGTTAGAAACTGTAGAAGCGGCCTGTGGAAGGCGGCTTCCCAACCGTTTCATGGTCGTTTCCAAAGCGGCGTTATAGTCGCCCAGGAGATCGTCCCAACCGGCTAGTGCCGAGGCGGGCAGTGCCCGGACCACGATAGCGAACCCGCTGGGATATCTCTGCAGCGACAAGGCGCCGGCTTCTCTTAGTCTCCTCTTAACGAGGTTCCTGACAACAGCGTTCCCGACACTCTTGGAAACGATGAATCCGATCCGGCTTGGTTCATCGGCAGCGAGAGCTGCCGTATATAACACTACGTTCCGGCGTCCATTGCGGACACCGGAACGTACAGTTGTTGAAAAATCGGTAGGGGTCCTCAGACGGTTCCGGGTGGCTAGCACCGTTCAACTCGCATAGGGATACTGACCGACGAGTCAGTTATTTATGCCGACAGCTCGGTGCGGCCCTTGCCACGACGGGCTGCCAGGATGGCACGGCCGGCACGGGTACGCATACGAAGGCGGAAGCCGTGCTTCTTGGCTCGACGGCGGTTATTCGGCTGAAAAGTCCGCTTGCTCACGTTAGTTACTCCAGTGGATCAAAGGTGCGCCCACCCGATCAAAAAAAGGGGAAGAACTGGCCGACGCTAAGTTTTGTATGTGCCGCTACCCTCGACTCGCAAGACGCAGGCGTCGGGGAGAGATTCAATGAGGCGAAAAGCGGACACAAAGGACTTCACAACGTTAGGGGAAAAACGCCTCCAGAGTCAAACCGGGAGGGGTTCCGCCGCCTGTCCCCAGCTGTGGTTAACCGGCCCGCCCGCCTGTGGATGAAGTGGGTCACGCCCCCGATTTTGGAACCACAACGGTGTAATTATCCACAGGGCTGATCCCAGCTATCTTCTGGTCTTTTCATCCCCTAGAGTGTCCCAGTAGCCGATTATCCACGGACTGTGCACAACCCTGTGGATTAAGCCCGGGCCAGCAGACTGGTTCAGGCCTCGTGGCTGCTGGTAACGCAGGCAAGCAAGGTTTGAGGAACTGATTGATGACGGTAGACGAAGCCAACCACGCGAACACCGTCGGAAGTTCCTGGCGGCGGGTTGTCAGCCTTCTGGAGAACGACCACCGGGTCACCCCCCGGCAGCGTGGCTTCGTAATCCTCGCCCAGGCCCAGGGCCTCATCGGGTCCACCTTGCTGGTCGCCGTACCCAATGAACTCACCCGAGAGGTGCTCCAGACCCAGGTCAAGGAAGCCCTCGACGACGCACTGCGGGATGTCTTTTCCGACGAAATCCGGTGCGCAATCGACGTCGACACCGACCTGGTGCCGCTGCATGTCGAACCGGAGCCGGCCGCGGAGCTGTCCCTGGCCGCCGACCCCGCGGTGGAACTGAAGCCGCAGCCGATGCTGCCGAGCACCTCCCACGAATTCGGCCGTCTCAATCCGAAGTACGTCTTCGACACCTTCGTGATCGGTTCCTCCAACCGCTTCGCCCACGCGGCCGCCGTCGCCGTTGCCGAAGCGCCGGCCAAGGCGTACAACCCGCTCTTCATCTACGGCGACTCGGGCCTCGGCAAGACGCACCTCCTCCACGCGATCGGCCACTACGCCGAGGGCATGTACCCGGGCATCCGGGTGCGGTATGTGTCGAGCGAGGAGTTCACGAACGACTTCATCAACTCGATCGCCAACAACCTGAACCAGTCGTTCCAGCAGCGCTACCGCGAGGTCGACGTGCTGCTCATCGACGACATCCAGTTCCTGCGCGGCAAGGAGTCGACGCAGGAGGCGTTCTTCCACACCTTCAACACGCTGCACGACCACAACAAGCAGGTGGTCATCACCTCCGACGTGGCGCCGAAGCTGCTCCAGGGCTTCGAGGCCCGCATGGTGAGCCGCTTCGAGTGGGGACTCATCACCGACGTCACGGCTCCCGACCTCGAGACGCGCATCGCGATCCTCCGCAAGAAGGCCGAGGCGGAGCGCATCCAGATCCCGCCGGAGGTGCTGTCGGTCATCGCCGACAAGGTGCAGTCGAACATCCGCGAGCTCGAGGGCACGCTCATCCGCGTCACCGCGTTCGCGAGCCTCAACCGCCTGCCGGTCACGATGGACCTCGCGCAGACGGTGCTCAAGGACCTCTTCTCCTTCGACGAGGAGGCCGTGGTGTCGCCGAGCGACATCATCAGCCACACGGCGGCCTACTTCCGGCTCACCGTCGAGGACCTGCACGGCTCGTCCCGGTCGCAGACGATCGCGCTCGCGCGGCAGATCGCCATGTACCTGTGCCGCGAGATGACGAGCATGTCGCTGCCGAAGATCGGGCAGCTCTTCGGCAACCGCGACCACACCACCGTCATGTACGCGAACAAGAAGATCGAGAAGCTCATCCAGGAGCGCCGGTCGGTGTACACGCAGGTGACGGAGCTGACGTCGAGGATCCGGCAGCAGCAGCGTTGATGCCGGAGCGCTGAGCGCCCCGCACGCTGATCGAGGAGCAGGGCCGGAGGCCGCGCGCAACGAGATCTCTTCCGTCGACCGCGGGAGGCCGTTCTCGTGGGGCTGCCCGAGCGCGCTTCGGCGGCGAGGTCTCGGTACGCGGCCGGCTTCGCCGGCTGCTGCTCGACCTTGCGTGCTCCGCGCAGAAGTCGTTCCTCCTCGTGCGCTCCGCACGCAACCTTCAACGTGGACTTCATGTGGTTCGGATGTGGACGGCCACGGCGAGCCTGTGGAGAACGAGGCCTCGAGCTGTGGACGGCGGCCCGAGGCGCCGCCTGCGAGTCCACCGATCTGTGGATGCCCGTCAACAGGGGCTCAACATCTTCCATCGTTGTAGTTCTCAATCCAGGACCGGCGAGGAGGCGAGCGATCCACAGAACCCACAGGGGTTATGAATGACAGAGTTCTTGAGATGAGATCCGGCGAGTCACCAACCATGAGCGTCGGACCGGTGCGGGACCGCGGTCTGCGGATGACGAGCCTGTGCCAGAATCGACACCGCCGTGCACGCCCTGCCGTGCGGCCTCTGCCCAGCAGGGCCACGAGCAACCGAAGGAGGATGCCGAGTGAAGTTCGTCATCAATCGTGATGTCTTCAGCGACGCCGTGTCGTTCGCCGTGAAGCTGCTGCCGCAGCGGCCCACGATGCCGATCCTCAGCGGTGTCCGCATCGAGGCCACGCCCGACGGCGTCGTCTTCTCGTCCTTCGACTTCGAGTCCTCGGCCCGCACCTCCGTGCAGGCCGACGTCGACACCGAGGGCGTCGTGCTCGTCTCCGGCAAGATGATGAGCGACATCGCGGCGAAGCTGCCGCAGCGCGAGGTCCGCATCGAGGACGACGGCCAGAAGGTCTCGATCCGCTGCGGCAACGCCAACTTCTCGCTCGCGAAGATGCCGCTCGAGGAGTACCCGACCGTGCCGACCGTCGAGGGACGCACCGGCGTCGTCGAGGGCAAGGCCTTCGCCGAGGCCATCGCGCAGGTCGCGATCTCGGCATCGCGCGAGGACGTCACGCCGGTCATCACGGGCGTGCAGCTCGAGGCCGCCGACAACGTGCTCACGCTCATCGCCACCGACCGCTACCGCGTCTCGGTGCGCAGCATCCCGTGGGACGCCGGCGACCAGACCGATGCGCTCACCTCGCTCGTGCCGGCTCGCACGCTCACGGAGGTCGGCCGCACGTTCGGCGGCGCCGACCGCATCGAGATCACGATGAGCGAGGCAGGCGAGCGCCAGCAGATCGCGTTCTCGACCGCCGACCGCACCGTGACGAGCCTGCTCATCAAGGGCAACTACCCGCCGGTGCGCCGCCTGTTCCCGGAGCAGGTCGAGCACCACGCCGTCGTGAACACGGCGGAGCTCGTCGACGCCACCCGGCGCGTGCAGCTCGTGCTCGACGCCGAGGCCGCCATCCGCTACACCTTCAGCGACGGCCAGGCGCAGCTCGAGGCGATCGGCTCGGAGCAGGCGCAGGCGTCCGAGATCATCGATGCGGTGCTCGAGGGCGGCGAGATCGTGCTCTCGATCAAGCCGCAGCTGCTCATCGACGGCATCCAGGCGACCCACTCGGAGTTCGTGCGGGTCGCGTTCACGCACTCCGAGAACACGAACAAGCCGGGCCCGATGCTCATCCGCGGCCAGACCTCGCGCGACGACGCCGAGGCCACCGAATTCAAGTACCTGCTGCAGCCCAACCTGCTGCTGCGCTAGCGAACCGGCGAGGGAGCACCATGACGCACATCGGCCTGATCGGGCTCGGCAAGATGGGCGGCAACATGCGCACCCGCCTGCGCGCCGCCGGCATCGAGGTGACCGGCTTCGACCGCAACCCCGAGGTGACCGACGTCGAGAGCGTCGACGCGCTCATCGCCGCGCTGCCCACGCCCCGGGTCGTGTGGGTGATGGTGCCCGCCGGCGAGATCACGGATGCCGTCGTCACCGAACTGGGCGAGAAGCTCGAGGCCGGTGACCTCGTGATCGACGGCGGCAACTCGCGCTTCACCGAGGACGAACGGCACGCCGCCCAGCTCGCCGAGCGGGGCATCCGCTTCGTCGACGTCGGCGTCTCCGGCGGCGTCTGGGGCCTCGAGAACGGCTACGGCCTCATGGTCGGCGGCGAGAAGGCCGACGTCGACTCGCTGCTGCCGGTCTTCGACGCGCTGCGCCCCGAAGGTCCGCGCGAGGAAGGCTACGTGCACGCCGGCCCGACGGGCGCGGGCCACTACGTGAAGATGGTGCACAACGGCATCGAGTACGGCCTCATGCAGGCCTACGCCGAGGGCTTCGAGCTGCTCGAGCGCAAGGAGCTCGTGCACGACGTCGCCGGCAGCTTCAAGGCCTGGCAGCGCGGCACCGTCGTGCGCTCCTGGCTGCTCGACCTCATGGTGCGCGCGCTCGACGAGGACGACGACCTCTCCGAGATCGAGGGCTACGTCGACGACTCCGGCGAGGGCCGCTGGACGGTCGAGGAGGCGATCGCCAACGCGGTGCCGATGCCCGCGATCTCGGCGTCGCTCTTCGCCCGCTTCGAGTCGCGCCAGGACGACAGCCCGGCGATGAAGGCCGTGGCCGCGCTGCGCAACCAGTTCGGCGGCCACGCGGTCAAGAAGGCCTAGGTGCGTGTCAGCCGACTCGCGCTGACCGACTTCCGCAACTATCGCGCGGCGGACGTCGTGTTCGAGTCCGGCGCGAACCTGCTGGTCGGGCGCAACGGCCAGGGCAAGACCAACATGGTCGAGTCGCTCGTGTGGATCGCGACCGGCTCGAGCCACCGGGTGTCGACCGACGTCGCGCTCATCCGCGCGGGGGAGCAGCGCGCGATCGTGCGCTGCTCGGTCACGAACGACGAGCGCGCCTTCCAGCTCGACGTCGAGCTCAACGCGCGCGGCGCGAACCGCGCGCAGGCGAACGGGCAGAACGTGCGCATCCGCGACCTGCCCCGCTACCTGCAGGCGGTGCTCTTCAGCCCCGAGGACCTGCAGCTCGTGCGCGCCGACCCCTCCGGCCGGCGGCGGTTCCTCGACGAGCTCGCCGTGATGCGCGCGCCGCGGCTCGCGGGCGTGCACAGCGACCTCGACCGCGTGCTGAAGCAGCGCAACTCGCTGCTGAAGAGCGCCCGTGCCGCGCGGCTGCGCCCCGACGACCTCACCACGCTCGAGGTCTGGGACGGCAGGCTCATCGAGCTGGGGCTCGAGGTGATGCGCACCCGCCGCGCGCTCGTCGCCGAGCTCGCGCCGCACGTCGACGCCGCGTACCGGCTGGTGGCCGGCGACGAGCACGAGGCGAGGATCGCCCTCGTCACGAACGTGCCCGACGACGCGGATGCCTTCCGCGCGCTGCTGGCCGAGCGCCGGCGCGACGAGCTGGACCGCGGCGTCAGCCTCGTCGGGCCGCACCGCGACGACCTCGAGCTGCACCTCAACGACCTGCTCGCGCGGCACTACGCGAGCCACGGGGAGTCCTGGTCGTTCGCGCTCGCGCTCAAGCTCGCCTCCGCCGAGCTGCTGCGCGACGGGTCGGGCGGCGACCCGGTGATGATCCTCGACGACGTCTTCGCCGAGCTCGACGCCGGTCGCCGGCAGCGGCTGGCCGAGGCGGCGGGAGGCTTCGAGCAGGTGCTCATCACCGCTGCCGTCGAGGACGACGTGCCGGATGCGCTGCGCGACCACCGCATCCGGATCGTCGGCGGCGAGGTGGTGGACGATGCGTGAGCTCGCGGCGACCGAGCCGGAGCGGGTCTGGCTGCGGCTCAAGGCCAAGCTCGGCGACCCCGAGATGGTCACGCGCGACGGCCGCCGGCGCTCCCGCCGCGAGCCCGGCGCGTCCGTGCCGTTCGGCAAGGGCCGCGATCCGCGCGCGCTCGGCGACGTGCTGGTCGGCTTCGCCGACGATCGCGGCTGGACCGCGACGCTCGCGCGCGCCGACGTGATCGCCCACTGGGGCGAGCTCGTGGGGGAGGAGAACGCGGATCGCACCGAGCCGGTGTCGTTCGACGAGGGGGTGCTGACCGTGCGCTGCGCCTCGACGGCATGGACGCAGCAGATGCGGATCCTGCGAGCCGAGACGACGACCCGCATCCTCGCCCGGTTCCCGGACTGCGGCCTGCAGCGCGTCGAGTTCGTGGGACCGAGCGTGCCGAGCTTCTCGAGGGGCCGCCGGTCCGTGCCCGGGCGGGGGCCGCGGGACACCTGGGGCTAGCCGGATAAGGTGTCAGACATCCGAGCTCGAGGAGGAGCGATGCCCAGGCCTTCGCGCACCCATGACGCCGTCGACCAGCTGCTCGACGCCATCATCGACGGGACGCTGACCGCGGGCGAGCAGCTGCCGCCCGAGGGCCAGCTCGCCACGGAGTTCGGCGTCTCGCGCCTCACGCTGCGCGAGGCCGTGCGCCTGCTGCAGGCCCAGGGCGTCATCGTGCAGGTGCCAGGCAGCCGGCACCGCATCGCCCCGGTCTCGGAGTGGACCGGCATGGATGCGGTGGTGCGGCACGCCCGCAGCGCCGGGCAGCGCCGGCGGTCGTCGCTCGAGCTGCTCGAGGTGCGGGTGATGATCGAGACCGGCGCGGCGCAGCTCGCCGCCGAGCGCCGCACGGCCGAGCACCTCGAGGCGCTCGAGTCGTCGCTGCAGCGGATGGTCGCGCACCA
>ENA-OWNT01002541-OWNT01002541.1-seawater-metagenome-genome-assembly--contig:-NODE-2541-length-18864-cov-4.170437_pt1 | contig 18864 bp, 18 predicted proteins | sample MGYA00238136_ERZ651165 | MGnify/ENA primary metagenome ERZ651165 (study PRJEB26861, sample SAMN08777766) | seawater metagenome | isolation source: coastal seawater | place: USA: Florida | collected...
ACATATAGCACCCACATACTCAAACACCAGCATTCAGTATTAAACGGACATTGAGCGCCCATAAAACGAGTGGTCAACTCTAATAAGCGGACACTGAGCGCCCAGTAATGTGTTGCTACTTACTCTGCTGTTGTTGTTGTTGCACTCGCGAAGGCAGCAAAGAGCAAAGGGCTGTCGGCAGTCAGAAAGAAGTCAGAAGGCGTCAGCGGCAAAAAGGCAGCGTCGCGGCGTCGCGGCAGTCGCGGCGTGCACGGCCTCTGTGACTCGACTCTCGCGTTAGTGTCGACGGCAACGCAACGCAACGCAACAACGCAAAGCGCGCGTCACTGGCGGCTTGCACTGCGTGCGCGGTGTGCGCCGCCTTGTGTTTGCCGGATAATAGGAGAGCTGGTTCGCAGCAACAAACTTCGAGGCGGGAAAACCAGGCGTGTGTGCAATTGAAGAGAGGGGCAGCAGTGGCCGGTTCCACGGGGTGAAGGTGGGCTGCAAACAGCGGAACCAAGGACAGGGGAGCTATAATATTTGAACTTTGAGGTGCGCCGCGTCGTTGATGTCCTGTAGCGTCGGCAGTGCCCTACGTTGGCGTGGTTTACGGTTGTGGTGAAGCTAACTGCAAACCACGTCCACACAAAGAACGCAAGCTCCAACCACTGGTCTCCGGCGTTAGTGTGCTCACGATCTTTGTCGCGCTGGGTTCGAAACGAGATATATTTCACTCGAAATTTGTTGACGCAAACGGCGTGCCCTTTCGGCGCTTCCGACCGGTCTACACAATGTAATTTGTGTCCCCTGCGGTCACCGAAAGAATCTCCCAGTGCTTGAGCGACAGACAGAGATGTCAACTCTTCTTGAGGACAACGGTGCGTTCATCCCCTTCACGCACGAGGACAATTTCCCGTCACTAGAAAGCATTGAAGTGGTTGGCAATGCAAATGACAACATTGCCAGTTTGCTCAAGTTGCAGTTCCCGGAATTCATCAACGCCGTTGTCTCCCCTAAAGTCTCAACTTTCCTGGTATCGTTCCTATGCTTCAAGCTTAGAAAATCGGACAAGAGTGCGCTCCTTGTCAACACGGATGCGACCGCTGACGTGCCCAAGGCGGTAGCCGTTAAATTTCGCCAAAGCATGTCTTGCCTGTCAAGGCGTGTACTGTGTGTGTTCCACAGAGCTTTGTTTGACCCCCTTCGCACTTCCTTTCTAAGCGACCACGATTACGGCCAATTCCTCTATGACAACTTCATTTTCGACGTCCCCAAAATGTTCGACCTGGCCTGCCTCTACGCGACTGGACAGACCAACGCGGCGGTGGTCTCTGCAATTCTGCACCAAGTTTTCGCCCTCCAACCCAAGTATCATGAAGATCTTAGAGAAAGCTTTCAGCACATGGCCTCAGTTTTGAGCAGCATTTCATCAAAGGTTGCCTCCGCACGAAAAGCATCTTCGAGCTCGAAGTCGTCCACGACATCGAAAGCGCAGGTCAGCCAAGCCAAACCTCAAAATATTTCCGCAATTGTGGGATATTCCACCGAGATAGTTCTCAACGCCCGTTCCATCTTAAAGTCGTACCCTGCTGGGGCGCTGTGCATGGTGGAGCAGACAGGAGGCACCACTAGCCCACAATTCGTGCTTCCACTCGCACTACAAACACTTTATGAACAGACATTGCCATATCTATTCGACACCGCCACGGACACGCATACACAAGGAGTTGTAGCAGGAGTACAAAATATGATCCTATCAATCTTTGATGTGTTTATGCAGCAGTGGGCAGTTTTGCCGCTGAGGAAGCGTCAGACGAGGGAGACCGCGTTCAGTTCCATCGTTCAACTATTTTCAGTTCTGATTGACAACTCGGCAGCCAATGAAGGTGCAAGCGAATGCTCTGCATTTCTTTTGGACTTCAACTTCAAATTCAATTTCGTCCAAAAGATCGCGAAGTACCAATCGCCTCAAAAAGCGTTTATTGAAGGAATTTTTCCTGATGCGGAGGTTCTCAGCAAGCATATCTTGGCCATGGAGCAACAACTTGAAGCGCAGAAGACTCGGGAGACACATGAGTCCATTCCGAGTTCAAATGCCAAGGGGGGCAGCACAACAGGTAATGCGGGTGCTGGGACGACGCACCTTCATTCAGATGCTATGAAGCAGAATATTGCGCAAATCAAGATGTTGCTGCCGAATCTTGGCGATGGCTACGTTGCAGCCTGCCTTGACGCGGTGGCAGTGGACCTTGGCCGTGAAAATGGCGCTGAGGGCGCGGGGTCTGATGGAGCTGGAGTTGAACGAGCTATTAACTGTCTGTTGGAACACAACTTTCCTTCTCACATGGTGAAAGTACCGGAATCTGGTTCATTGCAGGACTACATCGCACTCATTCAGCATCGTCATGCGACTTCCTCCGCACAGTCTTCCACCCACCCCAAATCCAAGAAGAATCCTGGCACCAAAAAGTCGTACAAAAACCGACCGCAAAATATTGTATTCGGGGACAGTGTTGACACTGACGAGCAAGAGCTTGAAGATGAACAACTCCGCCAAAAAGTACTCCGAGCTTTCGGAAATTATAGTGTGTACAACGACGACGTAACAGACGATGTGAAATACGATCCAACTTCCCGCGTATCCGTCGAACCCATCACGCCGCATTTTACCGATGACACTGACACGGGCAGAAGCGGAGGCGGGATGGTGGCCGTAGCGAACCCTAACCACCAAAACGGCCGCGCCAAAACCACGGCGGAACAACTACTGCGCAATTCGGAAGCAGAGTCAGCACCACGTGCTCTGGCCGCTAGCAGCTCCACTTTGTTCAATTTGCAAACTCAGCTGCAAAAGTTAGATCGAAAAGACAGATCTTATGCCCAGAAAAGTGCGTTCATAAGAGAGCAGATCCGACTGCACAAGCAAAACATGGGAATTTCTCGCAATTCGAAGTCCAGTGATAAGGCAAAAAGCAATGGTAAAAATGGTAAGCAAGCGCGAGGGTCGAATGGCAAAGGGAATGGAAGTGGCAGTGGCAATGGCAATGCAAGACCGGCCCAATTCGGGCGCCAACGAAACCGCAAAGCCTCTGCGGGTAAAGGTGCGAGCACTACAAAACAGCCTAACAACCAACGTCCAAGTGGCGGAGGAAGTTCCAAATCGCCCGCAAACCAAAGCAACAAGAATACCCGCAATAAAGCGAAATCAAATGCACAAGCTAACAGCCGGGGCCCAACGGAATCCACCAACCCGGCACAATCTAGCAAGAACTCTGCGCGCAGTCGACGGCACAAGCAACAAAACAAATCCCGCATTGCCAACCACCGAAGGAAGGCCGGAGCTTTGAAAAAGCAAGGCGCTGTGGCACGGGCACAATGATGTCAGACACAGCAGCTTACTCGATGACCCGATTGTAAGTGGAAATGGTCCAAAATCCAACGGTTCTTCAATCTTGACATAAAGTTTGTATTGTTTATTTTATAAACAGTCTGCAGTTTTGTATTCAAGCAGACGCTTTGTGGTGGCAAGATGCAACTCTGCGCTCAATTGCAATTGGACGCCTTTTCGTCCGTTCCACCGCAAGCGTAGTATTCGGCCAGAGCACTGTGATACTTTTCAAGCTGGTCGTCGCTCAATGTATCGTAGGCGTTCACCATTTGATACGGGTCTGCAGAGTTATTGTAGAACTCGTAGTGCTGAAGGCCACCACCCTGTGGGTTAGTTACGTTCCACTTCCATGTTGGATCGTATTCCACGAACGAAGTATCCTCTCCAGTCTCTGGGTCCAGGGTACGCAGCATCCTCCAGTTGTTGGAGAATGTGCTGTCAACAAAATAGCAGTTCCCGCACCCGACACAGGAAGTGTTCTCCACACAGTTTTCTGGAAGCGGGTTGTTGGGGTCGGGACCACGCGGCATGGGCCCACCACAACGTTTCTCAGTCGAGTGATTCGCGTCGTCCCAGCACGTGCTGTGATCATTGTAGTAAGTGCCAACTGCCATGAATTCGATGAGGAATTGCGTTCGAGGAGTTGGTTCTGAGTCTCTCTGAAGAGACGGAATCAAATAAGAGACGATAGATTTCCCGTCGACGATGGTCGGAATTGAATCAGGTCCCGCTGCCAAGTCCATGAAGGTGGCTGTCAGGTCAAGATTACCCACCATTTGCGTCAGCTCGGTTCCAGCTGGTATCGAAGGTCCGGACACTAGCAGAGGGATCCGAACGTCAGTTTCATAAGGGTGCTGCTTGCTGGTTCCAACACGCCATTGGCCCTAAAAGAAAGTATCATCCGTCACGGCAATGTTCATCGACCTAGCCTGCAACAAGCCATTAGCCGAAAGCAAGAACGCACCTGTTTGTAACCGTGATCGCTGGAGTAAAAGATAAAGGTTTCGTTCAGCACATTGTTGTCATCGAGGAAAGAAACAATGTCAGACACGAGGTCGTCTACCGACAGCAGTGAGCGCCAGCGATCTCGAAAGTGCTGGTTTTCCCAACACAAGGCGAGCTCGGAGAGTGGGGGATTTTGGCGAATGTGGCTAGGCTTTTTAGCGCAAGAGTGATTGTAGTTCGGTGTTATCGGGATCGACAAGTCTGGGAAAGCATCTTCGTACCACGGAGCTGGATCAGCTGGGTAGTGCGGGGCATGAGGACCTACATATGCGAAGAACGGGACGCGGCTGCCGGAACTGTCTGTTTTGTTGACAGCAGTCTCCAACCAACGAAGAGTGCGATTTCCAATTTGAGCAGTCTGGTACACCGTCTTAAATTCAGGGTTGTCTTTGTCGAGGGTTTCGGTGTACGTTTTACCATCGTCATCCAAATGAAAGTATGTAAGACCTTCGTAGTTGTTGTAGTCCAAAGGAGAATCGATCACATTGACTGCTTTCTGTTGAGCAAGGGCCTTGAGGATTCCACCTTGGTCGTTGGTTACCTTCCCAAACACACCCGTGTTGTACCCTGCGTCAGTCAAGAACTTGAACATGCCTTGCGGTTTGACGGCGTTCGCAGTGTTCACGTGCATGCACCCGCCAACATCGTTCGGAGGGCCAATATTGTGGTAGTAGCGTCCGCTAAAAAATTCCGTGCGCGACGGGCAACAAATCGGTGTGTTCACAAATGCATTCGAGAAGTGCGCACCGCCTTCAATGAAGTGTTGCTTCGTGAATGGCATCGCCTCAAGAGACCCAAACTTGTCGTACGTGTCGGAGCTACCAGACAGACGTGTGTCTTGGTCGTCGGTGAGGATGAACACAATATTGGGCTTGAACCCTAAAGCCGGGTTTGCATCGATCGTCGCGGTTGCCCCGGCTGCTCCGTACAAAGTGCTTGCGTTGGCAATATGATCGAACTCGGCGAAACCCAGCGCGTCAGCGGTGCTGGCACCTGCTGCCAGCATACCGCCCACAGCGAGCAGCATCTTCATCTTCACCGGTAAGTTCTGGTGCGAAAGCTCTCTCTCTCTCTCTGCAATGTGAAACACACCCAGTAGCAATCAGGACTCAAACAAATAGCACACGAATATTGATATTGGGTTGAACACCCAATAGCTTTGTTGTGACTCACGAGGCATCCTTGACTGTATAGTAAACGCAATGCCACAGTGCTGAAACGACAACGTCACCACCACCACCACCACCACAAATCGCAGCAGCAGCAACAACGACGACGACGACGACGACGACGACGACGACGACGACGACGACGACGACAGCAGCAACGACGAACGACGACGAAGAGCAAGACGACCACGACAGACAGTTACTCACAACAACCACAACAACCACAACAACGGCGCAACGTCGACGATGCCGCCGACGACAACGGACGAACTGCAACAACCACGACAGGAGTCGCCGTGTCAACAACGAACAACCAACCAACCAACCAACAGACGAACAAACCAACCAACCAACCAACCACAACAACACCGCAACACCGCAAAGTCAGCGTCAACGCGTCAACGTCATCGCCAGCAGACGACAAGGCAGAGAACAAGACACGCTGGGCGAGTCAGCACAGCAGCACTCAGCCGGGCGGGTGACTGACTGACTGACTGCCTGACTCGGCGTTGTCTGGATACCACTGAGCCTGTAGTGTTTGAGCAGTTGTTGGCCACGCCATTGTTTTGTTTGTTTGGATGTTGGTTGGTTGTTGGTTGGTTGGTTGGTTGGTTGGTTGTTTGTTCGCGCGCAAAGTGGAATCGTCGAGCGAACTCGTCGTCACGACGTCACGACGTCACGACGTCACGCGTCAAGCATTGTCGACTCGTTGACTTCTCGACTCGTTGACTTCTCGACTCGTTGACTTCTCGACTCGTTGACTTCTCGACTCGTTGACTTCTCGACTCGTTGATTTGATTTGCCGACGTTGTGGAGTTCGGTAAGCCGCGCAGTGGCCGCTTTTTGTGGGCGCCTGACGCAACGGGCGCGCCTTGGAGTTGCATGTATGTGGTGGACTTGGGAAGCTGGTTGTGCATCCAGGAGATCGATTGGGGAGCGGCAGGGAGCGGAATGGGAAGCGGGGGAGCACGAGAATGTCGCTCGACGGAGCGGCTTGCGAACAGGTTGTTGGAGGTTGCTTACAATGATACACCGATGCGACTTTTTGGAAAGGGTTCTCCCTTGTCACCGATGCGCAAAGGTCGTTCCTGGCTTACATGCTCAAACTAGACCAACATGATCGCCGGCCGTGCGCAGTTTTTCTCGAAAATCTGCTTGCATCATCCGAAGCCTGGTGCCGCTGAAACGACGCGAGCGAGTGCCACAGACCAATGTTGACCTGAAAATACGACTCGTCAAAACACGCTAGTGCGGTTGTGTTCACTGAACCATGCAAATTACATTCTTCGAGTGGCTTCCAGTTGCCATTTCAGTTGGCATAGCTGCGTGGGTGCACTACTCGCTCTCACTGCAACACTCTGAACGATGCCCGCCTCAAACAACACAATACCCAACGTTGGTTCAGCCGCATATTATCGTTGACCAACCGTCGCTGGCCAGAGGGCGCGAAGACGTTTACACTGCGAATCTTTTCTACAATGCCAGTCGCATGGAGTTTGCCCTTGCCAGTGACTTGGACCGTGAATCGCGGGACCCGCAAAAGTTCCTGTGGAGATCCGTGTTCAAAAGGGGCACCTTAATCAATGATCCCGACACCGGCTTTCGCATTGAGTGGTGGCGAGAACAAATGCTGGAAACTTCTTCGTCAAGAGACAACCGGAGCATGGAGCTGAGTGAGCTGATCAAATTCCGTCACTTTTTGCTCGGAGTTTGCGACTACACCGGCCTTGTGTTTAGAATCGCTTATGGGGATAACCAAGATCGGCACAACAATTTGGAAGCCACCAACGAAGAGCCAAAAGTGTTTCAGAGGTATGTATTCACCCACTTTGCTGCAGGTTAAGCTGTCAGAGTTAATAAATTGGTTCGTGGTTGGCAGGTGGGCAATCGCAGACGGCGACGGCCACAAAGCAAAGCCGTTCAAAATGGAATGGGCTACAACGAAGGACGGCCTTCTCTTTCTTGGATCTTCAGGTATCGGGCGGGATCTAGCACTACTGCTGCGCACTTCCACTTTCACGATTCAACTTTTGTTGCAACTGACACAGGAGTTGAATGGCTTCGCCCGAACGGAGATATTGTTCATGAGGATCCGATGTGGGTGAAGACCATTGACGAGCACGGGAGTGTTCAGAATTTAGACTGGAGGCCAATTTATCGTTCAATACGTCTTGCATGTAACATCTCGACGCGGGGCTACATCTGGCACGAAGCTGTATACTGGGATGTTCCCTCGAGGAGGTGGTATTTTTTGCCTCGCAAGGCCAGTCAGCTTCAATATCACCCGCACGCGGATCAATGGCATGGGACCAATTTACTAATCGTTGCAAACGAGGACTTTTCAGAAATCGACGTTAAAACTGTTGGGGTTGTAGAACCAGAGTATGGCTACACCTCCCTGAAAAAAATTCCAGGTTCAAGAAATGCATTCATGGCGCTCAAGGTGCGAGAAATTGTGGAGGACGGCAACATCAAACCCAGCACACACACTAAGCTTTGCATATTCGACGAAGATGGTAGATTTTACCTAGAGAGTGGAGTGGAACAAGCGAATGGATTTGTTCACGTCAGTGACCTCAAGTTCGAGGGTCTCGAATTTTTGTAGAAGAATGCCAACAGAAATTGCTCGATCGTTACAAGTCAAACCGCAGCATGAGGTGTGCAATCGAGCAGGCACACGGTGATGGTTTCGAAAGATGAAAGTATAAATTATAGAAGCGCTACGGCGCCATGTTGTTTAAATGATGAGTTTCTTGGTGTTTCAGTAAATCCCCTTCGCTTCGAAAAGGGGCACTCAGGCAGCAACGCTCACGACGCACTTTGGAGACCCATTTGCCAACGACTATTCTGCCCAAAGTCGACTTCGGTAAAACGTTCAACTTGGAGTCGACCACGCGAATTGCGACCGCGTTCACTTTCTTCGCCTCAAAATTTGAGAGCAGTTTGCTCATTGGAATTTGCCCATGCCCCACCGGTCGATCGAGATTGGCACGCGAAAACAAACGTACAACAAAATCATGACCCTCCAGTGAATGTCTCCCCATCATCACGAGTCGAATGGGTTGATCCGGACGCCACTGGTACACTTTTGCAGGTGGCTTGGGAACTTTCAGGCGCAGCTTGGAAATGGTGTACCCGTTGACTGTAGGACCAAACAAGCTTTTCTCGGGAGCCTCTGCAGCGCCGGCGGTGGCCATTTGTTTGCGGCGTGGAACCACGGCAAATTGGACGTTCACCTGCTTCAAGTCCAGCGACGACGACTTCCGCAGGTTCAAAATGATTTGGTCAAGCGAAACGTTGAGTACGAATCCGGACGCCGCACTCGTCGCACCGCTCTGAACCATCGTCCCGCTCCCTTTGCTTCGCGGATCACACCTGATGGCGAATGGCACACCTGCCACCTGGACAATTGGCCCATTTGCAGAGTCAATCGCTTTCTCGATATCGGCTGTGGTTGCTTTGTCGAATGGAATCCAATGCGATCGAAACCGATCGCTCTCTTTCGAGTCCTGTATCAGTCATAATGAGGGACGCAGGCAAACAGCATCAAAACCGAAAGGTGAAATAAAAAATGAGCTGATCTCGGCGTCGAAAGGCCGCAAACTAACCCTGTTCCAGCGACCAACGTCATCTGACGAATAGAAACCGACGTGCCGGTCAGCATCTCTGTCACTCTTGATCGTGGAACTCTCCCAGGCCCAAAAGTCCTCACATTCGTATGACATGGGTTTGGAGGCGTCGGGATCCGACGTTTCCTTCAAATGCAATCGCACGAAGTCGTACCCCGTCACGACGCATGCAACAATCACCGCTAATCGCTTCATCAACTTCGACTGCGATTCTCGGTACGCCTTGAAAGCAAATTTGGCGATGTGTGTAACAGCATCCAAATTGTCGAACTTCATTCCACGCCCAATTTCATCGATTAGTTGGTAACTTTTCTGTTTCTGTTTCTCCCTCGTATGCAAGCCCACCGATCCTGTTTCACTCTTCATGTAGTTCACCACAACTCTGCGGTGTGCGGCACTCATCTGCTTGGAATGGTCGTTGCCACCGGCAACAACCGGTGTCATTTGCGTTGTTGTTGTCAAAAAAATATCCATTGGGCGGCCAGTTGTTTCTAAGTTCACGTCGCCGTCGTCCGTAATCACGCGACTCTTGAGCAAAATTTGGCCATCTTGCACTGTTCCACAGTCATGGCAGATAATCTCGCCGGTGCGCACGCTGTTTCTGATGTTGCTGCGACCACACTGCTTGCACCTCAATGTCGCCTTGTTCGTGCGCTCCAGTCTCTTTTGCTTGTGCTCTTTTCGTGACTTTCGCGCTGACTCCATCCAATCATTGTCGACGATTAGTTTGCCAAACCAGCCCCAATCTTCCGGATCGTCGCTTTGCAGCCACGCAACAGCACGGCAAACAATATCCTCCACACTGACATTGTTGGTGGCCTTTGCATCATAGATGCAGTTGAGGGCCAAGAACTCGGTTTTGAACCATTCCGGGATGTCCCAGAGACCGCGTGGGCGCCCCGCGAACGTGCGCAAGAAGGACAGCAGAGTAACGCGCTTGACGGGCTCGATATACTTGCTCACCAGCTTGGTACTCAAATTTTCATTTTTGTCAGTGTCCATTTTCGTAGACGAGCTTTTGATGATGTCAGAAATGGCTCCGACCATCGCATCTAGCTCCTTGTCTCTTTGAGCCCTCTCCGCCTCTTCAGCAGCTAACTCAAGCTGTCGTTGTCTGTCAGCCTCCGACTCCTGCTGTTCAAGCCCCATGGCTTTTAGTTTGAGTTGTGGAGCGGTCCCTGGACTTGGTTTCCCCAACACAAGTGGCAATGCCACCCCCGCTCCCTGTTGGGCATGCTCGACCTTCACAGTGGGCTCCAACTTTGTTCGCTTCTCCACCGCAACGTCGCCACCTCCGAAAGAACGCTTCATTTTGCAGCACACGGCTTCAGCCCGAAAGAATTTGGGCGAAGACAAAGAGACGGCGAATTCCGAGCCAAGCAAAATGCGTGCTCGCCCAGCACTGCTCGCTCTCGCTCAAGTCTTCGTCACCGATCGAACCCGATCAGTTGACGATGTAGCGACGACCACGAAAGGGAGTTCCGTTCCTTGATCTGTCCCGGTGCCGTCAAACGATTTGGTTTTCAGCGCCACGTCAAAATGACGTGGGACGTGATGTCGTCTGTTGGACAGGGGGTGGTAAGAAGGGTAGGGAGCGTAGAGGTTGGTTGGGTTGGAGTGTGTGTTGTGTGTGTGTGTGTGTGTGTGTTGGTTCGTTTGTTCGTTCTGTTCTTAGAAAGAGCCCCGTGAAAGGAAGCCGTCACAAATTGTGAATGCTGCTTTTTACGACAGTCATCCAACGGAATTGGAGTAGTTTTCAACTAGCAATCAACGCGTATCGGCAAGGCCTCACTTACAGCGTTTATGCCCCGAGCACAAAGATACAAAGGAACGAACGAACCCAAGCGACCACAGCAGAAGCACGGAAGATTTCTCAGCATGACGTCACGATTTAGTATACTAACGACGTGCACTGCGGTGCGACGGGAAAACGCCCACTCGCAAACGCGTCGGGATTTCAGATTTTCCAAATCTCACTCACCAGCGTTCAGTTCATAGTAATCAGTTGGAATTCTAATATTACCGCATTACAGTCATATTAATCAATCGAATATTGGAAGCGACTGAAAATGACTGCGTGGACGCGGACGAGTGAGCTGGTGAGTGAGTTGATGCTGAGAAGTCAGTTCGTTGAGTGGGTTTGTTGTGTCGTTCGTTGGTTCCTCACTGTGCGGCTGACTGACTGACAGACAGTGCGGGCGACTGACTGTGAGAGAGTGGCAGTTGGATCGCTCGTTCCTTTGCGTTTGCGCGCGGCGCACACACTAATGCACCGTTGCGTTGCATTGCGTTGGGTTGCGTCGTTGCGTTCAACCACCACCGACACCACTGACGCTGCGACTGCGACTGTGACTGCGTCGCTAGTTAGTTCGTTGTTTATTCGTTGGTGTCAGGTGAGGTGTGTCGGACTCGTTGTGGCCAGTACCAGAACGTACTCGTGATCTCCGCCAGCGTGTGCGTGCACGTGCTCTTTTGCGGGTGCGTGCAGGTCCCTGTTTTGGAAGCGGTGCAAGGATGCATGAACGTCCGTCGAGGAATTGCCAGCACGCACCGGGTTCGAGAGTCGCAGGGCTTGTTGAATATGGCGTACGGAACTTATACACGGATAACCCAAGTGGCTTTGTTCGCTGTCCAGCAACAAATGAAAGTAGTCCAGTGTCTCCACAACAATCATTGTATCATGTCGGCACAAGCGATACCGTGTGGGAACTTCAATCGACATGCAATCTAACAACACACCACACGTCATCTGCAGTAATGCAGCATCGGGGGCTGTCGTGATGTGTGGTTGTCGTGATGCATTTGTGCTATGACACTGGTTGCGCCCGAATTCACACGTTGATCGTGTGCTCGTGCTTGAAAAGTTACTCAACTTTTTATGCACTGCCACAATCTTCATACGCATTGACCTAACGGTCACAGTGAACCCTTTAAAATCAAGAGCCTTGTGCAAAATTCAACAATGTTGAGTGTTGACGACATTCAGTCAATGCGGCGAAACGAGCTGCAGGCGCTTGCCAAGCAGCATGGTATCCGTGCCAATCAGAAAAGTACCGTATTGATGGAGCAGCTGTGCAAGATTATCGGCAACGATGATGCCAAGTCCGCAACCACTGCACCCGTCGCTCCGGAGGACAAGACAGATAACCAAAACACTGTTTCACCACAAACACTCGACAAAGATTATGTTACTTCGGCCACTCGTAAAGAATTGCAAGCATTATGCAAGCAGAATGGCATTCGAGCAAACCAGAAATCGGCTGTCCTTCGCGAGGAGTTGCTGAAACTATGTGTGCCAGCCGACACCAAGTGTGATGACGCGGTCGATGACAGTGCTGAGCCGTGTGACAATGTCGCCCAGGATGAGCAGGAAATTGATGCAGCCGGTGACGTGAGTGAAGGCATCAACGCCAACAATGTGGCAACATCGACCCCAGCGGAGGCCACGAAACCGACACCTGACGCAGACAACAGCCACAACAATTCCGCTGAAGTGGCAGAAACAGCCCAACCGAACGCGACGTCAACGCTTTCGCAGAATGAGGACCCTGCCACGGCATCACAAAAGCCACCAATGACCAGCGATACGGCAAAAATCGTTCTCACTAGCATGTTGTCATCCCATGCACCGGAAAAGCTTGCCAACGTGGACAAATTATTGGCAAAACATGTCGGAAAAGAAGACGAGCTGCTTCAAAAAGTTGCTGCCAAGTATGGCATCGGGCTCAAAAAGGCCGGCACCGATGAAGACAAAGCACAGCCCAACAAATCTGTGGCCGCTGTTCGACGCGCGGGACGAACTCCAATCAAGCGACCAGTTACAAGACCGTCGCGTATCAAGAACGCCGGCCGAGCGTTGAACAAGCCGAAGCCAAAAGCACACACTCCTCGCGCGGCCACCGTGGCTCGACCAACAGTCCCCACTATTCGAGGCGGTGGTGAAGTGGTCTGTCACGTTCTGGTGCTTGTTGCGCGGTGTTGTGAAAGGATATTGACTGACTCATTCAATGTACTTTTGTTGTGATGAATCGCGATTGGCAGGTCCGCCGGCGCTTGTCCGCACATATCAAAGGACAACGCAAGTCTGTCTTCTCTGCCAAAAAACGCGCGCGTCCTACGAAGAGACCTTTGGCCGACTCGACGAAGGACAACACGGCTTTGTCAAGGACCGGACGGAAGGTCAGTACTTTTCACTCAAATTAATTGTTCCCAAACTGATGGGAAGTTAGCTTGTGACTGTCTCTGATTCTATTGTCGTCTGCAGCGCACAAGCAGCAAGCAAGCAGCAACTTGCACGATGCTGTCCCAGAAGAAGCGTCCTCGGAAGAAGGCTATTGATTGGGATGCTATCCATCGTCGCGACGAGGCTCGCAACCTGCGCAACACTGAAACACTGTGGGAGCGCCAAGCTCGACTGCAAAAGGAGCGCCTGAAACTGTGAAAGATTCAGAAGCTTTTTCTAAACCACGAAACAAATTTGCCCATGTGAATGTCGACGTCTGAAACTAAAGTTTACTTTTCAAATTCTAGTTTTTTCACCGGAGTGTCTATCAAGGACACCGGTGCAATGTATCTGATGTATCTTGCAACACTTCTTGCCGCACGCCCGCCATCACGTCATCGATTAAGTTCTCAAAGTTGTCTCCACTTCTAGGAGCGTAGAGCAAGAGATCGTGCTCGTGCTGCAATAGGGTTTCAGGTTCGCTATGATACAAATCCTCGAATTCATCGCTCGTGAGATCTCCACTCCTATCCATTGCAGTTGCACCAAGTGTTGAGCAACTACTGAGCTCCCATTGCAAACCGACGCGCAGAACTTGAGAAAGCAGAATTTTTGCGAGTGGTTCGTCCCACTGCATTGTTCCGAGTGTGCTGTTGGTCGCGACCACACTACACAGTCTGGTAAACCATGGGGCGATGACCGTACACCCACTCTGCGTCAAGCGGGACATTTGTTGGTTGAAGGTGATGGTCGACATTTGCTGCCAGTGAATTCCCACATTGGAGAACTGTTTGGCCGGCAAGCAGACCATCGCTGCGCGAGCAGCAGCAATGTACTCGTACTCTCGTGACCTTAAGTACGCTTCAACGCTGGCGATGCTGGCAACGTAAACGGCAGCGACGTCGCGGTCCACTCGCTGCGCAGGCCCGCAGCTCCTGTGGTCGCAGGAGGATGACTGCACAAAGATAGCAGTCTCAGTCTCAAAGTCGAAATTGTGCAACCAAAGACAGTTTTCCTGCAGTAAGTTGGTAAACGGCACTAAATCAAAGGCGTCCGGTATCCAGGAGAATGGAGAGGTGTCGTGAAGAAACGACGTAGTCCACGACAACGAACTGTGAACGAAGCGGTGTTCCGAAGCGAATCCAAATGGGGGGATCTGGATCTCGGAAGACGATTGCTGCGTCCAGCGATTGTAGCAATAACTGAGAAATGAGACACTGCACCATATTGAGAAAAAGTTCCCCCAAAATGTCATCCTCGGTGAATTCAATGCCGTCTGACGCCGACAGCCGTGTGGCCGCAGAATGGAGTCCCTCCTCCCATCACTCCGCGAAATGAGAGCGTAGACGTTTCGAGCGAGCCAATTCAAAAGGCGACTATGTCTCCTGGAGGAATGCCCCGTCGAATACTATTTCAATCATGGGCGCAATGTGGCACCACAGACTCTTTCGGTCTTCGAAGTGTGGCACTTAAAGTTCATCGAAAAATATTTCCGTCAAGCATTTGGTCTCCTTACATATTATAGGTGAAGAAGACCCTTCGACCTGGCACGCGCCACCGTTGGCATCCAATCCCTTCCCCATATTTCTGACTGAGCCTGCTTCTATTGAGAACCTGGACCGACTGTTCGTCATCGCAACGTCGAACACACAAAATACTCTCAACATCTCGCCAGCTTGAAGCCAACACGCACACTCCGAAAACGACCAGTGGTCCATCAAATTTGCTCACCTTGCAATTCACGCGTCACCACACAATGCCACAATGCCACGCAGTCCAACGCGAGCACAACTGCGCACACAGCCACAACAAAGCGCGGCACAACCTGGCACAGTGCCGACAGCGCATGTGTTGACTAGGGAAGGTCCTCGAGCCTCAAGCCCCTCGCCTTCCAACTTGAACTCGTCGCCCCGAAGCCCGAGCGGTCGCAACGAACGAGCACGGCGAACAAACACCGAAGCGACCGAAGCGACCGAAGCCAACACACCACAGGCAATCACAGGAACCTGCAAATTTTCACCAAGCACCTCCCCGCTCCCCACTCCCACTCCCGTCCCCACAGCCCGCAGCACTCACTCACTGGCCACTCACCCCCATCCGCCATCGAATGAATCCCAGGCAACGTGATGATGGTAAAACAATCGCAGTTTGATGAGTACTGAGTACTACGTATCTGTACTGAATGTACGTAGAAATGTTGAGCTTTTGCGTCCTCAAGTTGGTGGTGCAGAAGTTGCGTGACGTGGCAGGTGGCAGGTTGGTGGCAGGCGTATGGCGAAACAGGTCGGGTGCGTGGTCGGGTACGACTCGACGACCGACGAAGTAGCGACGTACGCCTGGCGACGTACGCCTGGCGACTGGCGACATTGCGAGTGGCGACGACGTAGTATCGAGTCGTTTGATGCGGCTCGCCAACGTGGCAGTTGGCACGGTGTCGTTAGTGCGCGGTGGCGTGTGCGTAGTGGCGGCAGCGCGTGATGCTTCGTGTCGCCGTCACGAGTCACATGCCGACCAAGCCTCATTGAATCATGAGGCCCGCCGCGCTATATCTCCGAGCGGGGCACGGGTGTGTTGTGGGCTGCGCCGTCGATTTCGCGCCAATGGCAGAAGCTGCTCAGTCACGCCACAATCGCCAATATTCGTGTTCACCACTGTCTGTCGTGGAGTGTGACAACATTTTTTGCGTCACAGTTCAAGGCAGTTCCATAAGTGGCGTCGAATTATCCGTGGCGTCGCTTCGCGCTATCAATTGACACCGGCAGTGATGTTATTCGAACTGGATCATGATGAATGGACGTCCTGGGGTGTTGTTGCTGGCATTTACACGTTATGCGTTGCCCTTCACATACTACTGAAAACTGACGGTACCGATGGGTACGTCTGGGACAAAGCCAGCAACAAACCGCTTCAGTATCGCAACAATGGACTACGAGTGCTCGTGGCTGTGTACATACTTCGTTACACCCTCACGACTCTGAAGTACTGGGACGACAGCTTCTTGTACACGCACTTCCATGCTTGCCTCAGAGCGTCATTTTCTTTTGGCATTGTACTGTCCATAGCATTCTACCTGCGCGGCCGCAAGGCTCTCGCGAACGGTGGAGTCGACCGTAATCCATGCACACCTACTACAAGTCGACGAGTTGTCAATGACGACAGTTCAGAATTTGACAATCGATCTTTCTTGGAACACTTTTACTGTGGGATCGAGTTTAATCCAAGACCTCAAAGATTGTTCCACATCGACATCAAAATGACGCTCTATCTTGTGGGGGCTGTGATGTTGGATGCCATCATTCACTCCGCAACCACATACCACATGCTGGCGTCCGCAGACCTCGGCCGACCAATGTCTTGGGCCATGACATCCTACCTCTGCATGTTTCGTTGGTTTGTTTTCGAGTACCTCTTCTACGAAAATGTACACACGTACACCTACGATATTTTCCGCGAGAGAGTAGGCCTCAAGCTCATTTGGGGTTGCCTGTGCTTCTATCCCTTTTTCTACTGCGTTGGGGTACGTGCGTCGTGCTGTCCATTCGTGTCTAATGCTGCATGTAACGCTGTGTAATGTTTACCGAATGCAGGTGTGGTCTGTGGCCGCTTTTGTACCGAAAACGCCCGAAGACGATTTACCACCAGTAGTATTCGCACTCTGCCTCGTACTTTATTTCTTGGGATGGATCCTCACGCGGGGGGCAAACTTACAAAAGCATGCTTTCAGAATCGACCCATCGCAGCACACGTGAGGAATTCATTGTGTGTGATGTGTGTGCTCTTTGAGCGACGTACTAACTTTTCCCGCGCATTGCTGGTCCAGATTTTCTTTTCCATTCTTGTTAGGGTTGCTCACGGTGCCACAGCAAACTCTCCATGAACATGGACCTGGGAGCAAAATCCTTGTTTCTGGCTGGTGGGGAATATCACGCCATATCAACTACTTGGGTGAAATAATTCAGGCCATCGCGCTGTCGTTACCAGGGTACTTGGTGACTGGTAGTACTATCCCCCTTCTGTACCCATTGTACGTGCACGGCGCATTTCACAACTTCAAGTGAAATCTTTGCGGCGCCAACCACTCATGTGTCGACGCTGTGCCCTTTTACAGATACTACGTGGCTTTGTTCATACCACGCCAACTTGACGATGATCGCGTGTGTGAAGGCAAGTACGGCAAGAAAGTGTGGGGCGAGTACGTGCAGGCCGTGCCGTACAGAATCGTTCCGGGAATATTTTAACCGTCACATGCACCAGTCAAGCAAAACCAACACACACCCAAGGCAATTTGAAGTTGTCGCTGACGACGTAATGGCAGTTTTCCACGAGGAGGAAAAATGCAGTGTTGCGAAAGCATGTGCAAAAGATTCTCTCAATTACACAATTTCTACTTTTGGCTACATTTTGAACCAAGCGTTGGTGGATACCCAACATTTGGTCTTCGATAGAGCCGTTGCTTGTTCGTGCGCGGTGTGGTGCAAACAGTGCAACAATAAACAAGTACGAGGCACATCCAGCAGAAATGCAACGTGTCAGATGAACACAACATGCCGGTGCAGTCATGGAGTACGTGTGTTAGAATTCGGCGCTGACGGTTTGCTTATCCTTATGGGCTTCTGTCGGACACAGAAAGTCGAGGCCTTACGCTTCGAGAAGTCTTCCGGCCGCAGTAGAGTTCAAACACAACTGGAATATCGTGACGCACAAAAGGGTTGACTGGGTTTTGTATTGGTTGGTTAGTTGCTGGTTGTCAAGGTGATCATGGTGAGTAAGAGGTGTGATAATTTTTCTTTTGGTTTTTGTCACAGTTCCTTGTTTCGACAGTCATCAATCGACTGCTAGGAAATGTCGTGGTTGCACAGGTGCTGTCACGACTGCAAACTGCGTGGCGGCGAAGACCCTTGCTGTCGTTTCTGCGGCCGTCCGTTCTCCATTCCTTTGAAAGTGCCAAGCGTCAAGCGCCACCTCACCAGCCACGCGCGCCGCGCTGCCAAAGCGGAAGACGGCGAACAAGACACAGAGAAGGAGAAGGCACAAGCATACACACACATACACACACAACAAAAGCCGCACGGCGCACGGCACGGCCGTCAACTTGTAAGGTGCTTGCTCGTGGACATAGGCACAACAGAGGAGAGAGGAGAGAGGCAGCAAGTGTTCAAAAGTGTTGTGAATGAACACAAACAACAACAACACAAGTCACGGTTGATGATTGTGCGAAGAGCCGTGAGTGCCCCTCGGAAGTGACTTTCAGTGCCCTCTATCTAGTCAAACTGTGTTCCTCATAGCAGTACATTTGTAAAACTGAAAAGAGATACTGTACATGCCATGTCACAGACAAACTAAATTTCTAAATGTCGTTTGAGTTCGAGATTTTGAGCTGCTCGCTCACTCACTCACTGTCACTCACTCACAGTCACTGCCCACAGTCCACAGTGACTGACAGTGAAAGTAAGTAAAGTGAGCCGCGGC
>ENA-OWNT01002542-OWNT01002542.1-seawater-metagenome-genome-assembly--contig:-NODE-2542-length-18860-cov-4.289943_pt1 | contig 18860 bp, 9 predicted proteins | sample MGYA00238136_ERZ651165 | MGnify/ENA primary metagenome ERZ651165 (study PRJEB26861, sample SAMN08777766) | seawater metagenome | isolation source: coastal seawater | place: USA: Florida | collected...
TTAGATCTACCTACCTATGGTATGGGATTTTGGGCCTTGTGGCGTGTGGCTTGTGGCTTGTGGCTTGTGGCTTGTGGCTTCGGGTTTACGTGTCGAGCAACAGAAGACGAAGGGAATCGTGTCACATGAATCGACGCCACAGGTTGGTTGCACGATGAAGTGTGTTTTAATTAATTGTTGAGGACAAGGTCGACAGTTTCCACCAGGTGCGCAACGTCTGCTGCTGTAACATCTTTGTGTGTGACCAAACGCAATCCACCTGCGCCGTAGCCACCACCAACCCTGATTCCAACTTCTTCCAGACCCCTGGTCAACGCCGCAGTTTCGGCAGAGATTGGATCCTGCTCCTCTAACGCGCTCTGTTTCGATGACCATGCGCTGGAACCATCAACTTGGACGTAAACGATGTTTGACTCCACCTCCGGATTCAGTATGCGAATTCCACTAACTTTCGCGAGCCCCGCGGCGAGTTCACGCGCATTAGCGTGATCCTCAGCAAGGCGCGTAACATTGTGATCCAAAGCATAGAGACCAGCAGCTGCAATAACTCCAGCTTGGCGCATCCCTCCACCAACCATTTTCCTCATCGCTCTTGCCTTTGCTATCATGTCACTGGATCCGAACACTACCGAGCCAACGGGTGCACCAAGACCTTTGCTGAGGCAAAAAGTGCCACTGTCCACAAAGTCTGCGATGTCACCAACTGGGCAACTTAATGCAGTTGCAGCATTGAACAGACGCGCTCCATCGACGTGTACATGCAAACCGCAGGCATGTGCCGCGTCCCGCACACCTGTCACGAGCATTTCAGTGGCAAACAAACAGGATGACACATTGTACACGCACGACATGATGAATGTCAGCTGTCACGTACCACGCATGGTGTCCAGATCTAAAACTGCACCTCCTCCAATGACATTTGTGTTTTCAAAAGCGAGCATGCGTGTCGGGGCGAAATGGGAGTCACCCGAGAGCCCCCCTTTGCAGGCTTCGTGAATCTGCTCCGGGAGAATAACACCTGGCCGGTCGCTCGACGAGACTCCAAACTTTGATGCTGAAGCGTACCCGGTCGGCAAGGGAGCAAGCTTAGCTCCAAGCAAAGCTGACGCACCACCAGCCTCAAAACAATTGATGTGTGATTTATCAGGGACAAGCAATTCGTCACCCCGACCGCAAACTGCACCAATGGCGACTAGGTTGCCCATGGTTCCAGACGACACAAACAGTGCGGCTTCTTTGCCCAAGAGCTCTGCAACTTTTCTCTCGAGCTCGTTGACAGTGGGATCTTCACCAAGCACATCATCACCAACAGCCGTGTCCCTCATAGCAGCACGCATGGCAGCGCATGGCGCCGTCACTGTATCTGAACGAAAGTCCGCAACGCGGGTATTGTCCGCATCTGCAACTGAGCTGAAAGACACAAGACGACCAAGCTTCTCGTGAACGCAACGTCGAGCGACTCGCGCACCTGTTGACAGCATAGTGCAAGCGAGTTGTCACAAATGCGTTGCACAAACCCGGCTAAAACAATTGCAAAAATAAGGTTGTGGTATTGAATTTACCGTGACACTGATGAGAAGGGGCTTGTTCATGTCAGAAGGTCAAGTTCGAATCACTTGGCTGCTGGTGACAGCAATAGAACTGAGTAAACAGTCAAAGCACAAACTACTATCGACAACTCGTGTGGTCAAACAGTATCACCGCTTTGAGCAACAAGATGCGACTCGATGGAGCGCGACGTGCGATACAACGCAAATATCACCTCGCCACGTGCCACACCACGTTGCCGTCGAGGCAGTCGCAGAACCACACCACCAACAGGACGACGCCACCAATAGAGGCAACTCACCACCAATCACACAACATTGACACAATACACCACCACCCCCAACACACAACAACATAAGACATAGCGACACCACAACAGCGTCAACACACCACCAACACACAACAACAGAGCGAACACACCAACAACCACGAACACTCCAGCGAGCTGCAACGGAGTCGACGACACAAGTCAGTGACAGGTGACAGGTCACGAAGTCGTCACAAGTTACACAAGAAGTTGGGTACAGGCGTGTGCGAAAGAACTGTGTGTGTGACTCCGTGACTCCGTGACTGTCTTCTGTGCAGTGCACTTTGCAGTGGAACGCGGCCACAACCCACAACACACAACACACACACACACAGGCTTCTGTTTGCTGTTCGACCTCCTGACAACCACAACACCACAACGAGTAGTGCATCAACCAAGTCCGTGCCCGACGAAGATGATTTGACTTCTGTGCCTGTGTTGAAGAAGTCACGCACGCACGCACGCACTCTCGACGTGCTTGCATGAAGTGCATGGCCTTACGTCATGGCATTGTGCGCGCGACGGCAACCCTTGAAAGTGTGAGACAAGAGACGCGGGGAAGGTCGGTGAAGAAGACACGGCATCGAAATCGACTTTGATGTTGTCGTCGCAGAGGAGCGAAAACTAAGGCGGACGGTGATGCACTGTAGCAAGTGGTTGCACCGTTGCACCGACAGTGGCGAGGACCCGTCTCAGTTTCGTTGCCTGCCGCACGACGAAACTTGTTCTCAAGCGGCCGCGGTTTTTTTAAACCAATTCAAGAACACCGACGAAGTGTTTTGCGCGGAAGACAGTCACACGCTGTGTCTCGTGTCGTGGTGTCCAATTGTGGTGTTTTTGCATGGCAGACGTGGGAGTACTCCGATGACTGATCAGTTGACGCGGCTGCCGTTGCCGGAGAGTGATTCAGATTTTTCCGGAAGCGAATCAGATGAACGGGACTACTTGGATCCAAAGGATAAGAAAACAAAAATTTCAGATGAGAAAGTAATTCGTCACCTCACAAAAATGTACGACATTGTCGAAGTTCCTGCTGACGCGAAGAATCGTATCATTGCCGGCCTGCCCAAGACGGTTCGGAGGTATCGCCCTTTCCCGAGAACGTTGTACACGTCGTTTTCGAAAAAGTACAAAGATAACGTGCCGTACGAGTTGGGCGAATGGGCACGAGTGCATTCTACCGACACCGATGATTGGCCTCTGCCAACTCCCACAGATCCTTTGGTATTTCTGAAGTTCGAGGTGGACAAAAAACCATTCATGCATCGTGTGGCGATTCAGTTGTTCGCGAGTGTTGTTCCTAAGACGGCAGAAAACTTTCGCCAGTTATGCATTGGCAAGTCCAGCATTGGATTCAAATTTTCCAAAATTCACCGTACAGAGGAGTCGAAACTGATTCAAGGAGGCGACATTACACGAGGGGATGGTCGAGGTGGAATGTCGATTTACGGCGCAACCTTTCCGGATGAGAATTTCGTGCTGAAACATTCATGTGCAGGAGTTGTGTCCATGGCCAACTGCGGACCGAACACGCAAAATTCCCAATTCTTTATCACATGCGGTTTGTCCCGCCTGTAGTGTGCATTTCTGTGTTTTTGTCACCGACCACACTCTGCTTTTCGTTGTAGGTGGAATACCTTTTTTGGACGGCAAACATGTCTGCTTCGGACGCGTTGCTGAGCTCAAAGGCCTGAAGACAGTGATGGCGCTGACTAAACTTGACGCAAATCAACATGAGATCTCTGTCAGCGATTGTGGCGAACTACAGAAATTGTGATTTGAGATTGTAGACTCGAGTATCTAGTATGCAGATCTAAGTTTTTAGTGACACCATCAGCACATGATCCACTAAAAATCAGGTTCATGGGCGTTGAAGGTGCACAGAATGAAACACTGCCGATTTAGGGCCGACACGCGCGAGTTTCCGCGTGCGCGAGTGGACTCCACACTCTTTTGCACGTTTTGTAAAAGGCCACGTCTACGGTGGGGGCTGCTGACCATCCTTGCTTGCGCTTCCGGCAATAGGCCGTGTCTCGACATCAGAATTCGGTGACCCACCACGTGATGAGCGCTGTCGACGAAGTCGCGTTGACATGCTCTGCATCAACGCCGCTCCACGACCAGGACTTGCTTGTCCAATAGCGAGGGCTTCGCGTGGGGAAAGGAGATATATTTCTTGGGTCATAGGCGACAGCGGCCCTTCACGAAAGAATAGTCGGCTGCGCAAAAGTAGCATTGCAAAATGAGCTTGGATGCAAAACAGGGACACGGCAATGCGAAGTGTGCAGCGACGAACCGTCCACGAGCAACGATATGCCGGTCATGACCTGCGCAATCACACCAATAAAGCGATGAGCCTCGATATACACCATTCTGGCATGGCAACGAGAGACGACGCAACGCCGCAACAAAATGTCGCAGGATTTCGTCCAAAGTTGCCTGCAGCGCGAGCGAATTCAAAATTTAGATTCGTACCAGTTCTAATGAAGTTGTTTATCGCCTCTAACGATGCTTGCGCCGGCACTGCGAGAGTTCTCTGAGGGTCAGGCTGACAAATTCGAAGCAACGGTGCAATTGACCCTGCAAACATGGAAGACGAGCATTATACATCGCAAGTCAACAACAATATTGAGTGATCAAAGATAAACCTTCGACTGCCACCCAACGAAATTCTGAGAAGCTTGGATTTGTGATGATCTGTCCAAAGTTAGCGGGCGCTAATGAGGGCGAAAGCATTTCACTGCAAAAACGTTCTGAGGCATATTCATACCTTTGGAAACTCATGAACGGGTGACCACGAGGTAGTCCTGACATCATTCACCGCTGGGAGTAATCCTTGCGCAGGGATCCGAGCGCAAAGACGGTACCTGCATGTTTGATGATACGATCTTGTCACACGATTCCCAAAAAGTAATGCTGCAACTCCAAACGTACTTTGCTCGAGTCGACAGCAGACCTTTGACTGGGATCCCGTTGGAACTTGCCCGACATATGCAGTTTGCATCGACCTGCAAGATTAATCGAGTAAGCGTCAGACCCAACGCCGCAGAAGCAACAATTGTTTCGAAACAATGTACCAATACAATGGATCGTTGCGAGGTTTCACCAAGGAAGGTCGTGGTCCACTGCACTCGTCTTTCAATCCGATACCTACAATAGTGCAACTCAACTGATTCTACTTCTGGCTTATTTCTTCACCCATGAGTCAAAAGTATTCCCGCACCTTACACAACTTAAATTTCGCAAAATCGGCGGCGGATCCCACAACAGAGACGCAGTTGTCTCATTCAAAGCAATGCGTGGAGAAAATTGCGGAACTTCGAGAACATTCAATGGTTGGAAACAACGACTTTGCTGGTCCTGCACATCATATTGAATGAATGATCCGCTGCATAGCAACGGGCGACGAGCAAGCGTTCAACTGTTAGTGGCGCCCTCATACGCACAGTTTGGACATTCGACTGGTCAAAAGCTTTAACGAATTCCGGATGTCCAGGTTTCAAAGCCACTAACGCCAAACTGGAGCCATCACTTGGCACCTGTGCGCATGGTACAACGCGTGAGGAGTGTGGCCAAAATGTTGTGAATCACAGCAAAAACTCACGTTGTGACCATCACCATGATTGTCGTCGACAGCGTTCATGAACACGTCAGTATCAATCGAGCTCCGAGAAGCTGCAGACACAACTTGGTTGTGTAGCGCTCGAGCCAAATTACCCCCTTCGTTGCGTAGAATGGTTCCAACACAACAAAAGGTGTTGCCGGCCAGAGTCGGCGTCGCACGATCCTGTCACAGACATGGTGTTGAAATGGCGGACAACAAAACGATGCAAGCATATTTTCAAGACTACCTGCAATGCCAGACCATACTGGAGGTTCACGAAGAAGTTGCTCTCAATTGCTGGATGACAATCCGCGCCGATGGATATGCCATGCCGTGCAGAGCCTTGAGAGTCCAACGGATCGCCGACAACGTTTCGGAAGATACGAGCTTTCGTACTACCACAAATGTCAATAACACGGCTATAGCCCGCCATGGTGTTGCGATTGATCGACACCAAATTTGTGCTGCCATGAATCGCGATACAAGTTCCCGCGAGGTTGCTTCCCTGAGCGACAGTTGCGACAGGAATTCAGGAATCGCTGATGGCACACCAGTGCAAACATCCACAAGAGTTTCAAACCTGCAACACGTTGTCGTCTATAACGGAGTGGCCCACGTTCTGGAGTACAAGTGCGTTCTCGACTTCTGAAATCCAATTGTCATGAATGAGAGCACCTGACTGCGGCGAGCCCACGGGCATAGAATTGCATTCCATTCTCACTGCGGCAGCACCGGCATCACACCGCCGGAATAAATTTTCAAAAACGAACATATACGGGATTTCATCAGGTCTCCTACAGCAACAGCGGACAGGTCAGATGGCATGCACCAAAACATTATCACAATGCAATTCACCCACATGACATTGGCGCGAGGGGAAGGTGCTGGAGATGTGGCAACCGCCGGGGAAGTGCTTTGTGTTGCGCCTTGGTGCGTCCTCCCAGAAGCGCTGTCGGCCGTGTGTTCAGTATGAAGGCGAATTCCATCTTGGGTAATGCCCTCGAACGTATTTTTCGGCCCTATCTTCAACTTGGTTGCAAGTATCTTACTGTCACTCCCGTTTAATGCATGCTTGAGGGCTAGTTGTGCCGCATTTTCCTCGTGTTCTTCGGACCGCGATCCCAGCCATCGAGATAACGCTGCAAAGATACCTCGTCGTCCGCCAGTGTCGACGAAGGAGGATGCAGTTTTCGAACGCTCAGTCGACTTTACCTTGTCCTCTTGTGACAAGGAAATGGTGGGGCACTCAATATCAATACCAATGCGCACACCATCGAAGACATTGTGATGCAAGTGTGGTGTTGCCATCTGCAAGGCATGCACACCGATGCAGTTGCCCACAGGTTCATTGGGCTGTCGTGTCTTTCCTTGGCACTGCGTGAAGAATCGATTCCGACAAATTTCAGGAGACGACGAAGAACCTGCACATAGGACAATAACGCATCATACACAATCATACGTTTAAAATGCGAGAACACAACAACTGCCAATCACGAATCGAACGCACCTTGGACTTGAACCCCCGTAACTTGCGCGGTGTCTACGGTAGTAGGCGCAAACGAAAATGCGTTGTCACAAATGAAAGGACTTGAATGCCGTTCCACGAGAATACCCATTTTGTGTTGCTCAACGAAGTAATTGTTGGTAACTTGTACATCCACAGACGTCTTGGTTTCTGGGCTATATTGATTCGCAATGATCATTCCGTTATCATTTTGAACGAAGCGATTCTCGGCTACAATATTTGCACCTTCAAGTGGCTCAGCCAGGACTAGTGCAGTTCCAGAAAAAGCGGTGCTGGAGGAGTCTGCCACGACGCGGTGACCTTCAAAACTATTTCCACGAACAGTGGCACTTGACGACTGCTGGAATATCAGTCCACCACCTCGGTTCCGCTCGAATTTGTTGCCAATAATGTACGGGTTCGTTTGATAACCCCAAATTTCCATGCCGACGCCGTGAGAATCCGAGATTAAGTTGCCGGCTCCACAATTCGGAAAACCACCTTCAATTCCAATCGTTGCGTTGGCACCACCACTAACCCGAATACCGACACGGGTACTGCCACAAACTTGATTGTTGGCAATTTCATGTTTCGACTCGACTGGACCGTGGATTAACATGCCGACGGCGTTATCTTCAAGAATGTTGTTCTTGACGAGGAGCCTATAATCATCTGGCATCTGGTTGTCATCCAATTGTTGACCCTGAAGCTCTATCGGTGAACCGACTGATGGCGACGAGCTTTGCTCGCGCTCAGGCTTCTCGGACCGACCTTTGACTTTGGTAGAGTGTTTGATGTACAACCCGTATCCAGATTCGGAGCGACCAATCATGTTTGAGTCAATTGATGCTCCAACAGGCAGCGCAACAGCGACGTTGGCTTTCCCACAAAATTCCACCGTGTTTCCAACGCAGGAAGCTGTCGATTTCTTTTGGACTAGCAAACCGTACACTACTGCCCGACGTATTGTATTCTTCAAAACCGAACATGGGGAGCGTTGCTCGGAAATGATACCATAATGATTCGAATCAAAAGTATTTGACTTGAAAGATCCAGTCGATTGAATCCCATTGACGAGAAGCCCAACAAATGAACGAGTGAATGTATTGTCGACCAATTCAGTTGAGCAGTTTTGCACGACGCAACCAAAGCATGGGTGCTCGGCCGGCGTGCTGTGCCATTGGAAATGGTTTTGTTGTACTTTTCCCCGTTTGGCATTGGCACAAGCCAAACACACGGACACTTGACCATGGTCTTGGAGGTCAAGCTCGTCTAATACACCGCTGCCAAGGCTCACATCAGTAATGAAGTTTCGTAGAAAGTCCGTTGATTGATTTACGGCTGTCAAAATGTTATGGAATTCAACGGGCGAAGATTGGACTTCACAGCTGGTCTCTGCGTCAATATTGAGTGTCATGTCAAATAAACTCATGTCAGTTGTCAGAGACATCTCGAAAAAAGGAGCAAAAGTTGTGGCGATTTTCTCTGCTACTTGCGGCAATGTTGTGGGAATGTTGGATCCATTGAAAAAGCCAGTTTTCGACTTGGCAGCAAGTGCTGCAGTAATAGGCTCTTGTGCGGCACACAACGCCGCAAATCGTGCAGAAACCTCCGCAATTCGTCGAGCAGTAACGTCACTATCATGAAAGTGTGCACTTGGGGCTGCTTCCGCAGTATCGCTTGATGCGATTGCACTTTTTGGCAATGGACCGATTTCTGCCGGCCTGCCGCTGCGATGATTGACACAGAAGACGTTCCGGAAAACGGAGTTGTCGCTCGTGTCACGATCAAAAATGCCGATGTTCCCGACACTTCCTTTATCTTGAGCAACGATGTTGTCATGAACGATGGAACTTGCTCCAAGTGACAGCGCCGTGCTGTTTGATGGGAGTGTGAAAATATTGTGGCTAACTGTCACTGCGCATTTGTCGGAGCACACAACTCCGACACAATTGGTGGCGACATTGAGGAAGTTGCGGCGGAGAACGACGCCTGAGCGTGCTCCAACGACGATGATTGACGTTTTGTGGCGCGCATCGAAGTGATTTAATTGGCAAACAGTTGACGCTCCTTGACACAGAATGATACCAATAGCGTTCTTTTGAAAGATATTGCTCGCCACGGATCCGCTTGAATTTTGTGAGACAATGATAGCAACACCATTCCGCTCAAACGAGTTGAACGACACCATGGATTGCTCTGGGCAATTCAACATTGTAACTGCGGCACTGTTTTGTATGAAGGAGTTGTTTGTAACTGAACAAACTGCCTTGTTCAAAATGCAGCTGACCCCTTCAATGTTGAAGAAACAATTGTTGGAAATAATATGTCCGTCACCTACACCCTCTGACGTCTCACTCTGCAGCGCAGGGGTGGGACTCGTTGGTTTCTCCACCACAGGAGTATCGGAATCACTCGTAGCGCCCAAGAGCACTGCGCATCGAGATTGGCCGACAAAGAGGTTGTTGCATGCTTTCAAAGCAGCAAGATTTGAAAACTTTAGTGCAGTCTCACCACCGACAAAAGTGTTGGCAACAATGTTTGTCGTCCCATGAGACGAAGAGCGAGTGACACAGACTGAATTGCGTTGAAAGTCACAACCTTGAATGCTGACGGCGACAGCGGCGTCAATCAAAATGGCGCATTCGTTGTTTTCGAATAGAATCCGGCGATTTTGAGCAGGAGCATGGGCGAATGCTACAAAGCTTTGAAGCGTTTCAGGGTTAGTGTATCCGACTTTCCCTGTCCGTTCATGATCCTTTTCTGTCTGCTGTGTTTCATCAGCAGCATGATCTTCAATCAGAGCGCCCACATCGACGCGCTGGGTCTTGCTCTGGACCAGAAGAGCAGTTGCGTTGCTTTCAAACTTGCTGGCAATGATATCAACTTTGTCACCGGATTCGAGGCATATGCCTCCCGTGTTTCGGCCAAAGTAGCAACTACGAAACTTCGGACATCCACTCTCAACGCGAACGGCAAAAGAGTCAGAGGCGTTGTCTACAATTTCGCACTCAGTGAACTCCGGTGCAGCGTCGCAGACAATGATACTATTGTTCGTGCTTGTGTGGAAAGCGCAGTGCTCTAACGTTGGTCGGGACCGTTGCGTGACACGAAGACCGCAGCAATTTGCTCGAAACGAGAGGCGCGCCAGTGCTGGATGTGACAGATGTCCGGATATGGACACTCCGCAGTCTCGATTTTCGACAATCTGAATCCCTGAAATATCCTTGATTTCCACCGTCTCATCCTGAACCAACGCGTCACCCTGCCCTTTATGTTCACAACTTAGAGTTGGGGAGGCATCTTCTATGACTACGCCAACATTGTTTCTCAGAACGACTCCCGAACGTAGAACTCCGCCGCAATGACTGAACCTCAGACCCACTTCATTGTTCGCAACAACAAACCCATCAAGGAGAGGGCTGGCTTCGTCTGCAATGTCGATAGCGAATGCACAGTCACGAATGGCATTTTTCCCGACGACGGCGAGCCGATCTGTCACCTTTACGCCAACTGCGTGGATACCTGTGGAACATCCGTCAAAGATGTTATCACGGACAGCAATACGTTGCGCACAATTCATAACTCCCACGCCGACGTTGCACTTAAGCAACGAGTTTTTTGAGAGTGAGGCCACACTCGACGCAGTCCCACGTAGAAGTGCGCCGAACATTTGATTCTGGACAACGTTACCAACAAACGAACCACTGCCCTCCAGCCACAAAATTCCAACACACTTAGATTGGGTTGCATCATTGCTGTCCGTGAATTCATTGTCCTCAACAGAAACTTCTGTCCGCCCGGCAACAGTGATTCCGACACTCTGCTCTGAAAAGCGGTTTCCTGTAATTGCACAAGAGCTACCACTCAAGACACCACAACTTCCTTCACCGAAAAATTCATTGCCGGAGATCACGAAACTGTCCCTCTCAGTGGATTCTGGCGATAATCGAGGCTCTGCCAGATGATGCCAATCAAATGTTGGTGCAAAAGCACACGACAACGACGAGGCAGAAAGATTTATCCACAAAAAGAGATTGGGTTGTTCGGCAGCTCCGTAAAACCTGCCTGGAGCAATTAACAAACCCCAAACAGCCGTGTGGCCATCAGAATCAGAGCGCTCTTTGATGTTGCTCACCACTACAAGCGGTCGCAATAGAATTTGAATCACAGCTGCCTTCAGCTGAGAGCTGACGCCGTTAGAGTATGGCAACATGTCTACACCGCTCGTTGACCACACATGACACGCCTCAAATGAATGGGGTTGAGGAAAAATATCCGCAATCGATGCGGCGGTGCTTGTTTGCCGCAGGATAATGACTTTTGCGACACATGCAACGGAAAATGACATTCCGTCAAACGAGTTGCGGTGGACTAGTGTGGAAGTACTGGCCAAGTTTGATGCCCACATCGCAATCGAATCGCCCTGGAACTTATTGTCGTACACTCGATATGTGGTTTTGCTTGGGAGTTTACTTTCAACTGTGCCCATCAACACAGACCCGACAGCGCAGGACATGAAAGTGTTTCCTCCAGGTCGTTGCTCGTCGGCTTCTTCAGAATCATTACCAATACTGATGCATGGACTCGAGGCCAAAGCTGGGTCACCATGATCTGTTGTCGGTCGATGGGTACCAACGAGTGTTTCCAGCATGGAGTGGGAGATCTCAGAAACGATGATGCCGGCGGCCAACATTGTCGTAGTGCTCGCATCCACTTTATCGGGGCTGCCAAACATATTTCTCACCACCTTAACATTTGCGAGTGGAGACACCAGAACTGCAACGCCACGACCCTGAAAGTCGTTGCTATCGAGAACACATTTTGTGCTAACACCGTGAACAAAAACAGTAACGGGTACACTACTTGCACTTTCAATTGTTTCAGGGGGGTTGATTTTGCCAAATAGGCAAGCGATGAACTGAGGTGATGAACTGCCCAACACACACACCTCTGCTGTGATATTGCTGCCATTATCGCAAATTGCGCTGCTCCCGACTTGACCAGAGCCACCGTCGTCGAATAATAGCGCCAAATGCGTGTTTTCGACAAAGTGAGTGTGCATGGCAGTCAGCTGTGTCCTGTCGCCTAGGACTGAGGTTCCGACTTGGTTGTTGCGCACAACACTGGACTCCATGATTATGTGAGCTCCCTCACAGCTATGCAGGCCGAGTGAGTTGTCGAAAACAGAGCAATTTTGAACGTATACGAAAGCACCCTTGCACGCCTTCACGCCAAGCGAACAATTCGAAATTTTGCATCGTTGAAACTGTGACGAGTGCACGTATGTATCGTACTCGTCCCGCGATCGTCGACAGCAAGACATATCATCGAACACCCGCTGCGTCGTGCCTCCATACACTCGTACACAAGATGACGACAGCGCCAAAATTCCGATGTCGTCCACAATTTGCGCTGATGTGTCCGCGGTCAAACTCCCACCTTGAACAACACACCCACTCAGCTGAACTCGGCTGTTGTTCGCACTTAAACCAATAATGTTGCCTTGGAAGTTCAAAGCAAGCAAGTGAGGTCCTTCGTTGTTGTAGTACAAATTGCTCCCCCTTGTCAACGAAGAAGTTGATGGCAAATCGATTTTGCTCGGCCCACTCCGGTTGCCGACATTTTGTGTCGACACGCAGAAATTCTCGGTACATTTGCAAAGTTGAACCCCCACGCGATTGCGCGACAAATTAAGACGTTCAACAATGACCCGGGAATCACATTCTTGTATGTGCAGTCCTACATCGTTGCCAATAAGATTCCCCACTTCCACATGCGACACAGAGCTTGTTCTGCGATGGAAGTGCATGCCGATTTTACAAAAGCCAACATCGGTTTCAACAAATTGTGAGAGTTGAAAAGCAGCTCCCTCCACATACACACCACTGTCTTTCGCAAACAATATCATATTGTTTTCAGACATGCAAGATACGGCGCTCACGTGGATACCGATTTCGCAACCCGAGACAATGTTTTGTTGCACCCTAAGAAGGGCTGTTGCACTTTGGACCGCCGTGCCTTCAGTTGCCACGTTAGTGGAAGGCAATGCTTGGCCCTTAATTGCGGTTTTGCAGTTATGGTAAAGATTCTTGTGGAGGGCTGTAATTGACGTGTTGTTGGCATCACGGCCACAACACAAAGTGCCAATCTTGCACTCCCGAAAGAGATTGAGTTCAAGGGAGATGCGGCTAAACACTGCATGAATGCCAACGTCCACGTCCTCAAAAAAATTCTCACGTACACACAAGCTCGAAAGATAACACCTTCGGAAACGGATTCCCGTTGATTGCTTGTCTGTGCTTCTCTTCGTGAATAAATTGCTTGACATTTTAACGCCGTCCGCAATTAGTGTTTGGCACTCAATGCCAACAACATTGTCAAGAAACTCCACACCCTGCACTGTTGGTTTAGCATTGTGCGATACCATTATCCCCACGGCGTTTCCTTCAAAGCGTGAAGTGCTTGTAAACGCCTCAAAGTCACCGTTAATGCTCGGTCTTTCACGCTTGTCAAAGTCACTTCGCACGCCCTCCCAAATTTTCCCCAACATTTCCGCCAGGTTTACTTGCACTGATGAACCGATCATTGGGCACGTTTCACGTCCATGAACCAAGACGCCGGCCACGGCAGGATGATGATAATTTCTGACCTCATTGCCGACAAACGTGCCGCCAGCGCCGGATACAAAGACTGCACCCGCAGCAATGCCGGCACAAAAGCTGTTACCCATAACACTGATGTCCTGAACTTGTGCTGCCATGAAGTCGAAAAAGTTTTGCGAAAATTTGTTGTTGGTGACGGCTACGTGGGAGTCGGCCCCTGTAACAACTAACCCGGAGCACATTTTCTGACTATTCGATTGGAATGTGTTCGAATCGATCGTGCAAGTCGAGTCAGACACATACAAGCCGATTCCCTGAAGGGAAGCCACTGCTAGATCTTGATTGACAACATCTTCTGGCGTGAACGTGCTCCCAATGGTGCTGTCGTCTCCGCTGTTTTGTGACGATGTGGAAGCAGAAGGTTCTGTTCCTGAAGACTTAGGCCGGGAAAACTCGCATTCTCGCACGTCAATCTGAGAGAACCGGCTGATGAGCACGCAACAATGATTGTTCGACAAAACGTGACCTGCGAAACTGGCACTCTTGTGCTTGTCAAACAGAAACCCAATGTCGCATCGTTGAACAGAGTTTGAAGGGTCGACTTGGAAGTGTTTGCCTCCTCGTACCGCGATGCCGATTGACTTTGAGCTTACTGTGGTCAAGTCAACCCAACCATCCATCGACAACGATGTTTGTGAAATTTTGTTGTTTTGTGCCGTCATGTCACAGTGTTGCTGAGAAATATCTATTCCAACTAGATTGTCCACGAAGCCATTATTGTTCAGCACAACTTTGGAATTTTGCACTTGAACGCCACAAGCTTTGAACCGAATCCTATTTTCCTCAATCCGAACATTGTTCCGCAGAGTGTCGCCGCTTTTGACACCGATACCGACACTGTCAGCAACACGGCCGACGATTCCTGCTCCAGGAATGGGGCCAACAAGCGACCGCTCCAGGCGATCCGATTTAGATGTTAATTCGTTGTGATGTACATACGCCGTGGCACCAGCGATGAATATAGCAATGCAGAATCCAAATGAAACGTTGTTGTCGACTTCAGGACATGCGTGCAGGCTCAATTCTGGTGCAGGAGAGTCGAAGGAACCGCAACCCGGTGGTTTGGAAATCGTAACTGCCGCGTGAAGATCGATTGAAGTGATGGTGATGGCACGCCATTGAGACAATGCAGTGTCGTGAAACTTGTTGTCCGAGGCTCGTCCACCTCCACCACAGTAATTGAGTAACACACCGTCACCAGATACGTCGGAGCAGGCCGTGAAAACGTTTTGTCGAAGGTGTGGCATCGCGGCTGCGGTGACGTGCGTCGGACTGTCTTCAAGAGTGTTTTCAACGAAATCAACTTGATTTTTGTCCGTCGGCGATCCGGAAAACAGGGCTCCGACGCGGTTGTGCGAAAAGAAATTGCCCGAAATTGTGCAAGAACAACTGCCATGGACAAGAGTCGCACAATCAACGCCATCGAATTTGTTGTTTCTCATCTGGAATGCGACGTTTGCATCGGCTACCACACCAGTTCGCCCGCCGCTGATGAAGTTGCGCTGTAAATCAACATTTTGACTTCCTTCTTGCAACAAGATGGCGTGTCCAGCGTCAACGTCAAACTTGTTAGTGGTGACCGTTTTCGTGCCTGAAGAAGGGCCGACTGAGATTGCACAAGCGCCTTCTTTCGAGGAGCGAAATGTATTCGTGTCTACGACAAGTTGATCGCTTACACCACGAACCATGATGGCGAGAGAAAATCCTTGAAAACTGTTCTTCTTGACAATGCTGCAACTTTCACTGGCATCTGCCTGCAATGGATTCGGATTGTCACCGGGCAAATCTGCACCGCCGTCGATGTGCAACGCAACATTTGCGGCCACGAATTCATTCTCCAAAATCGCAATCTTTTGGCACGATGACAGATGAATGGTTCTATCGCATCGAACAAATTGGTTGTCAATAACTTCGACCACACCTCCTGAGAGACCGATGCACACATCACTACATTGCAGAAATGCATTGGAGGGCCCAATTGTCACCTTGCCCGGCAGCGATCCGGCTATACTTGGTCCAATCATGTCTGAGAACTTGTTCTCTTCGATCGTGCACGAATTTTCAACCTTGATGCCGTTTCGAAGCTTGGCGAATTTGTTGTCATGGATTTTTGAAGTTGTTGCCGCTGTATCACAAATAAACACACCAGTTTGAGCAGTCGAACTTTGTGCAGGTGCCGGGTTTTGCGGAGAGAAGTAGTTTTCGAACACATCCGCCGTTGCTCCATCGCTAACAACGACGGCTGAACTTGCCGCCATCAAGTCATTGAAGGAAATCGAACCACTTGCCTTCCCAGTTACTTTGATAGCATGATTCCCGCCGCTGATAGTGTTGCGATAGCCTTCTTTCCCAAATTGTGGTGTCGTTTGTTCTCCAGTGATGAGAACTCCTTGTTCAGAGGAACTGCTACATTGCAGTTGATTGCTGCAGTACTCTCCACAGCCACCGCTGTCGATTACAATTTCAGAGAACCGACTATGAACGAACTTGTTTTGATCACATGTTGGATGAGCGAACTCGCCAACTATGAGACCGATAAAACACTTCTGGAAAGTGTTGTCCGACAAAGTCATGTCGCAATCCTTGCCTCCCAACCGAATACCGAATGAACGCTCAACGTCAACGTTTTGACCAGTAGCAGAGTCAAAGTTAGACAGGTGGTTTCCTTCCATGATGCCCTGTGCGTTGTTCACGGAGACTCCGACAAATCTAGAATGCGGAAGTACGGACTCTGTAAGATGAATGTTGTTCCTTTGAATTGTCAACTTACAGTGGCCGACGGAAGAGACCCCGGTATGGTTGTCAACAATGTCGTTGCCTCGAAGGCACACAATTGCTTCTGCAGCGGCAAAGATCCCAATTGCATTCTTCTCAATTCTGTTCTTTGCTTTCTTCAAACTTTTGTAGTCAGCGACGCTTGCCAGTGCCACCAACTCGGGTTCACCGATTTCAACGTCGGAGTTGCTTCCGAACACGGCAACAGCATAGCACACGTCACCGTCGCTACGTGGCACATGCGACGCAATGGTGTTGTTCGTCATGCTCAAAGCAGAGTTTTCTGAAACAATCCCTGCGCATACATTGCTTTCGATGCAATTTGAGGCAACGATGGTTCTGCCTGTCGCCGACGAGACCGATTGAAAATATGCGCCAATCGAATTTCGGCGAATATCATTGTTTTTCAACACCAGTTGTCCATTCAACGCTCCACTCACGACAATGCCAGCACCAAATTTGGAGCTTGCCACGCCGGAAGGAGACAATTCTGTTGTGGGCATTCGACAATCGGTCACACTGTTGGTGTCCAAAATGCACGCAGCTTCCACACGAAACCCTTCGCGAAAACCAGCCACAACATTATCCTTGAAGATTGAGCATTCCGGCTTGCATTCGTTTCCGACCACAACAGCGACAGAAAATGACTCGGATACGGGTTCCGTTCCCTTCTGTAGATCAGATACTGCCACCTTAAACGTGCAGTCATGAACAGAGCAAGGAGAGGCAGACACCAGGGCCCCAACGGATTGCCACTTGCTGCGTGGGTTGATCAAATCGCTGCGCCGTTGAGGGTGAAGTCCATGAGGAACCGAAAAGCTGCAGTTCTCAACGATGATGCCACTATGATCATCACTGCTTGCGGCACCAACACAAGCCACGCCAACATCATTGTCGACAAACTGGCAAACCGCTACGACAGACTTTTGTGTGCCTTGAATTCCGGCAACAATGCCAACAGTATTTTCGCAAAACTCTGTCGTCGAGACATGAATCGAGCCTGCAGTGCGACAACTTGCTACTCCACATCCACAACGTTCGAAAGCGGCGCCCCCTTCACATACCAAAGAGGCCGACGAGTCGCAAAGAATTCCACATCGAAGTGCATCCTGTACGGTAGTCGCTTGCACTTTGACACAACTGGAATCACGTGCAGCAATGCCAATACCAACATTTTGAAACAAGTCCTTTTGAAAAGTGACCGTGCAAGCGTCTTGAATCAAGACACCAACAACAGCCCTCGAGTTAAACACATTGCTGCGAAATGTGGGTCTGCTGAGTTCACCTGACAAAACCGCGCAAACGGGGAAGGTTGGCAGCGCACAAAATGTGTTTTCATCACAAACTGGGCTCGAATTGTGTGCGACAAACGGAACATGGAATGTATTTCCAGAGAATTTGGAGTTGTCGCGTAACAAGAAAACTTGTCCGCTGTGGTCCACACTTGTCCAGGTATCGCTGGCATCCGATAGCTGCAAGGCTTCTACCGTGTCCTTGAGTGCGTTGATGATGTGTGTTGGCAATCGCTGCTTCAAACATTCATTCCACTGAGCGACTACTGCTTTGGAGTCGAAGACACTCGCCTGCTCTCTGTCGAAGTTGAAAATATTTTGCTCCCAGATCGACTGCGTTGAAGAATCATTCACGAATACACTTTTAACGCAGTTGGAGAGTGAGTTTTGAACCGCGGTAACTTTGGTCGATCCAAATCCATAAATACCAACGCAGGTGCAATCTGTAATAGCGTTGTTTTGCACTAGAACAGACCCTGCATTTTTCAGCAAGATCGCAAAACAGCAATTGAGGAACGAATTGCCCTCGACCAAGTAATTATCAATCGCTTCGCTGCAAATAATACCAGCATCGGTGTTGCAGATGGAGTTTCGTACAACTAACAGCGTGGTGCAAGCAGTCATTCTGACTGCAACACTCAAGTTGCGCATTACATTTGCCTCCACACTACATTCTGCTGAAGATGAAGAGTCATGCTCGGAGAAGTCGAATGCTGTGCCCATGAACAGGAAGTTGTGCTTTGTTGTCGCAACACTTGGGGCTTTCGGATTGTTACGAAGACTAAAGTGCGATTGCAGCAACTTGCTGGCCTCATCTCGACACCAAGTGGCAATGCTATCATCGTCCGAGGCAAAATTTGACATGGACGCAAAGCCCAAAGCGCCTTCCACGCGTGTGCCGCCTTCACGCCAAGCCTCGACGCAGTAATCAAATGACAGTTGCAGCGACGGCCCCTGCAGCACATCCACATCACTGGCTGTTGTTCTCAGTTCGTGCTTAACGAGGCCAACATCGAACACCGGACGAGACCAGTCTGGCACTCCATAGCTTAGAATGCGCAGAGGTTGGTCAGCAGTCACACAATCGTGCGAACCTGAGCATAGAACGGATACCAGAGTATCATCGTCCGACATTGACCAACCAGTGTCGCGCTTCGACGAATTT
>ENA-OWNT01002543-OWNT01002543.1-seawater-metagenome-genome-assembly--contig:-NODE-2543-length-18859-cov-4.270631_pt1 | contig 18859 bp, 19 predicted proteins | sample MGYA00238136_ERZ651165 | MGnify/ENA primary metagenome ERZ651165 (study PRJEB26861, sample SAMN08777766) | seawater metagenome | isolation source: coastal seawater | place: USA: Florida | collected...
GCTAACTGCTCCCGCAGTTTATTAATGGTCGCTTGCAATTCGTCTTTTGATCGAAGTGAGCCTTCTCGCTCACGCAACTCTGCATTTCGAGTTTCGATAGCATCAAGGATGGTCTGCAGTTCAGTCCAACGTTGGGTGTGCTTATCGTCGAGCAGTTTCATTCGTTCATCGAATTCTTCTTCGCGTTGCTGCGCCTGCTGAAGTTTCTTCTCGCCAGCTTCGCGCAACTCCTTGGCTTTCGTCCAAGCCTCCTGCGCCCGCTGCATTTCTTGCTGGCTTTGTTGGTTGGCATTCACTTTTTCGGCCTTGATGGCCAAGGCGTGTTCTGACTTCAAGCGTTCAATCTCCACACGAGCTCGTTCTTCAGCTTCTACTCTCGTTGCTCGAAGCTCAAGCTCGTGCTCACGCTTTAGCGATTGAACGGTCTTGTCGACATTCGATGCCGTTTGTTTTGCAGCAGCGAGTGCGGCCGTCTGCTCCTCGAGTTCACTCACACGTTCGTCGAGAGACCGCCGCGCCAGCTCGAGTTCTTCGCTCAACGTGTGAAGGCGTGCTTTCTCCAGCCGGTTCTGAGCTGCCGCCTCCTTCACGAGAGTCTCTTGTTGGTCGAGTTCACGTTTTCGGTCGACGAGTTTACTGTGTTGCTCTTCCAGCTCGCGGCTGCTGTGCGTGAGCTCTGCTTGTGTTTCAGAGAGTTTCTGCTGCAATTGTCTCAAAGCTTCATTCTTTTGTTGCAAACGCTTCGCCTCCAACGCCAGCTCTTGCTTAACACCTGCGACATCCGCCTTCATAACAGCAAACACAACATGAGAACGGATAACAGGAAGGCCGCTCTGCATCCTGACATAGCTCGGTAATGCGCACACGACAAACCTGAAGAGACTCCTTGTCGCGTGACAGAAGTTTTGCCTGAAATTCGAGCTCCTGCTTTGCAAGGGCGGCCATTTCCCGTTGTTCTGATGCTGCCTCTGCTTGTGCGAGCTTTGCCTGAATGAGCTGTGTTTGTGATGCAGACAATTCGTCACCAAGAGCCGTTGACTCCGCGAGCCGAGTCTCCGCCTCTTCAGCCAGACTGTCGTTTTGAGATTCTACATGTTCAACCCGAGATTGTAACTGCCGCGCAAGCCGGGATTCGTTGTCAAGTTCTCGCTGCCACTCAGTTCGAAGTGATTGTTCAAGGGCAGAGATCTGACGCTGCCAGCGGTCCTCGTGAATCTTTGCGGCGTGTTGCTGGATCTTGAGTTGCTTTTGAACTTCAGCCTCTGACTTTCGTTGCACTTCGAGAAGTTTTTCTTCGTACTCGCTGTGAACGCGCTCACGGTCCGCCTTGAGCTGCCTCAGCTCGGAGTTCAATTCAGAGTTCAACGCGTTTGTTCGGCGCATCTCGTCCTCAGTAATGGATTGAAGCTGGGCATTCTGCTGCGCCAACCGCTGCTGTAATTTCCGCGCTTCTTCTTGTTTCTGTTTTGTCGCGGCAACACTCTTGCCGGCCACTGCAGCTAACCCCAGCAGAGAGCCCTCAAAAGCACGAGCAGATTGCAGAAGAGGATTGCTGCTGCTCGCAATGTCAATAGTGCTTTCGCGCAAACTGTCAACAGACCCTATGAACGCGGCCGTGATGTTATTGTCAGCATCCAAAGAATCATCCTCGATGGCGAGGTTTCGGAACTCGGTTTGCAACTGAATCGTTGACTGTTGCGCCGCCATCAGCAGCTCGGCTTGTTCATTGGCTGCAGCCTTTGCACTTCGAAGTTGACTTCGCAATGCCGCCATCTCTTCAACGTGCTGCTGCTGCAACTCGGCGATCCGTTGTGATGCTGCGTGCTGGGAAGACTCGGCCTGTGCCCCGAATATGTGCGCTGATCTTTGCGCCTGGAGCTGTAGATCGCGTTCAAGTGCCATGATCTCCTCATCCTTGCGTCGACCTTGAGACTGTGCCTCAGTCATTGCTGCGGCAACTTCAGCTTGCAGTTGAGCTGTCAATTGAGTCGTCTGAGCGCGTTGTTCGGCCAACTCTCTCTGGCATGCTTGGACAGCGAGTTCGCGAGCAACCTGTGCTTCCCGTACGTCTTCTGCTGCCCTATTTTGAATGCCTTGGGCCTTGTTCAGAGCATCGTGCAGTTGTGCCTCCGCATGCTGTCGAGCTTTTTGAAGCTCGGCATGCTCCTGGTGTCTCATTGCTTCGAGAGCCTGCTCACGCAATCTCAAAGCCGCATCACCATTCTCGAGGACTTTCATGCGGGCTTCCAAAGCCTTACGCTCTTGAGCTAACATTTCCTGCTGGCCATCCAGAGACGACTGTCGTTGGGCGAGAGACTTGAGCTCTTGATCCATTTCGGCACCGCGTATTTGGGTTACTTGTTTCGTCTGACTCCACTGCGCCTGGAGGTCGGCTGTCTCACGCTGCAAAATAGAACGCTGCAGCTGGAGCTCTGTAACTTGACGCGCGACGCCCATTTCCTGTGTTTGGATTTGCTCTTCGCGGCGTTGTACGTCCGCTGCCTCAGCAGCTAGCATGTGAGCTTGTTGTTGATGAGCGGCAGCCACCTCCTGCTGCTGTTCGAATTGTCGTTGAAGAGCATGCTCAAGGCTACTGATGGAGTTTTGGGCATCTTCCTTTTCTTGGCGCAGCCTATCGCGAGCAGACTTAGCTTCTTCCTCGATCGCTTTGGATTCAACTTCTCTTTGCTCATGAACAGCTGATGCAGCCTCGTTCAAGTCCGCTCGGGCTGCCGCCAGCGCTTCGCGCTCAGCCTCTAAATCTCGCTCTTGAACCTGAAGCGACTTGAGCTGACGAGTGACGGATCGACGGTGCACTACGAACGACTCCAATACTGGTCCAAGTTGTTTGGCGACCAATTGGCACCTATTACGTAATGAAGCTGACGCAGCCTGGCACGCTGCAATCGTCCGAAGCTCCGAATAATCCTGGTCCGCGAGCATCGCACGCCATCCGTCCGGCGAGGACCCACTTCCGCGAACAGAACCAGAACGACCGAGGCTAATGTTCAAGATTTCTTGTTCCAGACTGTCGTCGCTGTCGACTCCGGGATCAGCGCCGAATCCGCTCCGAAGTGAAACGTGGGTATCATCGAGGGTACTTCGATCGTGCCGCGACGACCGCAAAAGCGAAGAGAGGTTAATACTACTCGAGTCGTGACCGGACTGTCGAAAACTATCCGCGTCCTTCTCCTCCTCGTGCAGGACAGAGATAACGCTTGCCTGGAGCCCTGCTAAAGCTTGCATGGCGTCGCTGATGTCCAACAGAGAGGTCCGTAGATCACGTACATTCTGCGATTCGTGCTTGTGCTGTGATTGAATTGCGTCAACTACCGTCTTGCGCTCCTCCCGTAACTGCTGCACAAACTGCCGACGAAGTGAAGATAGAGAGTTGTCTGGGATCCGTTCGGCGCGAGTCCCTGGGGATTCAGATTGTGCGGCGGTATGTGTAGTTGCAGTGGCGGCTCCTGCATCGCCGTCGACAGGGTCGTGCCGTGGATGAGGAGTCAGCTGATCCCGTTCAGGCTGCACATAGTTGCTAGTCGAAGTGCTATTCGGTGGCATGGCGAAGGTTGGGGCGGTAGACTGAGCCTGCTGCCAAAGTGCGAGGCGAGCATGAGCATCTTGGGCGCGTGCAGCCGTACCGGGCGTGGGAATAGGAGATCGATTTATCGCAGAAGGCAGCATCCAATTCCGATCAAGTGCACGAGGTCGCTGGCCGCCGTGACGACGCTGACCGATGAAACTATCATCTCCCTCGTCATCGTCGTGCAGTGGGGGCTGCGCCGACCCGAGAGGTGAGGCAGCCTTCGGCAATTCCGGGCCCAGTGGATCAACAACATCCCTGTCCTGATGCCGCGGACTGAACCTATACCTTGGGGACAACCGTTTCGGACTCTTGCGTCCACCGGGTGGGAACAGCCGCGATCGAACGGTCGTTGAGGACGCCGTCAACGGCGAGAATCGACCACTTCCCAGCTTTGCAGAAGAAGAGCCAGATCTCGAGACCGGAGTGTGCGGCCCCGCCACTTTGCGATTGCTGCTGACGTGGCCTCTCAGAGGTTGGGTCTTGACGTCGCTCACAGCGTGGACGAAATGCGACGGCGATGACGGGATGACGCGCCGCGGCGACGGGCGTCGTTGACGCGTCGCCATGGCGCCACCCACCACACCAATACGAAACGCTTGAGCAAGAAAAAAATACGTCTGTTCTGAGTGCATTCTGCGAAGGACGAGTTGTGCTTGCCAGTAGACCTGTCACATGTTGTGCTTGCCAGTCGACCTGTCACGTGTTGTGTTCTTGTGATGGCCATGACAGTGAGTCGAGTGGTGTTGGTGGTGTTGGTGTCGACGGCAGTCAAGTGGTTAATGACCGTGTTGGTGGGGTGCTCGTTCTCGTGCTGCTGGTACACAGACCAGTGATGTTGGTGGTGGTAATGCTGCCTTCGGAATGGTGCGTCAATTTATCAATGTAGTCTTCGGTGCCGTGGGTGGGCCAATGCATTTTGTTGGTCATCGATGCTTGGTGCTGGAGTTTTGTTGTTGCGCCGACCAATCGTTTGTCTTGTCGACGGCAGTGCGTCGTCGCTCAATGCTTGTGGTGGTGACGTTCTTTGTCGTCGGGTCCATGTTTGTCGTTGCTCCGTCACTGTTTTGTGTCGTCGGTCAATCTTTGTCGTTGCTTCGTCAACCAATGTTCGTCGTTGCTCGGTTCAATGTTTGGTGTCGTCGGTCGTCCGGTCGTCGGTCGTCGGTCGTCGGTCAATGTATTTATGTTGGTGTTCGCGCGACAACGACGACGACGACGACGACGAACGAACGAACGAACGACCGCACGAACGAAGAACAACGAACAACGAACAACGAACAACGCCGACGACCGACGACCGCGATCTTCCTTGCTTCCTTCCTTCCTTGCCGTTCGTTGATCGCGTGTATTCCTGCTTCCGGATATGTTTTTTGCGTGTGTTCTAAGCACTTCGTGGTATCCTTAAACGGGATACCACGGTATACTTGAGGATACCGTTCAGGGGTGTTACGTTCTCAAATCCGACCGAGATTGACACTGAAACGATTATTCCAAAATGCCTCAATTCCTATTGCGGGGTAACTAAGACGCTCGGCGTGTGTAGGCACTGACAGCGAGCGATGCATGTGTGGACAGTACTCTATAAACGGGAATCCGTGGCTTGTGCCCAAAATCATACTTTGGTCCTGTTTAAGGATGACACCTATTGAACTGTTGGTAGTGAGAGGCGATGTATCCGCGTATGGGACAAAACGGTTTCCTGAATCTTAGTTTTTGTGTTGAGGAACTCGATGATGAAATTTGGCGAATTTGGGAGTTTGAGAGTTTGAGAGTTTGTGGGTTTTGGGGTTTTGGGGCTTTGGGGTTTGCGGATTCAGCGTGTTGTGCTCTTTGTTGCGGGCTTCCGTCGAATTCGTTCAAGAATATTGTTTTATGTGAGGTGGTGTTGGTTATGTGGAAATGAGATAACACATACTGTAGATTGTAATTCAGTTGCAAAATGGAATAAGAAATAAGAAGACGACATTGAATTTTGGACTTTGTGTATTTTGAGATTTTGCGGATTTTGGATTTTGTGGATTTTGTGGATTTTGTGGATTTTGAATCGTTGTTTGATTTGAGTGAGTGAGTGAGTGAGTCAGCGAGTGAGAGCCCAACCAACCAACTCAACCGACTGTTGGTTTCACGGTGTCTTTATTTAACGTTCGCAAACCATGGTTTGTTTACAGTCACATCACTACAACTACTACTAATGTTAATCAATGTCTATAACACGTCTGAAAAAGCCATAGTTGGTGAGTGGGTGGGTGAGTGGACGCTGTTTTTGTTTGTTTGTGGCAGTAGTCTAGCGAACGAACGAACGAACGAACGGAAGAAAGAAGCTGGACGGCAGTTTCAATTCATTTCATTCAATTCCAGTGCACTGTTTGCTCGTTGTTCTGTTGGTGGTGGTCGTTGGTGGTCGTCGTTGGTGGTCGTTGGTTGTGGTGGTCGGTGGTGGTCGGTGGTCTTTGGTCTTTGGTCTTTGGTCGTTGGTCGTTCCGGTTGGTTGGTTGGTTGTGGTTGGTGATTGGTGGTGGTCGGGGGTGTTGTTGTTGTTGTTGTTGTTGTTGTTGTTGTTTGTAATCAAAGCAATGAATAGACTACTACCACGTGGGGCGTGTTGTTGCTATTGTTGTAAAAGTTATTGTTGTTGTTGATTGAAAAAGTGTGGTTGTTGGCTGTTGGTTGTTGGTTGTTGGTTGTTGGTTGTTGGTTGTTGGTTGTTGGTTGTTGGTTGTTGGTTGTTGGTTGTTGGTTGTTGGTCGTTGGTTGTTGGTTGTTGGTTGTTGGTCGTTGGTTGTTGGAGTTGCTGGTGGGGTGCAGTTGGTCTGACGACGGTGTTGGTGTTTTGGTTGGTTGACGTCGTTCTTAGTTGATGCTTGGCATTGAACTGCTGAAGTAGCAGGGTTGCAGGGTTTGCGAGTTGGTCCATCGAGAGGCACAAAATGGAGTGTGCAATGGGCAGTGCCGGGACCACGCAGACGGCGACGTCGACGTCGACTTGACCACACTCACGTTTTGCAAAAGATAACATTTCGTGCGCATCGTTTTTTGTTTCTTTCGTTCACAGCAGCAACAGTGATTAACGTACGGCTGGTTTTTGAGTTTTATCTTGGGCAGTGATGTTCGCACGCCGCGCGATCGCCCGGGTGGGATCACATCTTGTACGTGCTGCCACCAAACCCCGAGTTCGGAAATTTTCTGCCCTTGCTGGTCCTAATCGTGGTTTCCAGCGAGCACGTGCCCCGTCTGCATTGACACGTTCGTTCAGCACTGGAGCAGCAACTGAAGGTCCAACCGCTGGCAGCGACAATGCCGACGCAGGTGACAATGGAAGTAGCAGTGCCGAACAACTACCATTCATTTTAGACGTGGACGCGGGCAACATCGAGCAGGTCATGGTGCAGTCCTACGGTGTACCGACCATTCTGGACTTCCATGCTGACTGGTGTGGACCGTGCAAACAACTCGGGCCACTCCTCGAGGATGCCGTAAAGAAAGCCGGGGGCAAGATCCGTCTCGCGAAAATCGACATCGACAAAAATCAACAGTTGGCAGGAATGATGCGAGTCCAGTCCATCCCGACCGTGTACGGAATTGTTGACGGCAAAGTGTCCGACAACTTCGTCGGACTGCCGGCGCCCGATGCACTCGAATCCTTCCTTCAAAAGCTGGTCGCTCAAGCACGAGACCCATCAGCAAGTCCTGGCGCCGGAACTGATGAGGCACCACAAACCCCCGCGGCCATTTATGAGCGCGGTTTGCAAGCGTTGAAAGCTGGAGATTTCGGGACAGCGAAGAATTCTTTCTCAACTGTGATCGCCCTCGAAGAAAGCGAAGCAGAAGCCTTGGCGGCAAAAGCAGAGAGGGAGGGCAGCCGCAAGATTACCCAGAAATCAGATGAACAGCGTCAATTGGAGGAAGTTGCCGCGGCCGCACATGCGTCGCTCAGCCAAACAAAGCTGATGGAAGGTGACGTGGATGGCGCCGTCAAATACGTAGCTGACATGCAAAATCAACCAAAATGGTCGAAGTATTTGCATTCGCCCAATGTGGCGCAGCCGCTGGCGATCGTAGAGTTGTATGCCAACACTGATGGCGTAGAGACGGATCCTGCCGCGATTCGTGCCGCACTGGTATGGTGACAGAGTTATTTAATGCAATATTCACTTGCATCCGCGTGATGGTCGATTGTGCTTGATGCAGGAAAAGGATCCCTCCGATTTGGATGCGCGATATGCGTTGGCAACAAGCCAAGTATTACAGGTTTGCGAAAGAGATATGCCCTGCCATTGGTGCGAATGAACCACAATGCTGACACGTGCGTTGCGCCACATTTCCACAGGGTCATCCAGAAGAAGCGCTGAACGAAGCGTTCCAAATCCTTCGCTCTGACAAAGATTGGGGGGAGGGCAAAGTGCGCAAATTCTGCATCAACATCTTCAATGCTCTTGGCGATGCACACCCGGCAGTTGCCAAGGGACGTCGTCGTCTGAGCAATTTAGTTTTGTAGGATCGGCCAGGCCACCCGACTGCGCCAGTTAGCTCGTCACCGCGCTTAATTCATTTACAGTCCCGTTTCCGACATTTGTGGCATCTTCAGCTATCATTTTTGGAATCGTGTTCCCAAATAGTACGGCTGCAGCAACAATGAGAACGATTGACACAACGAGTTTGATGACCTAGGCAGCAGATATTGAGATGTGAACTGTATGAACAACAACATTTCAGGCCAACCGCACTCACGTCGCCGTTCAACTTGGAGGCAATGCCCACTCCTATCGGGCACGACGCTGCTAGCAAAATCCCCAGCAACAGTCCTGCAGCAATATTACGGACTGGTGAAACCATCGTGGCATGCCTAAACAAAAAGCACATGCCGCACCTAATCCCAAGTCTAATTGTCCGAACCAAAAGTTCCCAATCGTTGAACCCACGGCGACCGGCAATTGAACGACAACAGCATATCTACACAGAAAACAGGCACATGATATGGATCGGAATGACAACTACAAGTGCGGATCTGCGTGCAATGTCCAAAAAGCACATAGGAGTGAATCATGGCACGTACGCAACGGCAAGAAATGGTGCCACCTGAGGTCTAAATGCATAAACGGCGACAAATACGATGAACACACACGAAGTTGTGACTGAATGAGAAGTTGCCAGACGCACCTCGTCAGAAAGATTTGCGGAAGAGCAACGACAGGGCCTGAAGTGCCCGTTAGGCCAGACCCGAATCCAGTGATAACGCCAATGTACGTAAAAATCACGGAGTCTATTGTAGTGTCAGACGTAGCGTTGGTCGCGGTCTTTGCATTTTCGGTTTCGTCATCGCTCACATTGACCATTTCGGGTGACGAGTCATGTGATTCTTCATCCTCAGTGCTTTGCCCAACGATTGTTGTGCTGCCATCTTCAAGTGCAGGGCTGGGTTCAGAACTGGTTTGTAGTGGTGTACTATTTTGCTGGCACTTCTTCTTGGCGAACTCGACAATACTCTTAATGGATGTCAGCAGTGCTACCGACGCACATATTAAAATCGCGACGTTTGCAGAAATCAGTGTAAGCACATATCCAGCCAGCAATGCCGTCGGGAAAGAGGACACACACATGATCGTCAACTGGCGAATGTTTTCGGCAGTCAATTTCGTCGACTTTGCGTGCACAATTATCGCTGACACGGCGACAAATATGTACGCTAACATACTTGAGGTCACAGCCACTTTGCCGTCAACACCGATCAAGACCAGCATCGGCACTATCGCCACGCCACCCACGCCGATGGATCCGATCAAGATACCGGATATAAAAGTTCCAAACATCAGAAGAACCAACGGCCAGTACTCCATAGGGTCCGGGTATCCGAAGAAAAATACATTGTCTGTAAGGTTCATGGCGTTTGTCGGCTTGTCGTCGGATCGCTTATCAATCACGAATTAAACGCCATGATGTCAGCGCTAAACAAATATGTTCACTGCATGCTCAACATGGCATATCAACCCTATGCTCACTCATAAATTCCGGCACTAAGGTTGTGGATTTCTTTTATCACGACATGATTTAGGGTGTCCGCTATCAACTACTTCTCCAGACGTATATAGCGAGACTCCTGTTCAGGGTACCCTGTGGCTCATGGCACTTCCTCGAGTTGCAGATGTTGCGTCCGCCATCCTGCGGTGTCACTGCACAACCAAGGAGGTTTGAGCGCCACATCAACACACTTCCGCCGCCCGCGCAATCACAACCGACACAACCGACACAACCGACACATCCGACACATCCAACTACCGCTGTTGCCTTGGCACGAAACTCGTGCCTGCTCAAACGAGAAACCTCTCAGAGCAGTTGTAAGAACAGAGCAACGAACGCCATTGCGGCCAAGAAGGTCATGTTGGTGGTCGCACACTCGTCGCGCTCACAGGCTGAACGTGCCGTGCCGGTAGAGTGCGCGGGAACGGCACACACCAAACGCCCGATGACTTGCCCCACACACGCATTTCCTCGTCACCGCGCCGCAACGCCGCAACGAAACGACACAGTAACATAGTAACGACTTTTTGACAATTCCAACATCCTGGCTCTGTTCTGTTCTGTCACATCTCCGACAATAACGGAGTGCGGAACGAGAAGAGAACATCAGTGCGATTGGATGAGGTGATGCATTGAATCGAAGATGTAGGATGAATGCGAGAGATGAGTTGATCAGCAAGCCGTACGTGCGGTATTGATGAGTTGGCTTGAAGGTAAAGAAATTACGGAACTACAACTAGCGGGCACGCAGGCGGGCGCGTGGGCGGGGGGTCCACTACAATTCAACATGGCCGGAGTTTGTCCCGATGTCCCCTTTTGCAGATGTTGGTCTCGGTGATGCGGATTTTGTGTGCTTTGGTTTGCTTTTGGACTTGCCTGAACTGGAGTTGGAGGTATCTTGGTGATCGCTGCGGTGTGTGGCGTTACTTTTGCGTCGCTTGCGTCGCTTGCGTCGCTTGCCGGAGGCGACGTCGGCAATAGAATAAGTTTCCACAAGACCTTGAGTATTCTCGTAGAGAAATTGCCGCAGGGCCAGCGGCGATAGTTGGGCAGCACGCTTCGCGAGGAATCCAGAGAAACGCCCTCTGTTCAAATTGATGAGGAACACTGAGTATGCTGCAGGATCGAGACTGACAGATTCTGGCTCAATTGATGTCAGGTTCTCCAATTTACGTGTTCCAAATGGGTCTTTGGCATCAGGAGCAGCCGAACCTTCGCCAGTTTGGCTTGTACCCTTCGCGGATTGTCCCCGTTTCGCCTGCTGGCGATTCTTTTCCATCTGCTGTCGATGCCCCTCGCGGAGCCGATGACACTTCACTTCGAAATGGTATTGCAAATGGAGACCGAGACGTCGCAGTAATCTCGATGTCTTCTGCAGCTTGGATCGGGACTCTGTGATTACGTCTTCCCATGACGTCCACAATACCCGCGCAGAACCAGCGAGCTCCCTGGACAGGGGTTGTAGCTGCCGCAACAGCTCTTCGGAATTTGTGACATTCGAGACTTGTGTTGTCGAATCACTCTCTTGCGTCTTGGCGGGCAAGACAATAACAAGGCATGCTGTCGCAGAAGGGCCACTTCCTACGAAGAGAGCGTATGGCACCAGTTACGAGCAATGAAACAGTTGCAGTCCACGGTGCTAGAATCGCAACACGTACCGCATTGGGCGCGCAAATTGTGCACTCGCTGGATGGTCCAGTCATCACCTCGTTCGCTGACCCGCGTGGAGACGATTTGGTCAAGGTACGACTGCACAGCGGCGTAGGACATTGGGCCCTTGTACGGACTTACAGTAGCATGCCCTTGTACGTCGCTGTCAAGCCTGTCATAATCATCCTCGGAAGTAGCATTCGCTTCGATAACACAAGCGATGAGTGCCGGGAAAGAAGTAACTTGGAACGTGGAAATAACTTTGTCAGCAGATCGGGGGACGAATCCAAACTTCAAGCGGCCAACAAACTTCAAAGATAGCAGAGCTAGCTCAGTTGGAACGTTGGCGAGCATTTCTGCTGGTGTCAGCTCGTCAGTTTCACTGCTGGTCGATTGGGATCGATCATCGACGAATTCTGGTGGTGGTTTTCTGAGGTCTTTGGCCGAAAAATACAAAATAACTGGAGCTCCAGCTGTGGCGATGTTTGGAACGAACTCGTCACGCAAACCAATGCCCATTTTCGGCCTGCACAACGACAAAATGATCAAAATGCAGCCAGTTTGACGGGACAACATGCGAGGGTAGCGAACCGTAGGAATACTTCGGCACTCTCGCCATCGGGTAAGATGTCGACGAAATTCCTCAACATTTTGCTGGTCAGTCTCTTGAATAACGTGTCCGACACGGAAGAATTTCGAGGCGCTGCATTCCAATCGTGGTATGACACTTGGTTGTGCGATCCAAGTCCCTTCGAGTCGGCGTGGAACCCCAGCACCAAACCGTTCTCGCGGCGCATGTTCTTTAAACCAAAGCGACTGGCGAGGCGCGGATGGGATGTTGCGTTCACGAATCCGAGGTGAATATGATCTCGAAACATGGATGTTCGCTCCGCAATGTCTGCCAGCAGCTCAACTTGGTGGCGACGAATGCCTGCGGTGAACACAACCACCCACGGTCTTCCACTGACCAAGACATGCCGCTCGAAATTATTGGTGCTCAAAATCTGGTACGGCGCGGGCAGTGCCGCGTTGTTGCTCGACAGAGATTCCGTCACGGCCAACAAAATGACGACGACCAACAAAGACAGCATCGCTGTCTAGGTATAGCAGGGCATGTGTCTGCTCGCAATCGAGGACATTGGACACAGTTTGATGGGATTAATGTGCCTGCTTTGCCATCCGTGAGACTCTAAGTCATCAACGCAGCAAAGCGGCGAGCCCTACGGGCTGTCGCGTTTCTGTGAGGCCATTATTCTGGACTTGAAAGTCGTGAAAATTTCAACAGGCTCGATTGATTATTGCGGCGGTTCAGAGCAAAGCTGGCAAGGGCCAACGAAATCACCCCGAATCAGCCCAACTTCAAGCAATCGAAAATTCAGTGGGGTCACACACCAACGCACCACGGCGAACTCATCCCAACTCGATCGAACTAACAGTGGCAACGACGGAGCGAGGTACGGTGTTCGAGGCCGTGCCTTCGATCTGCTTGCTCACTGTCGGAATGCCGTCACACTGCCAAGCGAACTTTCAAACGAAACTACGGCGTTCGGCGTTCGGCGTTCGACGTTCGACGTTCGACGTTCGACGTTCGACGTTCGACGTTCGACGTTCGACGTTCGACGTTCGACGTTCGACGTTCGAAACATCAAAAAGCCGTCGAAAAGTTGGCTCCAACACATCGACTGACCGCCGTCTGATTTCCGCCTTCACGCGCACTCACGTCATCTCAACGTCACCTCACTTCCGCACTCGCCCTGTGGCCGCCGACGCCATTGACTGATTGACAGTTGATTGATTCCCGAACGAATATCTACTACTGACTGCGACCATTGAAAGTGCGTTTGAACAGTGACTGATTAAAGGGTACTGAAGGTGAGTGAGTGAGAACGGATACGGAGTGATGGAGTGACCAGTGAGAATGCGTGGCGGAAATTCGACGGAGTGGGTGATTCGCCCACTCAGCCCCACAAGAGTGAGTGAGTTCTGGGAGCTGCTGCAGCCAGCCAAGCCAGCCCGGCCCACCCCGCGCAAAACGCCAGTCAGCTCACCTCACGGCATCAGCCGGCGGTCAGCCGCAGTGACTTTGTTGGTCGTTCGTTCGTTCGTTGTTGCACCAACTTTTTCCAACTGCCAACTGCCTCTTTCTGTCGTCGTTCGTTCCTCCGCGCATCCACTCACTCACTGGCTTCGGAACGAACGGTGTTGGTGTGTGCACGCGCGCGCGGCGTCGTGGCGAAGCAGCACACACACACTGCGCTAGTTTGATATCCCAGTTTCCTCTCCTTGCGTTGCGTTGTGTTGTGTTGTGTTGTGTTGTGTTGCATGTGTGCGTAGTTGGGCGAATGGCGAAAGTCGAACCGACAGCGCCAACTCGAGACGATCAGGCAGTCGGAGCAACGGGGAACGTCCGGCACGGCACAGGGGTTGGTGGAGAGTTGAAATAACCCAAGCAAGGGACGTCGACGCAGAGTACGGGCGGGAAAAGGAGTGTTTGACGCCAACGGCGAGGAGAAGACTTTCGTCTCTCAATGCTAGTCGGCGAACACAACCGGAACCGCCATTGCTGGAGAAGTGTGAGGCAGCTCGCATTAGTTAGGAGTGACGGCGAGCAATGGGCGAGCGGATAATGGACGTTGTGTGCACACGCTCGAGGAACTAAGAGGCGGAGGAGGAGGACGGGGCCGTGGCAGGTTATCTGCACTTCACTGCTCGACTGTCAACCGCAGAAGCGCAATCAACACTTGCGTGGCGGGGTCGACATTCAATCTCGACAAATCGTGGAGACAATTGCTCTGTATTTTGCACGTTCAACATCAAAAGAACAAAAACACAACAAAACAAAATATTTGTTTGTTTGTTTGTGTGACGTCGAGTAGTAGAATTCCGAAAGGGGGTTGGTCAGGGCACACAACGGTCACAGTCGAACCGCTGGCAACACACACTCCAGCGCCATGAGCTCCACCGCTGTCGACGATGTGGAGATCAAGAAAGAGGTTCAGTATTCGTTCATCCAATCCATTCAGCAGCAGACCAGAAATGCTTTGAAGGATGGTCTCGATTTGCTCAAGGAAAGCAACGCCAACCGGCCCAAAAGTACCTCGAAAGCGCCGTAAGTATTTGCTTTGTTGTTTCCCTTGCTGCTCCTGGTTCCCAACTCACTCACACTTCCGTGCTTGATGAACAATGCCAGGGCGGCAAAGACTCCTCGTACACGCGCCAAAAAAGCCCCGTACACGCCAAGGCCTCGTCCAAATACAGCAGGGACCCCCGGTGCTCGATCGAAAGCTCCCCGCACGCCTATCACTCGGTCAGCTTCGAAGAGATTCACTTCCGCATCGGGGCGCAAGGCAAAGTCGGCCTCCACGACAAAACCACGTGCGAAATCGCAGAAGGCAAAGCCCGCTACAGCGACTACGAAGTCCGCTGCAAAAGCTGCTCCGACATCTGCTCGCAAACGCGGTTTTGAGGCAACCGCCTCCCATGCTGAAGAAGGTAGTCCCAGGAAGAAAACAATCTACCAAAAGACAACAATCGCTCACCAGACGCGCGTTGCCTTGCTTCGGGAACGAAAGAAAATGACACGTGAGTAACAAGTGCAGCGATCGCAGCAAAGCCAAATGAATCTGTTCACACTCCGACATTGTATGTGCCCCATTATGTGCTCAGCAAAACAAAAAGGTCGCTTCGACACCTTGGGATCATGCTATTACAAGGGTGATGTTGATAGTCCTGCACGTACTGAGTTCATGAACCCACAGAGCTCGTTGACAACAAAGGGTTCGTCGAGTCCCTCAACCCAGCACAATCCGCAAACTACTGAACCCCCAAATGTTGCGTAGGTGGGTACTTCTCTCGTACTGAACGTCCGAAGCCAAAGGTTGCCATTGAGCTTGGCCCGCTGGAAACGATTGGTCTCAGTCCTCATGTGAAGAAACCAGTGAGTACTTTTGCAAAATCTCGGAACAAATTTTCTGGCAAGTCCGCGAGTGCAAAGAAGGCGAGTGCAACTGAGCAAAACAAGAGCGTCGCAACTGGACAAAAGGAGAGCGTTGCAACCGAGCAGAGTGAGGCACGCCGTCGCACCATGAGCGAAGCCATCGCCGATGGCATCTCCAGTCGGTTGTCATTGACCAATGCACGCATTGTCAGTGATAAGAACACTGTCATCACAACGGCAGCTCAATTGGTTGCGTACCAAATGAAGCGAGCCCTGCAGTACCTGGATTACCACCTCAAGACTAGCAACGGGCAGAAAGTCATCCGCAACATTGCTGTTGACAAAACGTGCGTATTGTAACCCACCCCACTTCGTATGCGCGCACATATTTCACAGTCGTGTTCCTGTGATTCGTGTAGCAATAAGGATTCCAATGACATTGATGATGCGGACATGGCAGCGGCACAAGCGGACCTCACAAAACTGCTTGGTGAGGCTGTTGAGGATCACTGCAACAAGTGGTGGAAAACAAATATGGTTGATCGCGATGAGATCAAGATCAAGCCAACCCCTGTCAAAGTCCCGGTTGTCACGGACGAGTAAATCATGACCTGACGTTTAACATACGCGATGGACACAGTGCTCGAGTATTGTATGCCGTGGACTTGTGCACAAATTTCCTCGATCGGCCGCCAAACGAAGCGATCAGCATTCACATTATGTAGAATAAACATTTTATTATTATGATCGAGTAAATCTATGTACATTTGGCACGAGCATGCAGTCACTGCATTGAAATCGACTCAGGGATCAGCCAACGTGTCAAAGTTCTTCAGAAGATGACGCATCAGCCTCACGCAAGCGACGTTTGCGTTCTTGCTCATTTCGTCGGTCTTTGGGAAAAGTCCTGCGTAGTTCATAGGGCATGTTCTTCAACACAAGTCGAAATGCACATTGCGACAAAGCGCCCAACAAACCACGTACCAATAAAGCAAAGTGTATATGCCAAAGCACACAATCCACGCCAACACACTTAACCACAGCATTGACTGCTTGAGAGCATTGGAATTGTGATGGAGAGTTTCCTGTGACGCCTTGGACATTGCAACGTGGACAGGCTTGTATCCAAAACTATACCGACAGAAGTCGATGGGAGACACATCAAAAGCCGAGTGCATCAGCGTCCGCACGCACAAACCACGTAAGATCCACGCACCTTCTTTCCGCAATGTATCCAACAATAAGTGCTCCGCCCGACGCGAACGCCATTTCCATTGATATGAAGATCGAAAAGCCAAAGCCTTGTACGTTGGGAGGGACGATCTCGGTGAATATTGGACTGGTGTGGCATGATAATGAATGTCACGGAAAGAACACTTAGACATCCCAGGCCACGATCTGACATGCAGCTCGACCGCTGCCCGCAACTAAACCAACTTACCGATTGACTGCCCACGCACACCAAGTGGTGACACTGCCGAACGCAAAAACCACAATGCAAAAGGTCAACACCAATCCCGAGCCTGCGGTGCCATACCTGTAACGGCAACCACACCAACACACGCAAGACCGTGAGAATGGTTGGCGTACACCCACATGGCAACGAACAATCGCAACCAAACGAACGTACTTGAACGGTTCGGTCAGGTGTGTCAGAAGCGCAATCATGGGCAGCCCACTACCGACACTCAACTGCGCCGTGAGGATGCGGCCGTAACCAGGGCGCCAAGCCGACAGTTTGTCGGCGACAATACCCCCAATAATACCACCCATAGCTTCTCCGGCCACAAATACGCCCATAATCAAGGCTGCCTGCGCGTCCGTGAACCCAGTATACTGCAGCCATAGCCTACAACAGGTCACACAACATGCGTAGTGGGTCAGTGAAACCCGAACGACCGTACACTCACACGACCACAGGGTTGCGGCGCATATATGTTGTTACGCACGTCAAGAAGCCAAATGTGTGCCAAGGAATGGCCCCGAACACTCCCTGCAGAACGATGATCCAGAAACTTGGGACTTTGAACATCACCACCACCTCTGCGAAAGCAGCTATCGCTCTGTCCCGACAAATTTGACACAATGATTTGCCCGCCGCTCCCGGTGTGCCGGGCTCGTCTATGTGGTAAACTGGGTCATCGAAGGTGATCTTGCCCTCAATATCCTCGGTGTCCACGGCGCTACACATGGCAATCGGTTGTGGGTGATCGACATCTACGACGGACTTGCTGCACTGCGTGGTGGATTTCTGACGACAAGCAACTTACTCTAAGTACGCGCGTGCACGTGGAGCTGCGTGCTCCTCGATCAGCAGCGGCGTACGCTCGGACTCAGAATCAACTGTTCGAGGAGTGCCTGCACTGGCTGAGCTGATGGGACGCCCATGCTTTCTGAGTCTCGCGCCGTGGTGCTTCGTTTCTGAGTACGAACATCCTTGCCAAATGCTCAGCAAAAGCGCCAGAAGAGATAGTGCAATGAACGGGATCCTCCACCCTTCCATGGTCACCTTGCTCGCGAGTAGCTTTACTTCTTCGTTGGAAACAGCAGTGGAAACTGTCGTTCCAATCAGGGCACCAACTTCAGAAACAGCTCCCATCACACCAAACGCCCGACCAAGAACGCGAGGAGGAAACAAGTCCGCAAACACAGCTTGCGACAGCGGGACGAGCATTGACAAACTAATCCCATTCAGCATGCGAAACAGTAACATCGACTCAAAGTTGAAGGAGAGTGCGACAAGAAAGGTGGTAAGGCTCCAGCTGCCGATGGAAGCAAAGAGCAGCCATTTTTGGCTAAAAAGTGCGCTGATGAAACCCCAGATAGGCCCGATCTGCAGTCAGAAATCATCGCGAGCACGCACCGCACGCGCACATGTAGGCGGCACACGGAGGACAACACAGACGGATATTAGTCTCAACCGACAGAAATGGCCAGAGAGTGTGCAAAACTTACAATGTTGCCTGCGAGATTTTGCGCGAGAGACAGCGCTCCAAGTTGAATCGGGGTAAAGTGAAGAAAAGTCTCGAGGGCTTTGTACGTTCCCGGATACAATCGACTGTCGATTTGGTGCACTCCTGATGCGATCAGCACAATGACCACATTGACTATCCACGCGCTGCGGACGAGACCGCTAAACGCAACACTTCTTTGGAGATCACTTTTCAAATTTGAGCAACAAAGAAATCTACGGCACATACTAACGACGACCGTAACACAAAAGTGGGCCGCGTTGCAAAGCGAGTGACGACACGTCACATCTTCCAAGGTGTATTCACTTCATCGTCGTGAAGTTCACATCAGTGCGAGCGGGCGATGCGGCAAGCTGAAGACCGCTCAATTCGTGGAACGGCGGTGAGAGGCACAGAGGCACAGTGCCAGATTGAGCTTTTGTTTGCACGTATTTTTCTTCGGGGTTGCCGTTCTGCTGATACGAATTCTGGCACTTGTTCATGAGAGATTGCTCGTTTTGGGGCACCGTGTCCGGATCCACGTCGAATATTATCGACCAAGGCGTGCCGAACTAGGTGCCACAGACCTGAACTGTCACCACACAACCGAAAGACGTCATCACGAGTAGTAAGACGCCCCGAGAGAATGCAATAGTATGTGACTCCGTCACCGGGTCACTTGACACCGACCTCACGAAGCGATAGTGCGGCAAAGAG
>ENA-OWNT01002544-OWNT01002544.1-seawater-metagenome-genome-assembly--contig:-NODE-2544-length-18855-cov-6.017947_pt1 | contig 18855 bp, 12 predicted proteins | sample MGYA00238136_ERZ651165 | MGnify/ENA primary metagenome ERZ651165 (study PRJEB26861, sample SAMN08777766) | seawater metagenome | isolation source: coastal seawater | place: USA: Florida | collected...
CCAGTCGACCTTGCGGGCCGGGCGGCCCATCTGCGCAAGGAGGCCGAGGAACCGCCGCCGCCGCCCACCATGTCCGAGACCGCGCCCACGGAGTCTTTCGCCCCCCGACCCGTCGCCACCGCCGCCGAGGAGGTGGGAGAGCCCACTGCGTCGGGGGCCCCCACCGTGGGCGACGACCCCGAGCTGCCCCCGTCCGAGCCCCCCCCCAAGCGGCGCTGGGGACTCATCTTCTTCGCGGTGTTCATCATCCTGGGCGGCGGTGTTGCGGTCATCGGTGGCGGTAGCGTGGCGGCCATCGCGTGGCTGCAGCCGGAGCTGGTGAGTGGTCTCACGGGCGACGGAGCCGAGGAGGACCCCACGCCTGCGCCTGTGCCGGATGCGCCCGAACTCGTGCCCGATTCCAAGGCCAATGAGCGCGACCTGGCGGCCATTCGCAGCAGCCTCGACCGCCAGCGCGGCCCCCTTCGCAAGGCCTGCAAGCCCAAGAAGGGCGCCCATGTGGAGCTCAAGGTGGTGGTCGACGGCACCGGCAAGGTGCTGGGCGTGAAGGCGAAGGGCAAGCTGGGCAAGTGTGTGGCGGCGGAGCTCACGGGCGGCCAGCTGTCCCGCACCGGCGACAGCACCGTGCAGGTCACCTACCCGTTGATGTGGTGATGAGCGTGCGGGCGGGCATCTTGGCCATGCTTGCCGTCGCCTGCGACCGGGATCCGTCGCCCCCTTGCCCCGACGACATGGTCTACATCCAGGCGGGCCGCACCACCGTGGGCTTCGAGCTGCCCCGGCGCGAGTGGATGGAGGCCCCGCACACCGTCGAGCTGGGCGGCTACTGCATCGACCGCTACGAGTTCCCCAACAAGAAGGGGGTGCCACCGAAGAACCACCTCTCCTTCGACGGGGCCGTGCAGGGATGCGAGGCGGTGGGCAAGAGGCTGTGCACCAGCGCAGAGTGGGAGCGGGCCTGCCGCGGCCCGGCGGGCTGGCGGTACACCTACGGCGAGGTGCGCGACGCCGCCCGCTGCAACACGCCCATCGACGGACCCGGTCCGGGCAACCGGCCCATCCCGCTGCATCCGTCGGGCAGCTTTCCCGACTGTGCCTCTGCAGAGGGCGTCTACGACCTGAACGGCAGCCTCTCGGAGTGGACTGCCGACCGCTGGACCGGTCCTCCGGAGCCCTTCAACACCAGCGCCACGGTCGGCGCTGACTGGTTCACCCTTCGCGGTGGCACCATGTGGAATGGCACGTTCTACGGACAGGACTGCTCCAGTCGACATGGCCACCTGCGCTCGTTCGAGAACATGGACGACGGTGCCCGGTGCTGCCGCGACGCCCAGCGGTGATGCGCTTGGATCCAACTGCCCGGGACCGCCCTGCTCCGGGGTAGTCTCACGGGGAATGCGACCTCGCACTCACGCGACGTCCCCTGTCGTCCGATGAGTGTCGGGTGCTGTACCCGGGGCCATCCACAGCCCTCCCCCGATGACCGAGGCCCGGTGTGAACCTCTCAGTCGCCATCGCAGTCCTCGCGGGCGTTCTCGCCCTGGTGGTGATGTACTGGATGTTCCGGTCGCGCCGAGCCTTCGAGCTGCAGCCCTGGGAAGCGGCCGCCCGTCGCTACGGTCTGCAGCTCGTGCGGGATGGCGAGCCCCACGATGTGGTCCTCAAGGGCAGCTTCCGCGGGGTGCCCGTGGAGGTGTCGCTCGGCGGCGGACACGCGGGCCGACCCCTGCAGATGTGCACGCGGGTGTTCGCCAAGCATGTCGGCTCGGCGCCTCCTGGGCTCGAGATCTACAACCGGGGCGTCGCAGACCGCATCTGGCCCGGCAAGGCGCCCGAGATCCAGACCGGCAACGAAGACCTCGACTCCCTCATCTGCATCCGTGGGCTCGACCCCGACAAGACCCTCGAAGTGGTCGGAAATGAGCGCGTGTGGGGTGGTCTCGCCAAGCTGTTCGAGCTCGCCGACTACGTGCGCATCGATGAGCGCGGCGTGCTGCTCGAAAAGGTGGGCGTGCTGAGTCGCGACATCGAGCCCTGGCTCATCTCGGCCAGCACCTTCAGCGTGATGATGTGCGAGACCTACGAGGAGGCCTGGCTTCGGTTCGCACGGGCCAACAAGCTGATGTACCTGCGGGGGGCCCATCCCGGTGACCGCACCATCCGTGGCTATTTCCGCGGCGGCCGCATCAGCATCCACACCGGCCTCGACCCCCGCACCCGCGAAGCCCGCTCCACCATCAAGGTCTCGGTGCCCGGCGTCACGCTGCCGGCCGGCTTTCGCATCGGTCCCAAGGGCAAGACCTCGGGCCGCGGCGACATCAAGGTGATGGACAAGATGATTCGGGCCCGCATGGTGGTCCAGGGCACCAATGCCCTCGCCATCCAGCGCCTCTTTCGCAACCAGAAGCTCAAGGGCAAGCTGCTGGAATTCTTCGAGCTCTGCCCCGAGCCACTGGTCGAGCGCGGCTGGGTGATGGCCACGGGTCCGGGCATGCTGACCGGCGACCTCGATGTGCAGGTCAACGCCGTCGCCACCGTGGCTGCCGCACTGGCCGAGGCCTGGGCGCCCATCCAGCGCGGCATGGAGCGCACGAAGCGCCGCAGCCTCGAGAACTACCAGTCGGGCTGACGCGTGTGTTGGCCTATGGGTGTCTCCTGACTCTGGCCAAGGTGTAGACACTGCTGGATACGTTCGTGTCGCCCATCGCTGGCATCGACCTGCCCAGGGTGGCACGTTTGTCCCAACGGTGACGTTCCAGGGTGCAACCCCCCCTGGGATCCATGGAGCGACCATGCGGCACACGCTGGCGATTGTTCTACTTGCGGGCTGCGCTGGCACCAGCGACAGCGGCACCGACCCCGGCGGGGTTCCGTCCAATGGCCATGGCGCCATCTTCAAGGGGCCCCTCGTGGAGGGCTCGGAGGTGGAGTGGGAGATGCTCGACGACAACGCCGTGGAGACGGGCGACGAGGGCGAGACCTACGTCACCAATCATCTTGGCGACTACGAGCTGGAGATGCCGAGCCGCGGCTTCATCAAGGTGGAGGCCGAGGGCGCCTTCTTTGACGAAGCCACCGGCGGACTCAAGGAAGTGCCCATCAAGCTCGCCACCTACGCGCGGGTGGAGCCGGGCCAGGACGTCAGCGTCCAGATCAACCTGCTCACCGACCTCATCGCCGACCGCATGCTGGCCGAGCTCGAGGCCGGGGTGGACTATGACGAGGCCCAGCCGGCGCTGCTGGCCGAGCTTCACGATGCGCTGGGCATCGGCGTGAGCGACTCGGCGCCACAGATGCCGGACCAGCTCAGCCCGTGGGGCGACTCGGATGCCCAGGCCTACCTGCTCGCGGTGAGTGCTGTGCTGGCCCGTGCCGGCGAGGACCTGCGGCTGGCTGGAGGCGGTGACATTGACGTGCTGCTCGATGATCTGCGCACCGACTTCGCGGCTGACGGGGAGATCGACGCCGACCTGCAGGCCCTCATCAAGCAGGCCGAGGGCAACCTCGACCCCGACCTCGCCACCGTGTCGCTGCAGCTGCTGGTGAAGGACCTGGGCGAGAGCCGGCAGGTGCCCGACCTGCACCGCATCCTCGACACCGACCTCGATGGCATCGTCAACGACGACGACAACTGTCCCTACGTGTCGAACCCCGACCAGGCCGCTTCCGCCGGTAGCTGGGGCGATGCTTGCGACGACCGCTTCCTGTCCATCGACACCACTTCCGGTTCGGGCTGCGGTGTGCGTGCCGTCGACGGCCGCATTGTGTGCTGGCAGATCGACGTGCCTGGCTTCGGCGGCACCGCGCCTCGTCCCGACGTGAAGCCCACGGGCGCCTACACCCCCTGGCCGTCCGACGAGGGGCTCACCGGCACCTACGTGCACGTCTCGGTCGACGAGTACCAGATCTGCGCGGTGGACACCGAGGGCGACCTCGCCTGCTGGTCGCCGGCGCTGGGCCGCTTCGAGGTGGCCGGCGACTTCGTGCGGGTGGAGGCTTCGCGAAACCGGGCCTGTGCGATGGATGCCGACGGCCTGGCCACCTGTGTGGATCCGGTGGGGACGGTGCTCGTCGACGAGCTCGGGCCGCTGAGGGACCTCGCGCTGGTGGACGGAGATCAGCTTCTTGTCGCCGACTGGGAGGGCACGCTGGCCTGGGTGGACCTCGGTGCCGGGCTTGCCGGCTACGCCCTGCCAGACGGCGCCTTCATCCAGGTGGAGTCGGGTGGGGAACGCTCGGTCGACCAGCCCTGGGCATGTGCACTGTCGGAGTCGGGCGCGGTGGCCTGCACCGGTGAGCATTCGCTGGTGGACGCCGCTCCGGCGGGGGACGGCTATGTCGACCTGGCTGTGGGCGACGGCGTGGCCTGTGTCCAGAGAGACGGAGAGCCGGCCGAGTGCTGGCGCGCCGAGGACGCCTGCCCCTCCTTGACCGACGCGCCGGTCGGTCTGACCGAGCTCACCGCCGAAGGCTGTGTCACCTGTGGCCTCGATGCCAACGGCTTCGGCACCTGCTGGCCGCGCAAGTGGTACGGCGAGCGCATCAGCTACGCCAGCTTCTGAGGCGACTCCGGCTGTTGACCCCCTCCGCTCGCCGTCACCAGCGCGCGGGTGAATCCGCTGATCATCACCGACAGCTCGGCATTCTCGTCGAGGGACAGCCCCTCGGCCGCGGCCCGCGCATCGTCGAGGTGGCGACGGGCAGTGGTGAGATCGCCGGCTGACAGGGCACTGTCGCCCATTCGGCAGACCACCTTGGTGAGCTCCATCAGGTCGCCGGCCTCGCGCAGAAGTGCGCCGGCGCGGGCGAAGTCGGCCTCCGCTGCCTCCCGGTCGCCAGTGCGGGTGCGCAGGGCGGCCAGCCACCCCAGAGCCGCCCCCTCGGCCTGGGGGTCGCGGTTGGCACGGGCCAGCTCGACCGCCCGCAGAAAGCCGTCTGCAGCCTCCTCGTCGCGACCACTCCTGGCTTTGAGCTCCGCGTCGTTGAACACGATGAGGGCCTCGTGTACCCGGTCGCCGATGGCCCGCTGGACCGACAGCGCGTGGGCGTAGTGGCGGCTGGCCAGTGCAAAGTCACCGGACAGCATGGCGATGGTGCCGAGCATGCCTTCCGCCAGGCCCTCGGTGCGGCGGTCGCCGTTGGCGGCTGCACCGTCTCGGGCCCGGGTGTAGGCGGCCCGCCCCGAGTCGAAGTCGCCGCGGATACAGGCCAGCGCACCGGCGATGGTCTCGGCGAGGGCCTGGCCCACCGGGTCGCCGGCGGCCTGGGCGCACCGGAGGGCCGACTCGACGAGCGGCACCGCCTCGTCGAAGCGTCCGCCTCGGATGCCGAGAATGTGGGCGAGCTCTCGGTCGCACTCGCCTTCGCCTCGCTGGTCTCCTGCGCTCCGAAAGCCGGTGCGGGCGGCCTCGAAGCCGGTGCGGGCCGCCTCGAGATCACCCTGTCTCAGGGCGCCGTGGGCGATGGCGGTGCGGGCGCGTGCCTCGAGCAGGCGGTCCTGGCTGGCCTCTGCGGCCTGGAGGGCGGCCACCAGTGGAGGACGCCCGGCATCGATGCGACCGGCCCGGGTGCGCGCCACGCCCAGTGTGAGCTGCAGCTCAGCGGCGGCTTCTCCCTCCACCACCTTGAGCGCCGCGAGGCCGACCTCCTCGGCCAGCGTGAAGGGTCCCGTGACCTCCAGGAGCGCCAGGGCACCCCGAGCGAGGGCGGCGGCGGTGAGGGCGTCCTGGTCGCGCACACAGCGGTGGACCCCCACCACGAGGTTGTCCAGATCGCGGGCCAGTCGCTCGCGGGCCTGGCGCCCGTCGATGCCGGTGAGAGAGGCGGTCTCCTCGGGGTCCCCCCAACGGGCGTAGTGGGCGGCGTGCCGGGCCTCCACCTCCTGGCGGGCTTGGGGGCCAGTGAGCGGCTGGCCGTCCACGCGCACCGCTGTGGGGTCCTCCAGCCGGGCCCGGGCGTAGTCGGCGATGGACCGAAACAAGGAGAAGCGGGCCTCGCCATCGTGTTCCTGCGAGCGGAGCAGCGACTTGTCCACCAGCGACTCCACGAGGTCCGTGGGCCAGGGGGCGTCGTCGAGATCGATCTCCAGCACGGCCTCTGCAGCCTCGAGATCGAAGCTGCCCTCGAAGACGGCGCAGCGGGCGAGCGCGGCCCGCTCCTCGGGCGACAGGAGGTCCCAGGACCAGTCGATGGCCGCCTTGAGGGTGCTCTGCCGACCGCCTCCGCGCCGTCCCTTGAGGAGGTCGAAACGGCGCCCGATGCGGCTGAGGATGCGCTTGGGCGGGAGCACCCGCACCCGGGCGGCGGCCAGCTCCAGAGCGAGGGGGAGGCCGTCGAGGAGGTTGACCAGACGGGCCACCACGTCGATGCCGGCCGCCTCCAGGGTGAAGCTCGGACGGGCGGCCCGCGCCCGGTCGACGAACAGCTGGACCGAGGGGCATCGGGCCACGGTGGTGGGGTCGACCCCTACGGAGAGGTCGGGGAGGGGCAGGGGGTCGATGGGGAGCAGGCGCTCGCCGGGCAGGTCGAGGCGGTGTCGGCTGGTGGCGAGCCAGCGCACCGAGCGGCTGGCGCCCACCAGCCCGCCGAGAGTGTCGTCGACGACATCGATGAGCTGTTCCATGTTGTCGACGATGACCAGGGTGGTCGCCCGAACGGCGAGGGCCTCGCGGAGCACCTGGAAGGGCTCGTCGGCGTCGAGCGGAATCGACAGAGCGGCGCCCAGGGCCTGGGCCACTCCCGCGGCGGTGCGGGCCTCCACGAGGTCCACGAACCACACCCCGCCGGGGTAGTCCCCAAGCCAGGCGCGGGCGTAGCGCAGGGCGAGGTGGGTCTTGCCCGTGCCGCCGGGTCCGAGGAGGGTGACGAGGCGGGCCCCGTCGGCGAAGGCGTCGGCGATGGCGCGCAGCTCGGCACGGCGACCGAAGGAGCGGTTGGGGGCGGTGGGCAGGTTGTGGGGCAGGTCCCGCACAGGCCGCCAGTCGTGGCCATCGCGGACCACGCGGTAGACCTTTGCGCCATCGGGCGGAGGCAGGAAAGGTGCGTGGTCGTCGCCAACCTCGTGAAGCTCCACGGGCTCGGCCACCCCCTTGAGGCGCCAGTGTCCGTGGCACACCACCCGCAGGTCTGGCCCCCGCTCCCCGAGCGCCGCCAGAGCCGCTTCAGTGAGCAGGGTCTGGCCGCCCTGTGCCAGCGACATCACCCGGGCGGCCGTGGGCTTGGCGAGTCCTTCCACCTCCAGGGGTTTTGCCCCCAGAGCGACCTCATCAGGTGCGTTCTCGCGAAGCATCACCGGGCCGAGGTGGAGCCCTGCCCGGGCCTCGACGGACTCTCCCAGCTCATCGGAGAGCCCGCGGAGGGCGGCGTGGTAGGCGATGGCGTAGGCGGCGGCCGCGGGCACATCGTCGAAGAGCAGCAGGAATCCGTCGGTCTTGTCGATCTCGCGTCCGCCGTGGTCAGACAGCAGGCCGCGGGCCAGCCGGTCGTGGGCCGCCCACACCTCGGCCATCCGCCGGTCCCCCAGGCGCTCGGACATGGCGGTACTGTCCACGACATCCGTGAGCAACAAGGCACAGACCTGCTCCTGCACGGTGTCGGAGTCGAAGATGCCCTGGGGAAGCTCGGACAGGTGGAGGGTCTCGGGCGCTCCGCGCTCGGTGGCAGGCCAGGGGACGGGCGCATCGACGCAGGCCTGGGACCAGGCGGCGCCCATGGCCCCGGCATCTGGAAAGCGGTCGGTGGGATGGGCGGAGAGGGCGCGCTCGATGACCGCTACCAGGGCATCCTGGACATGAGGTGCCCGCACGGACAGGCGCGGAAAGCGGCCCGAGTGGGCGGCGTGGTAGTGCGCCACGAGGTCGCGCCCGGTGAAGGGGACCTGTCCGGTCACCAGCTCATAGAGCAGGCAGCCCAGTGAGAAGACATCTGCGGGTGGCCCGGCGTTGCGGGCGTCGCGGATCTGCTCGGGCGCCATGTAGCCGGGAGTGCCCATGGCCACGCCACTTCGGGTGACGGAGCGGTCGGGCGCGCTGTGGGGACGGGCGAGGCTGAAGTCGGCGACGCGGGGTCGGGTGCGTCCGTCGGTGGTGTCGAGCAGGACATTGTCGGGCTTGAGGTCGCGGTGGACGAGCCCGTGGGCATGGGCTGCGGCGACACCACTCAAGATGCCCTTGCCCAGTTCCATCACCTCGTCGACTGCGAGCGGGCCCCCCTGGAGTCGCTCCCGCAGCGAGGGGCCGTCCACCCGGTCCATCACGAGCCCCACCCCTTCGTCGAGGGGCACGACATCGGTGACCCGCACGATGTTGTCGTGGCGCAGGCGCGCTTGGATGCGGCCTTCTTCGAGCAGGCGCTGGTGGAGCTCGTCGTCGTCCTGGTGGAGCACCTTGAGCGCGTGCCAGGTGCCCAGTGTGCGGTGGCGGACCGAGAACACCCTCGCCATGCCGCCCTGACCCAGCCGACCATGCACCTCGTAGCGGTCGAGCAGGGTGCCTTCGGCGATGGGCGCGGCCTCGACGGGGGCGGGCACGCGTGCGGTCGGCAGGTGGGAATGCGCGGCGAGCAAGGCCTCGACAGTAGCGCGCAGCACGGCATCTTCGCCCACCGCGATGTCCACCACGGCGCTTCGCTCGGCGCCGGACAAGGGCGTGACGGCGTCGGCGATGGCCTGGGCGCGTTGCCGGAGGGTGGACGACATGGCCGCAAGCTAGCCCGCTTTGTGGGCGACGGCCCTGCGTTGGTGAACCGGGGGGACGGCCCGGTCATTGGCAGCCCCGCATCGGTGTGAGAGGCTGTCGAGCGTGGAGGTGTCGACGTGAAGATGACCCAGACAGGGTGGTGCGGTGGCCTGCTGGGCCTGCTCGTGGCGTGCGGCGGCGAAACCGACAAGGCCGGCGGTCAGGACTCCACCACCGAAGACACCAGGGAAGCGGACTGGCGGCCGGAGCTGGTCTGTCCGGGGGATGCGGGCTGTGCGACGGCCGACGGCAGCCTGCGGGTGGGCGCGGCCAAGGTGGACATCACGCCCACCTGCTTCGAAGACTGGGTGGACCTCGACGACAACGCCGAATACGACCGCTACACCGAGGAATTCCGAGACTGTGGATGCGACCGCTTGTGTCCCGGCGACGTGGGCTACTCCGGTCCGGATGATGGCGAAGGCGACGGCACCTTCCAGGCCGTCTGGCTCGCTGGCTTCCAGAATGCGCGGGCCGCCACGGGCGTGCACGACCCCATCTGGGCCCGGGCCATCGTGTTCGAGCAAGGCGAGTCCCGCGTCGCGCTCGTGAGCCTCGACGTCACTGGCTGGTTCAACACCGAGGTGGCGCCCACCCGCGCGCTGCTGTCGGACCGGGGTGTCGACCTCGACCTCCTCATCGTCGCGGCCACCCACAACCATGAGGGGCCCGACACCTTCGGCCTGTGGGGGGAGACGGAGTCGGTGTCGGGCATGGACCCCGACTACAACGCCCAGGTGCGCGCGTGGACCGCTGACGCCGTGGAGGCCGCCATCGCAGACCTGCGCGAGGTGGGCGAGATGAAGCTCGGCACCCTCGACCTCACCACCCGTCCCGAGGGCATGCGCAACTACATCAACGACTACCGGGACCCCCAGATCATCGACCCTCTGCTCACCGCCGCGCAGTTCGTCGATGGCTCCGGGGAGACCATTGCAGTGCTCGCGCACACCTCGAACCACCCCGAGGGCATCGCTGACGAGAACAACCTGGTGTCCAGTGACTTCCCCGACTTGCTCCGGGAGACCATCGAGTCGGGCTCCACCTGGCCAGACGGCAGCGGCCGCGACGGGGTGGGCGGCGTGGCCGTGTTCGTGAATGGCACAGTGGGCGGCATGATGACCCCCCTCGGCATCACGGTGCGAACCCCCGACGGGCGGGAGCTGCGGGAGTACAGCTTCGAGAAGTCCGACGCCCTGGGCCAGATGTACGGCGAGCGCTACCTCGATGCCCTCGATGCGGCCGAGACCGTGCCGGCCCCCACGCTGGCCTTCTCCACCCACCACTTCCGCCTGCCGGTGGTGAATTGGGGCTTCCAGGCGGCCTTCCTGACCGGCATCCTCAGCCGCGAGACGGTGGGCTGGGACCCCTCCCAGGTCATCGACGAGACCAACCAGCCCCAGGTCGACACCGAGATGTCGTGGCTGCGGGTGGGCACGCTCCAGATGCTCACCTTGCCGGGCGAGGCCCACCCCGAGCTCGCCATCGGTGGCTACGACGGCTCGATGACCGGAGATGCCGACATTCCCATCATCTCGGAGGACAACCCCGCCCCGCCCGACCTCGATGCTGCGCCTGCCGGCCCGTATTGGAAGGACCACATGCCCGATGGGGTGGCCATCTTCCTCGGCCTCACCCAGGACGAGCTGGGCTACATCGTGCCGCCCTACAACTTCGTGCTCGACGACCGCCAGCCGTGGTTCGACGAGGCGGAGGGCGACCACTACGAGGAGACCAACTCCCTGGGGCCCGACACGGCCGTGTTGGTGTCCGACGAGCTGGAGCGGCTCACCGCCTGGGCACAGGGACGGTGAGAGCGTCGGGAGACAGGTCACGCAACCGCTCGCCGGTGTCCTTCAAGATATCGACCAGCAGACCATCTTCGGAGGACTCCACCCGCTGCACGGTCGCCCGTTCTCCGGCGTGCTCCACGGTCTGATGCAGCTTCCAAGGCGCCTGGGCCTCGGGCTGCAGCCACGCTCCACCCGCCTCGATCCAGCCCCCGAAGCCCTCGGGAATGCTCCAGGCGTTGTCGTAGCCCTGGCGCCGCAGGTAGTCGGCGACCCCGAAGCTGCGGACGCCCGCAGCGCAGTAGATGGCCAGCAGGGGACCTCTGGGGAGGACGCCAAAGCCGTGTTCGATGGCGCTCATCGGCAGCAGCACCGCACCTCGGGCATGCCCCGACCACAGCTCATGAGACGCACGGACGTCGACCAACACGACGTCCTCGCCTTGGGCCATGCGGGCGAGCACCTCTGCTGCGGGCAGCTCCAGGTCGGGTTCCGCCTCGGCCTCTGGAGGGGTCCAGTCGGTTCGGTGGGTGGGTGGACTGCGGTGCGCGCCGCGCGCGTGGGGCACCCGGGGGCTGGACCGGGTGACGCGGCGGGCAGCGCGGCGGACGAACGAGCGGAGGCGGTCGCGGAACACGGTCGGCCCGGGGCAACAGGGAGTCTCGGCGCTATCCCAGGCAGTCGTGTGCGCAGCCTCAGGGTGACGGACGGCCCTTGCCCTTCGACTTGCCGGCCTTGCCCCGGCGATTGTCCGGTGGTGGACCCGTCATGGCCCGGTCGACCTCGGCGGGGTCGAGATCGCCGCTCTGGTCACGGTCCCAGGCGGCCAGCACCTCGGCTGCGTGCCGGTCGGGAATCTCATCGACGGTGACGCGACCCGAGCCATCCCGGTCGAGGCGGGCGAACATCGAAGCCGCAGGGTCGGGCAGGGGGGCGTTCGCGGGTGCGGGTGCGGGCTCGGAGCAGGCCACCGCCAGGACCAGGGGAATCGCGCAGTGGGGATTCATGGCGCTTTCGCCCCCTTGGCCGGCCAGTAGCCGCCTTCCTGGAGTGCCTCCCGCAGCGCCTCGCTCTGCCGCCCGAGGTCGGCGGAGACCTGGTCGGTGTCGTCCTGTAGCGAGGGCCAGTCGCCGAGATGGTCCATCATGCGCGCGAGGCGGTCGCGCTCCTCGGCGCTGTGGTCGGTGGGGGACCTGCCGCGACGGAGGGTCCAGGCGTAGGAGTCGCCGTGACGCACGCCCAGGAGGGTCCAGTCGCCGTCGCGCACATACAGGCAGCACTGGGAGGCCCCACGGACCATCCGCTCGGCACCAGGCGCAGGAGGGTCGAGCAGGGCGGGAATGGCGACGCCTTCGCTGCCCGCGGGAGGCGACATCCCGAAGCGGGCTGCCAGAGTGGGAACGAGGTCGGAGAGGACCACCGGCGTGTCGACCTGCTTCGGTCGGCTCACGTCGGGCTGCTTGGGCAGGTGTACGACCAGCGGCACATGGAAGACCGCATCGCCGTGGCCGTGGACATGGCCGACGCCGCCCTGCTCCCCGAGCATCTCACCATGGTCGGAAAGGACGATGACAAGGGTGTTCTCCAGGGTGCCTGCCTCCTGTAGACCGTGGAGGATGCGGCCGAGGTGGTGGTCGGCGAAGCTGACGGCGGCGTCGTAGGCGCTGTCGAGGTCGGACTGGAGCTGGTCGTCGAGCTCCGGTCCGAAGGCGCGGGCGAGGGGAGGGGTCACGCAGCGCCAGTAGCGACCCCGGCACAGCTCGGGCTCTGGGGGGGCGGTCTCGCGGTACAGGCCGGAGAGCAGAGCGGGCGTGGCATAGGGGTGGTGCGCGTCGTAGCCGTGCACGAAGGCGAAGCGGGGCTGGTCGGCGTCTGCGGTGAGCCAGGCCAGGGCGGGCCGCACCTGGGCGCCGAGGGTGCGGTAGCCGTCGGAGTGTTCGTAGGCATCGAAGCCACGGTCGATGCGGGTCTTCGGCGACAGGTGGGGCCCGGACACCCAGGCCCGGGTCTCGTAGCCGGCGGCCTGGAGCATGGCGGCGAGGGTGGCCTGTCCGTCGGGCAGCTTGCCGGTGCGGAAGCCGACACCGTGGGTCTGGGCGTGCTGACCGGTGAACAGGCTCACGTAGGCGGGCTGGCTCCACGCGGCGTCGGTGTAGGCCTGCGAGAAGACGACCGAGCCCTCGAGCTCGGCGAAAGCAGCGAGGTTGGGGGTGGTGTCGCGCGCATGGCCAGACAGGCTGGTGCGGTCCCAGCGGACGGTGTCGAGGGCCACCATCACGATGTCGGGGGGACGCTCGGGCTCCGCAGCCGACCCCTGGCTGCACCCCACAGCGACCCCTGCTGCCATCCCGAGCATGGCGCGACAAGACTGCATCGGACTCGACCTCTCGACGTCTGGAGCCGGGACGGCCACACCCGCGGGCGGTAGGGTGTCAACCGCTTGTGAGGAGTACCACCGTGAAGGCAATGCGTCGCGCCGCTCTGCTGGTGACGGGAGTGGCTGCAGGGCTGCTGCTCGTCGAAGGTGCGCTGCAGCTCGCTCGCCTGGGCTTTCAGAGCGCCGATGCGAGCCGGCAGGTGCATGCCGACGGGGGCGACGAGGGCGACCTGCGCGTGCTGTGCGTGGGGGCCTGCTACACCGTGGGGGTGGGCGCCCCGGCCGACCAGTCCTATCCGGTACACCTCGAGCGCATCCTCGACGCTGAGCTTGCCGAAGATGGCCTCGACAGCGTGGTTCTCAACCGAGGCGTGCGCGGCAGGACGGTGGACTACTTCTCGGCGCGCATCGAGCCCCTGCTGGAGTCCCACCTTCCGGATGTGCTCGTGGTGGGCGTGAACCGCAAGATGGGCCTGGACGTGCAGCCCGGCCCTCCACGGCCAACGGTCTTCGATGCCTTGCTGCTGCCGAAGATGGTGAAGCTGGCCCTCGGAGGGGCCTCCGCAGAGCCCGCCCTGGTGGAGCCCACGCAGGCCCCGAGGAAGAATGCCCGCACCGCCACCACCGAGATGCTGCAGGCCGGCGGCGCCCACGACTACCTCGCAGAGCAGATCGACCAGCTCGAAGCCGAGCTCGAGACCAGCACCGAGCCCGGGGAGCTGCTGTCCCAGCTCGCCAACCTCTACGTGGCCCGCGGCGACTACCGGGCCGCGCGCGACGCCTACACCCGCACGCTGGGCGAAGGACCGCTGCGGCCAGACACTCGGCTGGTGCTGCTGCGGTATGCGGTGGCGCTCGGCGAGTATGGCGTGGCAGAGGAGCATCTCGAGGCCGTCCGCGGGGTGCCCGAGATGGTGGACCGCTACGCGCGGGGACTGCATCGCCGCAAGGCCGGCTACGAGCAGAGAGGTCAGAACGTCGAGGCCTGGCACAGCGTCGACCTCGGCCGCCTGGCGCTGCTGCGCGGCGACCTGGAGGGCGCCAGGGACCGCCTCGAGCGCACGCTGGCGATGGACCCCGACCTCACCGACGCCCACCACATGCTTCTGTTCGTGCGCCACCTGCAGGGCGAGCCCCTCCCCGGGCCTGCTGCGGCCACCCTCGCCCGGGAAGAGGCGGTGCGGTCTCCCGATGGCTTCGCCGACGCCCTCGACGCCCACCTCGCCCGCATCGCCGCCGCCGCCGAACACACCGGCACCCGCGTCGTGGTGCACAACTTCGCCGCCCTGTCCGAGCAGACCCCCATCATCGCCGCCTCCGCCAGGCGACATGGAATGCGCTTCGTCGACGTGATGGGCGCCCTGGCCGAGGAGCCCGACCCCGACCGCTTCTTCGACCCGGCCAACCACCTGCGGTTGAATCCGGAGGGGAACGCGTGGCTCGCGGCCCGGATCCGAAGTGGGATGGGGGATGTGGGGCAGCAGTAGGGCTGCGCGAGGGGAGGGACACGCCCGGAGGACTCAGCCCACTGGCTCGGGGTCTTCTGGGAAGCGCCACCGCTTGAGGAAGTGCCCCCACTTGAGCACAGACGCGCCGGGGGCATCGAGCTGGTACAGGGCGTCCTTGCTGCGCACCTGGGTGCGGCTGCCGAGCTCCACAGATACCGCTACCAGATCCTCGACATCCACGCCCCACACCTCACTTTCGCCGTCTGCGGCCACCACCTGCAGACGGTCTTTGGTGAGCTGGAGCAGGCCCTTGGCCACGATGCGGGAGCGGCCACCGCGGGGAATCATGTGCACCCGGGCGAAGGCTTCGCGAAGGATGATGCCGTGGGCCTCGAAGCGGGCGGGGTCCTGCACGGGGGACGGGCCGAAGTGGCTGTCGAGCTGCTCGAAGGCCTCTCGCACGGTGATGGCCGGGCCGCCGTCGAGGGGATGCAGGCGGCTCTGTACGTCGAGGCGCCAGCCGGCTCCACACGCGCGGCAGGAGATGCGGTCGCCCTTTCGGCCCACCACGCGCAGAGCCTCGGTGACCTTGCAGCGCGGACAGGCCCACAGGAAGTTGGTGAGGCCTTCGGCTGGCCGGTACATCCAGGTGCGGGCGCCGCTGCGCAGCTTGGGGACCACCTGCAGGCGCCGCTCAATGTCGACGGTGATGTCTTCAGCGGACATGTCGTCGGGGTAGGTGAGCGGGCCTTCGTACTCGATCTCGAGCGGCACCCAGCGGGGGTACTTCGCCCACCGGGGCTGCAGGAAGGTGTTGCCGGGCATGCGGCAGATGACCACCCGGGCACCCATCCGCTTCACGGTGCGGCCGATGCCGGGCATGATCTTGAGGACATGTCCGTCCCAGCTGCGGCGGCCCTCGGGGAAGATGGTGACGACCTGCCCGTTGTCGTAGAGGTCGGTCATGTGCTTCATCGACGACTTGTCTTTGACGTACTTGACCTTGGGAAAGGCGCCCATCGCCTTGAGCATCGGGCCCAGGATGGGGTGGGTGAGTGACTGGGCCGACGCCATGAAGAACAGCGGGCGCCACAGGGCCACCGCCAGCAGCCAGGGGTCGAGGCCCGTGGCATGGGTGGGCAGCAACAGGTAGCTGCCGTCCTTCGGGAGGCTCTCGTGCCCCTTGGCCTTGATACGCCACCAGGTGACATCGAGGAGCGAGATGAACCACCAGGTGAGGCGGTAGACCGCCCAGCGCCACACTGGCAGGCCGTAGAAGGGGCGGGCCTTCTTCGCCAGCCGCTCCATATCGAGCTGTTTGGACACGACGCCTCCTGAGACTCCGATTCAGGGCCCGGGCGTCTAACCGGCGGAGGCGGTCTCTGTGGGCAGCGTGACGGGCGGGGCGTCGGGGTTGTAGGTCTGGCGGTGCTGCTCGGCGAGGGCCACGATGGCCTCCATGCAGCGGCGGGAGGCCGCGATCGCCTGGGCACGGGTGGGCTCGCCGTCTTGTGCCACCTCGGCCTGCAGGTCGGACAGGTCGACGGGGGGGCCGTAGTAGACGTCGATGCGGTGGTTCTTCGGACGCCACCAGTTGAACTTCGTCTCCCGCAGCAGGTTGCTGGTGATGCCCACCACATACAGCGGCACCACACGCACATCGCCCACTGCGAGGGCGATCTGGCCGGTTCCGGCGTGGGGTTTGAGGAAGGAGTAGGGCCCGGCGTTCTTGTTGCGGCGGCCCTCGGGGTGGATGCCCACCCAGGTGCCGGGGATGGTGAGCTCGGCCTCGATGCGCTGAAGGGCGTAGCGGTTCCAGGCTCGGCGCTTCGGGTCGCGCACGATGGGCGGGAACATCGCGATGATGGTCATCCACCAGTTGAGCACCGTGCCGATGATGCCCTCGTAGAAGAACTCGGCGCGCACCGGGAAGAAGGCCCGCTGGGCGAGGCGGGTGTGGCGCACGTTGGCGAAGGCGACCACGTAGAAGTCGAAGAAGCTGCGGTGGTTGGCGACCATCAGCACGCGGCTGGACTTGTCGAGGTCGGCGACATGCTCGGCGCCATGCACCTTCATGCGGTTGCCGGCGGTGAACCACAGCACAGCGCGCATCGTGGTGTGGATCCAGGCCGCGCTCAGGAACTTGAGGTGGCGGTTCACGAAGTCTGCGACGCGGTACCACCGGTGCATGTGCGCCGGCAGGGCGGCGAGCTGCGCGGGGGTGGGGTCGGGGGGATGACGCGGCATGGGTCCCGGCGGTCGGAGTGACACGCGTGTCTAATGCGGTCGGGGTGTTCGACGCACCAACGTGCAAGTCCGGTCTCTTGTCGGGACATGCGCGTCCGATGGGCGGATGGGACCGTGGGTGCCCGGGTCGGCAAGCCCACAGGTGGAGGCCACATGGCGACGCGTGGGGACCGCTGGGACGGTGCGATGGCTGCCGCCCAGGCCGCCTTCGACCGCGAGGCCGACGCACTGGCGCGGCGAAAGGCCATGGTTGTGGTGGGCTGGCACCTGTCGATGTGGGTGATGGTGCTCGCCGGAATCGGCCTGTCGTTGGTGCTCCGCAAGGTGGACGGTGCGGGCTGGGTGGTGGGCGGTGTGGCGGTTCATGTGGTGGTGTCGACCGCCTACGCATGGCGCGCCATTCGTGCTCGGGTGGGCCGCTCGGCCGGCGACGTGGTGGCGATGCTGCTCGGGCTCGACGGCGTGGCGCTGGTGTTGTCCCTGGGCACGCTCCTGCCCGACGTGCCGGTCGCTCTGGGTGCGGCGGTGCTACCGGTGGTCGGGCTTGCGGTCGTGGGCGGCGGACGGGCCTCCGTGGCGCTGGCCGTCGCTGAGAACATCCTGCTGGGCGCCCTCTGGTACAGCCTGCAGTCGATGGGCGCGAGTCCGCTGGGGCTGTTCGACGTGGTCGCCTTCGGGGGACTGTCGCTCGGCGCCGCCCTGCTCGCCACGGTGGGCGCCAAGGCAGGCTTCGGCGGGGTGCATGTGCTCCGCGAGGAGATCCACCTGCACACCCGCCACCTACAGGCCACGAACACCGCGCTGGTGGCCCGCAACGAGGCCCTCGAGCACTTCAGCACCGAGGTCGGCCACGACCTGCGGACCCCCCTTCAGACCACGCTGTTGGCGCTGCACCTGGTCGTGGAGGAGTGCGAGACCGACGAGGAGCGCGAGCACCTGGGCCATGCGCTCGCAGCGGTGGAGCGCCTGCAGCGGATGACCGAGGGACTGCTCGACTCGGCGCGAGACGGCCAGGGGGCCGGCGGTCTGGGGCGGGTGGGCTTCGATGGCGTGGTGGCCGATGCGCTCGGCGGGCTGGCGGCCAAGGTGCAGACCACGGGCGCGCGCATCGAGGTGGCCGGCACCCTGCCCGAGTTCCACGGCAACCGGGGTCAGATGGTGCGGGTGGTGCTCAACCTCATCGACAACGCCATCAAGTATGGCAAGCAGCCGACCCCTCGCATCCGCGTGTGCGGCGGGAGGGTGGGCGAGCAGGTCTTTCTGGAGGTGGAGGACGACGGCCCGGGTGTGCCCCGCGCCATGCGTGCCCGCATCTTCGAGGACTTCGCCCAGCTGGAGACCGGCAAGGACGGCGTGGGAGCGGGCCTTGCGGCTGTGGAACGGGTGGTCGCGGCCCACGGTGGACGCATCGCCGTGAGCGATGGCCGCCGCCTCGGAGGGGCGCTGTTCCGCATCGTGCTGCCGGCGGTGGACGCGGATGTGTGGCGCGCCGCCGTCTGAGCGGGTCTGCGGAGCTCAAGACTCCGGGGGGTAGACCTTCGACAGCAGCCAGGCGCCGAAGCCAGGGGTGTAGCGCTTGATGTAGATGGCCAGGATCTCCTTGCCACCGAAGTAGACCTCGCGCTCGCCCCGGGTGGCGGCCTTGTGGATGCGCGCGGCCATGGCGGCGGGTTGGATGCCGCCCTGCACGCTGGGGTCGTCGGTGCCGCGCGCGGCGCCATCACCCTGGAGGGCATTTCGGGCGATGCCGGTCTGCACGTAGCCGGGACAGATGATGGTGACGGTGACGCCGCTGCCGGTCAGCTCGCAGCGCAGGCCGTCGGACCAGCCCCGGATGGCGTGCTTGGAGGCGGCGTAGGCCCCGCGGCCGGGCGTGGCGACGTAGCCGGTGACCGAGCTGATGTTGACGATGCGGCCGTGTCCTCGCTCCACCATCCCTGGCACCACGCCCACGGTGAGGGCGACTGCGCCGAAGAAGTTGACCTCCATCACCCGCCGGCAGGTGGGCATGTCGGTGTCGAGGATCTGGCTGCGCTGGGAGATGCCCGCGTTGTTGACCAGCACGTCGACGCGGCCCTTCCAGGACAGGGCGGCCTCGATGACCTCAGGCAGGCTGTCGGGGAGGTTGAGGTCGACCGGCAGCACCCGCACGCGGTCGGGCTCGGGCAGGGCGCTCTTGAGGGCCTCGAGCTTGTCGGCGCTGCGGGCGGACAAGATGAGCTCGGCGCCGCCGGGCGCGTTGGCGTAGGTGTGGGCCA
>ENA-OWNT01002546-OWNT01002546.1-seawater-metagenome-genome-assembly--contig:-NODE-2546-length-18852-cov-7.707217_pt1 | contig 18852 bp, 8 predicted proteins | sample MGYA00238136_ERZ651165 | MGnify/ENA primary metagenome ERZ651165 (study PRJEB26861, sample SAMN08777766) | seawater metagenome | isolation source: coastal seawater | place: USA: Florida | collected...
GGAGACAACAAGATGGCTAAACAGTTAAGTGGCGCGGGTTTACGCGGCCAAGTTGCAGGTAAAACAGCATTATCAACAGTAGGTAAATCAGGTTCTGGTTTAACGTATCGTGGTTACGACGTAAAAGATTTAGCGCAAAACTGTCAATTTGAAGAAGTAGCGTACCTTATTCTAAAGGGCAAGCTACCTAACCAGTCTGAGCTGGACGCTTATAAAACCAAGCTTCGCGGCATGCGCGGCCTTCCAACAGCACTAAAAGAAGTGCTAGAGCGCATTCCAAAAAATGCCCACCCAATGGACGTACTGCGCACAGGTTGCTCAATGCTAGGTAACCTTGAAATGGAAACCAGCTTCGACCAGCAGCAAGACGTGACTGACCGTATGTTGGCATGTTTCCCTAGTATCATTTGTTACTGGTATCGCTTCTCGCACGACGGCGTGCGTGTAGACGTTGAAACCGATGACGATTCAATTGGTGGTCACTTCCTTCACATGCTTCACGGCGAAAAGCCACGTGAATTGCACGAGCAAGTAATGCATGTTTCGCTAATTCTCTATGCAGAGCACGAGTTTAACGCGTCTACTTTTACCGCACGTGTTTGTGCTTCAACCTTATCTGATATGCATTCTTGCGTAACCGGTGCTATCGGTTCACTGCGTGGTCCACTTCACGGTGGCGCTAACGAAGCCGCTATGGAAATGATTGAAGGCTTCACTTCACCTGATGATGCCGAAGAAAAAATGATGGGCATGCTTGAGCGTAAAGAGAAAATCATGGGCTTTGGTCACGCGATTTACTCTGAGTCAGATCCGCGTAACGAAATTATCAAGCAATGGTCTGAGAAACTCGCTGCCGATGTAGGCGACGACGTGCTTTACCCTGTGTCGGTTCGTTGTGAAGAAGTAATGTGGCGTGAGAAGAAGCTTTTCTGTAACGCCGATTTCTTCCATGCGTCTGCTTACAATTTTATGGGCATTCCTACGCCACTATTTACGCCAATTTTCGTAATGTCGCGCCTAACAGGTTGGGCGGCACACGTTATGGAACAGCGCGCTGACAACCGTATTATTCGTCCATCAGCAGAATACACAGGCGAAGAACTACGCCCAGTGCCAGCTATTAGCGAACGCGCTTAACATTAAGGTTGGGGTTTTATGAATATTGATTACCGTAAACCGCTTCCAAACGCGGGTATCGATTTTTTCGATACCCGTGAAGCGGTAGATACTATTGAACCAGGCGCCTACGCTAAGTTGCCTTATACGTCGCGTGTACTGGCCGAAAACTTAGTGCGCAAATGCGCGCCTGAAATGCTAACTGATTCGCTTAAACAACTTATTTACCGCAAGCGCGACTTAGACTTTCCGTGGTTTCCTGCCCGCGTGGTGTGCCACGATATCTTGGGCCAAACGGCACTGGTAGACTTAGCGGGGCTTCGCGATGCTATTGCAGCAAAAGGCGGCGATCCGGCGAAGGTTAACCCCGTTGTTCCTACGCAGCTAATTGTTGATCATTCATTAGCGGTAGAGCACGCTGGTTTTGAAAAAGACGCGTTTGAAAAGAACCGCGCTATTGAAGACAGACGCAACGACGACCGTTTCCACTTTATCAACTGGACGAAAACCGCGTTTAAAAACGTAGATGTTATCCCTCCGGGTAACGGTATTATGCACCAAATCAACTTGGAGCGTATGTCACCCGTTATTCAAGCTCGCGATGGCGTAGCATTCCCAGACACACTAGTAGGTACCGACAGCCACACGCCGCATGTTGATGCACTTGGCGTAATTGCTGTGGGCGTTGGCGGCCTTGAAGCGGAAAGCGTTATGCTAGGCCGTGCGTCTTACATGCGTCTGCCAGACATTGTAGGTGTTGAACTTACCGGCAAACCACAGCCAGGCATTACCGCAACCGACATTGTATTAGCATTAACAGAGTTCTTGCGTAAAGAGCGCGTGGTATCTGCGTATTTGGAATTTTATGGCGAAGGTGCGTCGCACCTAACGCTGGGCGACCGAGCTACCATTTCCAACATGACGCCGGAATACGGCGCCACTGCGGCCATGTTCTACATTGACCAGCAAACCATTGATTACTTGCGCCTGACTGGACGTGAAGAAAAGCAAATTGCATTGGTTGAACAATACGCCAAGCACACAGGTTTATGGGCAGATGACTTAGCAACAGCAGAATACGAGCGCGTGCTTACGTTCGACCTTTCTGCTGTTGGCCGTAACATGGCTGGCCCTTCGAACCCTCACGCTCGCTTGCCTACTAGCGACCTAGAAAGTCGCGGTATTGCTGCGAAGTGGGACGAAGAAGAAGGCAAAATGCCAGATGGCGCGGTTATTATCGCGGCTATCACCAGCTGTACCAATACATCTAACCCGCGCAATGTTATTGCGGCCGGCCTGCTTGCACGCAACGCAAACCAGCGCGGTTTAACCCGCAAGCCGTGGGTTAAAAGCTCGCTAGCGCCTGGCTCTAAAGCCGTTAAGCTTTACCTTGAAGAAGCTAACCTAATGAGCGAGTTGGAAGATTTAGGTTTTGGCGTTGTAGCATTTGCCTGTACTACCTGCAACGGTATGAGTGGCGCGCTAGACCCGAAAATTCAGCAAGAGATCATCGACCGAGATCTTTACTCAACAGCAGTGCTATCGGGTAACCGTAACTTCGACGGCCGTATTCACCCTTATGCTAAACAAGCATTCTTGGCATCGCCGCCACTAGTAGTGGCGTACGCTATTGCCGGTACTATTCGCTTTGATATTGAAAAAGACGTATTAGGTACCGACAAAGACGGCAACCCAGTAACGCTTAAAGACATTTGGCCTAGCGACGAAGAAATTGATGCAATTGTAGCGAAGTCAGTAAAGCCAGAGCACTTTAGAAAAGTGTATGAGCCAATGTTCGACTTAAGCGTTGATTATGGCAAAGACATTAACCCGCTTTATGACTGGCGTGAAATGAGCACCTACATTCGCCGCCCACCTTATTGGGAAGGCGCAATGGATGCCGAGCGCACCATGAAAGGTATGCGTCCGCTGGCTATTTTAGGTGACAACATCACTACCGATCACTTGTCGCCTTCAAACGCCATTCTAGCCAGCAGTGCAGCCGGTGAATATCTTCACAAAATGGGCTTACCTGAAGAAGACTTTAACTCGTACGCCACACACCGTGGTGATCACTTAACCGCGCAACGCGCTACCCTTGCGAACCCGAAAGTGTTCAACGAGATGGTGCTAGAAAATGGTGAAGTGAAGCAAGGTTCTCTTGCGCGCGTTGAGCCTGAAGGCCAAGTGATGCGCATGTGGGAAGCCATTGAAACCTATATGAACCGCAGACAACCGCTAATCATTGTTGCTGGCGCCGACTACGGTCAAGGCTCCTCACGCGACTGGGCAGCTAAAGGCGTACGTCTTGCTGGTGTTGAAGTCATTGTAGCTGAAGGCTTTGAGCGTATTCACCGTACCAACTTAATTGGTATGGGCGTGTTACCGCTTGAATTTAAACCGGGCACAACGCGTAAAACCCTAGAACTAGACGGTACAGAAACCTACGACGTTAGCGGCGAACCGTCACCAGGTGCAACGCTCACGCTAGTAGTAAACCGCCAAAACGGTGAGCAGCTAGAAGTGCCAGTAACCTGCCGCCTAGACACTGCAGAAGAAGTCTCTATTTACAGCGCGGGCGGCGTATTACAGCGCTTCGCCAAGGACTTCTTGGAAGCCGAAGCTAGCTGATTGTGCTAGGAAGTACTGAGCCGGATACGGGACACGCCGTAAATACATCCATGTAGGCTCCCGATTCGCATCCATGCGAATTGAGGGTCCCGCACCCGACTCAGTACTTCCTTTGCTATCTAGCTTTTGGATGGAGGAAGTGTATTAGTTACAGGACACGCCGTGAATACGTCCTTGTAGGCTCCCAACTCGCATCCTTGCGAGTTGAAGGCCCTGAAACTAATACACTCCCTCCGTTACTTGCATCAGCTAGTTCAGTGAGAGATAAGTCAGCCACAGGGCACGCCGTGAATACGTCCCTGTAGGCTCCCAACTCGCATCCTTGCGAGTTGAAGGCCCTGAACCTAACTTATCTCTCCCCTATTAGAATCGTTTAGTAGTTTTGAGAAGGAAGTTGGTTGCGATTTGAAACCTTCCAGCCGAAAAGATGCGGCTGGGGAACGCACATGAACGTGTTCACAGCGTGTTTCAAATCGCGAACAACCTTACTTCTATCCAGATAAAATGGTTTTTAATTGAAGAGGGCGTTGAGGCTACGTTGAAACCTTCGGGGCTTAGACCTCCCCTCTCGAGAGAGTTTATTACTTTTAGGTGGAAGCTGTTTGTGATTTGAAACCCTCCAGCCGCAAGGATGCGGCTGGGGAACGCACATGAACGTGTTCACAGCGTGTTTCAAATCGCAAACAACCTTACTTCTCTCCAGATAAAATGATTTTTAATTGAAGAGAGTGTTGAGGCTACGTTGAAACCTACGGGGTTTCGACCTCCTCTCTCGAAAGAGTTAATTACTTTTGAGTGGAAGTTGGCTGCAATTTGAAACCTTCCAGCCGCAAGGATGCGGCTGGGGAGCGCACACGGATGTGTTCACAGCGTGTTTCAAATCGCAAACAACCTTACTTCTCTCCAGATAAAATGGTTTTTAATTGAAGAGGGCGTTGAGGCTACGTTGAAACCTTCGGGGCGCATGGACGCGCCCCGAGAGCCTACAAGGATGTATTTACGGCGTGTTTCAACGGAGCCTTAACGCACTCATACCGACGAAAGGAAAAAACATGACAAAGTATGCGCCACAACTTCGAGTACCGGCTACCTATATGCGTGGCGGTACCAGTAAGGGTGTGTTTTTTAACTTAACTGATTTGCCAGAGGCGGCGCAGAAGCCTGGCCCAGCACGTGATGCATTATTGTTGCGCGTTATTGGCAGCCCCGATCCTTACGGAAAACAAACCGACGGTATGGGCGGTGCTACTTCAAGTACCAGTAAAACCGTGATTTTGAGTAAAAGTGAGCGTGAAGGCTATGATGTCGATTATTTGTTTGGACAAGTAGCAATCGACAAACCTTTTGTAGATTGGAGCGGTAACTGCGGAAATCTAACCGCAGCCGTTGGGGCGTTCGCCATTAGCAATGGCCTTGTTGATAAAAGTAAAATTCCTGAAAACGGCGTTGCCACCGTCAATATTTGGCAAGCTAATATCAACAAAGCCATTATTGCTAAAGTACCTATTACCAATGGTGAAGTACAAGAGACTGGCGACTTCGAACTAGATGGTGTTACCTTTCCTGCCGCAGAGGTTGAAGTGGCCTTTGTTGACCCAGCCGATGGTGAAGGTGCTATTTTCCCAACAGGCCGCTTGGTGGACACGCTTGAAGTACCGGGGGTTGGCTCACTTCAGGCAACCATGATTAACGCAGGTATTCCTACCATCTTTATTAACGCTGAGGACATTGGCTACAACGGCACTGAACTACAAGACGACATAAACAGCAATGCTGAAGCTTTGGCTAAATTCGAAGCTATTCGTGCGCATGGTGCGGTTCAAATGGGCTTGATTAACGATGTAAGCGAAGCGGCAAATCGCCAGCATACTCCTAAGGTCGCGTTCGTTGCCCCGCCAAGTGGCTATAAAGCCTCTAGCGGAAAAGACGTGCTTGGTTCAGATATTGATGTGTTAGTACGAGCGCTGTCTATGGGCAAACTGCACCACGCCATGATGGGCACTGCTGCGGTCGCTATTGCAGCAGCAGCAGCTATTCCGGGAACCTTGGTCAACCTGGCCGCGGGCGGAAAAGACAGAGAATCAGTCACATTTGGACATCCTTCTGGCACACTTCGCGTAGGTGCAAAGGCTGCGTTTGAGAACGACAAGTGGAGTATCAACCAAGCAGTAATGAGCAGAAGCGCACGTGTACTTATGGAAGGAAACGTTCGGGTCCCGCCGGAACAACTTTAAACATAAGTATAAAAAGCCCTCTTAATGAGGGCTTTTTTGTCTATTCTTAGTTATCATCAGCGCCCACGCTAATTGAGTAGTTCGCATGTATAAAGTTCTCGTAGTTGAAGACAGTATCACTGTTAGAAAGATAGTTAATAAGCTGATTGAGGATAATCCTCATTTCACATGCGACCTTTGCGAAGACCTTGCAGAGGCTAGAAGTGCACTAGAAAGTGGTACTGACTACCTTGCTGCTATTGTCGATCTTAACCTTCCTGATGCCCCCAACGGTGAAAGCGTAGAGCTTGCGTTGTCATACAACGTGCCTACTATTGTGTTAACAGGGAACTTCGATGAGTTCACTCGTGCTCAGCTACTCGACCAAGGCGTACTCGATTACATCACCAAAGAATCTCGCTACTCATACCTACAAGTGTCTAAGCTGGTCGATAGACTTCGTAAAAACCTCACCACTAAAGTGTTAGTAGTAGAAGACTCTAAAACCAGTCGAAATCACATTTGCTCACTATTAAGTAAATTTCAGTTTCAAGTGCACCAAGCAAGCGATGGTCTTGAAGCCCTTGAGGAATTAGAGCAGCATCGCGATATTAAAATGGTCATTGCTGACCATCGCATGCCGAATATGGACGGCTATGAGTTAGTTAAGGCCATTCGTCATGAAAGACGTATGCAGGACTTAATATTCATTGGTTTGTCTGCCACGGGTGATAGCGTATTAACATCGAAGTTTATTAAAAGCGGTGCCAACGACTTTCTTTCAAAGCCGTTTTATCACGAAGAGTTTTACTGCCGAGTAATGCAGAACTTAGAATCACAAGAAATGATTCAAACCATTCGCGACTCAGCAAACCTTGACCCGCTTACCAAAGTCTACAACCGACGCTTTTTATATGAAAAAGCCGACGAACTTTTCGCTAATAAAACGTCAAGCGACAAAGTGATTGTGTCGATGATTGATGCAGATAACTTCAAAAACGTGAACGATACACTCGGTCATAAGACCGGCGATGTATTACTACAAGAGTTCGCAGCGCTATTAAAAGATTACTTCCCAGATGACTTAATTGTGCGTTATGGCGGTGAAGAGTTTACTGTCGTATCAGTGCGCCCTGCTAAAGTGTATCTAGCCGCGCTTTCTGCCTTTATGGATGCGGTGCGCAACACTAAATTTACCCACCACAAATTTAATATCACGTGCAGCATTGGGGTATGTGCCGAAGAGCATAAATGTTTGGAATCACAGCTTGAAGTGGCCGATGCGCGTTTATACAAGGCTAAACACGCAGGCAAAGACCAAATTATTGCTCGCGACGAAACCGCTGCGTAGTATTTTTACAAGTTGGTGTAAGTGCGTAGGCATAGCCTACACGTTTACATCCACGATTTGCGTGTAGACTCTACTTCATGCAGCACGCTATCAGCGAGTGTATTTACATACTCCTCCGGTAAGAATGGTACCGTAACCGCACCAGATGCCAACACGAACTTTATCGTGGCGAGTTTCTTTCGCTTCATAAATACGCTTTGCTTTATCATTACCTGCTGCACTTTGTAAGGCTCGAAGCACAGGTAATCCACACCTATTCGCCCTCTTCTTACGTAAATATAGCGACTGTCAAACGCAATGCCCCATCGCCACCAGCGAAGCACCAATACCAGGCTAATAAAGCAAAAACCGGTAGCAGATATCAGCATAATATCTAAATGCGCTGTTAATGCTCCTACTACAAATGCAAGCAAAAACGGTGCGACCAAAGCCGCAGCAAGCCAAAATAATATAAAGCGCTTGCTGATATTTTTGTAGGTTTGCTGCTGAAAATTACAGTGTGGGAACACTTCGCGACTTAACGCAACAGACTCCGCCTCTGTCACAGAGGGCACGATGAGTTTGTTTGGCGACATTAATTCTTGAATTTGCTGCCCTGCGGTACTGTTTTGCTCAAAATACAAATTAACGCGCTTTAGCAGCTTATCTAGCCAGTCTTGCTTTGCAGTAATCATTTGAATGCGTGAAGCGCGCATGCTTACTTCTAGCTTATTCAAAAGGCCACTTTTACGAATGTAACGATCGTTTGACCGCGACAACGTATAGCCGTAAAAAGTAAACAAGGCACCGCCAACGCTTAATAGGGCCATGGCTGCCATTATCATCATAAGTACGACAAAGGCATACAGACCAAACTGCCACCATGCTATGGTTTGTTCACCCACAATTTGATTTAACTGCAGCCCTTTTTCAGCCAACCATTCAGAAATAAAACCAAACACATCGTCGTAGAATGGAGCCGCCGCACCTAAAATAATCCACACGCGATTATTGGTCACACCGTGAATAACAATATCCCCAATGGAGCGACGATTTAGTACTTCTTCATTGGCATCTTCATCTTGCGGTGAAGTTGTCTCAGCATGCTTAACCGTATCCACCGACGCCAGTGCGTCTTTCGAGCCTGTATTTACCTTGCAATTTGGATCAGTGCTTTGCTCATTCGCATTGTGGTTTTCTTTCTCAAATAGCACACGTTTCTTTAATGCGTGAGCGTAAGACAGCGGAACAGCAACAATTTTAGCTTCTTCTTTACCACTGCCGGCTGTGTCTAACACGACTAATGCGTAACCGAAGGGACGGTAGTAAAACGGGAGTTCTATTTTTACATTTTGAATACGCCACAACGGCAAGTTGGTATAGCGACGCTGGAACACACCGTTATGAATTTCAACATGCTGGTTGTACACACGGAACTTATACATAAAAAAGCTTACAACGCCGCTAAGCGATGTGAGTAACAACACACCCGCAATAGCAGCATAAGTTTTTGGCGACTGAAGGTTGTCTAGAATGTTAAACGTCACCGCCATCGCAGGAATAAGATAAATAAGCCCCTGCGCCATTCCCATAATGTTACGTACTGTAAAATACACGATAGCAATAAGTGATAAGCGCTGCCATTCGTCGCCCGTTTCTACTTTTACAATACGTTGAGGCGTTGCATTCTCTAACGCGGCTGCTGGTTCATCCATCATCGTGCACTCACGTCTTTATGATCAAGAATGAACTGCCTGATTTTCTGCGCTTTCTCTAATTCCAAACCTGGTATTTCGAAGGTGTACATCTCACCACCCGCCGAGAACACCTGAAGTGATGCTAGACCCGCCCAACGTTCAAGAGGTCCACGGTTCAACTCAACATGCTGTACGCGTAATATTGGTTGGCAAGAAAGCTTTCGAAAGATAAGCCCAGATTGCTTACTGACATCCTGCTCTCTTACCGCGTAAGTAATTTTTGTGTCTGCGAAAAAATGATAGGTGGCCCATAAAAATGCCAAGCCGAAAATTACACTGCAGATGTAAGGGTAAGCAAACACCAAATCTTCGGGTAGCTCAAACAAAGGTTGAAAGCGAAGTGCGGTTACAATTGATAGCAATACAAGTGCAATTGCGCTTATTGCCGACAGATTGATTATGCGATAGCGTCTTGAAATAGGGGTTAACGCTAATTCTTGAAGTCGAGGTAACTCGCTTGTTTGAATGTGTTTATTAGAGAACACCCTAGCACTTCCTTCTGAAATCATTTCGTTGTGCATTATTTTTGCTCCTACTTTGTCTCTCTTGCTTTATGGGCAAGAAAAAAGGGCTAATGCCCTTTTTTACATGCTTTTTTAAATTGTTTTTAAAAAAGCTTTGAAAGTTGTAACGCAAGGCTATCCGTTAATCATCAACTTGTTGTTCGTTCAACCAATCATGAAGCGCCTTCATATCATGCTGTACAGCCATCTGCAGCTCTTCAACCCAATCGTGAACGTTCTCCCACCATGTTGGGTGATCGCCCTGTTGAATCTGATTAGCAATGCGTTGAACTCTAGCTAGGCCAACTGAGCCTGCTGCACCTTTAATCTTGTGCGCCTCAGAGCATACATCTGACTTTTCATCAGCACTTAAGCTAAGCTGCAAAATTTCCATGTACTCTGGCATCTTCTCTTGGAACACTTTTACGCTAGCACGCACCATTTCATCCCCTATGGTATCCACTAACATCTGCAATAAGTCCATGTCTAAAATGTTACTTAATGTTTTGTCGGGCTCAGGGCGGTCCAGCTCTCCATCTACCTCAAGTGGTGCAGGAGGCGCGTGAAACAGTTCATTAAACACCTCAATAACACGGGACTTTTTGATTGGCTTAGCAATAACGTCGTCCATGCCGTTTTCTAAGTACTCGTCACGTTTCTTAATAACGTTGGCGGTAAGCGCAACAATAGGCGTTTGCATAACAAGGTCTTCTTCAATAAGCGTACTTGCTACGTCGAAGCCCGTCATGTCAGGTAGCTGTATATCAAGCAAAATTAGGTCGTATTGATTAGCACGGGCTTTATCAATCGCTTCTTGACCTGTCATGGCGACATCAACCTTTTGACCTAGCTTTTCAAGCAGGGCTTTTGCCACCATTACATTTAGCTCGATATCTTCAACTAACAAAATGTTTAAGCCTGTAACTTCTAATTGCGCTACCTTCATTGGACTATTCGATATTTGCACTGGTAGTACAATTTCAAAGCGGGTACCTTTGCCTACGCGACTTGAAACATGAATTTCACCTTTCATCAAATCTACCATTTGCTTACAAATGGCAAGCCCAATGCCGGTGCCTGTTGCCGACTGATGGTCGGGGTGATCGACCTGATAGTACATGGCAAAAATCTTGTCGATTTCACTTTCAGGTATACCTACACCGGTATCTTCTATAATAAAGGTCACATACGATTTATCGCCATCAGGCTTTGCTGCCGATACCGATAAACTAACGTGCCCTTTTTGCGTGAACTTCACTGCATTAAACAAGATGTTCCACAGAATTTGGCGCAAGCGGGTACCGTCTACTTCAACCAAACGCGGTAACGGTTCGTTTATGGTTGTTTTAAGCTCAAGCTGTTTATCTGCTGCTAGTAAGCGAATAATACTGCTAAGTTCTTCTGTAAAGTCTTTTAGCGATACCGTTTTAAGGCTTAGCTCAAGTTTGTCACGATCTAGTTTATCTAGGTCGATAATGTCGTTGAAAATGTTGCCCAGCGTTATCGCACTTGCATAAATCGTACTTACCCAACTAAATTGTTCGTCACTTAATTCGGTATCGCGCAGCATGCGGCTTAACCCAACAATTCCGTTTAGCGGTGTTCTTAATTCGTGGCTAATTGTAGCAATAAAACGCGTTTTATCCGTGCTGGCTTTTGCCGCTGCATTTTCGGCTTGCTTGCGCTCGGTCATGTCACGACCAAACGATAGTAGTCCTAAACGGTTACCTTCTTTATCGAAAAACGGTACTCGCTTCATTTCGAAGTAACGACGTCTGCCGTCGGCGAAGCGCAGCCATAATTCCTCGGTAATGCTGGCATTGCTTTCTAGTACTTCGTGGTCACTAGCTACAATTTGGCGAGCCAAGTCTTCCTCGTAAACGTCTTTCGGCGTTAGTCCAAGAAGCTCTTGCTCGGTTTTTCCTGTCATAAGCTCCGCTATACGGTTACAACCGGCAAAGCGGCCTTCTTCGTTGCGGTAGTAGATAAGGTCAGGCGACGCATCAATAATAGAGCGTAGTAGCGTTGATAAGCGCCTTGCTTGCGCTTCTTGTTCTGACTTGTCTTGAATTTCTTTTTCTAAGTCTTTAAATAAGGCTTCACGCTCTTCCTGTGCTTGCTTTCTTTGCTCAATTTCGTGGTTAAGCTGACGAATGTTGCTTTGCAGTTCTCGATTCAAAAACACATCTTCTTCGCGCAAGCTTTCAAGCTGGCTTACCACTTCTTTTAAGTTGGTACGTGAATTTTCAAGCTGCTTGATAAGTTCACTAAAAAAATACAGAACCCAGGGCGCTGAGAGCATTGTTAGTACAACAGCGCTGATAAAGTCGTCGGGTTGCACTTGGCTGCCCATGCTTACGCGAATAACGTAAGAACCGCCAAGCGTGAAGAACAGCGACAAAACAACAAAAAGGATACTGAGCTTTAGCGTGCCAAAGCGTTGAACAAACTGAGCAAAGCGAATTGCCCAAGAATCATTGGGTGAGTCTGAATGCATGTATGTCTAACTTAAACCTAATATATTTGTATCCTATCAGGCTTTAGCATATTCACAAACGACAGTGTCGTTTTCGCCAAAGTATTGAATTTATTTTTGTGCACATCCACAAGTAGCAATAACTGCATTCGCGGCAACGTTTTGACCTTCGCAGTTTGCTTTAGTGAATAATTATTTTCTCAAAAATAATCAACACCGTTTACTTTAGAATGAATTTCATACAGCAATCTACAGCAATAAGAGAACTGGAACCCATTCTTTACAATTAGATAAAAATACAACACAAACCACCATTGACAACATAAAACAGCATTTTTAAAGCATAGTTATTCAATCAAGCTTTCTACTTGAGAGTAATTATCATTTAAAAAATAACATATCTTTTCGTTAATAACTTAATAACATATTGCTTACAAAATAGATTTAATGAATTTAAACCATTGAATTTAAATAGATTAATAAGAGTTATACTAATTCTCTAGGTCACTTCTTCTTTTAGCGATTGATTTTAAATTTTTATGTGGGTATTTTGTACGGCCCGCATCGCAATAATGCATAAAAATGCGGAAAGACTGGAATCCTCTAATAATAAATAAACGACAAGAAAGGCGCAGGCCACACGCAATAACGCGTTTGAGCACAATAGACGTCTAACCATGTTGTGATACGCAAACCTCAGCGCATCTACATGCAACGCATACCTTGCCCAGTCAAAAGGTTGAAGGAGTAAAGAGATGAGTTTATATAATCCCAATGATTCCCGGGACAACTGTGGGTTTGGCTTAATTGCTCACACTCACGGGGAAGCCAGTCACGAATTGGTAACAACTGCAATACACGGCCTTGACCGTATGCAGCATCGTGGTGGTATTGCCGCCGATGGGAAAACCGGTGATGGCTGTGGTTTACTGCTGCAAAAGCCGGATGCGTTCTTCCATGCAATTGCCGACGAAAATGGCTGGAAACTCAGCAAAAAGTACGGCGTGGGCATGATTTTCTTAAATCAGGACCCTGTACTGGCGCAAGCTGCGCGTGAAGTACTTAATGAAGAACTAGAAAAAGAAACGTTGTCAGTAGTGGGTTGGCGCGAAGTGCCTGTCGACCACTCAGTACTCGGCGAACTCGCCCTAACGGGTGTTCCGCAAATAGAACAGGTGTTTGTAAACGCGCCTGCTGGATGGCGTAAACGCGATCTTGAACGTCGTTTATATATGATTCGACGCCGTGCGGAAAAGCGCCTAGAAGACGATCCTGATTTCTACGTAGCGTGCCTATCTGGCCTTGTAACGATTTACAAGGGCTTGGTAATGCCAAAAGACTTGCCAGCGTTTTATCACGACCTAGCTGATGAGCGCATGCAAAGTGCTATCTGTGTATTCCACCAGCGCTTCTCAACAAACACGTTGCCACGCTGGCCGCTAGCCCAGCCTTTCCGCTTCCTAGCGCACAATGGTGAAATTAATACCATTAAGGGAAACCGCGACTGGGCAATGGCGCGTGCTGCAAAATTCGCGACACCGCTTATTCCTGATTTGAAAGACGCAGCACCTTTTGTAAACACAGAAGGTTCAGACTCTTCTTCGCTAGATAACATGCTTGAGTTGTTCCTAGCGGGCGGCATGGACTTATTCCGTGCCATGCGCTTACTAGTGCCGCCAGCGTATCAGAACAACAAGACCATGGATGACGACTTACGTGCATTTTACGAGTTTAACTCGATGCACATGGAGCCGTGGGACGGCCCTGCCGGTATCGTATTAACTAACGGTCGTCATGTTGCGTGTAACCTTGATAGAAACGGTTTGCGCCCTGCCCGCTACGTTATCACCAAAAACGGGTTTATTACTCTTGCTTCAGAAGTCGGTATTTGGGACTACGAACAAGCTGACGTTATCGAAAAGGGCCGCGTAGGTCCCGGTGAAATGCTTGCTGTTGATACCTATACAGGGAAAATCTGGCGCTCAAATGAGATTGATGACGATTTGAAAGAACGTCATCCTTACAAAGAATGGCTAGATAAACATATTCGCCGCCTAACACCTATTGAACAACTCGATGCATCGCTTATTGGTAAGCGTGTGTTCGATGATGATGCCATGGCGGTTTACCACAAGCTTCACGCGTACAGCTACGAAGAAATTCAGCAAGTTGTTAAGGTATTAGCAAAAGACGGTCAAGAAGCTGTAGGTTCTATGGGTGACGATACGCCAATGGCGGTAATGTCGTCGCGCCAACGTACAGTCTATGATTATTTCCGTCAGCAGTTCGCACAGGTAACAAACCCGCCAATTGACCCTCTACGTGAAAACCACGTGATGTCGTTGGCAACCTGTATTGGTAGAGAACAGAATGTATTTAGCGAAACCTCGGGTTACGCTGACCGCGTATTGTTCGACTCACCAATTTTAATGTATACCGACCTTAAACAGCTTCGCGAATTTAACCCAGAGAACTACTACTCTGAAGTTGTTGAATTGCAATATGCACCGCAAGAAGGCTTAAAGAAAGCCATCGAACGCGTGTGTAATGAAGTTGAAATGCTGGTGAAAAATAAACGCGCCGCGTTCGTTATTTTGTCAGACAGAAATATTAAGCAAAATCGCTTAGTGATACCTGCGGTAATGGCGGTTGGCGCCGTACAGCGCCGATTAGTTGAAAAATCACTTCGCTGCGATGCCAACATTGTTGTTGAAACCGCAAGTGCACGCGATCCGCATCACTTTGCCGTGCTTATCGGTTTAGGTGCTACCGCCGTTTACCCATTCCTTGCTTATGAAACTATTGAGCAGCTATGCGAAAAAGGTGAGCTTGATATCACGCCAATGCAGGCCACGTTGAACTACCGTAAGGGTATCAATAAAGGTCTGTACAAAATCATGTCGAAGATGGGCATCAGTACCGTTGCAAGCTACAGAAGCTCTAAGCTGTTTGAAGCGATTGGTATTAATAACGAAGTGATGCAGCTTTGCTTTAACGGTGTTACCTCGCGTATTCAAGGTGCCGGCTTTGACGACTTCCAGCAAGACCTGGTTAACTTGAACCGTGTAGCATGGCTTAAGCGTAAGTCTGTAGATCACGGCGGCTTGCTTAAATACGTTCATGGTGGCGAGTATCACGCGTATAACCCAGACGTAGTGAGCACGTTACAAAAAGCGGTTGTATCTGGTAATTACGACGACTATCAGGTGTATGCAAACTTAGTTAACGAGCGTGCCCCTGCACATATTCGTGATTTGCTTGCGCTAAATCCAGACTGCGACCCAATTGATGTTAGCGAAGTAGAACCCGCGGAAAACCTATTCCCGCGCTTTGATACCGCAGCTATGTCTATTGGTGCACTAAGCCCAGAAGCGCATGAAGCGTTGGCTATTGCTATGAATCGTTTGGGTGGCCAGTCTAACTCGGGAGAAGGTGGTGAACACCCGTCTCGATTCGGTACTGAGAAAAACTCAAAGATTAAGCAAGTAGCGTCTGGTCGTTTCGGTGTTACACCGCATTACTTGGTTAACGCTAGCGTTATTCAAATTAAAGTAGCACAAGGCGCAAAACCTGGTGAAGGTGGTCAGCTGCCGGGTGATAAGGTGAACAAGTACATCGCGCAACTGCGTTTCTCTGTACCAGGTGTAACCCTTATATCTCCACCACCACATCACGACATCTATTCAATTGAAGATTTAGCTCAGCTAATTTTCGATTTGAAGCAGGTTAACCCAACTGCGCTTATTTCTGTGAAGCTGGTTTCTGAGCCAGGAGTAGGCACTATTGCTACCGGCGTTGCGAAAGCCTATGCCGACCTTATTACTATTTCAGGTTACGACGGCGGTACAGGTGCAAGCCCATTAACATCGGTTAAATACGCAGGTAGCCCGTTCGAACTTGGTTTGTCTGAAACGCAGCAAGCACTTATCGAGAACGGCTTGCGTCACAAAGTGCGCGTACAGACCGACGGTGGTTTGAAAACGGGCTTAGACGTGGTAAAAGCCGGCATCTTAGGTGCTGAAAGCTTCGGTTTTGGTACAGGCCCAATGGTTGCACTTGGCTGTAAATACCTTCGCATTTGTCACTTAAACAACTGCGCAACTGGTGTTGCAACTCAAGATCAGAAACTGCGCGACGACCACTTTATTGGCCTTCCTGAAATGGTAATGAACTACTTCAAGTTTATTGCACAAGAAGTACGCGAGTTAATGGCCTCTTTAGGTATTAAGAAATTCGACGACTTGGTAGGTCGCACTGAATTGCTTAAAGTGCTTGATGGTATTACGGCTAAACAGAATCGCTTAGATTTGTCGCCTCTGCTAGCACAACCTCAAGCAGGTGAACACACGCGCTTGTTCTGTTCTGAAACCACTAACACGCCTGTTGATAAAGGCGAGTTAAATGCACAAATGCTGAAAGACGGTCAGCAAGCAGTAGCTAACAGCAAGTCTGTAACGCTTAAATATGCGGTTCGCAATACCGACCGTTCTGTAGGTGCATTATTGTCGGGCGAAATTGCGAAATATCACGGTAACCACGACTTTGAAGATACACCAATAAAAGTAGAGCTTACCGGTACTGCTGGCCAAAGTTTCGGTGTATGGAACGCAGGCGGCCTGCATATGCACCTTGAAGGTGATGCAAATGACTACGTGGGTAAAGGTATGACGGGCGGCAAGCTAGTTATCCACCCGCCGCGCAATGTTTCATTTGATGCGCACGACAGCGCAATTATGGGCAACACCTGTCTTTATGGCGCAACGGGCGGCAAACTATTTGCTGCAGGCCGAGCAGGCGAGCGCTTTGGTGTACGTAACTCTGGTGCCATTGCCGTAGTAGAAGGCATTGGTGACAACGGCTGTGAATACATGACAGGCGGTATAGTGGCTGTACTTGGCTCAGTAGGCGTTAACTTTGGTGCCGGCATGACGGGTGGGTTTGCTTATCTTATGGATGATAGCGACGACCTTGATAACCGTGTAAACGTTGAGCTTGTCGATGTTATGACGATAGAAGATAAAGCCATTCTTGCTGAACACTTACGTGGTTTAATTAATCAACATTATGAAGAGACAGGCAGTGAGCATTCGTTGTCGTTACTGACAAATTTTGCTGACACATTGAAACGCTTCAAGTTGATTAAACCGAAAACCAGCGATGTGAAAAACTTGCTTGGTCACATCAGTCGTTCAAGTGCTGAATTACGCATTCAGGCCCAGTAGGAGGATTTAGTTTATGGCAAAGAACGTATATCAATTTGTCGATGTTGAACGTATCGATCCGCCGAAAAAGCCGATTATGGTACGTAAACAAGAGTTCGCGGAAATTTATCAGCCGCTGAGCCAGTCTCAGACCGAAGGCCAAGCAGACCGCTGTTTGGACTGCGGTAACCCGTATTGTGAGTGGAAATGTCCAGTTCACAACTACATTCCGCAATGGTTGAGCTTGGCCAATGAAGGTCGCATTTTAGAAGCCGCTGAACTTTCGCATAAAACCAACAGCCTACCCGAGGTGTGCGGTCGTGTTTGTCCCCAAGACAGACTGTGTGAAGGTGCGTGTACGCTAAATGACGATTTTGGTGCGGTTACAATCGGCAGTATTGAAAAATACATCACCGATACCGCATTTAAAATGGGCTGGCGCCCTGATATGTCGGATGTTGTATGGACCGATAAGAAAGTAGCCATTGTTGGTGCAGGCCCTGCAGGCCTAGCTTGTGCCGACATTCTTGTTCGTAACGGTGTTAAACCCGTTGTTTATGACAAGTACGAAGAAATTGGTGGGTTACTTACTTTCGGCATTCCGTCATTCAAGCTCGAAAAAGACGTCATCAAACTTCGCCGCCAAATCTTTACTGAAATGGGCGTTGAGTTTGTGCTTAACACTGAGATTGGCAAAGACATTCAGTTCCAAGACTTGCTTGATAAGTACGACGCCGTGTTCCTAGGTATGGGTACTTATAAAGCTATGCAGGGTGGTTTTGATAACGAACAGGTAGAGGGTGTGCATGAAGCGCTACCTTTCCTTGTAGCAAATACCAACCGTGTTATGGGCCTTGAAAAAAGCCCTGAAGACTACATCGACATGAAAGGCAAGCGCGTTGTAGTGCTTGGTGGTGGTGATACCACTATGGACTGCGTAAGAACGTCAATTCGCCAAGGCGCGGCACAAGTAACTTGTGCGTACCGTCGTGATGAAGAAAGCATGCCGGGTTCACGTCGTGAGGTGGTAAATGCGAAAGAAGAAGGCGTAGAGTTTAAATTTAACTTACAGCCGCTAGATATTGCCGTTGATGAAAACGGCAAAGCGTGTGGCGTTAAGCTAGTAAAAACTGAGATGGGACCGCCTGATGCCAACGGTCGTCGACGCCCTGTTGAAGTGGAAGGCTCTGAGCATATTCTTGAAGCCGACGCGGTCATTATTGCATTTGGTTTCCAGCCAAGTCCTGCGCCGTGGTTTGCTGACTTTGGCATTATGCTTGACGAAAAAGGTCGAGTACGTGCACCGTCTGCAGGTAAATTTGCGTTCCAAACATCACACCCACAAGTATTTGCCGGTGGCGATATGGTGCGCGGTAGTGACTTGGTAGTTACGGCTATCGACGAGGGCCGCAAAGCCGCTGAAGGGATCATGGATTACATTGGTGTGTAGTAACATCAGTCTGAAGTAGTTAAGCTACTAGCAACTAAAAAAAGCCCAGTAAATCACTGGGCTTTTTTGTGGCGCTATATAAACAAATACTCTTAATCCCTTGGATGCTTTGCATATCACAATGTTTGACAAAAACTAATATAAGCGCTAACAATAGAATTTAGAATGATAGACA
>ENA-OWNT01002548-OWNT01002548.1-seawater-metagenome-genome-assembly--contig:-NODE-2548-length-18832-cov-4.019675_pt1 | contig 18832 bp, 19 predicted proteins | sample MGYA00238136_ERZ651165 | MGnify/ENA primary metagenome ERZ651165 (study PRJEB26861, sample SAMN08777766) | seawater metagenome | isolation source: coastal seawater | place: USA: Florida | collected...
TTAATTATTATTACTATTACCGGTACAATCACGTTTTTAAAATCAAAAACTAGATGAAGGCAGATTATTGCACAGAGATGTATCCTACCAACGCGCTTCAAAGCAGCAGCTTCTTCCTCACACTCTCTTTGCGGAGTGGGTTGAAACAATTAGCAACCGCAGCACCTCGGAGTCCTAACGTCATCCAACCGTTGCCAGGCCTGCTCAAAAATTTTCAAATTGTGCTGCGTTTGTTGGGTCGTGTTCTTGCCAAATTCGTGCAAGGGCCAGTGTTGGATAGCCTGCAAAAAAACCACATCCATTAACATGCACTCAGCCACGAAAAAAATAACAAGTACCACCTCTACGCTCTAGCTAAATGTATGTGTATATTACTGTCACTTGAGCACACCAAAACCTGCCGTTCGTACCGTATTGTTCCAGCCAGCCGACATAAGTTGGGCTCCAAAGATGGCCTCGGCTCGAGCATGCCGTTTCCACGTGCATCCATTGTCACCGACACTGGCTTCTTCTGAACAAGCGCCACCACTTGGTGTACTGTACCACAGACCAGCAATGTGTGTGCCTGGGTACTCGTTTTTAGGCAACTGGTAATAGAAGTACGGCTCCCACACCGTTGCGGCCCCGATGTACAGGGCGCTGGTGTTGGAGATGTTCCACTTGCTACCACTGCAGTTGCAATCCGGAGCAGAATGTGTTCCTGTCGTTGGGTCCACAACAGCTTTTCCACACGCAGCATCCATTTCTGCAGCTGTTTGCAGCGCAATCATCCGGTCAGCGAACACTTCACAAATACACAAAGGGTCTTCAGGGTGAGTGCGGGGCTCCGCCTCTGGCCCGTTGCAACTGATGTAGTCCGCAAAGACATCACTGGGTAACGAAAAGTCTTTCTGGGCTTGGTGGTGATTGGATGTGGTGAGGCTTTGCGGGGGCAATACGTGCTCCACACAGTACTTCGTAATCGGGGGATTGCTCATGCTGAGGTTGAAGAAGTTGTTGTCGTTGGTGTTGGTGACGACGACGTTGCGATTGCGACGTTGTTGTGTCGTCATTGTTAATTATGAAGGAGGTTGTCAACTTTGTCGTCGTTGTCGTCGTCGTGATCGTCGTCGTCGCTTGGTTATGCTGTTGTTGGTGTTGTTGTCGGTGCGTTGTCGTTGGTGGTGATGACGGTAGCTGTGTCCTATTGCCAGTGACCAGCTACACTATCGAACGTTTACGCGACATGACCGGTTGTCCTGCTGAGAGTGGCGACTCTGGTTTCATGTGTCGAAGCTTGTTGTGAGCGACGGAAGTTTCCGCAAGTCAAAGTTTCACGTTTTGACATTCAGTTTTCTTTGAGGGGAAGGGAAGCCCTACACTACTGCGTTTCACGACATCTGTTGTGCCATTGCACAGTCAATGGCAACATCATAAGTTGATGCAGTAAAAAGCATCGCACGGCAACTTCAAGTGTACCATGTCGTGCAAGTGGCCGTATGGCCGTCTGCAGAACGTGGTGTTGGTGCCGTCCATTGTGGACGGTTTTGTGGGACTGGGGTTCTGGCTCTGGGCCGTTGCCTCGTTCATCGTCAACGGGTTTGAGCTCGGCGGTAGTTTTACCCTCTTCATTTCACTGTGTGCATCAATTGTTGGGGTCATAACCGTGCACCGCGAAGGCAAACCAGACCACCAGCGAATGGCGCTGGCCTATTATATTTTAGTTTGCATCTCTCATACACTGGTGACGGTGAATTACGCCGTTGGCGCTTTCTTCTTCGAAAATCAGACTTTAATCATGTACTCCATTTTTGCAGCCGCATTTTGGTTGGTCACTGGAGCGTTGTACGGCTTTTGGTAAGTGCGGCGTCCGCTTGCGGCGACATTTGCGTCGGCGTCTGACCGTTCATATTGCCACTCACTCGTCGATTCGTTCCTGTGGTTTCCGCAGGGCAAGGGCGTACTATTTGCACTACAGTTCTGACAGTGGGGATCCAGTTAAAAGAGAGCTGCGTAACACCGACTCCTTGCTTTGAATTTACAAACGCGAACAGTGCGGATAGGCACCTCTTCGTCAGGATGGTGTCCCAACAATCCGCTGGGCGCGCCCCACGATGTGCAATACGCGTTGTAGCGGACCACTAATCACGGATAGCAAAACTGAACGCCCGAAATCCCGCGATGACCGCAAGGAGCGTACTCACTGTGTGGGCCGAGGTCGTCGCTTTCTAGGCACAGGTGTGACAAAGTGGCTGGTGACCTCCATTGTGTGTTTGTCGCACCACCACAATGTCGAACGCACAACCAAACATAGAATAAGAGTAACAAGAGTAACAAGAGTAACAACGATCACACAACGGCATCCCACACCATACTCGATTAGTTTCATGTAGTTTGCCTAAGCTTTTGGCTGATTTCGTTACATTTAATGGTTGCTCGGTTTCACTTTTTAGTTGTTTTGCTCGTCACAGGCGTGGGATTGGCCCCCACGGCACTGTGCACGCGACTGACCCAATCACTTTTCTCGCTCGCGGCCAAGTGCTCCACGCGGAACGGTCAACGGCATATTTCCATTCAAAATATTGTTGCCTGTCTCGGCATCGCTGAAAATAAGCGTTGAGTTTGCAGCCTTGAGGGTCTCAGCAGCGCTCAAAATCATTTCACGTCTTTGACTCGGGACGCAAATGCTTGACATGGCGTCATCAATCTTACGGATCCTCGCAGCCTCGGCATCACCGATGATGCGGATGGTGTCACTCTTGGCTTCGGCTTTGATGGTCTTGGCCACACCTTCTCCCTCGGCGCGAATTTGGAGACTCTTCATCGCTGTGGCGGCTCTTGTGACTTCGACGTCTTGGTCGATACGCGCCATCTCGAGTTCCGTTGCCTTCACCGCCGCTTGAGCGAGCGCCGCTGACAGCTCCTTCGACACGATTTTGATGTCTTCAATAGACATATCCAAGATCTTGACTCCACAGTCCCTGAGCATTTCAGTGGCGAATTTGGCCATGAACGCGTCGTGGACGAGCCCTTTGAACGACTCGCCCTGCTCCTCCGCGTCTTCGTCGGTAGCGGAGGAATCCCCGTGCAAATGCGCGGTACTCAGGAACGAATCCGTGAATTTGTTGTTGCCAATGATAATGCTCAAGTTCAAGCGCGCGCGATCCTTGATGTTCTCCTGGAACACTTTCGTGTTGAACGGCGTCTCGCTGGTTTCGATCGATTGACTTCTGTGGCGGTTGGTGACTTCCCCGCTGAGGTCGCGCCCCAGCATCGTGACGGCCTTTTTGGCGTCCACGACTTGGATGCTGAACGCGGCAGAGAAAGCCAATCCGACGTTGTCGGAACTCAAGCTGGTGATCTGTCGAATGGGCAGGGTTTCCTGCCCAGTGCTAAGGAAAGCGCTGAACATGAACGTGGCCTTGTCGATGATGTGCCGACCGGGCTCCATGACGTGAAGTTCGCCATCATCGAAGGCAATGCCGAGGAGACCCTCATTGACGGTGATGATCTTGATACTCCCGTGCTCGATGACCTCGTCAAGAATGTCAACGCTGCCAACGTACTTAAACAAGTTGTTGTCGATGTAGTAGACTTGATCGCTGTTCAACAAGAGGGCGTCGCCGCCGTCCCACGCAAGGCCGATGCGCCCTACCGGAACCATAATTCGGTGCTTCGACAGAATCGACACATTCTCGTCGGTTGCCTTCGCGAAGCCACGAAATATGAGGTCGTTGTTGTCGATGATGTGGCGCCCGGGTTCGAGAATGTGCCCGACACCGAGCACCTCCACGAGTCCAAGAGAACCTCCAGGCACTGTGATGATGTGCGTGGTCCCGTTGCGCACGTGCGGATCAGTGAAGGGCACAGGTTTGATCCACTTGAACAACGCGTCGTTGATGAAATGGCGACCCGGACCAAGAATTACCGGTTCACCGTTGTTGTCAGCGATGCCATAGTGGCCGGGCAGGATGCGGAGGATGTTGACAGGGTTCATCTGGATCACGTCCTCGGTGACGCGGCGTGTTTCGACCGTGCGGCACAATGTGCCGTGCAGGTGGCACCCATGTGGCAGCACATACACGTTGCCATCATGTCCTCTCGCAAGAGACACCTCGTCAAGCTTGACATACTTGACTTTGCACATCAGTGCGATCCACCCGACGAGTGGGGTCACGATGCCCACGCCGCACAGCAAACCACGCGCGCACCTCGAACCACATGAGGCCGCACTGCCTTCTCGTGCCAGGACGGTTTCGAATTGGTCTTCTGCAGGAGCTGTCAAAAAGCGGACGTTGCCGTAGTCCAGTTTGACTTTCGACTTGAAATTTTTGTCCACTACCACAGGAAGAATGTCACCACTCTCCGCCCCGACGAGGTAAATGCCGGTCTCGGATCCAGCAAACACCCTGAGTTCGGAATCATCGTCGCTTTCCATCGTCTTCATTTCAATGCCACTATCGGCAGCTGAGGCGGTTGCCATTGTCGCCGTCGCCGTGGTATTCGTGTGAGGACTCGTCGACGTAAGAAAAATCGACGAAGTTTAGGTTTGCTCTCTCGACGAAAACTGGAAAAAAGGCCACAACCAGTACGGATCATGGTGCGTTTTGCAGGCCGCAGCGTTTCGTTCGATCTCCAGAGAACGAGACTTAACTCCCTGTTGAGTTGCAGAGGGAGAGGACTCTGCGTCCGAGACGCCACTCGCGATCGTCAGTGAACGCGACGCGTGCTCGCTGTGACGGCGAAAGCCGCCGTCCACGTGACGTTCCTGAATGCCGTGAACGCAGTTGGACGTCAGGCATGCTGCCACGCTGCCGCGAATGGCACGCGCAAGCGCCAGCGCGAATGCGACCGCCAACGCGTGCTGCGCATGCTTGCCTTCTCCAGCGTTAGCCTCCGATCGCCGTTGCTGGACCGCGCGAACCTAGTGCCACCAACTCGCTGGTGCATGCTTCCGGGACTCTTACCGCGACGGGACAGCGCAGGAGCAGCGCAGCAAGCTGCGTGGGACCAACTCGCGAGTGAAGTATCGCCACGTGCGCGCACACACACATGCCACAATGTCCGCCACGGCGGATGATTGAACTGTTCCCTCGCGGCGGTGCCTCTGACTGGCAACAGCATGGATCTCCGAATGCTGAACGAACGGACGGACGGACGGTGGACAGCGAACTGCGACTCCGAACCGGCAGTGGACGGCGCTGTCGAACGCGTTCAGAGGCTCAGATTTCACGAACTGGCTGGCTCTTGCTTCTTGCTTGGCGGCGGGGTGGCGAACAATGTCTGGCTGCTGGTTGGGCCTGGTTGGGGGTAGGAGTGGTAGGACGCCGCTAGTGCAATTTTTCAACGTCAGAAGTCAACGAACGAACGAACGAACGACGAACGAACGAACGAACGAACGAACGACGAACGACGAACGACGAAGACGAAGGGCATCGAGCGTGTCACGCGCGTGTCGCGCCATCAACGACGAAGGAGGTTGCAACTTGGAATTCGGTTGTGTCTGCGCCTACGGCCACGCCTGCGCTTGAGTCTTTGTTCGTGTCTGTTTCTGTTTCTGCTCGTGGTTGTGGCTGTTGTTGTGCGTTGTTTCGTGCTTGGACGAGCTAAAGGATTCAAACGTCAAAGACAACATCGTGCATTGCACGAAGTAGCGGCAACTATTTGTGATCTCCGTGACGCGGAAGTTATGACGTGAAGAACGCGCGAATTTTGGTGTGCCATAATCGTGATCAAGGCCTTTGCAAGCAATTACAAATTACGCGCTTATATTGCCGTGATTCTGGACCAAATCGAGTCACGGCATGACGTGAGAGTCTGCCTAGAATGGACGAGGGCGACCTCCTTGATGCCGCCGCCACTGGCGACGCCCAGGATGTATTGTTCACGCTCGACGAGATTGGTCTGGATGCCATCGAGGCAACAGATGAGGACGGATTCACACCATTATTGTTAGCATGTGCCTATGGCCACACGGATGTCGTGGAGGTCTTGCTCAATAAACGCGGGAACATGCACCACCGCGCCAGCGACGGCAGCGACGCGCTGCTGTGCGCTGTGCAGGGTGGATCGTGCGACGTTGTCCGCCTGCTGGTTGATGCGAAAGCAACACTGCGTTCCTCAACAAGTGACCTTGTACAAGCGGCCAACGATGAAGGCCACGATGACGTCGCAGCCCTAATTCAAAGTCTTCTTGCGCAGGAAAGCGAGCCCGACGCTTCGCAGTTGGACTCTGTCGCTGCAGTGACGACCACGACGACCCTCGCAATAGACACAAACCCCAACGTGTCCGTTGTGGACCGAGGCGATGTGTCGGCGGCGACAATTGTCGACGGTTCTGTTCAAGTAAGACGCGGGGCCGCGCCATCTCACGTCGTTGCGCAGGAGAGTTCTGCCCTCTCGTCAACGCAAGAGCACATGAACGAGGACACCGTGCAGAGAGATTCGGAACTACCGAAAGTACTTCAGATCCTTGAGGGAGGGAAGCCGGAGGTACAGCGTTATCTTGAAGATCTGGTTGAAAGTGTTTTCGACAATTCCGATGACGACAATGACGAGTTCAGCACGAGTAAACTGGCTGATACGACATCGATTGCAGAAACTTTGAAATGCTTCCAAAGCGCGAATACAGCAGTGCAGCAGGAGCGAGATGAACTGGCGCAAACTCTGAAATTATCGCAACACAGCGGATCTGCCGCGCTTTTAGACATTCATGTGAAAACAGTTGCAACAGTCAATGATCTAGCGAACCTAGTCGCGTCTGACAAATTGCCCGACGATTCGAGTCAGGAGGGGATTCAACAAGATGACAGTGATGCTGACGCACACATGAGACGATTGGAACAGCTGTCCCACACAGTCGCTGCGTTGGAGCAAGCACACCACCGGCTTGGATCTGTGCGAGCTCTTGAGGCTGCGTTTGACGTCTGCGACACCTTGATCACGAAGCTTCCAACCGTTTCCAGCGACGTTGCATCATCACACGGCGTCACCATTGCCGAAATTGCCCAGCAGGTTCAACAATTACTGTGTTTGGTAGTTGAAAGTGATGTGACGCATGCAGCATTGCAATTTTGGGCTTCTCGTGTCCTTGGGATCGTGGAGCAAGTCCGTCCGTTCGCGGAAGCACATGTGGCGCTTTCCTTGAAGGCTGTGGGGTGGCCTACGAAAATTGTTGTCCGTGAAGGTGAAACTCTGGAGGCATTGGTGGAAAACGCAACCCTCCTCGACGACCTCAGTGTGGATGACGTCTCGACCGTCGGCGTGGATGTATTGGAAAACTTTCAGTCTGCTGCTCGATCTTTGTGTCAGCTTGAGGAGACGATGAAGAGGATCAACCAACTCAAAGTTTCTGAACAACAATCAGTGTTGGGACCTCACAACGACTCTTCGTCGTGGTTGAGTCGGTTGTGTTGGGTTCCCGTTGCCCGTCGTCTACGATTTCACTTTCTGGGATCCGGCGGCAAAAGTGGAGCTTCCCGAAGCCACCACATCAACACAAATCGCCTGGACAAGCCTGAATGGTTCTTGTACTACATGGTCCGGGTAATTCACAGTGCGCGACGCTTTTTCTCCAATACATTCGACAACTTCAAACAGCAGGCTCAGCGGCACCCCCCACAGGGCACACAATTGACTGAGTTTGATCATTTCTTGACTCATTGTTTCCGATTTGCCAAAATCTACTTCGACCATGTGTGGAAAGGTATCGCAAACAGCGATTCTTCTGACGACTTATTGTGTCACTGCGTTCGCCAACTGCTTTTATTCGAGCGTGCTATTGATGCGGGTCGTTTCATCGACGATCCACATTGTCTGTCTGTTTCTCAACAATCGACACGTTTGTTAGATTTAGTCAGTGCACTGGGCCAACAGTCGCAGCCTCCGAGCGTAGCCCCGGCCATTGAAAGGCTCAGTGACTCTTTGGTGTTTTCTGATGAAGTACCGTCGATTTTGAAATGTTCACACATGGAAGGTATCCCGAAATTGAACGCCCCGCTCGGTGCTCAGCGAATGCAAGAGTGGCTGCAGGTCGAGCGCCAAAAGCTATTCCTTGCTCTGGACACTTCAGACGCAACACTGGACGGCGACAGAGATGCCGGAGACGAAAAGTCCATTTGGCAATGGGCAATTGCCCAGGATGATGCAGACAGAGCAGCCCGCCACAAACTAGCTGGTAGGGAACTTAGTGATATTCCACTGCCTCCAGCGTGCATTGCTTCCTTGAATGTGATATCGGAGGGCACAATGCTGTGCCAAGCCTTTCCGTCTGCAGAGGGCCAACTGGCAGCGTTCGAAGGACTGATCGAGCCGGTGTTGCAGTGGATTGCGTCAACGACCAGCTATGTCGTAGAGACTTGCATCCGCCTGCGTCGTGACGGTAAGAGGCAAACAATCCTGCTTCAGCAATGGGCCTGGTAGTTGGTCACGCGAATTTGTTTTGCGCAGGTACACTGTCAGAATCGTCGTATTGGCGTGTTGTTTGCGGGGTCCTTAATTCCTTGACCACAGTGACAACTAAGTTGTCATGTCTGGAGCAAGAACCGTTTGCATTGTGAGTTCAATGGGTTTGCATTTGTCTATCGTCGACAATATCCTTCATCTCGCGCCGATGTTGCGTGCTTCAGGTTTTTAGCTGAGTTCAAGACCGCCTACCATTCAGCATTGCACCTTCGTGCTCACGTGTTGAAAGAGGACCAGCCAGGTGAAGGCCCTCGTTCCATTGTTCGTGGCTTGATCGGACTTGCCCGCGGGCTTCAATCCGCCGCTGATAAAGTCGCCGACAAAGTCCGCAACGCCAGCAAACAATCTACTGCTGATGAAGATGGGCCTGAACAGTCAGACAACGCTGAAAAGTCAGACAACACCGAAAATGTCGCGGCTTCCCCTCAGAACCCAAAGCGCATGCTTCAATCTTTGGGGACTCGTCTAGGTTCTTTCGGAGAATCTCTTGGAGGTGCGCATGCACCAAGTTTGTGGCTGACTGACCTTTACTGTCGTAAACCTAGAACATGTATGTGCATGCAGGACACACTCTCCGCACGATTGGCACAGCTTCACAAAGCTTTGAGTTGTTCGGAGGTCGTACAATGCGCGCTGTGGGTGCATTGGCATCCGCAAAACGATGGTTTGGCCAAAACAACGGACACACAGCACCTAGTGAACTCGAATCTCACGCCCGAGACGAAGAGCACGTCAGCGAGACCATTGAAGCGGCCGATCGTACCTTGCCGTGTGCACCGCAAGTTGAGCTGTCTGACGACTCAGGCAACCTTCTCAAACAAAATACTGTGCAAGCCAGCGGGGAAGACGAGTATGTTGGTCTCTTTGAGCACGATGTGGAAATTTTGGAAGACATTGTGTCGTCGCCGTCGACTGATCTTGCCGCATCTTTCAATATCTGCACTTGTATCGCTGGTACGACCCAATCACCTCCCATTCACGTCGTACATGTAATTCACCGTACATCCGTCTTGCCGTAGATTCCATACTTGACCCATTTCAAGAACTTGCTACTAGATATTGCGCAAACGAAGATTTGTGGGTCGAGGTACGTTCCTTGTGTTCATTGCTCCTGCCAGTTGTTTCAGCCCTCACCTCACCAGCCACCGGTTGATAGGCGATTGCACCAGTGCCATTTCGAACGGGTCGCAAGTCAAGCTTGATGCTTCAATGGGTCCCCCACGATGTGTCGTCACAACTACATGACGCCATCGCGGACTTGGACTTGCGGATGCTTCGCGTGGCTTCACTAGTACAGGACCAAAAAGTAGCCAACGAGATTGGTGCGTTGGGTACATGCATTCATTTGTGGTCTATCACTGCCGAGTTGACGTTCCAAGCTTGAAACTGACGTAGGTCGCAGCATATCACGGCGAATCAGTGTGTTCTTCCTTCGTGACGTTGTATGGGGTAAGCCCTTCTCACTTGCAGGGGTTGGTCAGCTTGCTGCGGATATTTATGCTGTGGCCGTCAGCATTTCCAAAGCTTTCGGGTACGGTATGGCATTCAAGAAGTTGTCGTCCGGCGAACAGCGGGCGACGAAGTCAGCCAAGGAATTCAGCTTTGTGGATTCAGTGTTGGCAGCCAACCCCTGCATCAAAGAAGTTCAGGTTCGGCTGATTTCTGCAGGTGCAGTTGACTTGCTGGTATAAACGCAATGATGTTCAATATAGGAAACCCTTCGGTTGCTGGCGTTGCCACACTCCGTGTTGGAGCAAATAGTAGAAAAATACGAAACAATGTGTCCTTTAATTTGCGAAAATGCGGTCACATACTCGGCTGAGATGGCAGGAGCCGATGAAGAGGTGTGTGCGAGAACCATGAATGCCGCGAAGGTGCCGCCACTAATCTTTGTATCCCTCTGTAGGTGTTGAAGGCGCAATTGAAGTTGCAGCAACAGGATCACGTGAGCAGTGAGGACGAGTCTGAATTTGATCAACTCAGCATCGACCAACTGTCGACAGGTGTCAGTTCCGCAACTGCAACTGAAGACTTGTCGACAATCCTAGCGTCACATGGCGTACGTGATCGAGCCTTGCGTTGCTGGTGATTTTCCACCAATATTCTGAAAAAATTGATCCACTATCTTCCTAGGTTCGCAAGCTTGGCATTTTCCGAAGCTTTAGAATCATAAACCTCCGAGTGGATATGCTGACGAGAGCCAGCGCCAAGTTATCGTTGTGAAAGGAGCGCACTGCGTCGATTCTCCTCTCCGAAGGCGAATGCACAATGATCAAACATCAAAAATAATGTTATTGTTCCAAGCTTATGATGACAATTTGCCCTCCAAGCTACCGCGACTCTTGAATGAATCAGCTAAAGTTCGCCTCGTTCGTTCGCCTCTGAATGGGACGCTTCAAGTTTGTTCGCCCACTTCCGCGTTGCATCGATGTAGAAATCAGGATCGCCCCCGGGATACCTTGCGTCAAATGATTGACAGCAGTCAAACAGCAAACAGCCATGTTAGAAGCTGAGCATCAGGCTTGCAAGACACAGAACGGCAAACTCTCCCAACTGCGTACACTTACTCCAAGTAGACTTTGGCTTCATCTTTTGAAGCCTGTGCATTGGGCCGGGCACGTTCGATTTGTGTTCCTTCCCCCCACCTAGTGTCGGTGCCCATTGTATACAGCAACGTCGTCAGATATCGACACACAACCACACGCAGCGTAGACGACTCGAGCCATACTCATTGAAGGACGTGATGGAGACGTAGTCCGCACTAGCGTCGATTGCACTTTTCCACATACGATTGTAGTATGTGCCACCTTCACGAGACTTCGTATTGTGCGAGTTCCACGGTCGAATTCCTTCGTCGTTGTATCCGGGTCCAACCGACGCAATGAACAAGAGTCTGAGGGCACACAGGTACAAGAGTCAACAAACAAGTTGGGGACATGTCATTTGCTTGCGTAAACTGCTCGTCATACCCGTGCTCCTGGCAGAACTTCTTCATGGACGGCCAGTTTCGCGTCGTGGACCCATACACAAATCCATCGCTTGCGAAGTACGTGTATACAGCGTCAAAGCCGCCGCGCCATGCCTTGTCAGGTACATTTTATAGAAGAACTATTACATGTATTACGTTGTGAACGACGCAAACCCCCGAATCGGTCCGACGTACCAGATCACCGCCATTTTGATTTAGCCACAGCGCCACGAAAAAAGAAGACGAAATAGCTTCATCTGTCGAGTCCTTCAAGACTTTGGCCCAGTCCTCCGGAGCAACGTGGTACGAGTCATAGACGTAAAATACACGTCGATCGTTTATTCGAAGCCATGCGGACGAGTTCCCAAACCTACCATGTTTGAACGCAAACGTGGCAATAAGTTCGTTACAACGCACATTGTGCTGACCACGTGCCGGTTGCATTGAAGATATGTACTCACCGATGCAGAAGGTAATTCACATCCTCTCGTACCGACTCTGCTGTTCTGCCAGGGTACGGCTCCATGTGCACGGCCCATTGCATGTTACCTGCCCGCTCCACTGCAGCAATGGCATGGGCAATTGTGTGATCTGTTTGCACGCCCTGCGTGTCACTCGTTCCATCCCGAGATGCTTGGCCCCACCAACTCAGAACGATCGCCCCTACACCGGCTTGCGACAGCTCCTGCATATGCGAGTCGAGCAGCTGAGGATCAGAGCTTGAATACAAGCCTCGTGCCGGATAAAACGGAGAGTGGATCTCTCCGTTCGCAACGTCGTGACGATGTCCGTGGGCAAACTTTGCTCGAGTTGCAGGTGCCCAGTGAGGCAACACCTCATGGTCCCAGTGCAGATATTTGCCATCCACCTCTGGGTTGCCGTACCACAGATAGTAGAATGCATGCACGCGGGGAGATCCGTCGTGTGATGGCTCCGTTCCAAGACATGCAAAAGGTGCAAATGCTGCTACGAATGCGAGCACAAAAAGGGTGGGGTATGTTCGCAGAGGCCACGCGCCGCCGCTCATGGTTATGCCGGTGAGTCACTGCAGACACTACATCACCACCATGTCATGGCTACTTTCTCAAAATAGATCGAACCATGACACGGAATTTTATTGCCTCTTCAGAAACACACTTGCACGAAGTGGATGACCAGTTGTGCGCCAATGTTCAAACAATACTTTTCTGATTGCCGCGTTGCCATCTTCGGAGCTTTTCTGTTTTGCAACTATTGCTGCTTCCTGTTGCCGCACACATCGAACATTCTTCGTAGGCCGTACGACACCGACAATGACGACAGAAACGACGACCGCGACAACACACGACACACGACACACGGCTCACGACGACAACGATCATGACGACGACGGCAACGACGACGACAGCGACAATGACGGCAACGAGAACGACAACGACAACGACAAAAGACAACAACGACAACGACGGCGGGACACAGAAGTCAATACAATGTAGATGCACTGTTGTCATGTTCTAATAAGCATAAACATGGCATAACCACAACGTCGGCGCGCAAACGGCGACCGGCAACTTTGCTGACGACAACAACACTTTTGCAATTGCAATCATCGTTGATTGATTGACATTCGCTGCTTTGGTGGTGCGAGGAATGTGTGGTGACGTGGTGACATGGTACACTGTATTCAACGGCATTCGCGCCGTGCGGGCGCAGCGTACTTTGGTTCATGTATGATGACGAAACTCCGTTCTTGAATTTTTAGCTATACATGTATATATTTTTTTATCAAAGGTCCGGTGCCGTATGACGGAACGCTCCCCGTCATGCGAACACCTTCAGAAGGCAGTCCCAGCTGCCTGAGCAGAGGGCTTTCCCTGTCGCGTCGACGCCGAGACAGCTGACGCGATTCTCGTGATCTTGCAATGAATATACCTTTGCATTCTCGGGAGGTTTGGTAATGTCCCAAACAAAGCAGTTGAAGTCGTCGTATCCAGCAAACAGCAACCGTCCCGATTTGGAGACATCCACCGACGTGATGCCACAGACCTGCAGAGTCACAACGCAAAGCACGATGGTGAGGTGAAGACGACATACGTTGGTTGGGTTCATGCATGGCTCGGACGTACAGTGTCAACATCGTTGAAGCAGTTGAACTCCGAGTAACTTCGAACATCGAACACTCGGCACGTAGAGTCATCCGATCCACACACGAACGCACGACCATTCCTCATAAACTGAACAGTATTCACGTCGGACTCGCACCCTTCGAAGGTGTGTGTTGCGTGCCCGGTCCGCACGTCCCAAATTTTTGCAGTCGCATCGCACGATCCAGAAACGAATGTATTTGGGTCGTTTGGGCATGGAGAAATGGACATGACATCGCTACTATGTCCAGAAAACTTCCCTTTTTGCTGCTGTGTTTCAATGTCCCACAGAATACAATGGGAGTCGCCCGAAGCCGACAGCATTTCTTCCGCAGAGAGAAAGCGGCAGTTTGAGATGTAACCCTCGTGGCCATTCAGCGTGATTGGATCCTCATTCTCTTCGTCTTCACCAACACGGAATATTGTGACTCTGTTGTCCAGTCCACCCGAAGCTACGAACCGGCCCTCTGTCTGCTCGAAGCAACACGTCATGACCCACGCGCTCTCCAAACTGATGGCTTGCGTCTTTAATGCGGAATCCGCATTCCATATAATGAGTTTTCCGTCTTGAGAGGCGCTCACAAGCTCTCTAGAATGGTTGTCGGGGTCTGTGTTGTAGGGCGAAGAGCTCATGCCGCCCCACTGCATAGCGTAAACCTTGCCAAAATGCCCGCGCAGAGTTTTGCGACAGTTGATCGCGTTCTGTCTTGGCATTTCTGGGAACTCATATCCGGAGGCCACGCGCAAAAACACGCCGGACTCATGTTCTTCCCGTTCAGCTCTTTTTTCTTTCACTTGTTGCACAAGATCCTCAAGTTGATTTTGCGCCTTACGCAGACGCTCTTTGTCGTCCGACATTTGCTCTGAAGAGGCGTGGGCGTCAACCAAGGCGCCGTTCGGCAATCACACAGTTGCTTGTCAGAGCTTTCCCTGTCTTGGTCGAAGGACCCTTTCACGATTCAGTCATGGTGCAGTGCTCTTGGCGTGGGGTTTTCGTGAACACTGCGCGATATATTCCAACACTTTTCAGTGCATATTTAGTTCTGTTTGCCACCGATTAGATCGCGTGTGTCTGTCACTGTCGACGCACACCTCCAGCGTGTCGATCCCCGACCTGCTATCGACATGGAACGCCTACACTTTCGCCACACTATCTGGACGCACGGCCTCCACAATGCTTACGATGCAACAAATCTCGACGTGTCCCACAACCTACAACTATTCCTCGCCAGAAGGCGAGCCATGTATGTCTCGTTGCGTGGTCGAGACATCATCTCATTCATCTCCATTTCCACCACAGCAGCAGCGGCAGAACAGACAAGCAACAAACAACCACTATGACGCCACCCCACCACACAAACATACAAACACAAACACACAGACCGCCACCACCACCACAGCAGTCACAGCCAGCACCAAGGAAGGCGGTGAGCCCCAAGCCAACCAACACAACAACGATGATGACGACGACAACGACGACGACGACAGCAGCGCAGCGCAGCGCAGTGTCGTCGTCGCCGTAACGGACCGCAGCCACCTCACGTCAGCCGCTGGCATGCCGCAGCCAATCAAATCACGACCACCGACCGGTGGATTATATCCGGAATTGGGAATTAACACAATCTTCGCTTTTAAGCACCATCTATTGCACATATTACTGGATATAGATACTATCGGGCGCATGGTCTCCAGCCTCCAGCCCCCGAGGCCTCGAAAGAAGAAAAGAAAGAATGCGCGGCAACTTCACTGCTCCACCAAGGGCTCTGGACCCCTTGGCTCCACTGTTATACATCATAGCAGACAGCGCCCCCTTATCCTTACGGTAGCCATGACTGAGACTGCGTCGCGCAAATGCTTTCAAGTTAATGCGAGGAATACGCGGATGGTACTGGATGAAGAAAGCATCGATGTGGACGTATTTATGTGTTGACAACGTGGCTAGACGTTGGGTGTGGGCTGCGAGCTGCGGAAGTCCACAGCTCGAAAACACGAGGCAATACAGACTTCGGGCTTCACGAATGCGCTACATTCAACAGTACATTTCGTGTCATACTGTCACATGAATGGGTGGTTCTCGTACCACATTACGATGCAGAAGACAGTAGGGTGGGCTGTGATTCATAATTAATTGTGAAGTGACACACCATGATACTCGAGTACCTCATACTGGATACTGATGACGTTGCAGGTGCACCACGAAGGCTTCATACGGGCTACGAGGCTACTAATGGTGTTGAACAAGTGTCGCATCGATGGGGTGTTGAGGAGGCGTCTCGGTGGACAGCAGCATCGTTTGGATCAGGATTGATAACACTAAATTACAAAGCAAAACTGCATCTTTCGCGCAAGTCTTGCTGCAACATCAAACTACACATTAAAGTCGGCTTCGATGTTTCACAATTTTCCCCGCGAAGTCATCGTTGATGCTGACTGTTCCTCCAGTCCCAGCCTCAAACGTCTTACGTTTTGCAGCGTAGTATCTACGCAAAAGTATGATGTTTTCGTCAAAGCCGGCAGTGTAGGAGCAACAAAGCAAGTCAATTGACGTACTGAGTATGGTGGTTACCTTCCTTAGCCGCATTGTACCTTGACGCATGCATGCGTCATCACGTAACAGTCAGCAAGGTCATAAAGACAAACAAATTCACCAAATGCGACATACGTTAGAAAAGCAGCTCGGCGGCTCTTGGTGAGCGAGGTATTGCTTCCAGATCTGTGGGGGACGTAGGACGAAAAAAACTGTACAAAAGTAGAGAAAAGTCTTGTTGAGATTTGGTTCCACAGCAGTCGTCACAACACAATTACTGCAAGGTACCACAAGATCGCCGGGTGCGACATATATTGGGTCAAACTGTATTTTGTCCTCCTCTGCCCGCGTGATCACCCTTCAAAATGGACGGGATATCCAGCGTCACATACTTCAAGACCGGGCACTAAAACACAAAAAGACTCACCCTTTCTCATTTGGCAGAATGTAATTGGTGCGATGAGACCTGGGAGACATGCAAAAAGTTCACAATCACAACACCGCGACAATGCCACCGCCACGAATCCCAATGCATAACGTGCTTGTCTCCGCGTGCAACTTGAAGTGGTCCGAGCGTGAGCGAATCTGTTGAGAATACACGCACTTGTGACGACTGATTGTACACATTGCTGTGGTTCGCGTCTTCCGATATGGTGATGACACAACATGAAGTAAACCATAACGGACCAACTTTCTCGATGGGGATCATGGCACTGATATGGCTCTTGGCCAACGAGTCTGTCTTGTATGCAGTTGCGTCTTGATGTGCCCGGAAGCCTCCTCCGCCCGGAAACTTGAAGTTGATTTTGTCTTTGAAGAGCAAAGCCTATGACAGTTCCACCAATCCAGAACTCAGTCAACACACAACTGGGCATGGGATCCTTTGTGATCCGGCGCAGCGAGCGTACCCGGTCACGTAGCAGCTGCCCCGCAATGTCGCCGACGTCATCGGAGATGCATTTCCAACTTGTGCCCCGCACACACGTACAAGTCAGCCCGGCGCGGCACGAACACTTCAACGCGCCATGCATGACTCACCTCTGGTGGTACTGGACAAAGTTCTCTGCACGAGCGGGAAATATTTTTGTTTGCTTACCTCCGTTGGTACTCCCAAAGTCGAGTTCGACCTCCTCATGGTGAACGAGCCAGGGAAAATCGCTGGACTCCGGCAAATTTGCCAAATCAACGGCAGCTTGGTCGAGATTTTGCAATGACACAGTTGGATGCCCTCGCACAATGAGGTATCCATTCTCATCGTAGAATCGCAGTTGCTCCTCCGACAGCAGGTATCGGGATGGATTTGAAAAGCGAGCCACTGCGGTTGGGTCCGCGGCAAATACTGCCGTCAAGTTGTTGCGGACGTGATCTTCCACGACCTTGCCAATGACTGATGGGGACACGTTTCCTTCGCCTTCAATCTTTGCCATTTCGTCGTAACCTCTCAGTCTCAAAATGGTTTCAAAGAGAGGATGTTGCTCGAATGCGTCAGCCTCCTCTAACGTCATGCGTCCCCCTTGAAACTCAAGTGTAACAGCTGAGGCGGCTGAGAGTTCGTAACCATCATGCTTTGTGACTAGATATCTTTTCGCATTCACGTGGTTGTGGACTAGCGTACAGCACTCTTCGGCGCAGCCCAATCCTTCGAGGAAGCGCGCCCCAATACCTTCGTGATCGCGAGTGCCACAACCATCCATGTCTGGCTCAAACCCCGCCTCCATACCCAACATGTGTCCGATATCATGCAACAGGGCTGCAACTTGTGCACTTTCTGACTCGTCTCGGTCGCGAGCAAGTGCGTAGCCTTGCCACGAGTGCTGAAGCACCGACACAGGCTCTCCGATGTAGTCATCCTGGGCCAAGTTCGCAAACATCCACTCTATGCGAAGGCGCGCAGATTTTGCGGCTGCATCGGTGATGGCGCTGGCTGTCAGTCGCTGCTCGACCGGCGAGGTGCTGTGCGTGGCCATTGCGAAAGCTGGACTGGCACGTGGAATGACTCGGCGAAAAATGACGCTCTGTTTCAAATTGTCCCAGTGGAGCAGCTGCAAAATGTGGTTCACATGCCTCGTCAACTACAATCTCTGCATGCGCTGTGTATTCCCGCCACGCGAGCAGTGGTGACAATATTTTAAGCTCTGTCCAGGTCTCTCTCGGCACTAGAACACGCTCGGCCTCAGTCCACACTTCTATCAACAGCGCACCACATCGTGTGTATTGGTTGGCGACCCAGCCCAACAGATGCCTTACGCTTCCTGCTTGCGTGAGCCCCTTCACGTCGCTTGTTGCATGTCGCTGGCCGTTGTTCGCCGTCCGCTTTTGTTGTCATTGCTCTACCATAGCGGGGCACGAAAGCTGCTTGCTTTCTCAAGAAATCAGCGTGTAACAGTCAACCAACCTCACTTCCAACTCCACACCAAGCCAAGTAGGCGAGTCGGTGATCGAGCTTTTCCAAATTGCCATTTCCCGACCCGACCCAGGCAACAAAAGGCCACCACACCCCACCGAAACGACACCACAACAAAACGACACCAAGAGCGGCCCGAAACCCAACCAACCTCCAAGCAACCGTGCCGAACTCGGCCCGAGGTCGTCCAGTGGCAACAACGACCAACTATTCTCAGTACTTACTGCAAGTCGGAAGGAAAGTGGAAGTGTGTCATCAGCCGGAAAGTCGGAAAGTCGGAAGTCGGAAGTCGGAAGTCGGAAGTCGGAAGTTGGAATTCCGTCACACTTTTCGGCAAGGCGGTCGATGGTGGTTGATGGTTCGTCGTT